>Ga0265338_10000410_pt1 | contig 76570 bp, 69 predicted proteins | sample 42126metaG_FD_193579 | JGI IMG/M metagenome (GOLD analysis project Ga0265338, IMG submission 193579) | Rhizosphere microbial communities from Carex aquatilis grown in University of Washington, Seatle, WA, United States - 4-21-26 metaG | ecosystem: Host-associated > Plants > Roots > Rhizosphere...
GTTCGAGTGGCACCTCGTCGTTATCGATGACATCGTCGGCGCAGGCCAGGCGCGCGCTGCGAGTGGCCTGCTGCGCCATGATCGCCTCCACCTGCTCGCGCGTAAAGCCGTTGCGCTGCATGACGCGCCGGATCTGCGTCGATTCGGCGCAATCCACGACCAGCACCCGGTTCACGCGATCTTTCCAGTTCCCCGACTCGACCAGTAGGGGCACTACATAAATGACGTAGTGGCCGAGCGCCGCTTGCGCGGCGCGGTCGCATTCGGCCCGGATCAGCGGGTGGGTGATCGCTTCCAGCTTCGACTTGGCCGTTGCGTCCCCAAACACCAACGCGCGCATCCGAGCGCGATCCAGTGCTCCTGTGGGTGTTAGAAATTGCGAACCAAAACGAGCTTCGATCAGCGGCATTGCCGCTCCGCCTGGCGCGGTGATTTGATGAGCAATCAGATCGCTATCGACCACCGTCGCGCCATGCAGCGCAAAGCGCTCGGCGACTACAGATTTGCCACTGCCGATCCCACCGGTGAGTCCCACACTGAACATATCAGACCCCCAGCCATCGATAGAAAAGCGCATCGCCAAACGTTACCAGCAATGCGGCGGTCGCGAGAAATGGCCCGAATGGCAGCGGTTGGTCGGTGCGCATGCGTTTGCGCAGCACCGCGAGCACCCCTGCCAGCGCGCCGGTGAGCGCGGCGACAAACAGAATGCTCGGCAGCCATTGCCAGCCCAGCCACGCGCCGATCGCGGCAAATAATTTGAAATCGCCGTATCCCATGCCTTCTTTGCCCGTGATTGCCTTGAACAGCCAATACACAATCCACAGCGACACGTAGCCCGCCGCTGCGCCGATGATCGCCGTATCCGGGGCCGCGAACACCGAACCCAGGTTGACGAGCAGGCCTGACCAAAGGAGCGGGAGCGTCAACGAATCGGGCAGGAGCTGGGTACGCTTGTCGATAAACGCAAGGGCGAGCAGCGTGGCGCCGAAGCCGAAGCCGCACAAAGCTTGCCAGCCGGCACCAAAGCGCCAAAGCGATACGACGGCGAGCAGCGCCGTCAGCGATTCGATCGCCGGGTAAATCCAGCCAATTGACGTATGGCATGCGCTGCAGCGGCCACGTTGCATCGCATAGCTGAGCAGCGGAATATTTTCCCAGGCACGCAAACGGTGCCCACAGTGTGTGCAAGCGGAGCCGGGCAGCCATAGATTGAAGCGCAGTTGCGGCGCTTCTTCAGGCGCTTTCCACGGCGCGACCGCCGACACGGCGCCCGGCGCAGCGTCGAGATCGCCATCTGACTCGCAGGCATGTTCGAGCGCGAAGGCGTGCAATTCGCGATCCCAATTGCGCTGCAGCATGATAGGCAAGCGATACACCACCACCGATAAAAAGCTGCCGATCACGAGGCCCAGCAAGGTTGCCAACAGATAACCATATGGACCATCGAGCGCGCCAGGCATCGCCGCGGCGCTGGGCCCAGCCTTCGGCAGGTAATTGGTGATCAAAGAAAAATCTGGCATCGGCTAAATCGGGGGCGTAGTAAAGACGCATGCGGACAATCATAAACACAACCATAAGCACGGCGATAAGCGCGGGCGCGAGCGCCACTCATGATTGCGGACCAGGCACGATAATAACCGGCCACCGCCGGGACAGATACCGATTAAATGACATTGCCCATCTCGATAATCGGCAAGTACATGGCGACAACCAACGCTCCGACCAGCAGACCCAGAACGACGATGATGATCGGTTCCGCGAGGCTGGCCAATGCCGTGATGCGCTCGTCGGCCTGCCGGTCGTGCAAAGCGGCCAGATCGGCGAGCATGGCGTCGAGCGCCCCGGTTTCTTGGGCCACCGCGATGGGTTGGACGACATCCGCGGGAAAACAGGCAAACGCCTGCATCGCCGCGGCCAGACGCTGACCGCGTCGCAGTCTCGCACCTATTTCTCGGGTGGCGCGATCGAATACCCGATTTCCGGTGGCCTGTGCGAGTGCGTCAAACGCGTCGGCCAGCGGCGTTCCCGCGCGTAACAACGTTCCGAGCGCGCGACTCCAGCGCGCCAGCGCCAATTGCGCGAGCAGCGCGCCGACGATCGGTGCCTTGAGCATCCACTGGTCAAATTTCAGGCGTAGCCGGTCATGGCGGCGCATTGCCCGCTTCACGCCGAACACGGTGCCGCCCACGGACAACACCACGGGCACCGCGAGCCGACTCGTCCAATCTGACAGCATCAGGACGAGTCGCGTGGGCGCCGGAAGCTGCGCGCCTACGCCGTCGAAAATTTGCTTGAACGCCGGCACCACGAAAATCATCAGGCCCGCGGTGATGGCTACCGCAAGCAACAACACGCAGACCGGATAGGTGAGCGCCGCGCGCAATTTCGCCGCCTGCGCGGCGGCGCGTTCACGGTCGTCGGCCAGCCGGGTCAGCACAAGGTGCAGTGAGCCGGTAGCTTCACCCAGCAGTACCAACTGACAATACATGGCGTCGAAACTGCGCGGATAGTGCAGCAGGGCCGCTGAAAAACGCGCCCCGCATGCAATCTCTCGCGCCAGCGCCGCGACCACGCGCTTGACCGATGCTTGCGCATGACTTTGCGCGATCAGCTCGAGCGCTGGCAACAGCGGTAATCCTGCCTGCAGCAAACTGCCGAGCTGGCGCGAAAACTGAGTGACGTCGCGGCTGCGCAAGTGAGGCGCTCGCGCATGGCCTCGTGCGACGATCTTCAGCGCGACGATCTTGCGCGCACGCAAAATGCGCTGGGCGCCCAGTGTGTCGCTGGCGATCACGACGCCGTGCTGATTGACGCCTTGTGCGCTTACTCCTTGCCAGGCGAATTTGTATTCGGGCGCGGGCGCGTTCATGGCTGCAACTCCGTCGCCGCCACGGCTTCGGCGAGGCTCGTGATACCGGCTCTGACATGAGCCAGCGCTGCCATGCGCAGCGTGACGACACCCTCGTCGTTGGCCTGGCGCGCCAATGCCTGTGCGCTGCACCGCTCGATAATGAGTTCGCGCATCGGACCGGATACCGGCATGACCTGATGCACGCCGATCCGACTGCGGTAGCCGATGCCGTGACACGCAGCGCAGCCAGACGCTTGGTACGGCTGCCAGTCGCTTTCGAGATCCGCTTCGTTAAAGCCGGCGGCGCGCAATTCGGTTCGATCCACGGGCGCCGGCTGCCGACATGCGGGACAGAGCTTGCGCACCAGGCGTTGCGCCGTGATCAGGCGAACTGCCGCCGCCAGGTTAAATGGCGCCACGCCGATATCGAGCAGCCGGGCGATCGTGGCAGGTGCATCGTTGGTATGCAGCGTCGAAAGCACTAGATGACCGGTCTGTGCGGCCTTCACGGCGACGTCCGCTGTTTCGGCGTCGCGGATCTCCCCGACCATGATCACATCCGGATCCTGGCGCAAAAACGCGCGAAGCGCGGCGGCAAAGGTCAGCCCGGCCTTCTCCCGCACGCTGACCTGGCTCACGCCCGCCAACTGAATTTCGGCCGGATCTTCCACCGAACACAGGTTCAGAGAAACACGATTGAGCAGTTGCAGGAAGCAATAGAGCGAGACCGTCTTGCCGCTGCCGGTGGGGCCCGTGACGAGTATCATCCCGTGCGGTGACGCCAGTGCATGCGTGAGCGTGCGCTGCTGCGCCGCATCCAGGCCGAGTAGTGCCAACGACAGTTCGGCGGGCAGCGCGTCGAGCCGGCGCAATACCAGCTTTTCGCCGAATAGCGTCGGCAAGGAGCTGACCCGGTACTCCTCGACCTGCTGCCCGCCAAGCGGCAGGCGTAGCCGCCCATCCTGCGGTATGCGCCGCTCGGCGATATCGAGCCGCGCCAGCACCTTGACCCGCGTGACAAACGCATCCAGCAAATGAGCCGCAGGCCGCGCGACTTCGTGCAGCACGCCGTCGATGCGCAGGCGGATACGCCAGGCCTGTTCGCCGGGTTCGACGTGAATATCGGAAGCGCCTCGCGCGCAGGCGTCGAGCAAAGTGTTCTGCAGCAAACGTACTGCGGGGGAGTCGGCGTGGTCGGCCGCGTCGCGCGCTGCGTTACGGCGATGAGATAGCGTGACGCCGGGATTCGTGACGCTGGGGGTGCTGGTGGCGGAGGTGGTCGGCATGGATGGTGGCGGCGTAAGCCCGAATCAAGGTCGGACTATCGTCGCGCAGCTGGGGTCGTGCCGCCACTCGGCCGATCGTTTAGGGCCCGTCAAACTCGCTCAAGCCGGGCAGGCCTTCCAGTCACAGGCGCCTAGCGCTCGACGCGAGGCGCCGCCGGCTTGAACAGTTTGACGGTCTTGATCGCCTGATTATCGATCTGCATGACTTCCAGACGGCAGCCGCCGATCTGCACGCTGACGTTGCCTTCGGGAATTTCCTCCAGCGTTTCCAACAGCAATCCGTTGAGCGTTTTGGGGCCATCCGTGGGCAACTTCAAATTCAGCCAGCGGTTCAATTCACGCAGGGGCATGCTGCCCGACACGATGCATTCTCCGGCATCGTTCCATCCGGCACGCGTATTGGCCGAGCGCGGCATGGTCGTGGTGAATTCGCCGATCAGTTCTTCGATGATGTCCTCGGGCGTGACGATGCCTTGAACCTCCCCGTACTCGTTGACGATCAGGCCGATACGCTGGCGATTTTCCTGGAAATACTGCAACTGCTGGAATACCGGCGTGCCGCTAGGAACGAAGTACGGTTCGGTCAGCAATTCAAGCAAGGTTTCGCGGGCCAGCTCATGATTGTGCAGCGCAGCCAGGGTCTTGCGCACATGTAATACGCCTTGAACCCGGTCGATATCGCCCTGGTAAACCACCAGTTTGTTGTGATAGCAGGTTTCGAGTTGCTGCAGGATCTGCTCGATCGGTGCGTCCAGATCGAGCGCTTCGATGCGCGGACGCGGCACCATGACATCGTCGACCGAAATATTTTCGAGGTCGAACAGATTGAGCAAAATGCTGCGGTGCTTGTGCGGCATGAAACTGCCGGATTCCAGCACGATAGTACGCAATTCGTCGGTGGACAGCCGTTGCTCCTGGGCGTCGCGCGTGTTGATATGCAGCAGGCGCAGGATGCCCGAGGCCAGTATGTTGACGCTCCACACCAGCGGCGCCGCGACGCGCATCAATGGGTTGATGATGAAACTTGCCGGCAGCGCGATTTTTTCCGGAAACGTTGCCCCGACGATCTTGGGCGTGATTTCGCTAAATATGATGATGAAAAATGCGACCAGACCGGTCGTCACGGACAGCACCACGTTATTGTTGCCGAAGGTGCGCAGGGCGATGGAAGTCGTCAGAACCGGAATGATCGTATTGATCAGATTGTTGCCGATCAGGATCACACTGAGCAGGCGATCCGTCTTGCCCAACAACATCTGGGTCGTGCGTGCGCCCAGCGTGCCTTGCTTGACGAGGTGTTTGAGACGGTGGCGATTAATCGCCATCATCGATGTTTCGGAAATCGAGAAGAATCCTGACAAAAGTAGCAGCAGGACGACGGCGCCCCCTTGGGCCCACAATGGCAACGATTCCACGCGACGTTGTTTTCTTAGAGTGACAATGGCTCAGACTATAGCAGAGCCAGGGTCCGATGCCTGCTGGTGCGCCGCGAACGAAAGCCCGGCTTGACTGGAACGAAAATACCGAGGGCCGGCTCTAAATCCGCAAGCGCGGCGTTCATAGCGAGCGCAATATCGACGATTTAGCAGCGGGAACGCCTGTTATTGGCTAAAGCATGGCAATATCTGGTCGGCGTTGCAGGTAATGGGTCTTTTAACGCGCCTGCGGCGCAATTCGTTTCATCACTTATTTCACAGATTGAATCATGGGCTTCGAACAACTCGCGTCACTCAAGGATCAACTGGCCAAGCAAGCTAAGCAAGCGCAACAAGCTAAGCAAGCGCAACAAGCTAAGCAAGCGCAACAAGCTAAGCAAGCGCCGAAAGCCGCTGTTAAGCCGCCGCCAGCGCCCCCGGCAGCCAAGAAAAGAACGGAGCCGGTCGACCCGGTCGTGCTGACCATTGGTCAGCTTCAGAAACGTTTTCCGAAGGTGTTTCCGAAAAGTCCCGCGCCTAAGATCGCGCTGAAACTCGGTGTCCACAAAGATCTGCTGGCTCAAGCGCAGACGCTGGGATTGACCGAGCAGGCCTTGCTCGACGCCATCAAGACGTGGTGTCGAGGCACGCGTTATTGGGCCGCGATTGTCGAAGGTGCGGTGCGAGTCGATCTGGCCGGCGAGGAAGCTGGCCGCGTTTTACCGACCGAGGCTGCGCGGGCGCGTTCGCTCGAAGCCAATCGCCATCGGAAAACCCCGCCGAAGAAAGCGCATGCAGCGCCGCAAGTGAAGGCGCAGAAGGAAGTGAAATCGGCGCAGGAAGTCACGGTTGCGCACACTACAGCAGCGGTGCCCGACTTGATCGCACAGCCGCAAGCGGAAACGCAATTGCTGGCACAAACGCCACGCGAAGAAGTCAGCGCCGTAGAGGAAGCGCCACGCGAAGAAGTGAAAGCGGCGGAGGAAGCGCCGCGTGAAGAAGTGAAAGCCGCAGAATAAGGCATCTCGATGCACGGGCCTTTTGCTCGGCCTGTAAGACCTTTTTCCAGCCCGTAAAACCAAAAAAACCGCACAGCGTGACTGTACGGTTTTCATTGACACATCTTTTTCTTGGTCGGGGTGAGAGGATTCGAACCTCCGGCCTCTACGTCCCGAACGTAGCGCTCTACCAGGCTAAGCTACACCCCGCATCTGACATCACGCCGTAATCACTGAGAGTTAGTACACACTCTTAGGACTGACGTGACGTCGAGTAAGAGCATAATTCTAGCAAGCTTTCGCGGTAAAGGGAAGCAGGGTATTGAGAAATCGCGTCGGCTGCGGCCCGCGCTTCGCGTTGTGCGCAGGCGAGTGTGTAGTCCAGCGCGCCCGATGTGGTGATGGCGTCGAAGATGGTATCGAAGCGATCGGTGCCGCCCGCTTCGATCGCTTGACGAGCGAGCGCACCTTGTTCTCGCGTGCCGCGTTCGATCAGATAGATCAGCGGTAGTGTCGGCTTTCCTTCACGCAGATCGTCGCCGGCATTTTTCCCCATCGATTCGGGCGTGCCCGTGTAATCGAGCCAATCGTCCATGATCTGGAACGCGGTACCCATGCGTCGTCCATATTCGGCAGACGCAGCCTCGAGTTCGGGGCTGGCATCCGCCAGCACCGCGCCGATTTGCGCCGCGGCTTCGAACAGCTTGGCGGTTTTATACCGTATCACCTGCAGATAGCGCGTTTCGTTGACGTCCGGGTCGTGCATATTGAGCAATTGCAATACCTCGCCCTCGGCGATGATATTGGTCGCGTCCGACAGGATGTCCATGATGCGCAGCCGGCCAACGCCCGTCATCATCTGGAACGCCCGGGAATAGAGGAAATCGCCAACCAGCACGCTGGCGGCGTTGCCGAACATCGCATTGGCGGTCTGCTTGCCGCGCCGCAGGTCGGATTCATCGACGACGTCGTCATGCAGCAGGGTCGCGGTGTGGATGAATTCGACCACGGCGGCAAGTTCGAAGCGATGCGGGCTGCGGTCGCCCAAGGCGCCCGCGACCAGCAGCAATAGCGCTGGGCGCAGGCGTTTGCCGCCGGCTCCGATGATGTACTCGGAGATCTGGCTGATGAGCGCGACCTCGGAGGACAGGCGCTGCCGGATCACCCGATCGACCTGCAGCATATCTTCGGCAATCGGCGCAAGCAAGTTGGGGCTGGAAGTGGTGGTGGCTGTCAACGACGTTACCGGTGGTGTGTTGTGGTTTTTCGATACAGCACTGAATTATAAATCGAAACGAGGCGTTGCCATCCCTCGCAAACCACTCTATTGGCGGCTTCGGCCCGTGCCGGGCCGTTCGGCCGGGGCCGGAAGGCCTGCTCACGCGCACCGGGCCTGCATTTGCGGCCCGGCCCGGCCTTTGACGCTGGAATTAAAACCCTATATAATCAAGCGCTTCTGTGCACGGTGCGCAGAAAAGATCAATGAAAGAGTGAGGTTCTCAATGTACGCGGTCATAAAAACCGGCGGCAAGCAGTATAAAGTTGCGGCTGGCGAAAAACTTAAAGTAGAACAGATACCGGCAGACATTGGCGCAGAAATCACGCTCGACCAGGTTCTCGCAGTAGGCGAAGGTGAATCGATTAAGTTCGGTACACCTCTGGTCAGCGGTGCTTCCGTCAAGGCTACCGTCGTCTCCCAGGGTCGTCATGCAAAAGTGACGATTTTCAAGATGCGTCGTCGTAAGCATTACCAAAAGCATGGCGGTCACCGTCAGAATTACACTGAACTGCTGATTGAAGCGATCACCGCTTAAATCGCCGAACAGGTAAAGGACTAATCAAATGGCACACAAAAAAGCAGGCGGTTCCTCACGGAATGGCCGCGACTCAGAGTCGAAACGTCTTGGCGTGAAAGTGTACGGCGGTCAAGCCATCAATGCGGGCGGCATCATTGTGCGTCAGCGCGGCACCCGTATGCATCCGGGCGAAAACGTCGGTATCGGCAAGGATCACACCTTGTTCGCGCTGACCGACGGTCACGTCAAGTTCGCTATCAAAGGCGCAGCGAAGAAGCAGTTTGTTTTGGTGGTTCCGGCAGCCTGACACACGTATTGCATGGGCGCATTGCTCGTGCATGGCACAGTCAGTCAGCCCTAGAGTCGCGATTCGCGATAGCTGAATCACGGTTCGACCCCCGAAGCTGATCTCGCATTAGCTTGACAGGGCCCCGCGTTGCAGCGGGGCCCTTTTGTTTTTGAGTGGTGGAGTTAACATGAAGTTTATCGACGAAGCGAAGATCGAAGTCATTGCCGGCGATGGAGGTAATGGCAGCGCGTCGATGCGTCGCGAAAAATTTGTCCCGTTCGGCGGCCCGGACGGTGGCGATGGTGGGCGAGGTGGTAGTGTCATTGTTATTGCCGATCGCAACATCAACACGCTGATCGACTACCGGTATGCGCGCAAGCACGTAGCCCGGGACGGCGAAGGCGGTCGCGGCGCGGATTGCTACGGCAAGGGCGGCGACGATATCGTGCTGCGCATGCCGGTCGGCACCATCATCACCGATCTGGAGACCGGCGAACTGATCGCCGATATGACCGAGCACGAGCAAAGCATTATCGTCGCCGAGGGCGGCCAGGGCGGTCTGGGCAATCTGCATTTCAAGTCGAGCACGAACCGCGCGCCGCGACAAAAAACCGAAGGCAAGCCCGGCGTGCGCCGGATGCTACGCCTGGAGTTGAAAGTGATCGCCGACGTCGGTTTGCTGGGCATGCCCAACGCCGGCAAGTCGACGTTCATTTCGTCGGTGTCCAATGCACGTCCGAAAATTGCCGATTACCCGTTCACGACGCTGGCGCCGAATTTGGGCGTGGTGCGTGTGGGGCCCAGCCGCAGTTTTGTAATTGCCGACATTCCCGGTTTGATCGAGGGCGCGGCCGAGGGCGCCGGCTTGGGCCATCAGTTTCTGCGTCACTTGCAGCGCACGGGTGTGTTGTTGCATCTGGTCGACTTGGCACCGTTCGATGAGGCGGTCGATCCAGTCGCAGAGGCGCGGGCGATCGTCGGCGAATTACGCAAATACGACGAAGCCCTGTATGAGAAACCGCGTTGGCTGGTGCTGAACAAGATCGACATGGTGCCCGAAGACGAGCGCGTCAAGCGGGTCGCCGATTTCGTCAAACGATACAAGTGGAAAGGTCCGGTCTTCGAGATTTCCGCGTTGACGGGGCATGGCTGCGAAAAGCTTTGCTACGCGATCTACGATTATCTGGCGAAGTTCGGGGCTGCCGGACGTGCAGCCGAAGCGGAAGATCTGGCGGCGGATCCGCGGTTCCGCGAATTGCCGGTCGCTAAAAATGCCGCGGAAAGTATGCCCGCTGCCAGCGACGCGCACGACGAAATTGAAGGGCGCGAAGTGGGCAAAAAGGAAGTGGGCAAGAAGGGCGAGCAGGGCACCAAGAGCAAGAAGAGCGAACCGGCCAGCGACCCGTCCTGAGGTCACAACGCGGATTAAGGGGAAACGCGCACCATGCGTTCTGTGATTGCCGGAGCAAAACGGCTTGTCATCAAAGTGGGTTCCAGTCTGGTCACGAACGATGGTCGTGGGCTGGACCACGAAGCGATCGGCCGCTGGGCCGAGCAAATTTCAGCACTGAGGACCCAAGGCAAAGAGGTGGTGCTGGTGACCTCGGGGGCGATTGCCGAAGGCATGCAACGCCTGGGTTGGACGCGCCGCCCGCGCGAAATCGACGAACTGCAGGCCGCCGCCGCAGTCGGCCAGATGGGCCTGGCGCAGGTGTACGAAAGCAGTTTCGCCGCCCATCGGATCCAGACCGCGCAGGTCCTGCTCACTCACGCCGATCTTGCCGATCGGGAGCGCTACCTGAACGCGCGCAGTGCGCTCTTGACGCTGTTGCGGCTAAACGTGGTGCCCATCATTAACGAAAACGATACGGTCGTCACCGACGAAATCAAATTCGGCGATAACGACACACTCGGCGCCTTGGTTGCCAATCTGATCGAAGGTGACGCGCTGATCATCCTGACTGACCAGAGCGGCCTATATACCGCAGACCCCCGCAAGAATCCGGCCGCGACGCTCGTCGCGCACGCGGATGCTGGAAGTCCGGAGCTCGAGGCGATGGCTGGCGGCGCGGGTTCCAGTATTGGCCGTGGCGGCATGCTGACCAAAATCCTGGCGGCCAAGCGTGCGGCTCATAGTGGCGCGGCCACCGTCATCGCCAGCGGACGCGAGCCCGATGTGTTGATCCGGCTGGCTCAGGGCGAGGCGATCGGCACGCAATTGGTGGCTCGCACCGCACGGTTGACTGCGCGCAAGCAATGGATGGCCGATCATCTGCAGGTCAGAGGTCATGTCGTGATCGATGACGGCGCGGTGAGCAAGCTCACTGACGGTGGCAAGAGTTTGTTGCCGATCGGCGTGGTTGAAGTGAAGGGGAAATTTGCCCGCGGCGAGGTCATCGCCTGTGTCAACGCGGCGGGTACGCCCGTGGCGCGAGGCCTGACCAATTACAGCAGCAGCGAAGCCCGGTTGATCCAGCGCAAACCCAGCAGCGAGATCGAAGTGGTGCTCGGCTACATGCTGGAACCCGAGCTGATCCATCGCGACAATCTGGTGCTGGTTTAGCGCGATGCATGCTTGCCTGCATGCAGGCGACCAGCGGCGGTGCAACCCAAGCAAGCGGTGGCCAGGGTCGACCGCATGGCATCAGGTCGCATCGTGCATGCCGCGCCTAGTGAGGCGTCAGCGAACCGGCACGATGGTATTTGATGTTGTTGACAATGAGCGACGCAGACCCGTCTTTGGGCGATTTATTCTCGCACAAGTAGTCGGTGGCGAGCGCGCTCTGGTAACCGTTGAGCCCACCGCGTTGCATCCGGGCCCATCCGTTCTCGACACCGCGATCCCATGCCGTCATGTTCTCATTGGCTGCCGCATACAGACGCCATTCGAAGGTCGCGCAGCGCACGCCCTCGTAATAAACATTATGTGCGCCTTGCGGGCTGGTGATCACCACCGTCATGCGCACGACGCCGTCCGAGCCGACCGATAGCGATTTGCCGTCGACGCTATAGTTCAGCTGCGAGTACTGCGAGACATCGAAGGGCAACAGATTGCCGGGCTGCGGCAGTGCTGGGAGCGAGTTGACCTGCAGCTCTGTCCAGTTCGAGGTGGTATCGAACAAGTCGCCCAGCAGGCTGTCGTCGGTGGGCTTGGGCTTCGATGGCGGCGGCAGCACATCGGGCGGCTGGGCGGTAGGGTCGGCGGCTGCCGGGCCGACATCGGCTGTCTTGGACGGGCTGCTCGAACAAGCGCTAAGCGCGATGACTGCGACGGCGGCGATAATACAGGCAAGGTGTTGCGGCTGACCGCGTTGCATCCGTGAGCGCGGCGAGAGGCGGGATAAGAGCTTCAAATTATGTCCTGAGCGGGAAAAGATCTGGATTCAAGCGGACCGGGATTCAAGCGCCCGAGTATAGCGCGCCGCGTTACTTGACTTCTGCTGAATGGACGTCTGGAACGTCGGGGTGGAGAATGGTGTCGGCGTCGGTGGCGTCGGCTTCGTCGGGTAACTCATCGCCAGTTTGCACCTCCGCGTCCTGGCATCCTTTTGCGGTCGACGTTGATGCCGTCGCATCTGCTGGGCCGGGCGAGCCGCTGGCATCCGACGGCGCAGCGTTGTCGCCGGCCACGGCCGATTCGCCGCACGGTTCATCCTGACGTGGGATAGCCCGCCGCAGAAAGCGCGACAATTCCGTGAGCGCGAGCTGATACACGTCGCGCTTGAACTCAATCACCGCATCGAGTGGTACCCAATAATGGTTCCAGCGCCAGGCATCAAATTCCGGATGATCGGTGGCGCGCAGGCAAATATCGCAGTCGCGCCCAACCATGCGCAACAAAAACCAGATTTGCTTCTGGCCGCGATAATGCCCGCGTACTTCCCGCTTGATAAACTTGTCCGGTACCTCGTAACGCAACCAGTCGCGCGTGCGGCCGATCACTTTGACATGCTCGGGTTTTAGTCCGACTTCCTCGTGCAACTCCCGATACATCGCTTGCATGGGGGTTTCGCCAAACTTGATGCCCCCTTGCGGAAACTGCCAGGAATGTTCACGCAGCCGCTTGCCCCAAAACACATCATTGCGCGCGTTCAAGAGGATGATGCCGACGTTCGGGCGAAAGCCTTCACGATCGAGCATACAACCACCTTCGAATCCTTTAAAATTGCTTTGATTATAAACAGATAATGAGCGCAGCGCACCGTTTGACGGGCGCCAGGCTCGATTCCAGTGCGTGACAAGGGTAATCCCGAGCCACGTACCTTCGTTTTCGGAAACCATTGAATGAAAGCTTCTCGTTTTTTTATCGGCACCCTTAAAGAAGCCCCGGCTGAGGCGGAAATCGTCAGCCACCAACTCATGATTCGCGCCGGCATGATCCGCCGGGTCGCTGGCGGTATCTACAGCTATCTGCCTATCGGCCTGCGCTCGGTGCGCAAAGTCGAAACCATCGTTCGTGAAGAAATGAACCGCGCCGCGGCGATTGAGCTGCTGATGCCGGCGGTACAGCCGGCCGAGTTGTGGGAAGAGTCGGGGCGCTGGATTAAATATGGTCCGGAATTACTGCGCTTGAAAGACCGGCACGCTCGCGATTTTGTGATCGGCCCGACCCACGAAGAGGTCATTACCGATATCGCGCGTAAGGAAATTCGCAGCTATCGGCAATTGCCGGTCAATTTTTACCAGATCCAGACAAAATTTCGCGACGAGATTCGTCCTCGATTCGGCGTCATGCGTGGCCGCGAATTCATCATGAAGGATGCCTATTCCTTCGATCGCGACCTGGACGGCCTGAAACTCTCGTATCAGAAAATGTACGACGCTTATGTGCGCATTTTTTCGCGCCTGGGTCTGGAGTTTCGCGCGGTCGCAGCCGACAACGGGTCGATAGGCGGTTCGGGTTCGCACGAATTTCATGTGATCGCCGATACCGGCGAGGACGCGATCGCCTACTGTCCGACCTCGGATTATGCCGCCAACATCGAAGCCGCAGAAGCATTGCCGTTGATCCCCGAGCGCGCCGCAGCGGTGCAGGCTCTTGAAAAGACCGCGACACCGGGCAAGGCCAAATGTGAGGATGTCGCCGATTTCCTGAATCTGCCGCTGGCACGCACGGTTAAATCACTGGTGCTGGCAGTCGACCAGGCCGAGGGTGAGCCGAGGATCTACCTGCTGTTATTGCGCGGCGACCATAGCCTGAACGAAATCAAGACCAGCAAGTTACCCGGCCTGGCCGATTTCCGTTTCGCCAGCGAGGCCGAGATTGTCGAATGGTTCGGCACGCCGCCTGGTTATCTCGGGCCGATCGGCACCAAGAAACCGGTTTCGGTCATTGTCGACACCACCGTGGCGAACATGAGCGATTTCGTATGCGGCGCGAACGCAGTCGACTATCACTATACCGGTGTGAACTGGGGGCGCGATGTGCCCGAGCCGGTGGTGGCCGACTTGCGTAACGTGATCAATGGCGATCCGTCGCCTGACGGCCGGGGCTCGCTTGAGATTTGCCGCGGCATTGAAGTCGGCCATGTGTTCCAGCTCGGCACGCGTTATTCCGACTCCATGGGCGCGACATATCTGGACGAAGGTGGCAAGCCGCAACCGATGCAAATGGGCTGCTACGGCATAGGCATAACCCGGATATTGGGCGCGGCCATCGAGCAGAACTTCGACGCGCGCGGCATTATCTGGCCCGAGTCGATTGCGCCTTTCGAGGTGGTGTTGTGTCCCATGGGCTACGACCGTAGCGAAAGTGTGCGGGCGCAGACCGACCTGCTCTATGGCGAATTGATGGCGGCCGGCATCGACGTGATTCTCGACGACCGCGGCGAGCGACCGGGGGTCATGTTTGCCGATTGGGAGCTGATCGGCGTGCCGCATCGCTTGGTGATCGGCGAGCGTGGCTTGAAGGAAGGCAAGGTCGAGTATCAATCGCGCCGCGACGAACAAGCGACCTTGCTGCCCGCAGCCGAGGCTGGCGGCGTCGTGATCGAACGGGTCCGTGCCGTGCTGGCCAAGTAGGGGAAACGGTGAGTTACACCTTCGCTTCGGCGACCATCCTGCTGGTGCTGATTACCGATCCGTTCGGCAACATTCCGGTCTTTATCAGTGCCTTGAAGCCAGTGGCGCCGGAGCGCCGGGTCGTGGTGATCCTGCGCGAGGTCGCGATTGCGTTCGTCATCCTGCTGCTGTTCATGCTGGTGGGCGACCGGTTCTTGCAGATGATGAGCCTCACGCCCGTGTCGCTGAAAATCGGCGGGGGCATCGTACTGTTCCTGATCGCGATCCGGATGATTTTCCCTCGGCCCGATATTGTCGGTGCGCAGGCCGTGCCGCTGGGGGAGCCTTTGATTGTGCCGCTGGCTATTCCGGGGTTGGCCGGCCCGTCGGCGCTGGCGACCGTCATGCTGTTGACGTCGCAGGCGCCGGGGCAAACGATGGAATGGATAGGGGCTTTGACGGTAACGATGGCGATCTGTGCGCTCGTGCTGACCATGGCCGAGCGCATTCAGCGGCTACTGGGCGAGCGCACCGTCATGGCGTTCGAACGGTTGATGGGGCTGGTGCTGGTGGCGATTTCGGTGGAAATGGTGCTCGCCGGTATCAAGACGTTTGTGCACGAAATCTGACTCGAGGATGGCGAGACAAAAAAAGCGGCCTCGGCCGCTTTTTTCTTTAGCCAACGAGCCTCACTAAATCTCCGCCGTCAGCGCGCGTATCGCCGGCAGGTTACGCCAATAACCTTGCGCGTCCATGCCGCAACCGAACACGTAGCGATGCGGTACCACACAGCCGCAGAAGTCCGGTTGTAGCGGCTTGACGTCGCTGCTGCCCGGGGTCGGATCTTTTTCGCAAAGCACCGCACTGAGAAAGCGCCGCGCTCCCATTTCAAGAATCCGGTCGCGCATGGCCGCCATTGTCTGGCCGCCGTCGAGAATGTCGTCGAGCACCAGCACCACGCGGTCCTTGACCGATCCGGCAGGCGACACGCGCCACTGCATCGCGCCACCCTGCGTCATGTTGCGGTAGCGGGTCAGGTGGATATAGTCGAACTCCAGCGGGAAATCGAGTCGCGGCAACAGCATCCCGGTAAACACCGCGGCGCCGCCCATCACGGACAGTACCAACGGGAATTCGTCGCCAACGGCTTGTTTGATCTCACCGGCCATACGGGACACGGCGGTTTCGATGTCAACGGACGAGACGATTTCTTCAGAGCGCTGAAAAATGATCTCGGCTTGTTCGCGATTCAGGGCTGGATGCATAAAAGTCTCTCGGGTGTGAATCTGCTCGATTTAGCGCATGCCGGGCATCATACCTTTCATTCCCCGCATCATCTTGGCGAGATTGTTGCCCTTGAGCTTTTTCATCATGGTGCGCATCTGGTCGAATTGCGCCAGCATCCGGTTGACCTCCTGCACCTGCACACCGGCGCCCGCTGCAATCCGCCGTTTGCGGCTCGCCTTGATCTGGTCGGGTTTGGCGCGCTCGCCCGGTGTCATCGAATTGATGATGCCTTCCATGCGGCGCATCTGCTTCTCGGCCTGGCCCATGTCGGCCTTGCCCGCCGCCTGCTGAAACTGCGCGGGCAGTTTATCCATCAGCGAGGACAGACCGCCCATGCCTTTCATTTGCGTCAGTTGCGCGCGGAAATCCTCGAGGTCGAAATCGCCGCCTTTCTTGACCTTGCTGGCCAGTTTTTGCGCCGCTTCGACGTCCACGCCACGCTGCGCTTCTTCGACCAGGGCAAGGATGTCGCCCATGCCGAGAATCCGGTTGGCCATGCGGTCCGGATGAAAGACTTCGAGGCCGTCGAGCTTTTCGCCGACCCCGACAAATTTGATCGGGCGCCCCGTGATGTGGCGCACCGAGAGTGCCGCGCCACCGCGTGAATCGCCGTCGAGTTTGGTCAGCACCACGCCGGTCAGCGGCAGCGCATCGTTGAAGGCCTTGGCGGTATTCACCGCATCCTGGCCGAGCATCGCGTCGACCACGAACAAGGTTTCGGCGGGCTTGAGGGTCGCATGCAGCGCGGCAATTTCCTCCATCATCGCCGCGTCGATACCGAGGCGACCCGCGGTGTCGACGATCAAGACATCGTGATAATGTCGTTTCGCCCAATCCACGGCCGCCCGAGCAATCTCCACGGGCGCCTGGTTTGGCTCCGACGGAAAGAAATCGGCGCCGACCTGCTCGGTCACCAGTTTCAACTGGGCGATCGCAGCCGGGCGATAAACGTCGCACGAGACCGTCAGCACCTTTTTCTTGTGCTTTTCGCGCAGCAGCTTGGCCAGCTTGCCGACCGTGGTGGTTTTACCTGCCCCTTGCAGGCCGGCCATCAGGATCACCGCGGGGGGCGTGACGGCCAGATGCAATTCGGCGGCTTTACCGTCGTAATCGCCGCCGATCACGGCGGTGAGTTCACGTTGTACGACGCCAACCAGGGCCTGACCCGGGCTCAAGCTGCCGACCACGTCCTCGCCGAGGGCTTTTTCTCTGACTTTCGCGATGAAATCTCGCACCACGGGCAAGGCCACATCGGCCTCGAGCAGCGCGAGGCGCACTTCGCGCAGCATTTCCTGAGTGTTGGCTTCGGTCAGGCGGGCTTCGCCGCGCAGCGTCTTGACGACGCGAGCCATCCGTTGAGTAAGGTTATCGAGCATAGTGGGGCGGCTTATTCCTATCAATACTGCAGCCCCGCGCTCAGGCGAGGCTAGTGTAAACTTGCAATATGGATATTGTACTGTATGCCTTTACTGCGCTTCTGTACGCGGGTGCCGCCGCGCTGGCCTGGCACACCCGTTTGAGAGCCCCGCTGCTGGTGGCCGATGCAGCCGGCGCGTCCGGCGGCCGTGCCTCGGTCGGTTCGATCGGCTCCGTCAAGCCGACCTTGCTGTTTTTCGCCTTGGTCGCGCATGGCGTGCTGCTGCACCTGACGATCTTCCCCCCGGACCGCATGATGTTTGGCTTTGCATTCGCGCTCTCCGCGATGTTGTGGCTGAGCGTGGGCATCTATTGGGTGGAAAGCTTCTTCTTCCCGCTCGAGAGCCTGAGCCTGATCGCGCTGCCGTTCGCGTGCATCGCCACACTGATGCCGCTGATATTCGGCGGCGTGCGCGTGCTGCCCTACGCGGCCGATCCGCTCTTCAAGTTGCACTTCCTGATCGCCAACTTGTCTTATGGGTTACTGGCTCTGGCGGCCTTGCACGCTTTTCTGATGCTGCTGGTTGGGCGGCGACTCAACGCGATGGGGGCTGGCGTGCGCACCAAGCGCGGCTGGCTGGGCAACTGGCTCGATAGCCTGCCGCCGTTGTTGACCTTGGAAAAATTGTTGTTCCGCTTGATCCGGGCAGGTTTTATTCTGCTCACGCTGACCCTGATCTCGGGCGTACTATTTAGCGAGCAGCTGCTGCACCGCGCTTTTGCGTTCGATCACAAGACTGTTTTTGCGGTGCTGTCGTGGCTGATGTTCGGTGGCTTGCTGATCGGTCGTCAGCTATATGGCTGGCGCGGGCGCGCCGCGCTGCGGTGGGTGCTGGCGTCCTTCGTCTCATTGCTGCTGGCTTACGTCGGCAGCCGGTTTGTTCTCGAAGTTTTACTGCACAGGGCGATTGCCTGATATATGCAACGGATTCTCTTCTGGATTGGCCTGATTCTGCTGATCAACTGGTGGTGGCGTAAAAATTCGCGCATGCTCGCCGAGCGGTTGCGCGCGCATCTCTACGAGCGTGCAGGACAGCCAGGGGGCACGCCGCCGCGGCCGCAGGCTGCGCGGCAATTCCAGGCGCCCAATCTGGACCGGTCCGGGGCGCCGGAAGCGGTCGAGCCGATGGCATGCTGTGCTCAGTGCGCCACGTATATTCCCGTAAGCGAAGCGCTACGCGAGGGGCCTCAATATTTCTGTTGCGCAGAACACGCGCGTCAGTTCGCTTCGCGTGCCGCCTGAGTTGGTCGTCGAATCGAGCACCGAACGAAGCCTCAAGCGACACTCCGGACCGAGCCTTGCAGGGCTCGTTGCATGTATGGGGACGCGAGGCTTAGACCGATGCTGCGATTCGGTGTCACGCGTTGCCGCTGCTGATCAGATCCCTACACCCAATGAATGAGCCGTATGAAATCGACGCGGATGGCTGGCTGAGTGCATGCGTGACTGGGCGCATCAGCGATGGCCTGAGTTCGGCGGCTCTGCTGCCGTCGCCCAATTTTGACGAGCGTCCGATGCGGGACCAGCGGCCCAGCCTGATCGTGATCCATAACATCAGTCTGCCACCCGGCGTCTTTGGCGGGACGGCGATCGCGGACTTTTTTCTCAATCGGCTCGATTTCGACGCCCACCCGTTTTACGCGCAGATTCGAGGCGTGCGAGTTTCGTCGCATTTTCTGATTCGCCGCGATGGCGCGGTGCAACAGTTCGTCGCATGCAACCAGCGTGCCTGGCATGCGGGGGCGTCCACGCATGCCGGGCGCACGCGCTGCAATGATTTTTCGATCGGTATCGAATTGGAGGGCAGCGACGACTGCGCGTTCGAGCCAGCTCAGTACACGCAGCTTGCCGTTCTGGTCGCGAGCCTATGCCGTCGCTATCCGATCGAGGCGCTGGCTGGGCACGAAGATATCGCTCCCGGCCGCAAGACCGATCCAGGGCCGCATTTCGACTGGCAGCGCCTGCAAGTGGAAACGGGTCTTACAGATCGGTATTTTCCCTATCGTCATCCGGACGCAACGTAGATCGGGCATTGTGCACACCCGCGCAAAGTCCGAACCGGCGGCCTTCCAGGCTCAGTGGCACCCCCCGTGCTGTCAAGCGGTACAGAAAAAATAATTCAGTTTTTATCGTCTCGAAACTCCACTATACTTAGTATCAACAACGCAAAAAACCACTACATATTGTGGTATGTGGGGCAAGACACGAATCCGCGCACGTTCGCGGGCGCGGCTGATCGAGCTCCGTAATACCGGAAATACCGATCCGATCAGGCCCATGCAGACCGCTTTCAGAGCATGGGCTTTCGCAATAAATACAAGTGCCGTTTTTCCGCTTATCCAAACGACCGACCAGGAGCTTGCACATGCAAACGACCGAAACCGTATCCACCCAGAATCCGGGCAACCCGTCCGCCCGACTCGCCCAGGCTGACAGCCAGGCGGGAGCCTCGCAATCGGTATACACCGATTACAAGGTGATACGCCGCAATGGCTCGGTGGTACCGTTTGAGCCGTCCAAGATCGCGATTGCCGTCACCAAGGCGTTTCTTGCCGTCAACGGCGGGCAGGGCGCGGCTTCGGCGCGCGTGCGCGAGCTGGTCGAGCAAATGACGCAGAGCGTCGTGCGTGCCCTCGTGCGCAGCCGGCCCAATGGCGGCACCTTCCACATCGAAGATATCCAGGATCAGGTTGAGCTGGCATTGATGCGCGCCGGTGAACACAACGTCGCGCGTGCTTACGTGCTGTATCGCGAGAAGCGGTCGCAGGAACGAGCGCAAGTGGCCGAGGTGCCCGCGACTCATAGCGGCCTGAATGTGATCGACGGCGGCGTGACCCGTCCGCTGGATATGCGCGCGCTGCGCACCGTCATCGAATCGGCGTGCGCGAATTTGGGCAGTGCCGTGAACGCCGAGCCGATTCTGGCGGAGACGGTCAAGAACCTTTACGACGGTGTGCCGTTGTCGCAAGTCTACGATTCGGCCATCCTGGCTTCGCGCACGATGATCGAAAACGACCCGGCGTACAGCCAGGTCACCTCGCGCATCCTGATGCACACGATCCGTCGCGAAATTCTGGGCGAAGAAGTATTGCAAACGGAGATGGCCGAGCGTTATGTCGAGTATTTCCCGCAATTCATCAAGCGCGGCATCGAAGCCGAGTTGCTGGACGAAAAGCTCGCGCAGTTCGACCTCAAGCGTCTGGGTGCAGCACTGCACGCGGACCGCGATCTGCAGTTCGATTATCTCGGCCTGCAAACCCTGTATGACCGCTATTTCCTGCACCACGACGGCGTGCGGCTGGAGATGCCGCAGGCATTTTTCATGCGCGTTGCAATGGGCTTGTCGCTCAACGAAGTGGACCGCGAAGCGCGTGCGATCGAGTTTTACGAGGTGCTGTCCAGCTTCGATTTCATGAGCTCGACGCCGACGCTGTTCAATTCGGGTACCCGCCGCTCGCAATTGTCGTCGTGCTATCTGACGACGGTGGCCGACGATCTGGACGGCATTTACGAGGCGCTGAAAGAAAACGCGCTGCTGTCGAAATTCGCCGGCGGCCTGGGCAACGACTGGACGCGCGTGCGCGCTCTGGGATCCCATATCAAGGGAACCAACGGCAAGTCGCAAGGCGTGGTGCCTTTCCTGAAGGTCGTCAACGATACGGCCGTGGCCGTGAATCAGGGCGGCAAGCGCAAGGGCGCCGTATGCGCGTACCTGGAAACCTGGCACCTCGACATCGAAGAATTCCTGGAGCTGCGTAAAAACACCGGTGACGACCGTCGCCGCACCCATGACATGAATACGGCGAACTGGATTCCCGACCTGTTCATGAAGCGCGTGACCGAAGGCGGCGACTGGACGCTGTTCTCGCCGGCCAATTGCCCGGACCTGCACGACAAGTTCGGCATCGAATTCGAGCAAGCCTACGTTGCCTATGAAGAGAAGGCCGCGCGCGGCGAGCTCAAGCTGTTCAAGACGATTCCGGCTGCGCAACTGTGGCGCAAGATGCTGGGCATGCTGTTCGAAACCGGCCACCCATGGATCACCTTCAAGGATCCGTGCAACATCCGCTCGCCACAGCAGCATGTTGGCGTGGTCCATTCGTCGAACCTGTGCACCGAAATCACGCTGAACACCAGCGACACCGAAATCGCCGTGTGTAACCTGGGCTCGGTGAATCTGGTGGCGCACATGAAGACGCTGGCCGACGGCAGCTTGGCGCTCGATCACGAGAAGCTGAAGAGCACCATCCACACCGCGATGCGCATGCTCGATAACGTGATCGACATCAACTATTACGCCGTGGCGAAGGCGCGTAATTCGAACCTCAAGCATCGCCCGGTGGGCTTGGGCATCATGGGCTTCCAGGATTGCCTGCATATGCTGCGCGTGCCGTACGCGTCCGAAGCGGCGGTCGAGTTTGCCGATCGCTCGATGGAAGCGGTGTGCTATTACGCGTACTGGGCTTCGACCGAATTGGCTGAAGAGCGTGGCCGCTATTCGAGCTACCGCGGCTCGCTGTGGGATCGAGGCATCCTTCCGCAGGATTCGCTCAAGCTGCTGGCGGACGCGCGCGGCGGGTATGTCGAGGTCGACATGTCTGTCTCGATGGACTGGGACAGCCTGCGCGCCCGGATCGGCGAGCACGGCATGCGCAACTCGAATTGCGTGGCGATCGCGCCGACCGCCACCATCTCGAACATCATCGGGGTATCCGCCTGTATCGAGCCGACCTATCAGAACCTGTACGTCAAATCGAACCTGTCGGGCGAATTTACCGTCGTCAACCAGCATCTGGTGCGCGACCTGAAGGCACGCGGCCTGTGGGACGAAGTGATGGTGGCCGATCTGAAATACTTTGACGGCACGCTGGCACGCATCGATCGCATCCCGGCCGACTTGCGCGCGCTCTACGCCACTGCCTTCGAAGTGGACGCCACTTGGCTGGTCGAAGCGGCGTCGCGTCGCCAGAAGTGGATCGACCAGGCACAGTCGCTCAATATCTACATGGCGGGCGCTTCGGGTAAGAAGCTGGACGAGACCTATCGTCTGGCTTGGCTGCGCGGTTTGAAGACCACGTACTATCTGCGCACGATGGCGGCCACCCACGTCGAGAAATCGACGGTGGCGCGCGGCTCGCTGAACTCGGTATCCTCGGGTGGCAGCACGGGCGACGTCATGGCAGCCGGTGGCGCAGCGGCGTCGTCGGCACCGATCGGCGCGAGCGCAGCGTTGGAAGCGGACGGTCCGGTGTGCACGATGCGCCCCGGTGACGCCGGCTTCGACGAATGCGAAGCGTGTCAGTAAATTGGACGGATCGCCAAGTTAGGTAAGCGAGTTAGGCGGCGGGGTTAGGTGAATGAGCCTATGGGCGAGTCGGCTCGATGCCTCGCTAGCGACCCGGATCAGCGAGTCGATAAGCGTCAAGCGATGCCGAGCGCCATAGTCGAACACCTTTTGGCGAGCAGCGTTGGCAAAGTTTGAAGTGAAAGACGGCGTGCAGCGATCGCGCGTGTCGATCAGCGAAGAGTAGAAGGTGACAACGGGCGCCCACACACAATGTGAGCGCCCGTTTTTTTGTGCGCTGCACTTTGTGCGCATCGCGCTTCGCAAGCGCGTTTGAACGTTTACCGGCGAACGGGCGTCGAATCATTATCGGTCTGCACATTCGGACTCGACAGCGTCTCGAACAAGGTTATGGCGATGGTGAACTCGGGTTCTCACCGATCGCAATGCGCACACTATATATTGTGTCTGTGCCGTTAATGGACTACCATGAATAGTGTAAACGGTGTCTTCGACAAGCGCTGCGCGAGTGCCGATCCGGGCTCCGAGGAATTCGCGTTCAGTCGACGATTCGTGGGCAGTCAGCGAGCTTGTACGCAACGAAGTTCGCGCGCTGAAAAATGCCACGCCGAAGAAATTCGACGTCGATATTCAAGCGCAGTGATGCGCGAAATCGGCGTCTCTCGAACATGCGATTTTGAGTGAATGATGCGAGTTTGAATCGCACATCGATCACACGTCGAGATGCGATGAATTGAGCAGTAGCGTGCACGAGTGTTGTATGAACGTTGCACTGCATGAGGCAAATATAGAATTTTCACGTGTTCAGCTTTTGCCGCTCGTGAAAAGATGGTACAAACCGATTTGAATGAAGGTGAAAATTTATGCTTAGCTGGGATGACGAGACGACTGCGGTAGTACCTTCGAGTAACGGGCAGAATCAAACTGCTCGCCACTCGACGAATTTGGCGCTGAATTTGGCGACGGGTTTGCCGACTCAATCGGTCGAAAACGTAGTCGACAGCGCGCCGCAACTTTCGCTCGCGCAAGCTGTTTTCGCGAACGATGTTGCAGTGGCACCTGCGAGCGCGGCTTTGACGCCGGTTGCTTCCGAAGCGCGAGTCAACGTTGCCGACAAGCGCATCATCAACGGCCAGACCGACGTCAATCAGTTGGTGCCGTTCAAGTACAAATGGGCCTGGGAAAAATATCTGGCGGGTTGCGCAAACCACTGGATGCCGCAGGAAGTGAATATGTCGCGCGACATCGCCCTCTGGAAAGACCCGAATGGTCTGACCGAAGACGAACGTCGCCTGGTGAAGCGCAATCTCGGCTTCTTCGTTACCGCCGACTCGCTGGCCGCCAATAATATTGTGCTGGGTACGTATCGCCACATTACGGCGCCCGAATGTCGGCAGTATTTGCTGCGCCAGGCGTTCGAGGAAGCGATCCACACCCATGCTTACCAGTACATTGTCGAATCGCTGGGCCTGGATGAGGGCGAAATCTTCAACGCGTATCACGAGGTCGCCTCGATCCGCGCCAAAGACGAGTTCCTGATTCCGTTTATTCAGACGCTGACCGATCCGGCTTTCAAGACGGGTACGGTCGATACCGATCAAAAGTTGTTGAAGTCGCTGATCGTGTTCGCCTGCGTGATGGAAGGCTTGTTCTTCTATGTCGGTTTCACCCAGATTTTGGCGTTGGGTCGCCAGAACAAGATGACCGGCGCTGCGGAACAGTACCAATACATCCTGCGGGACGAATCGATGCACTGCAATTTCGGCATCGACCTGATCAACCAGATCAAGTTGGAAAATCCGCATTTGTGGACCTCGGAGTTCCGTGCCGAAATCCGCGAAATTTTCCAGCAGGCAGTTGAACTCGAATACCGTTACGCCGAAGATACGATGCCGCGCGGCGTGTTGGGTCTTAACGCTTCGATGTTCAAATCGTATTTGCGCTTCATCTGTAACAGGCGTTGCCAGCAGATCGGTCTCGATCCGCTGTACCCGAACGAGGAAAATCCATTTCCGTGGATGAGCGAAATGATCGACTTGAAGAAAGAACGTAATTTCTTCGAGACGCGAGTGATTGAGTATCAGACAGGCGGCGCGCTCAGCTGGGAATAACGTGCGTCGCTAATGCATGCAGTGGTGATGATGCATTTGACAAGTAGAGGAGTCTGACAGGTCGGATGGCCGGCATCGAAATGATGCCGCACATATAGAGTGGGAGAGCGGGTCGCCTGATGCACAGCACGCTGATGAATTGCGAGCCCAAAACGAAAAGCACTTTGCGAGCCCTGTTGCAGGGCCGGGTAACTACTCTTCCAAAAAAACCGACACACCTTATCGACGTATGCCTCCCTGCCGTTATCGGTAGGCTGGCGCGTAACCCGGGCAGCGCGCGCAAGGCGTGCGCTGCCGCGCAGGGAAACGTCGATGTTTCGACCAAACGACTACCGGTTCGGTTGCCTGAGCGGTTGCAATCGCCGGCGAAATTTTTCGGCGCGTGCGCTCCATTTAGAGGAGTGCGCGCGCCTTGCCGTATTCATTAGCGTAAGCAAGCAGGAACCGCGTACGCCGATGAATGGCCCGCTTTGTACCGGATTGCTGGCAACAGCGTCCGGGGAAAGCGGGTTTTGACGAAAGGTGTTGTTCGGTTCGACTCTCATCTGAAACCTGAAGGAGAATATGATGGCAACTGCCACGAAGAAACCCGTAGCAAAAAAAGCAGCCGCTAAACCGGCAGCAAAAAAGGCCGCTCCGGCCAAGAAAGTCGTAGCTAAGAAAGCCCCGGCCAAGAAAGCGGCCCCGGCGAAAAAAGTAGCTGCGAATAAAGTTGCTGCCAAGAAAGTCGTAGCCAAGAAAGTCGTAGCGAAGAAAGTCGTAGCGAAGAAAGCTCCGGCCAAGAAAGCGGCTCCGGCAAAAAAAGTAGCAGCGAAGAAGGTCGTCGCAAAGAAGGCAGTCGCCAAGAAGGCTCCGGCAAAAAAGGCAGCACCGGCTAAGAAAGCGGCTGCCAAGAAAGCCGTAGCAAAAAAGGCCCCGGCCAAGAAAGCAGCCCCTGCTAAGAAAGCGGCCGCCAAGAAAGCTGCGCCTGCAAAGAAGGCCGCCCCGGCCAAGAAAGCAGCGCCTGCGAAGAAAGCCGTAGCTAAGAAGGCTGCACCGGCCAAGAAGGCCGCTGCACCTGCGAAAAAGGCTGTCCAAAAAAAAGTGGTAGCACCGGCACCTAAAGCTGCGCCGCAAGCTGCTCCGAAGAAAGCTGCGCCGAAGAAGGCTGCACCGAAGAAAGCTGCAGCACCCGCTGCAGCACCTGCGACTGCCGCTGCTTCGGTAGCCCCGGCTGCTGGCGTCAAGACGGCGCTGAATCCGGCTGCTGCATGGCCGTTCCCGACCGGCAGCCGCCCGTAATCGTCGAGCCGCCAGTACTGCAGCCAGACGTACGGCCGCAGGGCGAGCACGCGTTTTTGCGCGTTGCCTTGCCGGCAGCATTTTGACGGGCTTTAGCCGGCATCCGCCGGGCTGTCGCAGCTAGCAGTACTCGAAGCAGTAGTTGGAAATCCCGCCACCGGAGCTTCGCTGGCGGGATTTTTTTCGAGCTTTTTTTGGGGAAGGGGGGCTATTTAAAGCGAACGAAAAAAACGGCCACTGAAAGGGCCGTTTGTTTCCAACACTCTGATGGGCATGATCGAAGACGGTCAGCGGCGTTTCGTCGTCGCGCTAGTGAGTCACGCGCGTGACGCCATTGCCGGACAACAAACGCACCCGATCGCCGGCTTGAAACGTTTCGCCGTTGGCTTGCTGATCGATGGCACGTAACGCGCCGTTGTCGAGCCGCACCGTAATTTCCAGACCATCTCTGATGGCGACGCCATTTTCGACCGCGTTGCCGGCGACGGCGCCAGCAATGCTGCCGACTTCTCCGGTCACGAGCGCACTCTGCCCCGCGTTGACCGCACCGGCCGCGGGCCCGCTGGACTGACTGCCGTTTGCGCCGATCTGCATGGACTTGACGTTCTGCACGACGCCCAGCGCCACGACCAGCTGCTCAGGCTGGGCTGGCACACTGCCGTACGCCTGCGCCGGCGGCGGCGAACTGCTCGTGCTCATGGTCGTACTCATGCAGCCTTGCAAACCGAGCGCAGCAAGCAGTGCCGCCGCGGCGACTGGCAAGCGCACCGCTGCCGCAATTAGACTCTTAGTTGGGCTCATTGCCGCTGTTGCTCGACTCGCCGCGAGCATGCCACGCGTTGCCTTAGCCATGACCGCTCCTGTTACTGGAGTTTAAAATCGAACGCCTGACTAAACTTCTCGTCGATTTGCGCACGCGTGCGCACGTAGTTTTGGGGACCCTGTTCTGCTATTTTCAGCGAACCGAGCAGGCTCGCTAGACGCCCCGTCGTCGCCCAGTCGAGTCCGTTTTCGATACCGTAGAGCAGGCCTGCGCGGAATGCGTCGCCGCAGCCGGTGGGATCCATGATGCGTTGTGGGGGCACCGCCGGAATCTCCTCCACACCGGTACGCGTGTGGATCTCGGCGCCGTGCTCGCCGCGTGTGACGATCACGGCCTGCACTCGCTCAAGCATGTGAGCGACCGACCAACCCGTCTTGTTCTCAAGCAATTTCGCTTCGTAGTCGTTGACCGCAACGTACTGCGCGAGCTCTATCATGCGTTGCAGTGCCGGACCGTCGAACAGCGGCAGCCCCTGGCCCGGATCGAACACGAACGGTATATTCGCCTGCGCAAACTGCTCGCAGTGCTCGCGCATACCGACCGGACCATCGGGGGCCACGATGCCCAAGGTAATTCCGCCGGCATCTGCTACGCGGTTCAGATGCGATTCCGACATGGCGCCCGGATGAAACGCCGTGATCTGGTTATTGTCGAGATCGGTCGTGATCATCGCCTGCGCGGTATAGGTATCGGGTAGCACGCGTACGTTCGCGTTCGAAATATCCAGCGCAGCCAGTCGATCCAGATAGACCTGGGCATCGACCGCACCCAGTGTCGCCATGATGCGTGGATCGCCACCGAGCAGTTTCAGTCCGTAGGCGATGTTACCCGCGCAGCCGCCGAATTCCCGGCGCATGGTCGGCACCAGAAAACTCACGTTCAGGATATGAACCTGGTCCGCAAGGATGTGTTCGCGAAACCGCCCTTCGAACGTCATGATGTTGTCGTATGCCAGTGAACCGCAAATCAGCGTAGCCAAAAGAATGTTCCTCGTTCAAAAGTAAAATCTGGACGTGCAAATAGAATGGGACCGAAGCATACGGTTTCAATCAGGCCGTGGGTTGCGCGAGGCCTGCCTTGCAATCGTATGAGCCGGCGTGGCAAAAGGCTGTGCCGCTCGTACGCCCGACGCACCCTGCTGCGCCTATGTGATCGGCGCAACCGGGTCGATCGGGACTCGCATACTCGCGAGTCCCAGGCGCGCCAACTTACTTGACGGCAGCCAATGCCGCGTCGTAATTCGGTTCGTTTTTGATTTCCGTTACCAGTTCGGCATGCACCACCTTGTTGTCCGCATCCAGAACCACCACGGCGCGCGCGGTCAGGCCGGCCAACGGGCCGCTGGTGATGTCCACGCCATAGCTGCGCGCGAACTCACGACCGCGGAACGTCGATAACGACACCACGTTCTCCAGTCCTTCCGTCGTGCAGAAACGCGCCGCCGCGAACGGCAAATCGCCCGAGATGACCAGCACGACGGTATCTTTCAGCGCGCCCGCAGCTTGGTTGAATTTCCGTGTCGACATCGCGCAAGTCGGCGTGTCGAGGCTAGGAACGATGTTCAGCACTTTGCGTTTGCCGGCGAAATCGGCGAGCGACACTTCCGCCAGCTTGCTGTTGACCAAGGAAAAATCGCTGCCTTGCTGGCCGACGGCCGGGAATGAACCTTCTACATTGATCGGATTTCCACCCAGGGTAACTTGAGTCATATCATCTCCAGACAGGCGTCGCATTGCGACAGGTGAGTAAGGGGGCCCGATGCGGGCTACCCGGTGAGCTATGTCTAATGCAGATTGCCAAACGCAGGTTGCAAAATGAAGGCTTTGAACCGAATGTACCCTTACGGATAGAAGATTTTGACACGGTAATTGCTGGCGGGTACGGTCGCGGTATCGACGCGAATGCCGATTAACACCTGCGCACGCGGGGCGATGCCGTTGTCCTGCAGCGCCGGATCGCTGAGATATTGGGCAGGCGCTATCACTTTGCGGATCGCAGCCTGGTTGTGATTATCCGTCAAGGTCAGCTCGACAGAGGGATAGGCGAGCGTGAGCCCGACACGGTTGCGTATCGTCAGCGCCAATGCCAGGTGGTGCGGGTCGTCGATTTCGCGCAGCGACATGTCTGCGATTTGCAGCAGGTCGATATCGTGCACCGGCGTAAGCTTGCAACCGCTTATCCGGCAGACCGCCTCATAGGCGACTTCGCTGGGCGGCCAGACCACGCGAAAATACTCGCGTTGCCACCAGGCATACTGAAGCGCCGCGACCAGCAGCAACACAATAAGCAGTACGCCAAGTAGCGAGTTGTGCACTACGCGGCCGCGCGAGGCCGGTCTGCGATCGGCCGCTGCAACCGTCGTGTGCGCCGGGGCCATTGCCGCGGATCGCGCGACCGAGCTCGCCCGGGGCTCGGATGGCGGGTTGGATCGATCGCGCAACGCTGGTTCAGACGGACCGAGCGCCGGATCAAGCGCGGGCTCGCGAGCGCTGCGCCTTGCCAACAACGAGCGACGGGCGTCCGCCGCGTCATCCGGGGGCGCAACATTTGCCGGCGCTCTCGCTGCGCTCGGTTCAGCGGGAAGATCAATCTGGTTACGGTTGCCGTCGAACACCGCGTTGCAGTGCCCGCAGCGCACCTGACCGCCACTCACGGCGAGCTGATCGGGCGCGAGGCGAAAGACAGTCAGACAATTCGGACAACGGGTAGCGAGCACGATAGCAGGGCAGAGTCGAGCGAATAGGGTGAAAGGTACGGTTAAGCACGCCGCCTGTGCGCAATGTCGGTTGCGTCATGCCATGACGTTGCACTGGCGCGCCATTCGGCTGACCCCGGCTTGACTCGGAGTTGACCCGCGCTTGACCTGGATAGTCCCAGGTTGGCCGGGTCGACCTCTCACCCGCCCGAACGTGTCCCGGACAGGCAGACCCAGCCCTCGTGCTCGCGCCAGACCGACATTGGGATCCAGGGTTGATACGCGCGTGCGACTTCTTCCGCTTGCCGTGCAAGGATACCCGATAAAGCCAGTTTCCCGCCGGGCCGCACCCGTGCGCACAGCATCGCGGCCATTAGTTTAAGCGGATTCGACAGAATATTGGCGACCACGATGTCGAATTCGCCTGCCGGACAAGCATCCGGCAAACCATAGCTCACGTCTGCCTGATTGCGCAGGCTGTTCTGGCGCGCCGATTCGACCGCTTGCGGATCGATATCGATGCCTACTACCGGTTGCGCGCCACATTTGCGCGCGAGAATTGCCAGGATGCCTGAGCCGCAACCGTAATCGAGTACGCTGGCCTCGGCCTGGACATTCTGTTCCAGCCATTCCATGCAAAGACGCGTGGTCGGATGGCTGCCGGTGCCAAACGCGAGGCCCGGGTCGAGCTCCAGAATCAGGGCGTCCGGGTCCGGCGCGTCGTGCCACGAGGGAACCACCCAGATCCGTTCACCGATCTGGATCGGATCGAATTGCGATTGCGTCAGGCGTACCCAATCCTGATCCTCGACTTCGCGAGTCCGGCTGCTCGGCACCTCGGGCAGCGCCAATTGATTAGCCGCTGCCGCCAGCAACAACGCCGGATCATGTTCGGCCGCCAGCAGCGCGATCACTCGCGAGCGTTGCCAGGCGGAGCGCTCCGGCGTCAGGCCCGGCTCGCCGAACAAAGGCTGTTCATCCGGCGTATCGGCATCCGCATCTTCGACCGAAACCGACAGCGCGCCGAGATCCATCAAGGCGTCGGAAAGCGGCTCCGCATGCTCGCGGTCGATTTCGACGATCAGTTCACGAAAGCTCATGGCAGCAGTGTCGATCCGCTCAAGCCTTGCTCGGAGCCGATTGCTGCTTGGCTGCCAGCCGGTTCTCGAGATAGTGAATACTGGTGCCGCCCTCGACAAATTTCGCATCCAGCATCAATTCGCGATGCAGCGGGATATTGGTCAGAATGCCCTCGACCACCATCTCGGACAGCGCAATGCGCATCCGCTTGATAGCCTGTTCGCGGGTTGCACCGTAAGCGATCAATTTGCCGATCATCGAATCGTACGTGGGCGGGACGAAATAGCCATTATAGGCGTGTGAATCGACGCGAATTCCCGGGCCGCCCGGCGCATGCCACGACGTAATCCGGCCTGGCGACGGCGTAAATTTGAACGGATCCTCGGCATTGATCCGACATTCGATCGCATGACCGCGGAATTCGACGTCGCGCTGGCGCAGCAGCAATTTTTCGCCAGCAGCGATTTTGATCTGCTCCTGCACGATATCGACACCGGTAATCAGCTCGGTGACCGGGTGCTCGACCTGCACCCGAGTGTTCATTTCGATAAAGTAGAACTCGCCGTTTTCGTAGAGGAATTCAAAGGTGCCTGCGCCGTGATAGCCCATTTTTTTGCAGGCATCAGCGCAGCGATCGCCGATCCGATCGATCAGACGGCGCGCGATATGCGGCGCCGGCGCTTCCTCTATGACTTTCTGATGGCGGCGTTGCATCGAGCAATCGCGCTCGCCCAACCAGATCGCGTTCTTATAGTGATCGGCCAGGATCTGAATTTCGATGTGGCGCGGATTCTCGAGGAATTTCTCCATGTAAACCTGCGAGTTGCCGAACGCCCGGCCGGCTTCTTCGCGCGTCATATTGACGGCGTTGACCAGCGCGGCCTCCGTATGCACCACGCGCATGCCGCGCCCGCCACCGCCGCCGGCTGCCTTGATGATGACCGGATACCCGATCTGGCGTGCAATCCGTACGATCTCCTTGGGATCGTCCTCGGGCAGCGCACCTTCCGAGCCGGGCACGCACGGCACGTTCGCCTTGATCATGGTCTGCTTGGCCGAAACCTTGTCGCCCATCAGACGTATGGTATCGGGCCGCGGGCCGATGAACGTGAAGCCGGATTGCTCGACGCGCTCCGCGAAATCGGCGTTTTCTGACAGGAAACCGTAGCCGGGGTGGATCGCCTCGGCGTCGGTGACTTCCGCGGCGCTAATAATTGCCGGCATATTCAAATAACTCAGATTCGAAGGCGCCGGGCCGATACAGACCGCTTCGTCCGCCAACCTCACGTATTTGGCTTCCTTGTCGGCTTCGGAATAAATGACGACAGTTTTAACGCCGAGCTCACGGCAGGCGCGCTGAATCCGCAGGGCGATTTCACCGCGGTTGGCAATCAGGATTTTTTCAAACATATTGAATTCGAACCATCGAGAGTGCGCGCCCGTGCGCTAATACGTTGCGTGGCGCGATCTGAATCACTGTGGCAGGAGCGCCGGCTCATTGCACAAAACCGTGCACAGAACCGACAGCCAGTTTGGGCCGCAAGCCGAACCCCAGGGTGCGCTGCGGCCATACCTTTGCTGAGTTTGGGCGTGCGGCGCACTCAGCATCGCGCTAGGTCAGCCGACGATGAACAAGGGCTGGCCATATTCGACCGCCTGGCCGTTTTCAACCAAGATTTCCTTAACCATGCCGTCCATATCGCATTCGATTTCGTTGAGCAATTTCATTGCTTCGATAATGCAGATCGTCTGGCCTTCCTTCACGGAGTCGCCAACTTGCACGAATGCCTCGGCGCCAGGGGACGGTGCGCGATAGAACGTACCGACCATCGGCGATTTGACGACATGGCCGGCGACGACGGCCGGAGCCAGTGCCGCGGGCGCTTCTGCGCCGGCGGCGGGTGCTGCCGCCGGAGCCATTCCCATGGGCGGCTGCGCATATTGCGTCGGAGCCTGTTGCACATAAACTGGCGGCGCGTTTTTGACGATCCGAACCTTCCCTTCACCCTCGGTTACTTCAAGTTCGGAAATGCCCGACTCGGAAACGAGGTCGATCAAGGTTTTCAGCTTACGTAGATCCATCGGAAACTCCCTTTAATTCGGAAAACAGCGGGCTCTGGCTTCAGCACTGGTTTTAAAGCGCATCGCCCGCGGAGAAAAGTCAATAAATGGGGTACAGCGGCCGTCGTGCTCGGTTTTTATGCTCGGGCGGAGGTGCCAAGCACGTAGTCCACGGCATACAGATAACCTTGCGAGCCGAATCCGCACACGACAGCCTGCGCGAGATCTGAAAAATACGAGGTGTGACGAAACGCCTCGCGACGGTGAACATTGGACAAATGTACCTCGATGAACGGGATGTCGACACCCGCCAATGCATCCCGCAACGCCACGCTGGTGTGGGTAAACGCGGCGGGATTGATAACGATGAAATCCGTTTGTTCGTCGCGCGCCGCGTGTATCCGGTCAATCAACGCGCCTTCATGATTACTCTGGAACGTCGCCAACACTGCGCCCGCTGCGGTAGCTCGGTCGACCAACATTTGATCGATCTCCGCCAAGGTCGTGTGCCCATACACAGCCGGTTCCCGCGTACCGAGCAGGTTCAGGTTGGGTCCGTGCAACACTAGCAGTCTTTGAGTCATGAGGGCGTGATTTCCGCGAATTTGAGCGAACTTTAACGCTGATTACGCGCATGTGTCCAGTTGGACAATAGTTTTAGCGGGATGCTGCCACCGAAACGAGCCTCATTTTTCGTCTATTTTACGGATACTTCGGTGAATCCAACATGAAATTATCATGAATGTCGGGCAATTGGCATTCTTCGAAAAGCCCGGGATCGACTCTTTACGCCGTATTTACGGATCTTTACCTCGATTTTTTACGGCCGTTGCGGAGCGCGTGGTGGTCCGGTGGCAGGCCGCGGTGACCTACAAACTCCCCAGAACTTGCTTTAGTTCGGCTTCGTCCACCTTGCCCAACTTGCTGTAACGGACCACCCCGGTGCGATCTATTACGACCGTAAACGGCAAGCCGCCGGCGGCGTCGCCGAGATTGCGGCTGATATCGGCACCGCCGAAGCCGGCCACATAGACCGGGTATTTAACCGGCACCTTATTCAAGAAGGTGGCAATGTTGGCCGCCGTATCTACGCCGATGCCGATAAATTGTATGCTTTTGGGTGCGTATTGTTGACTCAGTGCCGAGAGCGCCGGCATCTCCTGCACACAGGGCGCGCACCAGGAGGCCCAAAAATTCACAACGACGGGCTTGCCCCGGTAGCGGGCAAGCGCTTGATTAGCGCCGGTCGCATCCGGTAGCGAACTGGCCCATAGCTTTTGTACGGCGGAGGCCGACGCAGGCCCATCGGTACTTTGCGCAAAGACGCTGGGGGTCTGGCCAGCCAGCAAAAAAGCGCTCAGCAGCAGCCTCGATAACTGCGAGCGGCAAAGCGCGAGAGCTGGGGGGCGGCTTAACGCTGCCAAGGCGTTAAAACGGGGAAGCGACATGAATATCCTCATGATAAAAGCGAGTTTGACTTTGCCTATGCGCTTACGCGTCCGAGGGCGCCGCCTCGGCAAGCAACAGCCGCACCGCGGCCACGTTCGCCCGCGGCATGCGGCCGCGCAAATCGGTGCGCATCGCGCCGCGCAAGTCGTTGGCGTCGTATAGCGCCAAGTGGATGCCCACCCGCATGGACAACCGCATATCGCGCGTCAGGAAGCTCAGCGTTTCGACCGGCCCGCGTCCCGCGAAGTGCCGAGTCTCGTGGACTTCATATTGGATACCGGCATTTAGCAGGAAAATGGCGACATCTTTCGAATTATCGTTAAACAACTGCAGATGAATGTCCGAGTGTTCTCCCGCCGTTCCGTTCAATACTGCGCCCGTGAGGAACGGTTGAAAATCGCCTAGTTTTTGCATCCAGTCGAGGGCGATGGTCCGCAAGACACGCAGTAACGCCGGCTGGGTATCGCTTTGGAAGATCGCCTGGTATTGGCGTATTTCTTCTTCGAGTTGATCGTTGTCGGGCAGCCACTCGCCGGCAATGCGCACATCGCCGACCACCTGTTTGGCAGCCTTGCGTTTCGCGTTGGCGTAGTCGAGGCCATCTTCGGCGATCAGCCTGGCCGCCGCGATCGCGATTTCCTCGCGGATACGCTGGGGATCTAAAGATAGTTTTCGAGACATCATGGAATGATACCTGAACCGCCCAGCCGACCCTGACGCACGGAGGCCGTCGCAACCGGCGTGATCGATCGCGGGGCGGCCGACGCGTGACGTGCCTCGCAGCGCCGGATACGGCGCGGTGCTCGGGTACAATATGACAATTCTACGATACGGTTTTATCACGTACGGCCCGGCTCTGCAGCGCGACACAATGCCGCTGAGCTGCGCGGTGATACGTTAGGCGCTTATGCATATTCACATACTTGGTATCTGCGGTACTTTCATGGGCGGTCTGGCGGTGCTGGCGCGCGAAAGCGGCCATCGGGTAACCGGCTGCGACGCCGGAGTTTATCCGCCGATGAGCACCCAGCTCCAGGCCCAGGGGATAGAGTTGATCGAGGGCTATGACGTCGGCCAACTCGATTTGAAGCCTGACCTGTTCGTCATCGGCAACGTGATCAGCCGCGGCAATCCGCTGATGGAAGCGATCCTCGATCGCGGCCTGCCTTACACCTCCGGCCCTCAATGGCTGGGGGAGCATGTGCTGGCGGGAAATGGGTGCTGGCGGTGGCCGGAACCCATGGCAAGACCACCACGTCGGCAATGCTCGCGTGGCTGTTGGAAGATGCAGGGCTCAATCCCGGCTTTTTGATCGGCGGCGTGCCGCTGAACTTCGGCGTATCGGCGCGTTTGACCGAGTCCAGTTTTTTTGTGATCGAAGCGGATGAGTACGACACCGCCTTCTTCGACAAACGCTCGAAATTCGTCCATTACCGGCCGCGCACGGCGGTACTGAATAATCTCGAGTTCGACCACGCGGACATATTTCCGGACCTGGCCGCGATCGAAACGCAGTTTCATCATCTGGTGCGTACAGTGCCACATGTCGGCCGCTTGCTGGTCAACGGCCGCGAACCTGCGCTGGAACGTGTGTTGGCGCGCGGTTGCTGGAGCGAAGTGGAACAGTTCGGCGTAGCGACCGGGTGGCACGCGAGCGCGCAAGACGGGCAGTCGCTGGAAGGGCGCTTCAACGTGGCCTGGGGCAACCAGATTGTCGGCAGCGTGGATTGGGACGTACAGGGCGAACATAACCGACTCAATGCGCTAGCCGCGCTGGCGGCTGCCCGCCATGTCGGCGTGCCGCCCGAGCAGGGCGCCGCCGCGCTGAGCCGTTTTCGCAACGTCAAACGCCGCATGGAAGTGCGCGGGCGGGTCAACGGCATCACGGTCTACGACGATTTCGCGCATCATCCGACCGCCATCAAAACGACACTCGACGGTTTGCGCGCACGATTGCGCGATGCGGGCGCTGCACTCCCCGCGGTTGGCACACCGCAGCCGGATGCTCAATCGCCGCGCATTCTCGCGGTACTCGAGCCACGCTCGAACACCATGAAGTTGGGCGTCATGAAGGCGGCCCTGTCGGACAGCCTGAGCGGCGCGGACCTGATTTTCGGCTACGGTGCGGCGAGCGGGCGCGACGCGCTGGGCTGGAACCTGAGCGAAACCCTGTCGCCACTGGGCCAGCGCGCAGCAGCATTCGACGATCTCGATACGTTGGTCAGGGCGGTATGCGCCGCGGCGCGCCCGGGCGATCAGATACTGGTCATGAGCAACGGCGGTTTCGGCGGCGTGCATCAGAAATTGCTCGACGCGCTCGCCGTGGCGACCACGGTTGCGGCACATCCCGCATGATTCTCTATTTGCACGGCTTTCGTTCGTCGCCGCAGTCGTTCAAAGCGCGCCTGCTGGCGGCTAAGCTTGAGGCCCTCGGGCTGGCCGACGGCTGGTGCTGCCCGGCGTTGCCCGTGGCGCCACGCGCCGCGATTGCGCTTGCCGAACAAGCGGTCGCAGAGGCGCTTGCGCGATCGGGGCCGCAGCCGGTCACCGTGATTGGTAGTTCGCTCGGCGGCTACTACGCCACCTGGCTTGCCGAGCGGCATGGCTGGCGCGCCGCGCTGCTGAATCCGGCGACCATGCCGCAAGACGATTTGCATCAATATCTGGGTGAGCAAGCGCTTTGGCATGGCGGCGGGTCTATCGTGGTCGAGCAGGCGCATCTGGATCAGTTGCGCACGCTGGCCGTACCCGCCATCACGCAGGCACAACGCTATTACCTGATCGCCGCGACCGGTGACGAAGTGCTCGACTATCGCGATATGCTGGCAAAGTATGCGGGTGCGCATACAGTCCTGATCGACGGCGGCGACCATGGGTTGAGCGACTTTGCACGATATATGGACGGGGTACTGGAATTTTGCGGCGTCTGAGCCGAGACGCCAAGTCAAGTCGGGGCATGACCCACGGCAAGCAATTGGAATCTGCGCCGATTTCCGTTGCGCGGCCCGTGATAACGCGGGTTGTGGGCAGGCGGGCGCAGAGGAACGACGAAACCGGCCGTAACGGTAACATTTCGATGCGCCGGGCTTCGAATCATCAACACCAAGCAGCATTTTGAGTCGAGTGACGCGTGAACGTTTTTTTTGAGGAATCGGGTAATTTCAAGGCGGGGACCGTACTGTCCCGCCAGACTGACGCTTTGCAGGTCGAGTTGCCGGGCGGGCGGCGCGTGAAAGTAAAGGGCCGCGATGTACTGATCGAATTTGAAAAGCCGTTGCCCGCCGAGCTCATGCAGCAGGCCGATGCGCAAGGTCAGGAAATCGACCTCGGTTTCCTGTGGGAGTGCGCTTCCGACGAGGAGTTTGCATTTGCCACATTAGCGACCGAATATTTCGGTGCGAACCCGGGCGCCGTCGAGCGTGCAGCGCTGGTGTTGCGCATGCATGGCTCGCCGGTCTACTTCCGGCGCAAGGGGCGCGGTCAGTACCAGCGCGCTCCCGCCGAACAGTTACAGGCCGCGCTGGCCGGGCTCGAGCGCCGTCGCCAGCAGGCGCTGGTCCAAAGCACGTACGAAGAAGAACTGAAACAGAAGAAACTGCCGGCGGCGCTCGCCGGGCGAGCGCTCGCGTTGCTGACCAAACCGGATAAGAACTCGATCGAATACAAGGCGCTAGAAGCCGCGGCTGCCGCACTGGGCATTTCGATGCAGCAATTGATGCTCGATTGCGGCGGGATCGAATCCGCGCGCGCGCTGCATGAAGCCCGCTTCCTGTCCGAATATTTTCCGCACGGGACGGGTTTCCCTCCCGTGCATCTGCAAGTCGCATTCGACGATCTCCCGCAAGCCGATGGCGAAGCGTTCTCGATCGATGACATCACCACCACCGAGATCGACGACGCTATCTCGGTGCAATGGCTCGACGACAACCGCTTGCGCGTCGGCATCCACATCGCCGCGCCGGCGCTGGGCATCAAGCCGGGCGACGCGGTCGATACGATCGCGCGCGACCGTCTTTCGACCGTGTACATGCCTGGCGACAAGATCACCATGCTGCCCAGCGAGGTGGTCGATATCTTCACGCTGCAAGAGGGCAGCCTACGTCCGGCGCTATCGCTCTACATCATCGTCGACGCGACCACCTACGAGATCGTCGCCACCGAAACGCGGGTCGAGCGCGTCTTTATCAAAAGCAACCTGCGCAACAATCTGCTCGACGCGGTCGTCACCGAAGAGGCGCTGGCCGAGGGTAGCGGCGAGTATGCGCACAAGGCCGAAATTGCAGCGCTCTGGCCGTTGGCGCAGGCGCTCTTCGAAAAACGCCAGCACACACGGCAGAGCTACGGCTTGAAGCGTGAAGTGCAGCGTAACCTCGACTACAACTTCTATCTCGACGGCGATCACATCACGATCCAGCCGCGTCGACGCGGCTCGCCGCTCGATCTGATCGTGGCGGAACTCGCGATTCTCGCCAACAGCAGTTGGGGCGGCTTGCTTGCCGAATATGGCGTGCCTGGCATTTACCGCGCGCAGCGCGCGTTCGGGCCGGTGGCCGGCCCCAAGCGGACTCGCATGCAAACTACGCCGGCGCCGCACGAAGGGCTGGGTGTCGCTCAATACGCGTGGAGCACTTCGCCGTTGCGCCGCTACGTCGACCTGGTGAACCAGTGGCAGTTGCTCGCCTGTTGCCAACACGGCGTAGCGGCCAAACTGGTTGCGCCGTTCAAGCCCAAGGACGCTGATTTGTATGCCGTGGTGCAGGGTTTCGACGATACCTATTCCGCCTACGCCGATCACCAAAATCGGATGGAGCGTTTTTGGTGTCTGCGCTGGCTGCAACAGGAGAAGCGCGATCGCGCCGTGGCCTCGGTGATCAAGGGCGACCTGGTGCGGCTCGACGAAATTCCGCTCATGATGCATGTGCCGGGGCTGGGCGTGCACGCGCGCGGCACCAAGCTGCTGCTGGCCATTTCCGACTTCGACGAGCTGATGATCGAAGCGTCCTGCCGCGTGCTGCAAGTACTCGATGCACCGGCTGCCACGAATGAAGCGCTTGAAGAGGCGCTTGAAGATGAGGCGCAAGACGGCGATGACGAGGGTGCTGGCGACGGCGCTGACATCGACGGCGATATCACCGCCGACACCGACGCAACAGCGCTGGAACCCCTGGGAGGAGCGGACGGTGACGATGTCCCGCAGGCCAGCGGCGGTGATAGTACTACCGCGGTAGACGGTGCGCCGGGTGCGTCGGGTTCATCGGCAGACGAGCCAGTGGCACAAGCGTGAAGCCGGCTGCGGATCGTTACGCCGTCATCGGCAACCCGGTTGCGCATAGCAAATCGCCGCGCATCCACGCCCTTTTCGCCGCGCAGACCGGCGAGCGGCTCACCTATGACAGGCTGCTCGCACCGGTCGAAGGCTTCGAAGCGGCGGTGCGCGCGTTTATCGCCGCGGGTGGGCGGGGCCTGAACGTGACGGTACCGTTCAAGCTCGATGCGTTCCAGTTGGCGGACACACTGTCTTCCCGGGCCGAAGCCGCGGGCGCCGTCAATACGCTGGTGTTCAGCGAACGGGGTATTCATGGCGATAACACCGACGGCTATGGCTTGGTGCGTGACCTCGAACATAATCTGGCGACTGCGCTTGGGCGCAGGCGCATCCTGCTCTTGGGCGCGGGCGGTGCCGCCCGAGGCGTGGTGCTGCCCTTGCTCGAGCGCAAACCGACCGAGCTTGCGATCGTGAACCGCAGCGCCGCGCGAGCCACCGAATTGGCTGCGGGATTTGCCGCAGCGGCGCAGAGCGCAGGATGCGCGCTGTCGGGAGGGGCGAGCGACATCGCGCATGGCACTTACGACGTGGTGATCAACGCCACGGCGGGTAGCCTCGACGACCAACTGCCGCAATTCGATGCAAGCGCACTGGGTCAGTCCACGCTCGCTTATGACATGATGTATGCCGCGCAGCCGACAGTGTTCATGCGCCATGCCGCGCAATATGGTGCGCGGTGCGCGGACGGACTGGGCATGCTCGTCGAGCAGGCCGCGGAATCGTTCTATATATGGCGCGGCGTGCGCCCTGACAGTGCGAGCGTGTTGGCCGAGTTGCGTGCGCAGTTGTGACGAGAAAAACGATGTTCCCGATGCCGGCGTGGACCAGGTCAGAGCATGATCAAATGGATTAAATCGAGCCGGCTGGCCTATTTTGTGGCGTTGCTGGCCATCGCATGGTTTGCGACGCAGCTGTTTTATTTGCTGCAAATTGGCGTGTGGACCTTTGTCAATCCGTCCAACACCGCGTATATGCGCACCACCGAGTGGCGGCTGCGCCGCGAACAACCCATGATTGCGTTGCAGCACGTTTGGGTGCCCTACGAGCAAATTTCGCGCAACCTGAAGCGCGCGATTATCGCATCGGAAGACGCAAACTTCGCCAACAATAATGGCGTCGAGGTCGATGCGATTTTACAGGCCTGGGAAAAGGACAAGCGGCGCGGACGTCCCGTGGCGGGCGGCTCGACCATCTCCCAGCAACTGGCGCGCAACCTGTTTCTATCGACTGAAAAATCGTATATTCGCAAAGGGCAGGAGCTGATCATCACGCTGATGCTCGAAATGGTGATGAGCAAGGAACGCATCTTTGAGATCTACCTCAATTCCGTCGAATGGGGCAACGGCATTTACGGCGCGCAGGCGGCGGCGCAACACTACTATCGAACCAACGCGAACAACCTCAGTGTGGGGCAGGCGGCGCGGTTGGCCGTCATGTTGCCGCGACCTCGCTATTACGACGAAAATCGCAATTCCGTTTATCTGGCGCAACGCTCAAGCGTGATCGCCGGGCGCATGGGCGGCGCCGAACTGCCCAAGGCCAAATAAGATAATCATCCTATTCAGGAAATCATGTCCTTTATCCAGACTCTCAACGCCGCATGGCAGAAAAGCAATTCCCTGTTATGCGTCGGCCTCGACCCCGAGCCCGCGCGCTTTCCCGCCGGAATGACCCATCGCGCCGACGCGATTTTCGATTTCTGTCGCGCCATCGTCGATGCGACCGCGCCTTACGCATGCGCCTTCAAACCGCAGATTGCGTACTTCGCCGCGCACCGCGCCGAGGCGCAGCTCGAGCAACTGATTGCGCACATTCACGATGCCCACCCGGGTATCCCCGTAGTACTGGACGCCAAGCGCGGCGATATCGGCAGCACCGCGGAGCAATATGCGCGGGAAGCCTTCGAGCGCTATAACGCCGATGCAGTCACAGTAAATCCGTATATGGGCTTCGATTCAATCGAACCTTATCTCGAACATGCCGGCCGCGGCGTTATCGTGCTGTGCCGCACTTCGAATCCGGGGGGCTCGGACCTGCAGTTTTTACAGACCGGCGATCGGCCGCTGTATCAGGTCGTGGCGCAATTGGCGGCTGAAAAATGGAATGCGAGCGGTCAGTTGGCACTCGTGGTCGGCGCTACGTTCCCGAATGAAATCGCGCAAGTGCGCGCTATCGTCGGCGACATGCCGCTGCTGATTCCCGGCGTGGGCGCGCAAGGCGGGGATGTCGAAGCCACGGTGAAGGCCGGGCGCACCGCTAGCGGCACCGGCATGATGATCAATTCGTCGAGAGCAATTATTTTTGCCGGCAAGGGCGACGATTTCGCTGAAGCGGCGGCCCAGGCGGCGCGGAAAACACGCGATGCGATCAACGCATTCCGATGATGCGTGCTTGAACGTCATAGCATGCATGAGTGGCGTATCAAGCTCTGTTTGCAGCTTATGTAGCTGCCTCATGCATGTAGCTCATGTAAGCGACTCATGTAACCAGCGCATGTAGCCCGCTCGGCATTCAATTTTCGTTCTCGTTTTCTTCCAGCATGGTCAGTACGCCGCGCAACGCGTGCGCGCTGGCTTGCAAACGGATCTGGCGGCGATCGCCCTTGAACACGCGGGTCTGACAAAGCGTATGCACCCGATTCGACCACGCAAAGCACACGGTGCCGACTGGTTTTTGCGGGGTGCCACCGCCCGGTCCGGCGATCCCCGTGATGCTCAGCGACAATTGCGCACGGCTATTGCGCAACGCGCCTTCGGCCATTTCGCGGGCGATCGACTCGCTGACCGCGCCATGCTTTTCAATCATGTCCGCCGGTACGCCGATCATCTCACTCTTGGCCTGATTCGAATACGTCACGAAGCCGCGCTCGAACCAGGCGCTACTGCCCGATATGTCGGTGATGGCGCAGGCGACCATGCCGCCCGTGCACGACTCGGCCGTGGTGATCAGCAGCCGTTGTTCGCGCAACCGGTTGCCGAGCCGGATTGCCAACTGCTGCACTGTATTTTCTGAATCCATGACGAGAACGTAAAGATGATGAAAAGCGATTGATGAACGGGTGAGTGGGTTCGACCGCGCACGCGCGCACAGGTTCAGGCATTGCGCCAAAGCGCGATCACGATCAGCGTAAAAAATGCCGCAGTGATGTCGTCGACCATGATACCCATGCCGCCCTTGAGTTGGCGATCGTAAAAGTCTATCGGTGGCGGCGTCACCATGCCGAAGAAGCGAAACAATACGAACGCCGCGAATTGCGCCGAAAACGAAGCCGGGGTCACCATCAGCAATACCACCCAGAACGCTACGATCTTGTCCCAGACGATGAGGCGTGTATCGGCAAGCCTGAGTGTGCGCGCAGTGAAATCGGTCGCCACGAGGCCCACGAGAAAACCGAGCGCGATAAGCAGGCCCCACGTTGCTGCGCTCAGATATCGGTTCAGCAACGTGAACGCCAGCCACGCGAATAGCGTGCCCATCGTGCCGGGCATCACGGGCGAAAGTCCGCCGCCCAGGCCTAGCGATATCGCATGGAGGGGATGCGACCACATGAAGCGTGCATCGAGCCGAGTCGGCGCGGGAGCAATAGCGAAAAAGGAGAGGGAGCGACGCGGGCTCGGTTGAGATGTCTGGGTCAGATCAGGGTCGGTCTGCATTGAAATGATCGAATCCGTGGAAGGTGCCGGCGAGGGGCCGACCATCTGCGTCGGTCCAATGTTGCTGGGGTTGCGCAGACGCAAGGGCCTCTATTGTACCGATACGCGTCAATGCAAGCGCCAACTGCTCGGCGATTTCCGCAATGCGTTCGCGCATGGCCGGCGCCGCGGTAAAGCATAGCTCGTAGTCGTCGCCGCCAGCGATCGTGCATAGTCGCTGAATGGCCAGCGGCTGCTCGCGCAACGTCGCCGATCTGGGCAATGTGTCGGCATCGAGCCGCGCGCTGCAGCCCGAACGCTGCAGGATATGCATCAGGTCGCCGGCCAACCCATCGGAAAGATCGAGCGCTGCGCGCGCTACGCCGAGTAGCGCCTGGCCGAGTGCGACGCGCGGCTCGGGACGTTCGAGCGCGGCTCGTAACTTCGGCAACTGCGGCAGCGCCGCCGTGCCGACCGTCCATTCGCCGCGCAGCGCGCCCAGCGCGAGACGCGCGTCACCTAGCACCCCTGAAACCCAGATGTCGTCGCCCGGTTGTGCGCTCGCTCGGGTCAGTGCCATGCCCGGTGCGATTTCACCGAGCACGGTAATGCTGATGTTCAGCGGGCCGCCGGTCGTGTCGCCGCCGATCAGCTCGCATCCGTAGCGGTCGGCCAGCGCGAACAGGCCGGCGCTGAATTGCGCGAGCCAGTCGGGATCGGCTTGCGGCAGCGCCAGCGAGAGCGTGAAGGCACGCGGGGTGGCGCCCATCGCAGCGAGATCCGAGAGATTGACCGCAAGCGCTTTATGGCCGAGTGCGTCGGCTGCGACATCGTCGAAAAAATGGCGTCCTGCGACCAGCATGTCAGTCGAAATCGCCAGTTGCATGCCGGGTGTGGGGGCAATCAGCGCGCAATCGTCGCCGATGCCGAGCACGGCGCGCGAGGGCGCGTGGGGACGCGTAAAGTATTGGGCGATCAGGCTAAATTCGGTCAACATGTTGCAAACCCAAAAATCCAATTGTAGCTGCGGGACTGACTCGGGATGATCTCGACTCAATCGGCCAAACGATTAGCGCTACAATATACGAATAGGCTTTTTTTTAAAACGTGCCCTGATGGTGCCTAGATGGTGCCTATTAAGGTTGGCCAACCAAGTGGCCAATAAGGTTGCCCATAAGGTATCCGGCAAACACGACGAGCCGCGCGTTTCCTTGCGCTTTCGCAACCATCGCAAACCACCCGCAGACAAGACAAATATGTCCACTCCAGTTAACACCAAACTACGCGAAGCCGCTCTCGATTATCACGAGTTCCCCGTGCCGGGAAAGATTTCGATCGCTGCGACCAAACAAATGATAAACCAGCGCGATCTAGCGCTCGCGTATTCACCCGGTGTTGCGTTTGCTTGCGAGGCCATCGTTGAAGACCCGCTCAACGCGGCTCGTTTCACCGCCCGCAGCAACTTGGTCGGCGTCGTGACCAATGGCACGGCGGTCCTTGGGTTAGGCAACATCGGTCCGCTCGCCTCCAAACCCGTGATGGAAGGCAAGGCCGTTCTATTCAAGAAATTCGCGGGTATCGATGTGTTCGATATCGAACTCAACGAAAGCGATCCCATGAAGTTGGTCGATGTCATCGCGGCGCTTGAGCCGACCTTCGGCGGCATCAACCTCGAAGACATCAAGGCGCCCGACTGTTTCGTAGTGGAACGCGAATGTCGCAAGCGCATGAAGATTCCTGTATTCCACGACGATCAACACGGTACCGCGATCGTCGTGGCCGCGGCGATCACCAACGGATTGAAAGTCGTTGGTAAGGATATTGGCAAGGTCAAGCTCGTCGCGTCCGGTGCGGGTGCTGCATCGCTGGCTTGTCTGGATCTGCTGGTCGATCTGGGCCTGAAGCTGGAAAATATTTTCGTCACCGACTTGGCTGGCGTGGTCTATAAAGGCCGCGTCGAACTGATGGACCCGGATAAAGAACGCTTCGCGCAGGAAACCAGCGCACGCAAGCTGGCCGACGTGATGCCGGGCGCCGATATTTTCCTTGGCCTTTCGGCTGGCGGCGTGCTCAAGCAGGAGATGATCGTGCAGATGGCCGAGCGCCCCTTGATCATGGCGCTGGCCAATCCCACGCCTGAAATCCTGCCGGAGTTGGCGCTCTCGGTGCGTCCCGACGCGATTATCGCAACCGGCCGTACCGACTATCCCAACCAGGTCAACAACGTTCTGGTGTTTCCGTTTATTTTCCGCGGTGCGCTGGATGTGGGCGCGAGCACGATTACGCGCGAGATGGAAATTGCCGCGGTGCACGCGGTCGCGGAGTTGGCGCGTCAGGAACAAAGCGATGTGGTGGCGACAGCCTACGGCATCCAGGATCTGTCGTTCGGCCCGGAGTATCTGATTCCCAAGCCATTCGATCCGCGCCTCATCGTCCAGGTGGCGCCGGCCGTTGCACAGGCTGCGATGGATTCCGGCGTTGCGACGCGTCCGATCGAGGACATGGAAGCGTATCGCCAGCACCTGCAGCAATTTGTCTATCGCAGCGGCACCATCATGAAGCCGATCTTCACGGCTGCGCGTGCCTGCGACGCGTCGCGCAAGCGCATCGTGTTCGCCGAGGGCGAGGAAGAACGCATTTTGCGTGCGGTTCAGATCATCGTTGACGAAAAACTGGCGCGACCGATCCTGATCGGGCGCCCTGCAGTGATCCAGGCGCGTATTGCCAAATTCGGCCTGCGCCTGACGGCCGAAGTCGATTTCACGATGGTCAATACCGAACATGATCCGCGCTATCGCGATTACTGGCAGACCTACCACGCGATGATGTCGCGCAAGGGCATCACCGAGCAACTGGCCAAACTGGAAATGCGCCGCCGCTCTACGCTGATCGCCGCCATGCTGCTGGAAAAGGGCGAAGCGGACGGGATGATCTGCGGTACGATCAGCACCACCCACCGTCACCTGCATTTCCTCGACCAGGTGATCGGCAAGCGCGAAGGGCGCTGCGTGTATGCCGCGATGAACGGCCTGATTTTGCCCGGCCGCCAGATTTTCCTGGTCGACACGCACGTTAATTCCGATCCGAATCCCAACGAGCTTGCTGAAATTACGATCATGGCGGCTGAAGAAATGCGGCGTTTCGGGATCGAACCCAAGATTGCGCTGCTGTCGCATTCGAACTTCGGCTCGAGCAACGCCGCCTCGGCACAGAAGATGCGCGACACCCTTGCCATCCTGCGCGAACGCGCCCCTGAACTGGAAGTCGATGGCGAAATGCACGGCGATCTTGCGCTTGATGCGAAATTGCGCGCGGAAGTCCTGCCCAATTCGACGCTCACGGGCGAGGCCAACCTGCTGGTGCTACCCAACATCGATGCCGCCAACATTGCGTACAACTTGCTGAAGGTCGCGGCTGGCGACGGCGTTGCAATCGGGCCTATCTTGCTGGGCGCCGCCAAGCCGGTGCATATCCTGACCCCATCCGCGACTGTGCGTCGCATCGTCAATATGACGGCATTGACCGTAGCCGATGTCTGCGCGACACGGTAGGCTGGAGTAGGCTGGAGCTTCTGCGGTCGGGCCTCGCAGGCCGGCCGATACACCTGAAAAGCACCCCACAAGGGCTCGAAAACGAGCTATTGTGGGGTCGCACCCATTTCATATACCGAAACGAGGATTGATTCGCGGGCGGTATAGCGATAACCTTACATCTTTGATGATTCTGGAAAAACGGGAATCGACGTATCGAATCAAGGCTGTAACCATGGCTTTTGGCGTGATGCGTAGGCCGCCGCAGTGCGGTGCCACCGCGTTTTGGCTAGCCGCACTGGTCGTCGCGGCGGCCTGTGGCTTTTCGGCGCCGGCACAGACTGCACAAGCCGAGGAGCGCACCGGCGGTGCGGAAATTCCGGTGGTTTTGGCGGCGACGTTGCCGTTGGAGGCGAGTCGTACCTTGGCGCTGATTCGTCGGGGCGGCCCCTTTCCTTACGACAAGGACGGGATAGTGTTCCGTAACCGCGAGCGCCTTCTGCCTTTGGCGCCTAACGGTTTTTACCACGAATATACGGTGCCGCCGTCCTACGGCGCCGAGCAGGAACCGGAGCGCGATCGCGAGTCATTGCGCTCGCGTGACCGGGACTCAGGGCACGACCGTGGGGCGCGCCGCATCGTCTGCGGCGGTAATTCGGCTGGCGGGGTGTGCTACTACACGCCCGACCATTACTCCAGTTTTCAACGCATTGTGGGATGACTACGGTTATGAGCGGTAATGTTTACGCACAAGACGCCGGGGTCGCAGGTGATCCGTTCGCAAGCGGCGAAGGTAACGTATTTCAAAGAGTGGTGCTGATGCAGAGCGAATCTCGCAAGGCGGCGCAGGCACGCGCATCGGCCAAAAGCCCGGGCGAGTCTCAAGCTGCGCCCGCGCCCGCGCCGGCGAATGAGCCAACCGATGGGCCACCGCATGGATCACCCAAGGCGCCTGATGAGCCGCTGAGTGGCACGGCCATGGATGCGCTCACCGGCTCGACCGCGGGGACATCCGATGAGCCCGCGGCAGCGCCCACCGCGAGCGCGGCCGACCTCGGGCAAGACCTGTCGGCCGCTGCCATGGAACCAGCGCTTCAACCGACGGGTCTATCGCCCAAGCCTGAGGCGAACATGAATCTGTTCAAGACGGTACGACCGAACATCGTGCAGTCGATTCGCGCTTTTCGAGTGGTTGATCTCGCTGGCGAGGCGGCTCGCCTCGGGCAGCATTTCCTGTACGCAAGTTGCGGCCACGCACAAACCAAGGGCGAGGTGCTGGAAATCATCGCGAACTCGTTCCTGTTTCCGCGTCACTTCGGCAAGAATTTCGACGCCTTGTTTGACTGCCTGACCGATCTGGTGGCCAAGGCGGGCCCTCAGCCTGGTTTCGTGGTGGTGTTGGAAGCGCTGCCGGTCGTAACGAAATTCGACAAGGAAGCGCGCGAAACCCTGCTCGACGTATTTCGTGAAGCCGCGGAGTTCTGGGCCGAACGCAAGGTGACGTTCCGCGTTTTCTATTCGTTCGCCTGATTCAATTACCTGAGCCGTTTGCCTGAGTCGATTGACCGGGCCGGGCTCATTTGTCGCTTGTTCCCGCTTGTTTCCCGCTTGTTTCCCATTTATGCCCCGTCGTTTACCAGCCGCCCCAGCGCGCGGCCAGCGCTGCCAGTAACGCGATTCCCGCAGTTTCCGTTCTCAGAATGCGCGAGCCCAATCCTAGCGGCGTAAAGCCGTAAGTGGTGGCGAGCGTTTCCTCGCTCTCCGACAGGCCGCCCTCAGGTCCTATCAATATAGTGACCGGCGCTTGCGGCGCGGTCAGTGGCAGTGTATCGAAGCGCTGCGCACCCCGCGGCGACAACATCAGACGCAAGCCCTGCGGCTCTTCCAACGACGACAACCAGCCGGCAAGATCCGACACCGGATCCACCGGCGGCACGCGGTTGCGTCCGCATTGTTCGCACGCGGCCTCGGTCAGCGCTTGCCAGTGGTCGCGACGCTTTTGCGCGCGGTCACCCTGAAGCCGGACCACGCTCTTTAGCGCAGTGAGCGGCGCGATCCTGGCCACGCCAAGTTCAACGGCTTTTTCGATCAGCCAGTCCATTTTGTCGCCGCCGGCAATGCCCTGCGCGAGCGTCAGACGATAGGGCGTCTCGAGTTCACGGGCCACGAATCCGTCAAGTTGAGCGAACGCGTGTTTTTTACCCAGCTCGATGAGCGTCGCGTTGTACTCGCCACCTTCGCCGTTAAACAGCGTGATGGGGTCGCCGCTTTGCAGGCGCAGCACCTGAATATGACGCGCGACCGGCTCCGGAAGTGAGCAAGAGGTGCCGGCGATCAGCGGCATCGGAACGAAAAAACGCGGCATCGGAGTCGTCAGAAAGATCAGGTGAGCAGGTGCAGCAGTGTCAGGAACCGGCGAGCTTGTGCGTGCAATGATGCACGTATCTTCGGACGCAACGTCGCAGGTATTTAGACATCGAGCAGATCCTGAATATACTGCGGCAGCGAAAAAAGCGCGGCGTGCAGCGCGGGGTGATAGTAACGCAGGTCGTGCAGGTCACGCTCGGCAAACCGATCGGCGAGCACGCACAACGGCACCGCCCCGGGGTTGCTGGCGTCGCTGGCGACAGCCATTGCCCACAGGCCGCCATACAACGGTATCGCGGCAGTCGATATCGCGACGTGTCGAAACGCGACGCGCAGGATGTCCACGAGTTGGCGAACCCGTGCCTGTTGAAAAAATGGGGCGCCCAAGTGCAGGGAAACCAACGCCTGCGGTGTAAGGATCTGCTTGAGCTGAGCAAAAAACGCGGGCGCAAACAGTCCGCGCGCCGGCGAATCAGGCGGCGTCAAATCGAATATCACGAGATCGAAGCGCGCCGGCTCGCGCAGGGCCAGTTGGCCGGCGACGAAATCGGCCGCATCGCCTATGACAAGGCTCACGCGCGGATCGTCGAACGCGCCGCGATGCACTTGCGCCAGGCACTGGCGGGCCAGCGCAACCACCGCGGCATCCAGCTCGGCGACCACGATTTCCTCGATGCCCGGGTGCTTGAGCAATTCGCGTGCGGCGGCGCCATCGCCGCCACCCAAGACGAGCGCGCGGCGTGGCGCCGGATGCGTCAGCGCGGCCGGGTGAACCATGCACTCGTGATAGATAAACTCGTCGCCCGTTGCCGTCATCGGACGGCCGTCGAGCAGCAGGACGCGTCCCAGTGCCGGCGTGTCGACGATTTCGATGCGTTGATGGCGGGACTGGGTTTGAATGACCCTGCGGCTGATCGATAGACCATAGGTTGCGGTCTCGTTAAGCGAATGCTGCAGGGCGAGGTCTTTCATAGGCGCTCCGGGGCGAATCGACGGTGGCGAGTGAAGGCCCGAGTCAAGGCCCCAGTCAAGGCCGATTTCGCAAGGCCCGTTCCAGTGACGCGGCACCGTCGCTGCGTTTTGCTCACGGCCATTATGCCACTGGGCCCGCGGCCCGCAGCGCATCCCGCTTCGCATAGGGCCGAGCCTGCCCAGAGGCTATGAAAGAGGCAATCGTCCTATTCTGTTAGAATATCGACCTTCGCCGCCCTGGCGTTGCGGGATCAAAACCGGCTTCCTCAGTCAGGGTTTCGGGTTCGATGCGCCGGCTTGAGTTGGTGTCGCGCGGGCCCGGTCGATACTCATTCGTTGCTGCTTCGGGGGCCGCTTGGTGGCTACCGGGGCGGCTTCCGTGACGGTTAATGCAGCCGCTATATTGTTAAGCGCTGCTACACAGAACGCATGCCTTCGGATTCATATGACGACCCCGCCTACCAGTCAAACTGCGAGTCAAACCGTGACCCAACCCACGAGTCAAACCGCGCTCATGGCCAATGCAATCCGCGCGCTCGCGATGGATGCAGTCCAGCAAGCCAATTCCGGCCATCCGGGCATGCCCATGGGCATGGCCGAAATCGCCGTTGCGCTTTGGCATCGCCATCTCAAGCATAACCCGGTCGATCCGCACTGGCCCGATCGCGATCGGTTCGTGCTGTCCAACGGTCACGGTTCGATGCTGCTGTACTCGTTGCTGCACCTGACGGGCTACGACCTGCCGCTTGATGAGTTGAAAAATTTCCGCCAGATGCATTCCAAAACCCCGGGCCACCCCGAGTTCGGCGTGACGCCGGGCGTGGAAACCACCACCGGGCCGCTGGGCCAGGGACTGGCGAACGCAGTGGGCATGGCGCTTGCGGAGGCGCTGCTCGCCAAGGAGTTCAATACCGAGCGCCTGAAGATCGTCGACCACCATACCTATGTCTTTCTCGGCGACGGTTGCCTGATGGAAGGCATTTCGCACGAAGCGTGTTCACTGGCCGGTACGCTCAAGCTCGACAAACTGATCGCGCTATACGACGACAACGGCATTTCGATCGACGGCCACGTCGAGCACTGGTTTGCCGACAACACCCCGCAGCGGTTCGAAGCGTATGGCTGGCATGTCATCGCGAATGTCGACGGCCATGATGTCGAGGCGCTTGACGCCGCGATTGCCGCCGCCAAACAAGCCGGCAAGCAAACCGGCAAGCCGACGCTGATTTGTTGCAAGACGGTTATCGGTAAAGGTTCGCCCAACAAGGCAGGCACTCACGACGTGCACGGCGCTGCGCTGGGCGCCGCGGAAATTGCCGCAACGCGCGCAGCACTGGGCTGGAGCGCCGAGCCGTTTGTGATCCCGGCTGAAGTCTATCAAGCGTGGGATGCCAAAGCCGCTGGAGCCACCGCCCAGGCGATCTGGCAAAAAACATTCGACCATTACCGCGAAGCGCACGCCGACAAAGCGGCGGAATTCGAGCGCAGGATCGCCGGAAAGTTGCCGCAGCGCTGGGCGCAGGCCGCGGCCGAGATCATTGAAAGCGTCAACCTGAAGGCCGAGACGGTCGCGACGCGCAAGGCCTCGCAACAAGCGATCGAGGCGATTGCCGCGGTGTTGCCCGAGTTGCTCGGCGGCTCGGCCGATCTGACCGGCTCGAACCTGACCAACTGGAAGGCGTCCAAGCCCGTGCGCGCAGGCCAGGACGGCCTTGCGTGGGGCAATCACATCAACTTCGGCGTGCGTGAGTTCGGCATGAGTGCGGCGCTGAACGGGATCGCGCTGCATGGTGGCTACATCCCGTTTGGTGGCACGTTCCTGACCTTCTCGGACTACAGTCGCAATGCGCTGCGCATGGCCGCGCTGATGAAGATCCGCTCGCTGTTCGTGTTCACGCACGATTCGATCGGACTGGGCGAAGACGGCCCGACGCACCAATCGGTCGAGCATGTTTCAAGTTTGCGCCTGATTCCGCATCTGGACGTCTGGCGTCCGGCGGACACCGTCGAGTCGACGGTTGCCTGGACCGAAGCCGTCGCACGTCAAGGCCCGAGCTGCCTGATTTTCAGTCGCCAGAATTTGCCGTTCGTGCCGCGCAGCGATGCGCAGATCGCCAATATCAAGCGTGGCGGCTACGTGGTGCGCGACTGGAACGAGGAAATCCCGGCTCGCAAGATCATCCTGATCGCCACCGGTTCCGAATTGGAGTTGGCCATGGCTTCGATCGAGCCGCTGGCTCGCGCAGGTATCGGTGCCCGTGTCGTGTCGATGCCGGCCACCACCGTGTTCGATCGGCAAGACGCGGATTGGCGCGAACGTGTATTGCCGCACGGCGTGGCTCGCGTCGCGATCGAAGCGGGTGTCAGCGCCTTCTGGCACAAATATGTAGGTCTGGACGGCGGCTTGGTTTGCCTTGATACGTTTGGCGAATCGGCGCCGGCGGGCACCCTGTTCAAGCATTTCGGCTTCACCGTCGAACACGTGGTAGCGACGGCCAAGAAGACGCTCGGCTAATTTAGGTAACTGTTCTATTGAGTTAAAACTGGAGATGACATCATGACGGTACGCATTGCAATCAACGGCTATGGCCGGATCGGACGTAACACTTTGCGCGCGTTTTACGAAGGCGGCAAAAAGCACGATATCGAAATCGTCGCAATCAACGATCTGGGCGATGCGGCAACCAATGCTCATCTGACGCAGTACGACACGGTGCATGGTCGCTTCCCCGGCACTGTAACCGTCGACGGCGATTACATGGTCGTCAACGGCGACAAGATCCGCGTGCTGGCCAACCGAAACCCGGCCGAGCTGCCGTGGGGCGAACTCAAGGTCGACGTCGTGCTGGAATGCACCGGCTTTTTCACCACGAAGGAAAAAGCCAGCGCCCACCTGAAAGGCGGCGCGAAGAAGGTGATCATTTCGGCCCCGGGTGGCAAGGATGTCGACGCGACCATCGTCTATGGCGTCAATCATCACATCCTGAAAGCGAGCGATACGGTGATTTCGAACGCATCGTGCACCACCAACTGCCTGGCTCCGCTAGTCAAGCCGCTGAGCGACAAGCTCGGCATCGTCAACGGGCTGATGACCACGATCCATTCCTATACCAACGATCAGGTCCTGACCGACGTCTATCATGAAGACTTGCGCCGCGCGCGATCGGCCACGCACAGCATGATCCCGACCAAAACCGGTGCGGCGGCGGCGATCGGCCTGGTGTTGCCGGAACTGAACGGCAAGCTCGACGGTTTTGCGATTCGTGTGCCGACGATCAATGTCTCGCTGGTCGACCTGTCGTTCGTCGCTGAACGCGACACCACCGTCGACGAAGTGAACGCCATCATGAAAGAAGCCGCGGACGGCTCGCTCAAAGGCATCCTAGCCTACAACACCGCGCCGCTGGTATCGGTCGACTTCAACCACAACCCGGCTTCGTCGACCTTCGACGCGACGCTGACCAAAGTGTTGGGCCGCCTGGTCAAGGTATCGAGCTGGTACGACAACGAGTGGGGCTTCTCGAACCGGATGCTTGATACGGCGGTGGCGCTGGCTAGCGCCAAGTAAAGCAGGCGAAATGCAGCGGCTGAAATACAGCGGGCGAAATACAGCGGGCGAAGCAAAGCGAGCCACGTAGATCAGGCGAAGTAAAGTAAGGAAGCAAGCGCGCCAAGCAGAACGCAGCAGGCGCAAAAAAGCCGCGAGCAGGGATCGTCCCCACTCGCGGCTTTTTAACGAACTGGATTGTGCTTGGCGGCTCAGCGCTTGCGATTGGGACAGTTTTCCCGGCGGCATGAGCCGTACAGTGCCAGCGCGTGTTCATGCAGTTCGAACCCGCGCTCCTTCGCGATCATTTGCTGGCGTCGTTCGATTTCGGCATCGTAAAATTCTTCGACCACGCCACAATCCAGGCAGACCAGGTGATCGTGGTGGGTTCCTTCGTTGAGTTCGAACACGGCCTTGCCCGATTCGAAGTTGCTGCGGCTGAGCAGGCCCGCTTGCTCGAACTGCGTCAGTACCCGGTATACAGTGGCCAGCCCGATGTCGAGTTCTTCCTGCAGCAAGTGACGATAGACGTCTTCGGCTGTCAGATGCCGGACATTGCTGTTCTGGAAAATCTCGAGGATTTTCAGCCTGGGCAAGGTCGCCTTTAGACCGATATTTTTCAGATCCGAGGGATTAGTCATCGTGGGGCAAGCCTAGAGTACAATACGAAGCCCCAATAATAATGGGTTTTAGGCTTTTACTGTCAGAATCAAATCAGCGCATCTAAACGCGGCAAGTGGGTGAAATGACATCAAAATTCTTGTTCGACTTGACTGGACGCCTGGCTGCGCGGCGCACCGGCCATCGCATTGCTGCACTGGCCCTGGCCGGCGCGATCGGCACGCTAAGCCTCGGGGCGTGCTCGACGTATAACAGTTTGACGCAGCGCATTGCACAACGCATCACACCGTATCGCATCACGATTGTGCAGGGCAATTTCGTCTCAGCCGAAGCGGCCGCCAAGCTCCAGCCTGGCATGTCGCGCAACGACGTGCGTCTGGTGTTGGGTACGCCGTTGCTGACTGACATGTTCCACAGCGATCGCTGGGATTACATTTTCTATTTTAAACGGGGCTCGACCGACGTGGTCCAGCAGCGCGTACTGACCACCTATTTCGACGGTGATCGGCTCGTGCGTTGGACCGGGGCCGAGGATCTGCCGTCCGAGCAGGAACTGCTCGCGGAAATCGACGGCGATCGCAAGAGCGCCAGGTCGTTGGAGACGGAACGCAAGGCTGCTGCGGCGGCGGCTGCCAGCGCCGCGGCCGCACCACGTGCGCCAGTGGCGGCGCCAACACCGTCCGCTGCTGCCAACGTTCCTGCCGCACCGGTGGGCGATACCTCCGGTGGCAGTTACGGGCTACGGGCGCCAACTGCGCGCAACACCTCGCAGCAGTTCACGCTGCCGACGCCGACCTCAGTGGCAACGCCGCTGGACGCGGCGTCAGCCGCGAAGTAACAGGCTTGCCCTCTACGCCGTTGTGGTGAAGTTATGAAAATTGCTATCGCAGGTGCCTCCGGCCGCATGGGCCGGATGCTGATCGAAACCGTGTTGGACGACCCCGATGCGCAGCTTACGGGGGTGCTCGACCGGCCCGGCAGTCCCTTGCTTGGGCAGGACGCCGGCGCGCCGCTGGGCCGACAAACGGGTGTATTGATCACCGACGACACCGAAAAGGCGCTCGTCAACTCCGAGTTCCTGATCGATTTCACCCGTCCGGAAGCGACGCTCGCGTATCTGAAGGCGGCGCGCCGTCACGGGGTCAAACTGATCGTCGGCACCACCGGCTTTAGCGATGCACAGAAGGACGAGTTGCAGCAGGCCAGCCAGACCGTGGCGATGGTGGTCGCGCCCAACATGAGCGTGGGCGTCAACGTCACTTTCAAGCTGCTCGACATCGCCGCGCGTTATCTGGCGACCGGCTATGACATCGAGGTCATCGAAGCCCATCACCGGCATAAGGTCGATGCGCCCTCAGGCACGGCCTTGAAAATGGGTGAAGTGCTGGCGCAGGCGCTTGGGCGTGACTTGGCGACGTGCGCCGTATACGGGCGTGAAGGTGTTACTGGCGAGCGCGATCCGTCGACCATCGGGTTCTCGACGATACGCGGCGGCGATATCGTAGGCGATCACACTGTGCTGTTCGCTGGCATCGGCGAGCGCATCGAAATTACCCACAAATCGGGCAGCCGCCTCAGTTATGCACAGGGCGCGCTGCGCGCAGCCCGTTTTCTCGCTTCGCGCACGCACGGCTGCTTCGACATGCAGGACGTGCTCGGGCTGCGTTGAACGCAGGGTCGGTGTCGAGATTGGGCGTACGGGTGCGCGTGGTTGGGTGTGGCATCCATCGTCGGCTAAATCAAAGGTCCTCAATGGCAACCACTGGCGTACTCCATTATCTCGAAGCCGGCGACACGGTTACACACGGTGTCGCGTGGCTTTTGTCGATCATGTCCGTGGCCAGTTGGTGTTTCCTGTTGGCTAAGAGCTGGATGCTCAGCCGCACCCGTCGGCAGGCACCGCGCGCTTTGGGCGCGTTCTGGCAGGCGCCTTCGCTGTCGGAGGGGGTGCTGGCGATGCGCGGAGTCGAACGCGAGCGGGTGTTCACGCCGCTGGCCGAGGCGGCCTTGCAGTCGGCCGAGGCCGACATGCCTGCGGCGATGCTGGCGCGCGTCGAACTCGATGAACGGGTGCTGCGCAGTCTAAGATTTGCCCTGCACGCATCGCAACGCAGGCTCGAATTCGGCCAGGTGCTGCTCGCCTCGATCGGCAGCACGGCGCCTTTCGTCGGTTTGCTCGGAACGGTATGGGGCATTTATCACGCGTTGGGAAATATCGCTGCGAGCGGCCAGACCGCGCTCGAGAACGTCGCCGGCCCGGTCGGTGAAGCGCTGATCATGACGGCGTTCGGCCTGGTTGTTGCAATTCCGGCCGTGCTGGCCTACAACGTGTTGGGCCGCATCATACGGCAACTGGGCGAAGATCTCGACGGGTTTGCGCATGACCTGCACGTGTACGTATGCGCAACACGGACCGACGTGTAACGGGTGCCGGGCTCGACCCTCAGCGGACCAAAGCGCCCAAAGCGGCGCTATGCCGATCCAGGCGGACCTAAGCGGACCTAAGCCGACAGGAGCACTCTCATGGCGTTCGGTGGATTTGATCAACATGGCGCGGTCCGCTCCAAAGCGGCGCCGATGTCCGATATCAACATGACGCCGCTGATCGACGTGATGCTGGTGCTATTGGTGATTTTCATCATCACCGCGCCGTTGCTCACGCATGCGATTCGACTCGATTTGCCGCGCGTGGCCGCGGCCAGCGCACCCGAAACGCGTCGCACCGTTACCGTCACCATCGACGCTGCGGGTAAGCTGTACTGGAACGATAAAGCGATTTCGCTTGCCGACCTGCGCGCGCGCTTGACAGACGAAGGACGCAGCCCAGAGCCAGCCGAACTGCATCTGCGCGCCGATCAGGCTTCACGCTATCAGATGATCGCCGCGGTCATGTCCGCGGCGCAGCAGGCCGGATTGTCCCGCATCGGCTTCGTTACTGAACCGCTGAGCACGGATGCCACTTCCCGAAATGCGGCGCCACCTAATTGACTCAGTCCTGGCCCAGGCATGCGCCCCAGCCGCGTAATCCAGCAGTGCGCAAGCGCCGCGAACCGCGACTACAACTGACCGGCAGCGTCCCCGCCACGGGCGACTTTTCGCCGCAGTTGCGCATGCGGCAGCTTAGCGCTCCGTTGCGGCTCGTCCAGCCGGTATAATCAAGGACTTTGGTTGCTGGCAAGTCGGACGTGTCCGAGTGGCTTCGTACCCAGCGATCAGTATGGTGCTGCAACGGCAGCACGCAAAATCGGAAGAGATGCAACGTGATGATGCCGGCGCGACGACCCCGTGTAACGGCGCTGAATTCACACTGAAGCAGCCCCAAACCCAGTATCAAGCCAAGACTATGCAAGATAAATACGTACCCGCCGAAATCGAATCCGCAGCGCAAGCGCAGTGGCACGCGACCGATGCCTATAAGGCGACCGAGCGCGCCGACAAGAAGAAATTCTATTGCGTCTCGATGCTGCCTTATCCGTCCGGCAAATTGCACATGGGGCACGTGCGCAACTACACCATCAACGACGTGATGTATCGCTATCTGCGTATGAACGGCTACAACGTGCTGATGCCCATGGGTTGGGATGCGTTCGGGATGCCCGCCGAAAATGCGGCGATGGCCAACAACGTCCCGCCGGCCAAGTGGACCTACGACAACATCGCGTACATGAAAAAGCAGATGCAGGCGATGGGTCTGGCGATTGACTGGTCGCGTGAATTCGCTTCGTGCAAGCCCGAATATTACAAATGGAACCAGTGGCTGTTTCTCAAGCTGCTCGAAAAAGGCATCGTCTACAAGAAGACGGGCACCGTCAATTGGGATCCCGAAGACCAGACCGTGCTGGCCAACGAACAGGTAATCGACGGACGCGGCTGGCGCTCCGGCGCGCTGATCGAAAAGCGCGAGATTCCGATGTACTACATGCGCATCACCGATTACGCCGACGAGTTGCTCGGCGATCTCGACGCGCTGGGCTGGCCTGAGCGGGTCAAGATCATGCAGCAAAACTGGATCGGCAAAAGCTACGGCGTCAACTTCGGTTTCCCGTATGAGCTCGATGGCGAGCGTGCGCTGCTGCGTGTTTTTACGACCCGCGCCGACACCATCATGGGCGTTACCTTCTGTGCCGTGGCGGCCGAGCATCCGCTGGCCACCCGGCTTGCGCACGACAATCCGGCGTTGCAGAGCTTTATCGACGAGTGCAAACGCGGCGGTGTCGCGGAAGCCGATATGGCGACGATGGAAAAGAAAGGCGTCGCCACGGGATTCTTCGTCAATCACCCGCTCAGTGGCGAACCGGTCGAAGTCTGGATCGGCAATTACGTGCTGATGAGCTACGGCGAAGGCGCAGTGATGGGTGTGCCAGCGCATGACGAGCGCGATTTCGAGTTCGCGAATAAATACGGGCTGCCGATCAAACAGGTGGTCGATGTCGACGCACAACCCTATTCGACCGAGCAGTGGCAGGAATGGTATGGCGACAAAGAGCGCGGCACGCTGATCAACAGCGCAGCCTTTGATGGCCTGAAGTTCGCGGACGCCGTCGATACGATTGCGCAGCAGCTCAAAGCGCTCGGACTCGGCGAAAAACAGGTGACATGGCGCCTGCGCGATTGGGGCATTTCACGTCAACGCTATTGGGGTACTCCGATCCCCATCATTCATTGCGACACCTGCGGCGACGTGCCGGTGCCGGAACAGGATCTGCCGGTGGTGCTGCCCGAAGACCTGGTGCCGGACGGCAGCGGTAATCCGCTGGCCAAGTCGGCCGCGTTCGTCAATTGCGCGTGCCCGAAGTGCGGAGCGCCGGCGCGCCGCGAAACCGACACGATGGACACATTCGTCGACTCCGCATGGTATTTCTCGCGCTACGCCTGCCCTGATGCCACGACCATGGTGGACGAGCGAGTCGAATACTGGATGCCGATGGACCAATACATCGGCGGTATCGAGCACGCCATCTTGCATTTGCTGTATTCGCGCTTCTGGACCAAGGCAATGCGCGACCTGGGTCTGGTGAGCTTTGACGAACCGGCCAAGAATCTGCTTACGCAGGGCATGGTGCTCAACGAGACGTTCTATCGCGAGAGCGATAGCGGCAAGAAGACCTGGTTCAATCCGCTCGATGTCGTAGTCACCCACGACGAACGTGGCAGACCGGTGGGCGCGGTGTCGAACGCCGATGGCAAACCGGTCGTGCTCGGCGGCGTCGAAAAGATGTCGAAGTCGAAAAACAACGGTGTCGATCCGCAGTCGCTGATCGATCAATACGGCGCCGACACGGCGCGCTTGTTCACCATGTTTGCGGCGCCGCCGGAGCAGCAGCTCGAATGGTCGAGCGCCGGCGTCGAAGGCGCGAGCCGCTTTTTGCGGCGCGTCCATCAGTTCGGCTATGGGCTGCTTGCACGCGTGGGCCAGTATGGCGGTCCGCTCGATGCGAAAGCCGATCTGAACACCGCGCAGAAAGCGCTGCGTCGCGAAATCCATCTGGTGCTCAAGCAAGCCGATTTCGATTACCAGCGCGTTCAATACAACACGGTCGTCTCGGCTGCGATGAAGATGCTCAACGCCATCGACAGCGCCAAGAATCTCGGGGACGGTCCGGTTGCAACGGCAGTTTTGCACGAAACGTACGGTATCTTGTTGCGGGTGTTATACCCGGTCGTGCCGCATTTGACGCATCAGTTATGGGATGCGCTCGGTTACACCACCCGCTTCGGATCCTTGCTCGATGCCCCGTGGCCCAAGGTCGACGAAACCGCGCTCGAACAGGCGCAACTCGAATTGGTGCTGCAAATCAACGGCAAGGTCCGCGGCGCCGTGAGCGTCGCGAGTGACGCCAGCCGCGAAAACATCGAAGCGGCTGCGTTGGCGCACGAAATGTTCGCCAAGTTCAGCGATGGTCAAGCACCGAAAAAAATCGTGGTCGTGCCGGGACGGCTGATCAATATTGTGGTCTGAAGATTCATAGATCTCGTCGATAGGAAGCACAGTGATGCGCAGACTCTGGTTAATCCTCGCAAGCAGCATGTTGCTGCTGTCGGCTTGCGGCTTTCATTTGAAAGGGGAGCAGGACTACGCGTTCAAGCGGCTATACATCTCCGCGCCAGCCGACATGCAGGCGCGCATGCGTCGCTTGATCGAGGGCGGCAGCGACACAGTCGTGGTCGCTGACAAGAAGGATGCGGACGCAATTCTCACCGTGGTGGAATCGAGTAACCAGAGAACGCTGACCTTGAATTTGCTTGGGGTCGCGCAGGAGTATGAACTGGTTTCGTACTTCTCATATCAAGTCAGTGCGCAAGACGGTCGGGTGCTGATCGCCCCAAGCACGATCCGGCTGAACCGTTCGCTCACGTATAGCGATCAGTTTTATCTGGCGAAATCGACCGAGGCCGATTTGCTTTACGCGGACATGCGCAGCGATGCCGCCGACCAACTGCTACGACGTCTATCGGTGCTGCGCAGCTTCAACTCCACGGTGCCGGGCATCAACCCGCGTGGTCCGTTGCCCACGCCGCCGCTGTAAGTATGCGACGCGAGCGTAATCGAGGGCGCATTGAATGCGCACGGTTTCTGGAGGCGCAATGCAACTGCGTGCTGATGGGCTAGAACCCCACCTGGCCAAAGGGTTGGGGCGCTGCTACACGGTTTTTGGGGACGAGCCGTTGCTGGTCCAGGAGGCGGTGGACCGGATTCGGGTGGCTGCACGTGCCGCGGGCTTTACCGAGCGCTCGGTATTTTCGGTCGAGCGCGGTTTCGATTGGAGCGTGCTGCTCGGCGCCAATCAGTCGATGTCTTTGTTCGGCGATCGGCAACTGATCGAATTGCGCATCCCGACCGGCAAGCCGGGCAAGGAGGGTGGCGAGGCACTGCGCACGCTGGCCGCCTCGGACAATCCCGACAGCATGCTGCTGATCACGTTGCCGCGGCTGGACGCCGCCACGCAGAAGGCCACCTGGTTTTCGGCGCTATCGGAGCGGGGCGTGAGCGTGCGGATCGACGCGGTCGAGCGTGCGCATCTGCCGAACTGGATTGCACAGCGCTTGGCCGCGCAAGGGCAAAAATTCGCCGCCGGCGAAGAGGGCCGTCGGGCGCTGCAATTCATCGCAGAAAAAATTGAAGGCAATTTGTTGGCGGCACATCAGGAAATCCAGAAGCTGGGTTTGCTGTATCCGAGCGGCGTGCTGAGCTTCGAGCAGGTTCAGGATGCCGTTTTGAACGTGGCCCGTTATGACGTGTTCAAGCTCAACGAGGCCATGCTCGCCGGCGACGTGTCGCGGCTTGCCCGCATGATAGACGGCTTGCGCGGCGAGGGCGAAGCCGCGGTGCTGGTGCTGTGGGCAGTCGTCGAAGAGATACGCATGCTGTTGCGCGTCAAGCGCGGCGTGGTGGCGGGCAAGCCGGTCGCTACGCTGCTGCGGGAAAACCGGGTCTGGGGGCCGCGTGAGCGGCTCGTCGGTCCCGCAGTGGCGCGCCTGAGCGAAGCGGTGCTCGAGCGCGGCCTGTCGCTGGCCGCGCGGCTGGATCGCCAGGTCAAAGGACTCAGCGGCGCGGTGCCGGGCAACAAGCTCAGCGAGCCGCCAGCCAACCCCTGGGATGGCCTGTTCGAATTGGCGATGACGGTAGCGTTGGAAGGCCGCCGCTAACTTTCATACGAACGTTTTACAATGGAAGCTCAGCCGACTGACCGCGCGGGTGCGGAGCGGGTCGATTGAGCGGGTCGGCTAACGGGTGGACTGAATCCGGCCGCCGCGTTTTATCCGTATCCAGTTATTCGTGTCCGGGTTGTGTTGTATCCGGGTTATCGTATATCAAGCAAAGAACTCGATGGATATCGAACAAAGCATGAATCAGTTGGGCCAGCGTGCGCGTGCCGCATCGCGGGCGATGGCGCGCGCGTCGAGCGCTGCAAAAAACCAGGCGCTGGCGGCGATCGCGCATGCGCTTGAACGCGATGCGGCAGCTCTGCAGGCAGCCAATGCGCGTGACGTCGCGCGTGCTACCGAGAACGGCATGGACGCGGCGTTCATCGACCGCTTGACGCTGTCCGACAAGGCGCTCGACAGAATGATCGTCGGGCTGCAGCAGGTGGCCGCGCTCGCCGACCCGATCGGAGAGATCAGCAACCTCAAGTTCCGTCCGAGCGGCATCCAGGTCGGTCAGATGCGCGTGCCGCTGGGCGTGGTCGGCATCATCTACGAATCGCGTCCCAACGTCACGATCGACGCTGCCGCGCTGTGCCTGAAATCGGGTAATGCGACCATATTGCGCGGCGGCTCCGAAGCGATCGAAAGCAACACCGCGCTTGCGCGCCTGATTGGCGAGGGGCTGGTGGCCGCCGGCCTGCCGGCCGACGCCGTGCAAGTGGTGGCGACCACCGATCGCGCCGCGGTGGGCAAGCTCGTCACGATGACCGACTATGTCGATGTGATCGTGCCGCGCGGAGGCAAAGGGCTGATCGAACGACTGATGCGTGAAGCGCGGGTGCCGATGATCAAGCATCTCGACGGCATCTGTCATGTGTATATCGACGACTCCGCCGACCTGAACAAGGCGGTGACCGTAAGCGATAACGCCAAGACGCATCGCTACGGCACCTGCAATACGATGGAAACGCTGTTGGTGGCGCGCGGTATTGCGCCGCGTATCCTGCCGCAGTTGGCGATGATCTATCACGGCAAGCACGTCGAGTTGCGCGTCTGCGCCGAAACGCGCGTGCTGCTGCAAAACGCTGCCGCCGAACACGGCGCAATATTCGGCTCGTTGGTCGATGCGACCGAGGCGGACTGGAGCACCGAATATCTGGCGCCGGTTCTCGCCATCAAGATCGTCGACGACCTGGACGCGGCGATCGAGCACATCAACCATTATGGCTCGGCGCACACCGACGCGATCGTCACCGAAAACTACGACCACGCGATGCGCTTTTTGCGTGAGGTCGATTCGGCGAGCGTGATGGTCAATGCGTCGACGCGTTTTGCCGACGGCTTCGAATTCGGGCTGGGCGCCGAGATCGGCATCTCCAACGACAAGCTGCACGCGCGCGGCCCGGTCGGGCTGGACGGCCTGACTTCGCTGAAATATATCGTGCTCGGGCATGGTGAAGCGCGACAATAATCCATCGGGTCTGGCCGTTCGGCCAGCTATTCGCTCCTTCTTGTCACAGGTACCCTGATGGCCTATTTGTGGGTTAAAGCAATACACATTGTGCTGGTGGCGTCGTGGTTCGCCGGGCTGTTTTATCTGCCGCGCATCTACGTCAATCTGGCGATGGAAACCAATACCGCGGCTGTGCAGCGCTTGCTGCTGATGGCGCGAAAATTGTTTCGCTTCATGACGATCATCGCTGTTGCGGCGATCGCGTGCGGCTTGTGGCTCTGGCTTGAGCTGGGCATCGGGCGTGGTCAGGCATGGATGCATGCGAAGCTTGGCGTCGTAGTTTTGCTGCTGGTCTATCACGCGTATTGCGGCGTGTTGTTGCGCACGTTCGAGAAAGGCCGTAACAGGCGCAGCGATCGGTGGTATCGCTGGTTCAACGAATTTCCGGTGCTGGGTATGCTGGCGGCGGTGGTGCTGGTCGTGGTCAAACCGTTTTAATCGAAGGTGGGAAAGATGGCAAAAATTTGCGAGTATTATTTCTCACCGGTGTCGCCGTACACGTATTTGGGTCATGCGGCTTTTGTCGCGTTGGCCAAGGCGCACCATGTCCAGGTTGTGCTGAAGCCCATCGATCTCGGGCGCGTGTTTTCCGTTTCGGGCGGTTTGCCGCTGGCGCAACGCCCGGTCCAGCGCCAGAACTATCGGCTCGTCGAGTTGCAGCGCTGGAGCGACTTCCGGCAGATCCCGTTGAATTTGCATCCGAAATTTTTTCCCGTCGCGGCTGATCCCGCGTGTCGCCTGCTCGTTGCCGCGCAGCTTGCGCATGGCACCGAGCGTACCCAGCCGCTGATCGCCGCCATCACCCGAGCTGTATGGGCCGATGAAATGAATATCGCCGATGAAGCCACGCTGATCGGGCTTGCACAAGCGCTGGGCCTGGACGGTGCGGCGCTGATGAAGGCCGCCGACGGCGCAGGCGCCCAGACGACCGTGACGCAGCATACCGATGATGCGATCGCAGCCGGCGTATTCGGTTCGCCGTGGTTCGTGTATGACGGCGCGTCATACTGGGGGCAGGATCGCCTCGACTTTCTTGAGCGCGCGTTCACCGCGCCTACAAAGTAAGCCGGCGCCGGTTCAGTACCTCCTTGGCGCGTGCCAGCTTGCCCGCAAGCTCCGGGCCCCGCTGCAAGGCCACCCCGACCGCCAGTATGTCGCCGATCGCCAGGTGCGAAATGCGCGACGTCATCGGCGCATAAATATCGCTGTCCTCATCGAGGTTGGCCATCAGCGCGACGCTGGCCAAGCGCGCGAGCGGCGAGTGCCCATGCGTGATCGCGATGACGCTGGCGCCGCAGGCGAGCGCGGATTGGGCGGCATCGATGACATCGCGGGTGCGCCCCGTATTCGATACCGCGACCATCACGTCGCCGGCATCCAGCAAGGCGGCCGACATCGAGAACGTGTGCGGGTCGCTATAGGCGACGCTCGGTACGCCAAGCCTGAAGAATTTATGCTGGATGTCGAGCGCGGCCACGCCTGAGCCGCCCGCGCCATAGAACTCGATCCGGCGCGCGTGCACGAGTAGTTCGATCGCGCGGGCCACGCTGTCGGTCGACAAATTGTTGCGCACCTCCATCAAGGCCACGATGGTACGGTCGAACACTTTGGCCGCTATCCCCGCGGCCCCCTCATCAGGCAAAACATCGCGATACACCACGGGCAAGGTCGATGCGATGCTTTGCGCCAGTCTGATCTTGAACTCACGAAAACCGCTGCAACCGAGCGCGCGGCAAAAGCGCGCGATGGTCGGCTGACTGATCCCCGCGCGGGCAGCCAATTCGATCATCGACAGGTCGACGACCTCACGCGGTGCAGCGCTGATGTAGTCGGCAAGTTGGCGTTCCGAGGGGCGCAACTGGGGGCGCATCTCATCGATACGATTCAACATACGCTTGGGCTCGCAGAGAAGTGGAGAAGCATCAAACAGCATCGGCGCCGTGACGTAGAGAATTCTAGTAGAAAAACTACATAGTGAGTGAAAAATATGCGCCCGACTCGTTATGGTGGCCTGTAATTCAGTCTGTTAAAGGGTTATTGCCCATGCGGACTTGCCTGGGATACGGCAAGATGATGCCGAGAGGTTTGCCAGCGTGTAGTTTTTCTACTAAACTGGCCTGACTCAGCTCCCTTCATGGCGTCGTATAGATCGGTTCATCGACTTCGATGTCTCGATTTGTCCGCGCGTTGTTCCTAGCGTCCGCAGGAGGTCTTTTGATGGTTTCTCTACACCCCCAGCTCGAAACAGTGACCGCCCGCGTGGTGGAACGTAGCGGCAAGAGCCGAGCCGGCTATCTAGCGGGTATCGTGCGTGCGCAGGGGCAATTCCCGTCGCGTACCGCGCTGTCCTGTGCCAATCTGGCGCACGGTTTCGCGGGCGTCGAAGGCAATGACAAGATTGCGATCAAAGCGCTCAAGCAACCCAATATCGGGATCGTGTCGTCCTATAACGACATGCTGTCGGCGCACGCGCCGTACGCCGGCTTTCCCGAGGTGATCAAGCGCGCAGCGCGTGAAGCGGGGGGCGTGGCGCAGGTCGCGGGCGGCGTGCCGGCCATGTGCGACGGGATCACGCAGGGCAATCCAGGCATGGAGCTCTCGCTGTTTTCGCGCGAGGTGATCGCCATGAGTACCGCGGTCGCACTGACACACAATATGTTCGATGCGGCGCTGTGTCTGGGCGTGTGCGACAAGATCGTGCCGGGCTTGTTGATCGGCGCTTTACAGTTCGGCCATCTGCCGACCATTTTCGTGCCGGCCGGCCCCATGACCAGCGGGCTGTCCAACGGCGACAAAGCCAAAATCCGCCAGCAGTATGCGACCGGACAACTCGACCGGGACGCCTTACTCGAAGCGGAGTCAGGCGCTTATCACGCACAGGGCACCTGCACGTTTTACGGCACGGCGAACAGCAATCAACTGCTCATGGAAGTGATGGGCCTGCATCTGCCCGGTTCGGCGTTCATCCATCCCTACACACCATTGCGCGAAGCGCTGACTGCCCAGGCCGCGCGACGCGTGCTCGAACTGACTGTCGATCGAGGCGAGTACACACCGATCGGCCATGTCGTCGATGAACGCGCGATCGTCAATGGTATCGTCGGCTTGCTGGCCACCGGTGGATCGACCAATCACACCCTGCATCTGGTCGCGATTGCGCGGGCCGCGGGGATCCTGATCGATTGGGACGATTTCGACCAGTTGTCGCAAGCCGTGCCTTTGCTTGCACGCATCTATCCGAACGGCAGCGCAGACATCAACCACTACCACGCAGCCGGCGGCATGGCGTTTCTAATTCGCGAACTGCTCGATGCCGGTCTGCTGCATGAAGAGGTCAATACGGTGGCTGGCCGCGGCCTGCGCCGCTACACCGAAGAGCCGAAGTTGCTCGATGGCAAGCTGACCTGGGTGGCGGGTACGCCCCACAGTCTGGACCAGACGGTACTGCGCGCAGCGGCCGACCCGTTTGCTGCCGATGGCGGTCTGCGCCTGATGCAGGGTAAGCTGGGGCGGGGCGTTATCAAGATTTCGGCGGTTGCGCCGCAACATCGCAGAATCCAGGCGCCCGCGCTCGTGTTCGATTCGCAGGAGGCGGTGCATCATGCGTTCAACGCCGGCGAACTACAACGCGATTTCGTCGCGGTGGTGCGGTTTCAGGGCGCGCGCGCCAATGGCATGCCGGAACTTCATCGGCTTACGCCCTTGCTGGGGGTATTGCAGGATCAGGGCTTCCAGGTCGCACTGGTGACCGACGGACGCATGTCGGGCGCATCGGGCAAGGTTCCGGCAGTCATACACGTTTCGCCGGAAGCACTGCTGGATGGTCCTCTAGGGAAGCTGCGCAGCGGTGACATGGTGGTAATCGATGCCGAACGAGGCATACTGGATGTCGAGATCGAACCGCAACTTTGGGCGCAGCGCAGCGTCGAACAGCCTGACGATGCAGTTGACCACGCAGTCGGCTTTGGCCGCGAGTTATTCGGCGTGTTTCGACGCGCTGCCGCGCCTGCCGAGGCCGGCGCGTCGATATTTGGTCCGTTAGTCGGCGAGTGAGGTGTTGTACAGGTCGCCAAGCCAGCCCCCACGCCAGTCGCCCAACAAGTCGGCAGAAGTCGGCAAATGAAGGAGTATGAAATGACTGAAAATGAAACGATTGCCCATGTGGTGAAGATCGGACCGGTCATTCCGGTGCTGCAATTCGACGATGTTGCGCAGGGCGAGGCGGTGTGTCGCGCACTGTATGCGGGTGGCGTCAAGGTCATGGAAATCACGTTGCGTACCGATGCCGGCTTGCAGGTAATCGAGCGTGCCAGCAAGATCGCCGACGACATCGTCGTGGGCGTGGGCACACTGACTCAGCCCGGCCAGTGCGCAGCGGCCGTCAAGGCGGGAGCGACGTTCGGCGTTTCGCCGGGGCTTACCCGGGCGCTCGATCAAGCTGCCAAGGATGCGGGTTTGGCGTTGCTGCCCGGTGTCATGACACCGAGTGAAATCATCGCCGCGCTCGAAGCCGGCTACGAAATCGTCAAGTTCTTCCCGGCTCAACAAGCGGGCGGTATCGCCATGCTACAGGCGCTCCAGGGGCCGTTTCCCGCGCTCAAATTTTGTCCCACTGGCGGTATCACTTACGAGAATGCACCGAACTACTTGGCTTTGCCCAACGTCGTCTGCGTTGGTGGTTCATGGCTGACGCCGAAGACGTTGATGCAGGCGCAAAACTGGCAGGAAATTACGCACTTGGCACATGTTTCAAGCGAACTGGCGCGCAATGCTCAGTGAGCTTGCAGTGGCCGCGCTTGAAACGACAGGGAAGTGACAGCAATGGGTGACAAAAATAAGTCGCCAAAATAAATAGAAAAAATAAAAAAGCGCCGCTCGGAATTTCCGGCGGCGCTTTTTCTTGGTCATACATCGAATCGACTGATCTGATCCGCTTATTTAATTCACTTATCTAATCCGCTCATTTAATCCGCTCATTTAATCCTCTTAGCCAGCGCCACAGCCTGTCCCACATAGGAAGCCGGGGTCATTGCCATGAGCCGAGCCTTCGCATCATCGGGGATTGCCAAACCGCCCACGAACTTCTGCAGCGCTTCGCGCGTGATCCCTTTACCGCGCGTCAGTTCCTTGAGCTGTTCATACGGATTCTCGATGCCGTAGCGGCGCATGACGGTTTGAACCGGTTCGGCCAATACTTCCCAGCAATCGTCGAGGTCCTCGTCGAGGCGTAGGGCGTTGAGTTCAAGCTTGTCCAGACCGCGCAAGCATGAATCGTAGGCGAGCAGGCTATAACCAAACGCCACGCCGATATTGCGCAGCACGGTCGAGTCGGTCAAATCGCGTTGCCAGCGTGACACGGGCAACTTGTCGGCCAAGTGGCGCAGCATCGCGTTGGCGAGGCCCAGATTGCCTTCGGAGTTTTCGAAATCGATCGGGTTCACCTTGTGCGGCATCGTTGACGAACCGATTTCACCGGCTTTGGTTCTTTGCTTGAAATAACCAACCGAGATATAGCCCCAGATGTCGCGGTTCAAGTCGAGCAATACGATGTTGGCGCGCGACACCGCATCGAACAGCTCGGCCATATAATCGTGCGGTTCGATCTGGATCGTGTATGGGTTGAACGCCAGGCCGAGCCGCGTTTCAACGACTTCGCGCGAAAAAGCTTCCCAGTCGAGATCGGGGTAGGCCGACAGATGCGCATTGAAATTACCGACCGCACCGTTCATCTTGCCGAGCAACTCGACCGCCGCGACGCGCTCGATGGCGCGCGACAGACGCGCCGCCACATTGGCCAGTTCCTTGCCCAGCGTAGTCGGGCTGGCGGGTTGGCCGTGCGTGCGCGACAACATCGACTGCTCGGCATATTGATGAGCGAGTGCCACGAGCTTGTCGCGCAGCGCGCGCAGCGCCGGCAGCATCACGTGTTCGCGAGCCCCCTTGAGCATCATGCCGTGGGACGTATTGTTGATATCTTCGGAGGTGCAGGCGAAATGGATGAATTCGCTCGCACGTTCGAGTTCCGGCTGTCCTTTGACGGCTTCCTTCAACCAGTATTCGACCGCTTTCACGTCATGATTGGTGACGCGCTCGATATCCTTGATGCGCGCCGCATCTTCGGTGCTGAAGCGCTGCGCCAGGCCAAGCAGAAATTGCTCGGAAGCGGCCGAGAAGCGCGGCACTTCGGCCAAGCCGGCTTGCGACAGCGCGATCAGCCAGTGAATTTCGACCTTGACTCGGTGCCGCATGAACGCCGCTTCCGACAACCATTCGCGCAGCGCCGCGGTTTTGGTAGCATAACGGCCATCCAGTGGAGAGAGCGCGGTCAGCGCATTGAGGGTTTCGGTAGAAGGGTCTGTACGGGTATCTGACATGGTATCGGCCTATGAACAATACGGGATTTTATCACTCGCGCTCGTTGCGCCGTCGTGAACTGCACGCGCGCCGATTATCGTGGTGTGCAATGGCGCCGCTGCAAGCGGCCGGCGAGAGGGCCATGACAGTCGATGGCATCCGGCCCGGGCGATGCTGGCAAACGCTTGGAGCGAGCGTACTTAAACAAATCGTGCGGATTCGTCAAGCACTCGTGGTCAAGAAAAAGCGTAGTCGCAGGCATGCTGATCGCGCCTTAGGTGTGGGCGCGCACGGTGAGATTCTTATCGGTGAGTAATTTTCTTGGGGATGTTGTAATCCGGACACAGCGCGTCAACCATTCAGTCTAATATTGGTGCGAGCCGTTTTACCATCTCGTTAAAAGGTTTGTTAGTTCGCTTGGAAAATAGGGTAATGATGAAATTGATCGGATCGCTGGCAAGTCCTTACGTGCGCAAAGTGCGGATCGTGATGGCCGAAAAAAAGGTCGAGTATCACCTGCAGCTGGAAGACGTCTGGGCCGATGACACGACGATTAGGGATTTCAACCCGCTGGGTAAAATACCCTGCTTGTTGCTTGAAGACGGCGAGGCCGTATTCGATTCGCGCGTGATCAGCGAATATCTCGACACGCTGACGCCGGTAGGCAAACTGATTCCACCGTCGGGCCGCGAGCGTGTCGAAGTGCGTTGCTGGGAAGCGCTTTCCGACGGCGTGATCGACGCCGGCATGCTGATCCAGCAGGAAAATACCGTGCGGGCGAGCACGGAACGCAGCGAAGCATGGATCGCGCGGCAGCGTCGCAAGGTCGTCGACGGATTAGCCGCAATCGCTCACGGTCTTGCAGAAAAGCCATGGTGTGCGAGCAATCACCTCACACTTGCCGACATTTCGGTGTGTTGCGCGCTGGGCTGGCTCGCGCTCAATCTGCCCGAGATCGACTGGCGAACCGATTATCCCAACCTCGATCGCCACTACGAAAAACTGATGCAACGTCAGTCGTTTGCCGATACGGCGCCACAAGCGTAGGCCTATCGCACGCGAGCCGCAGACGTACAAGGGCGCCCGACGTAATCGCCATCTTCATGGTGCCCGCAAGCGGCTTCAAGCGTTATACGGCGAAACTATCGGCGCGCGCGAGCGGCCACCATTTCTCATAGAGCTGGAAACGATAATTGCCGGTGAGCAGGTCGCCGGGTTCGAGGTATTTCAGCAGGTCCGACATCAACCGTACCTCGTACGACGAGATCCGCCGCACGATGTGGTGCGCGCGCAGCTCCGAAGGGCCGTGCAATCCAGCGGCTTGCACCAGCTCCTGCAACGCGTGCAGGGTATTGCGATGGAAGCTCGCGACGCGATCGGATTTGTCAGGCACCACCAGCGCGCGCTGACGCACCGGATCCTGAGTGGTGACACCGGTCGGGCAGCGTCCGGTGTGGCAGGTCTGTGCCTGGATGCAGCCCAGCGCAAACATGAAGCCGCGCGCGGCGTTGACCCAGTCGGCGCCGATAGCCAGCGTGCGCGCTATATCGAACGCGGTGATGATCTTGCCGCTCGCCCCCAAGCGTATCTTGTCCCGCAGATTCAAGCCGACCAGCGTGTTGTGGACCAGCAGCAGGCCTTCCTGCAGGGGTACGCCCACATGATCGGTGAATTCGAGCGGGGCCGCACCCGTGCCGCCTTCGGCGCCATCGACCACGATGAAATCGGGCAGGATGCCAGTCTCCAGCATGGCCTTGGCGATGCCGAAAAATTCCCAGGGATGGCCGATGCACAGCTTGAAGCCGGTCGGCTTGCCCCCGGATAGATTGCGCAAGCGCTCGACGAATTCCAGCAGTCCGCGCGGCGTTGAAAATTCCGAATGCGTGGCCGGGGAGATGCAGTCCTGCCCCATGGGCACGCCACGCGTTTGCGCAATCTCGGCGGTGATCTTGGCCGACGGCAACACGCCGCCATGGCCGGGCTTGGCGCCTTGCGACAGTTTGATCTCGATCATCTTGATCTGTGTCGACTTGGCTTGCTCGGCAAATTTATCCGGGTCGAAGCTGCCGTCGTCACGCCGGCAACCGAAATAACCGGAGGCCACTTCCCAAATAATGTCGCCGCCATGTTCGCGGTGATACTGCGAGATCGATCCTTCGCCTGTATCGTGAGCGAAATTCCCTTTCTTGGCACCCAGGTTGAGCGCTCGGATCGCATTGGCCGACATCGAGCCGAAGCTCATCGCCGAGATATTGAAAATCGATAACGAATAGGGCTGCGCGCGCTGTGCGCCCACGACGATCCGGAAATCGTGGTGCTGCAGGTGAGTCGGCGCCAGCGAGTGGCTGATCCACTCGTGGTCGATCGCTTTGACATCCACTTCCGTACCGAACGGGCGGCTGTCGACATCGTTCTTGGAGCGCTGATAAACGATACTGCGCTGCGCGCGCGAAAACGGCCTTTCGTCGGTATCGCCTTCGACAAAATACTGGCGGATTTCCGGGCGGATAAATTCGAAGATAAACCGCATGTGCCCCCACAGCGGGTAATTGCGCAAGATCGAATGACCGCTCTGACGCAGGTCGTAGGCGCCCAGCACGAGCAGCAGCACGGGAGGCAAGAGCCACGGCCAACTGAGCTGGTGGCGGGCGTCGAGAACGGCCACGATAGCCAGCAGGACAAAGCTAGACCAGACCGCCAGAAAGCGTCGCGAGAACATCGGGAACTCCAATCGTGAGAGCAGCTCGTGGCAGTGCAGGCCCGCGATGCAGTGGTCGTGGCGGATAACGTTAATGCGCTGGAAACGAAAAAACAGTCAGCAGAGTCTTCAGCCGCCAATCGGGCCGCCGGTTAGTAGCCGATGTGCCGCCGATCAGTAGCTGATCCATAGTCGACCCGCCGGTAGATAGCCGACTCGCTGGCCGATTTTATTTTAGATCGCGATTGTAACTTCGTCGTGCGACGCTTCTGTGCCAGTAATGATGCCGCCGCCCAGGCAAACATCGCCATCGTAAAGTACGGCCGATTGACCCGGCGTAACCGCCCATTGTGCCGATTCGAATGCGAGTTCGAAATGACCGGGGCGCACTGCCTCAGCCGTGGTGAAGCGGCACGCTGCGTCGCTTTGCCGATAGCGCGTCTTGGCGGCGCATTGCAATCCGTCCGCCGGTGGCTCACCGGCAACCCAACTGGTGTTTTCGCTATCCAGCACGTGGCTGAGCAGCCAGGGATGGTTATGCCCCTGCACGACGTACAGTGTATTGGTGGCGATGTCCTTGGCCGCGGCAAACCAAGGTTCGCCGCTGCTGTCGCGGCTGCCCCCGAGGCCTATGCCTTTGCGTTGCCCGAGCGTATAAAACGCCAGGCCGATATGTTCGCCGACTACCCGGCCATCCGGGGTTTTCATCGGTCCCGGTTGGGTGGGCAGATAGCGGTTGAGAAAATCGCGAAACGGCCGCTCGCCGATAAAGCAGATTCCGGTCGAATCTTTTTTCTTCGCGTTCGGCAAGCCGATGCGCTCGGCAATCGCGCGCACTTCGGTTTTCGGCATTTCGCCCAATGGAAAAATGGTACGCGACAGTTGTTGCTGATTAAGCCGGTGCAGGAAATAACTCTGATCCTTGCTCAGATCGGCGGCCTTGAGCAACTGAAAGCGTCCGCCAGTATCCTGTTGCACGCGCGCGTAATGGCCGGTTGCGATAGTCTGTGCGCCCAGTTCCACGGCGTGATCGAGGAAGGCCTTGAATTTGATTTCCGCGTTGCACAGCACGTCGGGGTTCGGCGTGCGGCCGGCCGCATATTCGCGCAGGAATTCAGCAAACACGCGGTCTTTATATTCGGTGGAAAAATTGACCGCTTCGACATCGATGCCGATCAGGTCGGCCACCGAGACGACGTCGATCCAGTCCTGCCGCGTCGAGCAGTACTCGCTATCGTCATCGTCTTCCCAGTTCTTCATGAACAGACCGACCACATCGTAGCCCTGTTCCTTGAGCAGCCAAGCGGTCACCGACGAATCGACGCCTCCGGACATACCCACTACGACGCGTTGCTTTTTCATATGCTTGAAATGTTTTCCACTATTTTTCGCCGGTTCTTCCGCTGTTTGCGGCGATTCCCAGCGCTTTGGCGTTGCGCTGTTTCATTGTGCGCGTCGTCAGGCTTGGCGGCCAAGCACTGGACCGGATGCCGATGGTCGCGGGGCGCTGACCGACTCCGTGTGTATCAGCTCGAGCGCAAAGCGACGTCCCGACAGGTAGTCCTCAACGCATTGCATGACCAATGGCGTGCGATGACGTTGCGGGCACGCGCGCAATTCGTCGGCGCTCAACCACAACGTGCGCACGATGTCGGTGTCGAGCGCACGCGCTGGATGGCCGACGCCCACGTCGCCGCAAAACGTGAAGCGCAGATACGTCACCTCATCCTGACCCGCGCGCGCAAAATGCGTCATATAAACGCCTACCAGCGCCGTTGGGGCAAAATCATGTGCGGTTTCTTCGAGCGTTTCGCGGCTCACGGCCTGCGCAAGTGTTTCGCCGGCCTCGAGATGGCCGGCTGGCTGGTTAAGGCGCAAGCCATCGACGGTTTGTTCCTCGACCAGCAAAAAACGGCCGGATTTTTCGATCACGGCGGCGACCGTGACATGAGGGGTCCAGATCTCTGATTTCATTGCATATCCGCGTCAAATGACCGGGCGTATTGTACCGCTGACGCGGGGCAGCCGCTTTTTAGCCCACGCCATGCGCGAAAAGGCGCTGGACGCCGTGAGCAGCTTAATGCGCAGGCCTCATGAGTACTGTTCTATCCCGTTTTTTCCAGTTAGGGTAAGCTCACACCTCGCCAACTATTTGCTAAGCCTTGGCGGCCGGTTTCGATCTTAATCAGCGTATGGGGAGATTCACATGCATATCGGAGTGCCTGCAGAGACGCGGCCCGGGGAAGCGCGAGTCGCCGCGACCCCGGAGACCGTCAAGAAATTCGTCGCGCAGGGCCATCGCGTGACGGTGCAACAAGGCGCGGGAGCCGGCGCGTACTTCACCGACGAAGCCTATGGCGCCGCGGGAGCCGAGCTGGTCACGGCCGAGGTGGCGCTAGGCGCGCAGATCGTGCTCAAGGTGCATGCACCGAGCGCGGCTGAGCTGCCCAGTTGCAAAGCCGACAGCGTGCTGATCGGCATGCTCAATCCGTTCGACCAGGAGAACATCGCTCGCATGGCGCAAGCGGGCCTGATCGCGTTCTCGCTCGAAGCCGCACCGCGTACGACGCGAGCGCAAAGCCTGGACGTGCTGTCCTCGCAGGCCAATATTGCCGGCTACCGCGCCGTGCTGATGGCCGCCGGCCTGTACCAGCGCTTTATGCCCATGCTCATGACCGCGGCAGGCACCGTCAAGGCCGCGCGCGTGCTGGTGCTGGGCGCGGGCGTGGCTGGCCTGCAAGCGATTGCGACAGCCAAGCGCCTGGGCGCGGTGGTCGAGGCGTCCGATGTGCGCCCGGCCGTGAAAGAGCAGATCGAATCGCTGGGCGCGAAGTTTCTCGACGTGCCGTTTGAAACCCAGGAAGAGCGCGACGCTGCCGAAGGCGTGGGCGGTTATGCCCGCCCCATGCCGCAGAGCTGGCTGACCCGCCAATCTGCACTGGTGCACGAACGCGCCAAACAGGCCGATATCGTGATCGCCACCGCGCTGATTCCGGGACGTCCCGCGCCAATGCTGCTCAGCGAAGACGCCGTCAAGGCGATGAAGCCCGGTTCGGTGATCGTCGACCTGGCGGCCGGGCGTGGCGCCAACGGCGGCGGCAACTGCCCGCTGACCGAAGCCGACAAGACGGTGACCAAGTACGATGTGCAGATCGTTGGGCACACCAATCTGCCCTCGACCGTGGCGACCGATGCCTCGGCGCTGTACGCGCGCAACCTGCTGGACTTCATGAAGCTCATCGTGGACAAGGACGGCCAGCGCGTCATCGACATGCAGGACGACATCGTGGCGGCAACCTTGTTGTGCCGCGACGGCCAGGTGCTGCGCGCGGCGAGCTAGCGCGCTCAAGGCAACGCATCGTTGGGGCGGGGGAGCACGAGTAGAACAAGCGCAGATCAAGCGACGCTAAAGCGACGATCACGCGCACTCACCCCGCTGCATTCGAACCCATTTTTTTGCTTAATTCCGGATTCAAGGAGACTGCGATGGAAATCATCAGTCATACCACGATCAATCTGATCATCTTTGTGCTGGCGATCTACGTCGGCTACCACGTTGTCTGGACCGTCACCCCGGCCCTGCATACGCCGCTGATGGCGGTCACCAATGCGATCTCGGCGATCGTGATCGTGGGCGCGATGCTCGCGGCCGCGCTCACCGTGGGCGACACCGGCAAGGTGTTCGGCACGCTGGCGGTGGGGCTGGCTGCGGTGAACGTGTTCGGCGGCTTTTTAGTGACGCGGCGAATGCTGGAAATGTTCAAGAAGAAAGAGCCCAAGGCCAAGGTGGCCCAAGCGGCGGCGGGGGAGGCATAAATGAGTCTTAACCTCGTCACGCTGTTATATCTGGTCGCCTCGGTGTGTTTCATCCAGGCGCTCAAAGGCCTGTCGCATCCCAAGACGGCGCGCCTGGGCAACGTGTTCGGCATGGCCGGGATGGCCTTGGCGATCCTGACCACGCTCGCGTTGATCTACAAACAGGCGCAAGGCGACATCGGCCTCGGTTTGGGCCTGCTGCTGGCCGCCCTGGTGGTGGGCGGCTCGATCGGCGCGGTGGTGGCGCGCCGGGTCGAAATGACCAAGATGCCCGAGCTGGTCGCGGCGATGCACTCGCTGATCGGTCTGGCCGCGGTGTGTATCGCCTATGCGGTGGTGTCGGAGCCGTCGGCGTTCGGCCTGGCTGCGGTGGGCGAAGCACTGCCGTATGGCAACCGTA
>Ga0265338_10000412_pt1 | contig 76488 bp, 85 predicted proteins | sample 42126metaG_FD_193579 | JGI IMG/M metagenome (GOLD analysis project Ga0265338, IMG submission 193579) | Rhizosphere microbial communities from Carex aquatilis grown in University of Washington, Seatle, WA, United States - 4-21-26 metaG | ecosystem: Host-associated > Plants > Roots > Rhizosphere...
TACTTCACGCGTCCGGCGCAAGATCATCGTTGTGTATGCTAAATACCCCGATTTTAAGACTCATGTAAGGGGTCTTGCTAAGCTTATTAAAGAAGACGCCGGCAACATTCAGCGCGAGCTAAAACGCCTAGAAAAGATCGGTTTTTTGATCAGCGAGCGCCAAAGCAATACCAAAATTTACTACACTAATAAAAACTTCCCAATCTTCAAAGAACTACAAAGCATAGTCCTAAAAAGCCAACGGGCGGCGGCTAATAACAAGCGCCCAACCCAACAATTGTAGGAACTCACAGCCCGGCACATTGCGTCGTCAAGCGTTCCGGTACTCCTTCAGTGTGTCTACATACACCTCAGCCCGTGTCTCGCGCTTTCCTTGCATTGCACTCGGGCTGTGAACTCCCGAGGGTCTATCTAGTGGTTTGCAAAAACCTCTCTGTTAATCTACAATATGCCTAGATGATACAAGTAACACGCAAAGATTCTAAAGAGTCCGGCGAAAATCTGCTGCGGCGGTTCGGCCGCAAAGTTTCCCAGTCGGGTGTTTTGGCTGTCGCCAAGCAGGCCCAATATTTTGAAAAAGAGATGAGCAAACGCGACCGCAGAGCCAAAGCTATAGTTCGTCGCGAGCGCAAAGCCCTCAAAGTCAAAAAACTTAAACTCGGGCGATAGAGGCCAGGTATATGCAAGAACAAATCGACCGCGACCCAAAGGTTGCAATGGCGGCTTCGCCTTATGAGACAAACCTACGGTTTTTCTCATCGCGCCGGCAAAATGGAATACATTTTGTTGGGCTGCTCTTTTCTCTAAGAACAGGCTAATCTATATATATGCAGGAAAAAATAAATCAAGACCTGAAGATCGCGATGTTAGGCGGTGATAAAGCTAAAACGGAGGTTCTGCGGGGACTCAAAAGTGCTATTTTGAACGAGGTTATCTCCAGTGGCGCAAGAGAAAACGGCTTAAACGACGAACAGATCCAGAAAGTTCTAGCCCGCGAGGCCAAAAAACGCACCGAAGCTGCTGAGCTCTATAAAAAAGCCGGCGCCACCGATCGTGTTGAAGCAGAATTATCGGAGAAGAAGATCATAGAAGCATATTTGCCCGAACAGCTTTCCGAGGCTGACATCTCAGCGGCTGTAACTGCAGAGATTAGTCATCTAGACAACCCGGCACCAGCTGATATGGGTAAAATCATCGGGGCCGTGAAGGCCAAATTAGGCACTCAGGCCGACGGCGCCACCATCGCTCGCCTAGTAAAAGAAAGACTGGCTTAAGTAAGATGATTTGGGCTACGTGCTCGGATATTACGCGAGGAAGCAGCGAGGAGTGGAGCAAAATATACACATACGTACATTGCGTGAGCACCGTAGCTGCCGACGCTGTGGAATGCCGAGAGCAATGCTGGCAGTCGGGCTTTGCCCGGTGGCAGAGCGGTGCGGCACGGAGCCCAAGGTGATTATATTTATGGGCTTGGCGGGCAGCGGTAAGAGCACTCAGGGCCAAATCTTGGCCGCTTATCTGCATTGCCCATGGGTGTCTACAGGTAATTTGTTGCGCGAACATAATTTTGACGCTGCGATACAAAAACAGATGCTCAAAGGCGAAATTATTGATGACTCGCTAACCCTTAAGGTGCTAGGTGCAGAGCTTACTCGACTCAAAATTGATAAAAACCAATGCATTTTAGACGGTAGTCCGCGCACACTATCTCAAGCCCAATGGCTGGTTAAAGAATTCGGAGATAGCATTACGGCCGTTATCAACCTTAAGACTTCGGAGGCTACTGCCAAGACTCGTTTGCTGGCCCGCCACCGACCGGATGATCACGAGGCGGCAATTGCTGAGCGTTTCGGCGAATACGACACCAAAATCAAGCCAATACTAAAGTATCTACGTGATAGCAAAATAGAAGTCTTTGAAATTGACGGTGACCAGGCGTTGCCGGCCGTTGCTGGAGACATAGTAGAAGCTCTAGGCATTAAGGCTATATGAGTCCCGTTAGAAATAAGTATTTTATAAATAAAATCTGCCAGTTCACTGGTAGTGAACTGGATTTCTAACGGGATGAGGCCCAAAACAGACCAAGAAATAGACATCATGCGGGCTGGTGGCAAGCTACTGGCCGGTATTCTGCAGAATCTGGCTGCTCGCGTAGAGCCCGGCCTAACACCAAAAGACATATCAGCACTGGCTGCCAAACAGATTAAAAATGCTGGCATGCAGTCGGTAGTTTTGGGTTACGAAGGTTTTCCGGATGTGATTTGCATATCTGTTAACGACGGCATTGTACACGGTATACCGAACAAAGTGCCGTTTAGAGCTGGCGACGTGGTCAAGCTGGATCTGACATTGGGCTACAAGGGCTTAATCCTGGACTCTGCCATAACTATGATAGCTGGCGATCAAGAACCACCAGCCGATGTTAAGCGGCTAGTGCAGGGCACAAAAAAAGCTTTAGATATGGCTATTGGAGCGATCCATGGTGATGGTACGCGGGTTGGCGACATTAGTGCTGCCGCCCAAAAGGTAATGGACGCTTATAAACTTGGGATTATACGAGACCTGGTAGGCCACGGTGTGGGCCACGCCATCCATGAACCGCCCAATATACCCAACTATGGGGTGGCTGGTCGGGGCCCGCTACTGCCAGCCGGTGCCACTATAGCCATAGAGCCGATGGCCGCCCTCGGTGATTGGCATATCAAGCCAGCGCCAGATGGCTGGACGATAGCCATGGCCGATGGTAGCTTAGGCGCCCACTTCGAGCACACGGTTTTGATTACCGACAAGGGCGCCGAAATCCTGACACTAGCTTAGTTGACTTTTAAGCATAAGTGTGATAGAGTGCAGCTAAGCTTAAATAACAAAAAGCTAAAAACAAGAAGGTAAGATGAGCACATATAACGAAAAAGTCGATTACAGAAACAAGTATAAAAAGCCCCTGAACCTAAAAGAGGAGGCACTTGATTTCTTGCTTTCTCCGCCCACAGTCATTATGGGCATTATGGCTGTCGGAGCATTAGCGGCTTATGCAGAACATGGACATGTCGGCGTTAACTCACACACACCGGTTCCAATTGAAAAGAGCGGTGATCATCTTGGCCAGCAAACCCGTCCAACCCGGCTTGGTACAGGTGTGATGCATACTAGGGGCGGTGATTTCCACGTTGCCCAGCGCTAAACTCATAAATCTGTCGCAAAGAACCGCCTTCAGGCGGTTCTTTTGCTTGCCCATTGTTGTTCCTAGCATTTAGGTTGAGACAGAGGAAAGGTAGTAGCCGCGGGCCACTATTGCCAGCCGGCGCTACTATAGCCATAGAGCCCATGGCTGCTCTTGGTGACTGGCATATCAAACCAGCCCCCGATGGCTGGACTATAGCTATGGCCGATGGCAGCTTAGGCGCCCATTTTGAGCATACGGTTTTGGTTACCGACAAGGGCGCCGAAATCCTAACCCAAGCCTAAATAACCCTTTACTTTTAAGCATAAGTATGCTAGAGTACCAGATAAGTTCTTAAAAACATAAAAAGGAAAACAAAGATGTCAAATCACGAGGACGGCTCGATGCCAAGAGAAGTAGAAAAAGCTCACGTCATGCATGAGTTATATAACGCCCAAGTTAAGTTGGCGGGTGAAGAGGACGAAGATTTAGGATCAGGTGGGCAAAACATAATCAGACAATCTGCTACGGAGATGGCCGAAGGAGCAGGTAGAAGTGTATCGCAAGACCTACATATTATAGAGCCTCACGCTCGTAATGAGATGGAACAGGATTTAGCCAAGCGTAAAGTTGCTTAGTAATTCACTCATCAAATAAATACCGCGGAGCTATCGGCGATATTTATTGTGGTGTTGCTGGTTGTCACGTCCAGTGTTCTGATCTAGAAGGGAAAAGATAGTAGCCGCGGTTCGCCTCTGAGGCGAAACCGGATTTACTCCGGTAGCGGCGCTAGCCGGAAAACCGGTAGGTTGTCCTTCAAAAGCTATAGCGGTATACTTTCGGTATACAAGCATTGTATATAATGAACACAAACATATGAGTGAAGAAAAACTAAGCTACTTCGTAGGACTAGACATAGGTACTACCGCCGTGCGTTGCGTAGTTGGTGAACTGGCCGGCGAGGCTAGTCTGCCAAAAATAATCGGTTTTTCTAGTGTAGAGAACACCGGAATGCGCAAGGGCAACGTTGCCCATGCCGAGGAAGTCGTTCAGGCAATTAGTAGCGCCATAACAGAAGCCGAGCGAATGAGTGGCCAACCAATCAAGGCCGCTACTATTAATATTAATGGGGCCCACGTCCAAGGAGTTAGCTCTAAAGGTGTTATTGCGATCAGCTCCCAAGACAGGCATATTACTGCCGAAGACCGCATGCGGGTAGAAGAAGCAGCGACTATCTTGCAGCTGCCACCTAACAAAGAAATAATCCAGGTATTTGCCAAAAATTACGCCCTAGACGGCCAGGAAAACATCAAAGATCCAGTTGGCATGCAGGGGGTAAGGCTAGAGGTTGATACTCACATAATCGTTGCCTCCACGCCAGCCCTAAAAACCCTTGACCAGGTGTTGGAGCGGGCCCAGCTAACGGCTGCGCACCGGACAATTAGCAGTTTGGCCACCGCTGAGCTAACGCTTAGCCGAAAACAAAAGGAATCAGGCGTGCTAGTGCTGGACATTGGGGCAGCCACCACTAATATGATAGTCATCGAAGACGGAGAAGTAGAGAACGTGGCCGTGATCCCGATGGGCGGCACACACATTACTAACGATCTGGCGATTGGCCTCAAGACAGATCTGGATATTGCCGAGACTGTCAAAATAAAATACGCCACGCTGGCCAAACAATCTGTTGGCTCGGCCAGCTTGGTAGTAAACGGCGAAACTCACAGGTTTGACCGCGAGATGGTGCGCATGATTGTCGAGGCCAGAGTAGAGGAACTCCTAGAATTTGTTGATAAACAGCTCAAAAGCATCCGTCGCTCACGCAAACTACCCGGTGGCGTAGTTCTTGGCGGTGGCACCGCCAAGCTGCCCGGGTTAGTGGACTTCACTAAAGAAACCTTAGAATTACCAGCTTCTATTGGTAGTTGGAAGCACATTGAGCGGATTGTCGATGGCCTAGATGATCAATTTTTTGCACCGGCTGTTGGCCTTATGTTACTGGATATGTACCTGGGCCCGGCCCAGGAAGTTAGCTTTGTAGACGGCACAGACCGGCTGATGGGATCTGTAAATTCGTCATTGAACAATATATTGAATCGATTTAAGCGGCATTAGGTCGGCATCGTTCCGACAAGAACATTTTTTATTCACGCCACTAATTCACAAAATTAGTCTGAGTATTAATTGCATTCAACCTGCCTTGTTGATTATAATAAACTTAACAATCGAGATTAAGTGGAGGAACACAGCCAATGCCCCAGGTAGAGCCAGCAATAGAGACTTTCGCCCGAATTAAAGTAGTTGGAGTCGGCGGAGCCGGCGGCGCGGCCGTGAACCGCATGGTAGATGCCGGTATTACGGGCGTCGATTTTGTAGCTATAAATACTGACGCCCAGGCCCTCCATCACTCTAAGGCGGCTCAAAAAATCCATATTGGTAAAGATACTACCAAAGGCCTAGGAGCTGGAGCCGACCCTATAATCGGCGAAAAAGCTGCCAAAGAATCAATGGATGACATTGCCCACGCTGTAGCCGGAGCCGACATGGTGTTTGTGACCATAGGTGCTGGTGGCGGTACTGGCAGTGGCGCTGGCTACTTGGTGGCCAAAGCGGCCCATGATGCCGGTGCGCTGGTAATTGGCTTTGCCACTAAACCGTTCGCCTTTGAGGGCGAAAAACGGAGACGCAATGCTGATACAGCTATTGATCGGTTGCGGGCTCAGGTAGATACACTAATAGTTATTCCTAACGACAGATTGCTACAGACGATTGATAAGCGCACACCTCTGCTAGAAGCTTTCAAGGTTGCCGACGATGTCTTGCGCCAAGGCGTTCAGGGCATTTCAGATCTGATTACCGTCCACGGTCTGGTCAATCTCGACTTTGCCGATGTTAAGACTGTTATGAGCAATGCCGGATCGGCCCTGATGGGTATTGGTCGGGCCAGTGGTGAAAACCGCGCCGTAGAGGCCGCTCAGCAGGCCATCAGCTCGCCATTACTAGAAGTTTCTATCGATGGTGCCCGCGGCATTCTGTTCAACGTTATTGGCGGCATGGATATGAGCATGCACGAAATCAACACCGTGGCCGAAACAATCACCGCCGCGGCTGATTCGGAAGCTAACATTATATTTGGCGCCACGATCAATCCTGAGCTGGAAGGCGAAGTAATAGTTACCGTTGTGGCTACCGGTTTTGACGAATCATATTACGCTCGTCGCAATCAAAAAGCTGCCGACCTACTAAAGATGGCCGCCGAAGAGCCAGAAGAGGTACAGACACCAATTGACGAAAAGGCCATGGCTGACATCGATATGGAAATACCCGAAGCTACGCCACCAGCCAGCGTCGAAGACTTCCATAACGAGGAAACACCCAATATATGGGCTCTGAGCGACGATCCTAACGGCGTAGCTCAAGACAGTGAAGCAACTGACGAACTTGATCGGCCATCGTTCTTGCGACGCTTCAAACGAGGTGCCAAGCGCGGCGAACCTAGCGAAAAGACCGAATCCGAAGACGAAAAAGACGACTCCTCGCCCCAAGAAAAAAATTAACTTACAGATCAAAAACCTTGTGATTAATACACCAAAAAAAACTTGCACAAGCGCTATGGCTAGAGCTACTATTATTCCCACGAACACTACATATAGTGACCAGCACATTAAGTTTTGCTTTAGAAGGGGAATATAGATGAAGTGCCACCACTGTGGTTCATTAGATAACAAAGTCATAGAGTCGCGCGATGTCGCCGACGGTGAGGCTATCCGCCGCCGCCGCCAATGTTTAGCTTGCGGCTACCGCTGGACAACCTATGAACGCTTAGAGCGTCCCAGTCTGGCAGTTATCAAACGTGGCGGCACACGGCAGCTATTTAGTCGCGAAAAGCTCCTCCAGGGCTTGCAACACGCTTGTGAAAAAACCAGCGTCAGCAATATGCAACTGGAAAACTTTGTGGCGGCTATCGAGCGCGAACTTTACGACCGCGGTGAACCAGAAGTAACCAGCACTGATATAGGCGAATTAGTTATGGCCCAACTGCCTAAACTAAGCGAGGTTGCTTATGTGCGTTTTGCCAGCGTTTATCGCAAATTTCGTGACATCACCAGCTTTGAAAAAGAATTGAGCAAAATGCGCGAGAGCAAACTCAAACCTAGTGGTTCGACCCCTTCCAAAAAGCAACAAAACAAAAAATAATCAACCAGGATATCAAGACACGATCGCTTAATTAGCCCTAAGAAGCGCTAGTTTAGTGTCCGCAAAAATATGGTTGATTTAGACACGACTCAGGGTTTATTATGAGGGTGTCTGAAAGGAGCAGGGGTGGTGTGTTTTTGCGCCAGCAAAGAGCACTCTAACCAGCTTTAAGATAAAAACTACTCGCAAATCTAAAAAACGATAGATAAAGCGAGCTAAAAAATTAAACAAGCAAATAAGAGAGGGTGAAGCAAGTTATGGCGCAAGCAACTAAAACTAATATTCGGCGGCTTTTTACAAAGCCCAAAACCAAGGCTTACGATAGCCTTAAGTGGGTCAAACGGGACTCAGCAATTATTAATCCGGCTACCGGCAAGCCTGTTTTCGAACAAAAAAATGTAGAATTTCCAGAAGATTTCAGCCTGAACGCCATCAATATTGTGGCTCAGAAATATTTTAGCGGTACGCCTGGCACAGATAGCCGGGAGCATTCAGTACGTCAGCTGATTGACCGGGTTGTCGATACCATTACGCGCCACGGCAAAGCCGAAGGCTATTTTGAGTCTGACGCCGAGGCCGAAGATTTCCGCGAAGAAATAAAGTACGTTTTGGCCACTCAGCGAGCAGCCTTTAACTCGCCAGTCTGGTTCAACATTGGTGCCCAAGGCCGATCCCAACAGGCCAGCGCCTGCTTTATTTTGGGCGTCGAAGACACCATGGAATCCATATTGAATTGGTATACCGAGGAAGGCCTGATATTCAAGGGTGGCTCAGGGTCAGGCATTAATATTAGTGGCTTGCGTTCTTCCAAAGAAAAGCTAGGTGCTAGCGGTGGTACTTCTTCTGGACCGGTTAGTTTTATGCGCGGCGCCGACAGTGTGGCCGGTACTATAAAGAGCGGAGGCAAAACCCGCCGAGCAGCCAAAATGGTCATCCTCAACGCTGATCACCCCGATGTTGAGGAGTTCATCTGGTGCAAAGCCATAGAAGAGCGCAAGGCGCGTGATCTAGAAACTGCCGGCTGGGACATGACGCTAGACGGCAAAGACAGCTTTAGCATCCAGTACCAGAATGCCAACAACTCGGTTCGAGTAACAGACGAATTCATGCGAGCCGTCGAAAACGACGAGGACTGGCACCTGCGCGCCGTCAAAGATGGCCGATCGGTCAAAAAACTCAAAGCCCGCGAGCTGTTCCGGCAATTTTCCGAAGCTGCCTGGGAATGCGCCGATCCGGGCATGCAATTTGACACTACCGCCAACCGTTGGCACACTACGCCCAACGCTGGTCGGATCAACGGTAGCAACCCCTGCAGTGAGTACATGCACCTGGATAACTCGGCCTGCAACCTGGCCAGCATTAACTTGCTCAAATATCTAAACGACGACTTTAGTTTTGACACCGAGGCCTTCAAACACACCGTAGAGCTAATGTTTACGGCTCAAGAAATCTTGGTTGGCTACAGCGAATACCCAACTAAAAGCATCACCAAAAACGCCCGAGCTTATCGTGAGCTAGGTCTTGGCTACGCCAACTTAGGAGCCCTACTGATGGCTCAAGGTTTGCCATATGACAGTGACGAGGGCCGAGCCCAAGCCGCTGCCATTACAGCGCTGATGACCGGCCACGCCTACGCAACTAGTGCGCGCATGGCTCGCAAGGTTGGGCCGTTTGCCGGCTACCACAAAGACCGTGAGGGCATGAACAAGGTTCTGGCTATGCACCGCGATGAGGTCAAAAAGATTGATGCTGCTCTGGTCAGCGAAGATCTACTTTCGGCTGCGGCTAGCGCTTGGGATGAAGCCGTTGAGCTTGCCCAACTGCACGGCGTCCGCAACAGCCAAGCCAGCGTGTTAGCACCAACCGGCACAATTGGTCTGATGATGGACTGCGACACCACTGGTATCGAACCAGATTTAGGCCTGGTTAAAGTCAAGAAACTAGTCGGCGGCGGCACTATGAGCATCGTCAACCAAACCGTACCGCGAGCCCTCAAGGCTTTGGGTTACGACAGATCCCAGATCGAACAAATCGTTAAATATATAGACACCGAAAAAACGATCATTGGCGCGCCACACTTGGCACCGCGCCATCTAAACGTCTTTGCCTGCAGCATGGGCGACAACTCTATCCATTATCTTGGCCATGTCAAAATGATGGCTGCCGTCCAGCCGTTCATATCCGGCGCTATCAGCAAAACCGTCAATATGCCAGAAGAAGCCACAGTAGAGGACATTGAACAAATCCACCTAGACGCCTGGAAGATGGGCCTCAAAGCCGTAGCTATTTACCGAGATAATTGCAAAGTTGCCCAGCCGCTAAGCATGGCCAAAAAAGCCGGCGCGGCGCAAGCTAGCCCAGTGGCGGTAACCGCTCAGCTGCTGCCACAAGGCGCCATGCGACGCGATATGCCTAAGATCCGCAACTCCAAAACCTTTAGCTTCCGGGTATCGGACAGCAAGGGCTACTTTACTGTTGGCGAATACGGCGATGGCACACCGGGCGAGATATTCATCAGCACAGCCAAAATGGGCTCCACGCTACGCGGCCTAATGGATGCCTTTGCTATTAGCATTAGCCACGGTTTGCAATATGGCGTACCGCTTAAAACTTACGTCCGAGCCTTTGCTCATATGAACTTTGCGCCTTCAGGCATTACCGACGATGCCGAAATAAGCACCGCTAACTCGCTGGTTGACTATATTGCCCGGCGTTTAGCACTGACTTATCTGAGTTTTGACGATCGCCTAGAACTGGGCTTGGCCTCTATAGATGACATGCCAGCCGGACAGACAACCCTGCTAGAAGAGGTAGTCAACGAACCAACCGAACTTACCTTGCCAGCACCGGCCGAACTAGCTGCGGCCAGCACGACACCTAGTATTGTCCAAACGGCTAGCACCAGCTCACCACAAGATGCCGAACAACCCGAGCTGCCAGCACCAGCCGTGCTGCCGGCCGCTAAGAGCGATTCGGCACCAATGTGTTACAACTGCGGCAACCAAACCCAGCGCGCTGGCAGCTGCTACGTCTGCAGCTCCTGCGGCACCACCACCGGCTGCAGCTAAGCCAGAAAGGGGCCTTCTCGGCCCCTTTCTTTGGAAGGTTGATCCTGCTTCTTTAAAAAAGAGGCAAGATTAGTTCTCAAAAGGGCACAAGAGAACTATAAAAGTTAAAAAGTAAAGAAGGTAGAAAGGAATCTTAATATGAGACCAAGCCATAATTTCAAGATATGGAGGTCCACGAACGGCCAGTACTACTGGGCCTATTACGACGGTAACTACGAATGTCTCGCAAACTCAGAGCTTTACACTACGCTCGAAGGTGCGCAACAGGGACTTCGAAACTTCAAACAAGAAATGCGGTTACATGTAAACACCAGCGTTGCCTAATATTTTCTCGTCTTCACAAGGTGCCCATATTGTGAACGCAAGAAACGACAGAGCCCGCCGAGAAATCGGCGGGCTTGCTTTTTAAAGTGTATTGTAAATACTTAACTAGTCAAGCATTATCCACAGGTAAATGGGATAGTTTTGCTACAATTAAGCATATGCGGATTGTTATTCTCTATCGGCCACAAACCGAGGGCATGGGCCGGGCAACAGACTATGCTCGGGAGTTCAGCATGCGCCATCGTGATCAAAAACTGGAGCTCATCAGCCTAGATACGGTAGAGGGTGATAATATGGCCAACGTTTACGGCACCACTAACTATCCAACCATTTTGGCACTGAGCAACGATGGCCAACTACTGCAGCTGTGGCAGGACCAGCAATTGCCACTGATGAACGAGCTGGAAGGCTATCTGCAAGTCTAGTTGTGCAAAATCTACCCCTGTTTTATACTAAAGCTTGAAGATGAAGTTTAAGAAAAATAGCCGTCGAGCACCCATAGAATACGAAAAAGACCTGGTGAATTATTGGAAAAAGCACCAGACTTTTGAAAAATCAGTGCAGAATCGGCCAAAAACCAATGCCTATGTTTTTTACGACGGTCCGCCGTTTATCACTGGTGTGCCGCACCACGGCACGCTGCTGAGCTCGATCGTTAAAGATGCTGTACCGCGCTACTGGACAATGAAGGGCAAGCGTGTGGAGCGGACTTGGGGTTGGGACTGCCATGGCTTGCCAGCCGAGGTCTTTACCGAACAAAAGCTGGGGATTCACGACAAGCGCGATATCGGCACCAAAATCAGCCTAGAGGATTACATCACGACTTGCCGCGACAACATGGTAGCCACTGGCGACCTATGGGACACAACAATTGCCCGAATTGGCCGCTGGGTTGATCTGGAGCACGCCTACAAAACCATGGATGCCAGCTATATGGAATCTGTCTGGTGGGCCTTTAAAGAGCTTTATAACAAAGGCAAAATTTATGAAGGTGAAAAGGTGCTACTGTACTGCGTCCGCGATGCCACACCGATAAGCAAGGCCGAGGTAGCAATGGATAACAGCTACCAGGACGTCACCGACCCAAGTGTCTTTGTTAAATTCAAGCTCAAGGATATGGACGCTTCACTGTTGGCCTGGACTACTACGCCCTGGACGCTGCCGGCCAACACGGCTGTGGCGCTCAACAAAGACGAGACCTATGCGCTGGTTGATGTTGATGGCCAAAAGCTAATCTTGGCCAAAGACTTGCTGGACAAAGCTCTGACCAACGAAAAACACCAGACCTTACCATATACCATAGAGAAAACTTTCAAAGGCGAGGAACTGGTCGGCAAAAGCTACGAACCACTGTTTGAGGACCGTGGCAAGCATGCTCACCAGGTCTGGCACGCCGATTACGTTAGTTTGCAAGAAGGCACTGGCGTTGTGCATCTGGCCCCAGCTTATGGCGAGGAAGACTTTGAACTGGCCCGTGGCAGCGGCGTGCCAGTGGTTTCGCTGATTGACGACAACGGTTTTTATACCGGTGGTGAGTGGCAGGGCGAATATGTTTGGGATGCCAACAAGCAAATTGCAAAAACCCTGCACGAGCGCGGCGTAATCTGGAAGATCGACTATATAACGCACAGCTACCCGCACTGCCATCGCTGCGGCACCAAACTGATTTATCGCGCTCACCCGAGCTGGTTTATGGATATTGATGGCCAGCGCGAGCTGATGCTTGAGCAAAACGCCGATATCACCTGGTTCCCGGCTCATATAAAAAACGGCCGCTTTGCCAAAACAGTCGAGTCGGCGCCGGACTGGAACTTGAGTCGTGATCGATTTTGGGCAACGGCCATGCCGGTCTGGAAGGGCAAGGACGCTAGCGGCAAAGAGCACATCAAGGTTGTTGGCAGCTACGCCGAACTCAAAGAATTATCAGGGGTAGAGCTGCCGGATTATCACCGCCCCTGGATAGACGATGTGCGCTTTGAGATAGACGGCGTTAAGTATGAGCGGATCGATAAAGTTCTGGACTGTTGGTTCGAAAGTGGCAGTATGCCGTTTGCCCAGTTCCATTACCCGTTTGAAAACGTTGAGAAATTCGAGGCCAATTTTCCGGGTGACTTTATAGCCGAATATGTCGGTCAAGTTCGAGCTTGGTTTTACTACGTGCACGCCGTAAGTGTGGGTTTATTTGGCAAAAACGCCTTTAAAAACGTCATTGTCACCGGTACCTTAGCCGGCAGCGACGGCCGTAAAATGAGCAAAAGCTTTGGCAATTTTACCGATCCCAATGAACTCATGGATACCTATAGTGCCGACGCGCTGCGGTTTTTGCTGCTCAGCTCACCTGTTTTAAGTGGCGAAGATTACGCTCTGACCGATAAAAACGTGGCCGATACGGCTCGCAAACTCAGCACGATCTGGAATATGTACGATTTCTTTACGCTCTATGCCGAGGTTGATGACTGGGAATGGAGCGGCGATCTGGCCGACCCATCACCAGATCTTTCTAACCCGCTGGATCAGTGGATGCTATCGCGCCTGCATCAAACGGCACAAGAAGTCGATCAGTACATGCAAGGCTACGATATTCAGAACGCCCTTAAGCCCATTCTGCCCCTGATAGATGATGCTAGTAACTGGTTTGTGCGCCGCAGCCGCCGGCGTTTCTGGAAAAGTGGTAGCGACGCCGACAAAAACGAGGCCTACCGAACACTACACTACACACTGGTCCAGCTCAGCATAATATTGGCGCCGTTCACACCATTTTTGTCCGAAGAACTTTACCGCAAATTGACAGGTGGGGAAAGCGTTCATCTGCTGGATTGGCCAGAGGTTGGCCATATTAACGAACTGATCTTGAGCCGCATGGCAGCGGTTCGGCGGATCATAACTATTGGTCTAAGCGTTCGAGCCGAAGCCGGCATAAAGGTTCGTCAACCATTATCTAGCCTTAGACTGCATCAGCAATACGATAATTTATCGCCGGACTTGTTAGAAATAATCAAAGACGAACTCAACGTCAAAAAAATTACCTTTGATGCTCATAAAGTGGATGCCGATAAATCGGTAGTTGAGAATATCGAAGAATACGGCTTGCCGCAACTACACCACGTCGAAATCGATCTAGACATTACACCCTCACTCAAGCGTGAAGGCCTGGGCCGAGAGGTGATTCGCCAGGTTCAAAGTGCTCGGAAGCAAGCTGGGCTGAATGTTGATGATCGGATCAACTTGGTACTTAGTACGTCTGATGAAATGCTCAAAAAGGCTATTGTAGAACACGCCGAGACCATCAAAACCGAGACACTAGCAGCCTTGCTAAGTACCAAAGAGTCAGAAAATTCGACCACCGAGGTCAAAATTGAGGACGCCAAACTAAAAATATCGCTAACCAGAGTCTAGCCAGGAGGGTTTACAGTCTGTCTCTAATCTGTTAAGCTCTAGTTTGACTTATGAAAAAAGCAGTAATCGCCACTGGCGGCAAGCAATATCTAGTAACCGAAGGCCAAGAGCTAGAAGTTGAGCTACTAGAACCAGCCCCAAAAGTTAGTTTTGAGGCACTGCTGGTTATGGACGGCGACAATGTCACCGTTGGCGCTCCCAGTGTAGCTGGCGCCAAAGTGGGAGCCGATGTGCTGGAGCAAATCGTCAAAGCCGATAAAGTTATTGCCATTCGATACAAAGCCAAAAAACGCGTCCATAAAGTCCGCGGACACCGACAAAAACTGACTCGCGTCAAGATTACCAAAATCACCACAGCCGCAAAGTAACAACTCGCGCCAAGCGTCTCCTTGACGGATGGTGGGCTTATGCTTGATAATTTAGTTCAGCTAGGGAAAATGTAAATAAAAATGCCTAAAACAATAATTGCAGTCCTGAACCAAAAAGGCGGTGTCGGCAAAACGACCACCGCTATAAACCTAGGTGCTTATCTGGCCCGCTCGGGCCGGTCGGTTTTGGTTTGCGACCTAGATCCACAGGGCAACAGCACTAGTGGACTGGGTATAAATAAAAATGACCTACCGGCTACTGTTTATGACGTTTTATTTGGACGCTCTAAAGCCGAAGCTACTACTCTGGTGATTAACTCTAAACTTAGTCTTTTGCCGTCCAATGGAAATCTAGCTGGCGCCGAGGTCGAACTGGTGGCTGAGTCCGGCCGCGAACACAAACTCCGCACGGCTATCGATCGACTAGATTACGATTACATAATTATTGATTGCCCACCTAGCCTAGGGCTTCTGACGGTTAATGCATTGGCTGCTGCCGATAGCGTACTTATCCCAGTCCAGGCGGAGTACTACGCCCTAGAGGGCTTGAGCCAGTTATTGAGCGTTATTACTCAGGTTCGGCAGGCCGTGAATCCCAACCTTGATATATTAGGTGTACTGATCACTCTATACGATAATCGCAATTCACTGAGTGCTCAGGTCAAAAAAGAGTTAGAGGCTTACTTTGACCAAAAAATGTTTACTACAGTTATACCTAGAAATGTGCGCTTGGCTGAAGCACCCAGCTTTGGGCGTACTATAATAGAGCATGATAAGTGGAGCAAGGGCGCCCGAGCCTACAAAGCTTTCGCCAAAGAACTGGACGACAGGGTAGCCAATGCTTAAGAGCAAGGAGATAAAGGTTTATGGCTAAACAAACCGGACTAGGAAGAGGCTTTGATAGCCTAATTCCCAAAGATCTCGACACTGCGGTTTTGCAGGATAGTTCAGAACGAGTACAAAAAATACTCATCGAAGATATAAAGCCAAACCCCGATCAACCACGTCGACAGTTCGACAATGACGCCCTATCCGAGCTGGCTAGCTCATTAAAACAACATGGTATGCTGCAGCCAATCATTGTTGTTAAGGCGGCTGGCACAAATGGCTACAGAATAGTCGCTGGAGAGCGTCGTTACCGGGCAGCACAGTTAGCTAAACTAACTCATATACCAGCGATTGTGCGAAGCCTGAAAGAATTAGAGGAGGTAGAACTGGCCCTCATAGAGAACATCCAGAGGGTTGACCTTTCGCCACTAGAGCAAGCTATGAGCGTTTATAAATTACAACACCAATTTAATTTAAGAGTAGAACAGATTGCGATTAAGCTGGGCAAAGCACCCAGCACCATCAGCAATTTGAGTCGCTTACTACAGTTACCCGACGAAGCTCGCGAAGCATTAAGACAGGGTCGCATAAGCGAAGGGCACGCCAGGGCCATCCTAGCCCTTAAGAGCAGGGTCGACAAACAAAACGAATTACTAGCATGTATTATAAACAACGGCTGGACTGTCCGGCAGGCTGAACAGTTTGTCGTGGCCGCCAAATCTGGTGCGAGTTCCGATCAAGCTAAAAATCGAACCGACAACCAAAATGAAGCCACTCAAATTTTGAGCAAGAAGTTAAAATCTCCAGTTAAGATCAAGCACACGGCTCGCGGCGGACAGCTGATAATTGGCTTTAAGTCGGACGAAGATTTAGCACGCATCGTAGCACAGTTTTAGTAAGCCATATTTGACCTGAGTAAAAAGCGTCTTCAGACTGCTACATAAAAGCTAGAGAATACTAAAACCGCTGAGCATTGCCTAGAGGCAGAATGCGGACTACTAACTTGCCCACAATATTCTGAACGTTGACTGGCCCAAAGTAGCGCGAATCTAAGGAAAAATCGCGGTTGTCACCACAAACATAAATCTGGTTAGGCCTGAGGGTTAGATCTATATCGCCGGTCGTAATTGGTGCCACGATACGATATCTGCCAGACGTATCAGGATCAAAGCCACGAGGGTGCGCACTATCATAAATGGTAATCTTGCCATCCTTTATTACTAAATGGTCCCCCGGTAGCCCGATAACTCGCTTAATGAGTTGTTTCTGGCCGACATAACCGGGCAAATTCGATTGGTTGAAGACGATAATATCACCCCTGTGGGGCAGGTAGGCGTGGCCATCCAGGCGGGACAACGTGCGCGGAATCTTGTTGACCACCAGCCGGTCGTTGTTCTGCAGGGTAGTCTCCATGCTTTGGCCATCAACAATGTATGGCTGGAATAAAAAAGCTTTAATTGAAAAAGCTAGCACCGCAGCAATCGCCACCACCACAACCACCGAGCCAATCTGGCCCATAGAGGTCTCGCGCCACTTTGGCGTGGCTTTATCGTGCGGTTGTTTAACATCACCGGCAAGAGCCGGTTTGTCTTGGTTATGCGGGTTTGGCTTCATGAATCCTTATCATTATAGCCTGGCGTGACTTTTTTACATTATAAATAAGCATTTTGTATCTATTAAGTCAGTTTGCAGATGATATACTGGAGGTTGCGATAATGAAAGAACATAAGAAGTTTAATAAGCCGTCTGGCGCCGGTTCGATAGATGGCATGGTGCCAGCCGGTCGCCAATTGGGGGAGCGGCCTGTAGCCTATAAGTCTGGGCAGGTCAAAGCCGTACCGTCGCTGGACAAATTTACGGCTCGAACTGACGGCTTTCACCCAACCCGACCCGGAGTTGGCCAGCTAGGTAATAGCCGAGCCGAGCTAGATGAAGCAGCATTGCTGGACGAGCCGATCGTTCTAGACGACATGGCTGATTCTAAGCGGAAAAAACCTCGTTTTAGGGTGCGTCATCCGCGACTGGGCAAGGGGCTAAAGCGAACCGCTGCCGCTCTTGGCATACTTCTTTTGATTAGCTTTGCCTATTTTGGCGTCAAGATTTATAACACCGAAAGACACCTTTTCCGCGGTGGTGGCCAAGCCGCCGCTCTCACCGCCAACGTAGACCCCAACCAGCTTAAGGGAGAGGGCGATGGGCGGGTCAACATTCTATTGTTGGGCAAAGGTGGCCCAGGGCACGATGGCCCGGACCTAACCGACACCATAATGATAGCCAGTATTGATCCTGTTAATAATAAAATCGCGCTACTCAGCATCCCCCGAGATCTGTGGGTGAAAATTCCAGGCAACGGTTACCAAAAAATTAACGCCGCCTACGCCGACGGCAAGGACGAGTCGAAGGCCAAAACCACGGCCGGCCAAGAGCAGGATGGCCTAAAACTGCTTGATCAAACCATAGAACCGGTTATTGGCATTCCCATCCACTACCACGTTGTGGTCGACTTTACGGCCTTTCGCGACGTTGTGAATGCCCTGGGCGGTGTGAATATTGATGTCACTCAACAACTTTACGATCCAACGATTGCCTGGGAGAACAACTGGAACCCGGTAATCGCTAAAACCGGCGAACAGGTCATGCAAGGGCCACAGGCTCTGTTGTACGCCCGGTCCCGAGAAACCAGCTCGGACTTTGCTCGTGGCCAACGCCAACGCCAACTGCTAGTAGCCATTAAAGATAAAGCTCTCAGCGCGGGCACCTTTAGCAACCCTATAAAAATCTCTAACCTACTTAGCGGCTTGGGCAATAACGTCTATACTGACTTTTCACTTAACGACATGACCAAGGTATATCAAATAGTTGGTAAAGTGCAGAGCAATCAAATCTCGTCTGTAGATATGGTTACACCACCGCACGATCTGCTAACCACTGGCAATATTAGCGGCCTGTCGGTGGTGGAACCGCTGGCCGGACTCTACGACTACAGCGATATCCAGTACTTTATCCGGACTACATTGCGCGATGGCTACCTGGCTAAAGAAAACGCTCCAGTGGCTATATATAACGCCACCAATACCGCCGGCTTGGCCACTGCCACATCTACTACACTAAAGTCCTATGGCTACAACGTTACAGTGGTAGACAACACACCGACGGCTACTAATCCCTCGACAACTACCTTGGTTGATTTGAGCGCCGGTAAGGATAAATATACGCGGCACTACCTAGAGCTGCGTTTTGGTGTTAGTGCCAAAACCAAACTACCTGCGAACCTCGGTGTTACGCCGCCAGTTGGTACTAAGTTTGTTATAATTCTAGGCAATGATGCAGCCACTGCCCAATAGTAAAAACCAGAAAGGATAGGGCTTAAAATATGCGCTCACTTCTGCCCGCTCGAATAAAGCCAACGCGCGGTTTTCCGTATGTAATCCACATGGCCCTAAATGTGCTTTTGCCTATCCTGGCCTACATATTAGTGCGCACCGATTTTGTTTGGATAGCCATATTGCTAGTCCTGCTAAGCAAATGGCGAATGTTTGCAGTTAGACCCAGATACTGGATAGCCAATATCTTGTCTAACGGCGTTGATATCATTGTGGCCTTGGCGCTGATTTTATTTATGGCCAACACCAGCGTAGTCTGGTGGCAGCTGGTCTGGACATTACTATATGCGGCCTGGCTGACAGTGCTTAAACCACGCTACGATGTGCTGAGCGTTTCGGCTCAGGCACTAATCGGTCAACTGCTGGGTATTACAGTACTTTATTTCAAATTCGGTGACTCCAGCCTAGTAGTTTTAGTGGCCATGACCTGGTTGATTGCCTATGTCTCGGCTAGACACTTTTTGACTAGTTTCGAAGAGTCATATTCCACATTGATGGCCCACATATGGGCTTACTTTGCCGCCGGGCTGGCTTTTGTGCTTGGGCACTGGCTGCTTTTTTATGGCAGCGTTCCTCAGATTCTGGTGATTCTGACGACCATTGGTTACGGCCTGGCCGCACTTTACTATCTGGATGCCAGTGGTAAACTAACGGCTAGTTTTCAGCGTCAACTCCTGATGATTATGGGCGCCATACTTCTGGTAGTTCTGGTGCTTTCGGACTGGACCGGCGCCACCATTTAATTCAGCTTCCACTCAGAATTAAGTATAAAAATAGGAACCACGAATGGATAGAGAGCCTGTTTCATCTAATAAACAATCAAAAGACGAGTCGCCAAAGCCGGCTACATATTCGACACGCGCCAACCGTAACCTTAACTTAGCGGGGGCTTCTGGCCGACTTAATTCTAGACTTAATTTGCGCATAGCCAAGTTACCCAGGTTGCGCGCGGGTACTCGCAAGCTGGCCATACAGGCGCTGATATTTGTGATATTGGGGCTCGGCAGCGGTTATCTTGGGGCGCAGCTATATAATCACTCCAACTCTCCAGTTAACTCTAGTACGGCGGTTAAGCAACAGTATGTATCTGACGAAAGTGCCCTGATAGCTCAAATCGCTCACGATGTAGGCCAGAGCGTAGTGTCCGTAGATGCCCAGAGCCAAACTACGGCTACGGATTTCTTTGGCCTTAGCCAATCTCAGTCGCAAGAGAGTGCCGGCACCGGCTTTATTATCAGTAGTAGCGGCATAATCGTCACTAATCGTCACGTGGTGCCCAGTGGCACTACTAGCGTTAGCGTAACTCTGGCCGACGGGACGCGCTATGACAATGTTCAAGTAATTGGCCGAACGGCCGATGGTGCCTCGCAGGACATCGCTTTTTTGAGAATAAGCGACCTAAAAGGTAAAACGCTGGTGCCGGTGACGTTGGGTGATTCGTCCAAAGTCCAAGTCGGTGACAGGGTAGTGGCTATCGGCAATGCTCTTGGTCAGTTCCAAAACACCGTTACCAGCGGCATAATTTCGGGTCACGGGCGTGATGTAACCGCCAGCGACCAGTCGTCGCTATCAACCGACGAAAACCTAACCGACCTTTTCCAGACAGACGCCGCAATTAACGAAGGTAACAGCGGTGGCCCGCTAGTTAACATGAACGGCGAAGTTATCGGCGTTAATACGGCCACAGCCTCCAATGCCCAGAATATTGGCTTTGCTCAGCCGATAAATGACCTAAGAGGCTTAATTAGCGGAGTACTGGATAACGGTACCCTACAGCAGCCCTACCTCGGCGTCCGCTATGTGTCACTAACTGATGATATCGCCTACGAATTTAACCTGAGCGTCAAACGGGGCGCCTATGTGGCTAGCAGCACTACTGATCCGGCGGTTGTGCCAGGTAGCCCCGCCGACAAAGCTGGCGTAAAAGAAAAAGACATCATCACTAAGGTAAATAACACGCAGATCAACCAAAACACCAGTCTAACTAGCGCCCTGAGCCGCTTTAAGGTTGGCGATAAAATCACGCTAACCATCGTCCGCGCCGCTAAAACTATCACTATCCACGCGACCTTAGGCAATACTCCGAGCAGCTAAAGGACTAAAGCTCGAAAACTTGGATGAAGTCCTGAGCAATTTTTAAGTTGTAGCCATGGGCTTCGCCAATCTGTTGCAGGGCGTTGTGTTGCGGCGGCAGAGCCTCTGTTAGGACAGAGTGTGCTGGATCTTCCATTTTGCCGAGCTGGGCAAACATGCGCCTGTATAAATCCAATCCGTCTTTGCCGCCGAAAATGGCCAGGCGCGGCTCCATGCCGGCGGCTTCGTTGATCTGCCAGTCATTTGGAACGTAGGGTAGGTTAGCTAGAATTACATCGTAGTCGCGCACTGGCCGGCTTAACAGATCACGTTTATAGGCATGCAAGTGTAGCTCGTGCATGAGTGAGTTATGGCGAGCCACTGCCAGGCAGCTGCTATCAATATCGTATAAATCTACCTCGGCCGTGTGTATTTCTAGGGCGGCAGTTATGCCTATAGCCCCCGATCCAGTTCCAACGTCTGCGATCACAGGCTTGTCGAGCTTAAGTTGCTTGAGGAGCTCAATCATAGTTTCGGACTCGGGGCGGGGTTCTAAAACCCTTTGGTTTACCTTGAAGCGGCGGCCGTAAAACTCTGTGAAACCCCTGATGTAAGCTAGTGGCCTGTGGGTGGATCTTTGAACAATTTGTTTGTTCAATTTGGCCACTGAAGTAGCTGGTAGGACCATCTCGGGGTGAGCCAGAAGATATGACCTGTCTTTGCCAGTTTCGTCCTCTAACAATATCAGGGCATCTAGCCGCGCACTCCCAATGCCTGCTTGCCCTAACCTCTCGATAGTTTCAGCCAGCCAAGCGTTAATTTCCATGAACGTGGCTCAAAATTTCATCCACAACCTTTTCTAGTGGCTGGGTCGCATCGATTAAAATTGCTCCATGTTTCTTGCCTATATTTTGGCCAAATTCCTTATAGTTTTTAAGGATATGATCTAGTTCTTGTGGCTTCTTGCCATAGTCATTAGATGAGCGAGTCGCAATTCTGTGATGTAAAGTTCTCTCGTCCACGTTGAGCACAAAAATCTTGTTGAATTCAGGATAGTAATGCGTTTGGTTGGGCGTAATTGCACATATAAATACATCACCTTCCTGGTTTAGAGCTTCTTTGATTTTGTTCGGATCCCAGACCCAATCGTGATTCAAGTTCCAGTCATCGGGCGCATCTATAGGCCTATCTATTGGTTTTTGGGTTTGTCTGTCTATAAAATGACTAAACCCGGGTAAGTCATCGGTGTTATAAGATTTGTAGCCACGGCGCTCTAACTCATCCGAAACTGCAGATTTACCTGTACCGGGAAATCCGGTTATTAGATACGTCATATTTCTTTTTGGACTAGTTGGCGCTCGGCAGCTTGGAGGTTTTCTATTAAATCGTCGATTTCGCCGTTTAAGGCACCGGGCAAGTTAGAGCGACTGTAGCCGATGCGGTGATCTGTTATGCGATCTTGAGGGAAGTTATAAGTGCGGATTTTTTCAGCCCGATCACCGCTGCCAATGAGGGATTTGCGGGTTTGGCTGAGTTCTTTCTGCTCTTGCTCGATCTTTTGGGCTAGCAAACGGGCACGCAGGACATTCATGCCTTTTTCTCGGTTCTTGATCTGACTTTTTTCGTCTTGCTGAGAAACAACCAGGCCGGTGGGCAAGTGGGTAATGCGGACAGCGCTATCAGTAGTGTTAACAGATTGGCCGCCGTGGCCGCTCGCCCGGAATACGTCAATCCTTAGATCCTCCGGCTTGATCTCTATATCAGTCTCCTCGGCCTCAGGCAGGACTGCCACCGTTACAGTACTGGTGTGGATCCGGCCCTGGCTTTCAGTGGCTGGGATGCGTTGCACGCGGTGAACTCCGGCCTCGAACTTGAGTATTTTGTAGGCCTCGGGCCCGTGGACCTCAAAGCTGATTTGGCTAAAACCACCAGCTTCGCTCGGACTTTCGCTGATAAGCTCGATTTTATAGCCGTGAACCTCGCAGTAGCGAGCGTACATTCGGTAAAGTTCGCCAGCAAACAGGCTGGCCTCATCACCGCCGGCAGCGGCTCGGATCTCGATGATGCAATCACGCTCGTCGTTTTCATCCTTGGGGAGCAGTAGGGCAGAAAGCTGGGCGCTCACCTCTGCGAGGTGCTGCTCTAGATCTTCCAGCTCAGTTTGGGCCAGTTCGGCCAACTCGCCCTCACCAGAAGCCAGAGATTCGGTTTCGGACTTTTGATCGTTTAACTTTTTAAGTTCGTCGAACAAGCCTAGCAATTCTTCTAGCTGGCTCTGGCGCTTGGCGAGCTTGGGGTAATCTTTGGAACTATAAATATCCGGATCCTGCAGGCGAGCCTGCAGTTTTTGATATTCGTCCCGTAAATTTTGTTCCTGATGGTTCATCTTATAGACTCCAGTGTAAATAAAAAATCCCCTTATGCATATAAGCGACGGGGGAAGATTTGATTATTGCTAGTTATTCTTGGGCGGTCTTGGCGGGAGTTGTAGCGCCCAGTTTTTGCGATTCTTTTTGAGCCTTCTTGGCTTTGGGTTTGCCAGCAGCACGAGCCTCGCGAGCTTTATCGGCGGCGGCTTGGCGGGCCTTGAACTTATCTACGCGGCCTTCGACGTCAACAATTCGTTCTTCACCAGTGAAGAAAGGGTGAGAGCTACTAGAAATGTGCACTTTAACCAGGGGGTATTCGACGCCGTCAATAGTAATAGATTCTTCGGCGGCAACCGTAGAGCGGGTAATAACATTAGTGCCGTCATTCAGATCCTGAAAGACAACTGGGCGGTAATCGGTGGGGTGCAAATCCTTCTTCATAACCAAGCTAGTATACAGGCTTAACCCCTGTGGGTCAACGGCGTTTGTGGCCGACGAGAATATTAAAAAACATATTTTTAGCTAACTGTTGCAAAAATGCCCCAACAGAGGTAGAATAGTCAGGTAATTAATTAAACAGCGCAGGGCAGAATCCTCCCAACCGTGGCCGTGTAGGCGCGGAAGGGTCAGCCCGGCGTGAAGAGAAAGGATTTCATCATATGGCTACAGCTGTAGACATTAAAGAGCTATTAGAAGCTGGCGCTCACTTTGGTCACCAAAGTAGCCGCTGGCACCCCAAAATGGCGCCCTACATCCACAGTAAGCGTGAGGGCAACCACATCATTGACCTAACTAAGACGGCTGAAGGCCTGGATAAAGCCCTGGCTTTCTTAACCCAGACTGCCTCTGAAGGTAAGCAAGTTTTGCTAGTTAGTACCAAGCGCCAGGCCAAAGATAAGGTTAAAGAAGTCGCCCTGGCGACCGGCATGCCTTACGTATCCGAACGCTGGCTGGGCGGTATGTTGACCAACGTCGCTACCATTGGCGGCCGGATCAAGCACCTCAAAGATCTAGAAAGCCGGATGCTGAGTGGTGAGCTAGAAAACCGCTTCAACAAACTAGAAGTTCAGCGTTTCCAGGAAGAAATTGACGAAATGAACCGTCTGTACGGCGGTATCAAAGACATGGCCGCCAAAGTTGGCGCGGTATTTGTCGTAGATGTATTGAACGATATCAACGCCGTACGCGAAGCCCGCAAGCTAGGTATCCCAGTAGTTGCGCTGGTCGACACCAATGTCGACCCAACGCTCATTGACTACCCAATCCCGTCTAACGACGATGCCACCAAAGCTATTAACCTAATAATGGGCTATGTCCAAACAGCCATAGAAACTGGCAAAGGTAAGATTAAAAAACCGGCCGAAGACAAGCCAGCGGCAGCCGCCGAACCAACTGCCAAAAAGCCCGAGCCTGCGACCGAATCGAAGGAGGCAAAATAATGGCCAACATATCAATAGACGAAATCAAAAGACTTCGCGGACTAACCGGCGTAGGCATAACTGATGCCAAAAAGGCCCTGGTAGAATCCGGTGGCGATTTTGATGCTGCCCTGAGCGCGATGCGCAAAAAAGGCCTGACCAAAGCCGAAAAGCGCGGCGAACGTGAGGCTCGAGCCGGTGCAATAGGCACTTACAACCACGACGGCCGGATTGGTGTAGTAGTCGAGGTTAATTGCGAAACTGATTTTGTAGCCAAAACCGATGAATTCAAGGATTTAGTCAAAGATTTGTGCCTGCACATAGCTGCTTCTGAGGCAGTTGACGTCAAAGCAGTTTTGGGCGAACCTTTTGTCAAAGATGCCAGCGTTACGGTTGACGAATATATCAAACAAGCTGGCGCCAAGCTGGGCGAAAACACCGTTTTGCGGCGATTTGCCCGCATGGCTCTCGGCGAAGTTAGCTAGATATTTAAATAATAAAGAAGCGGCACCAGCGGCCGTGAGGGGCGCATATAAGTGCCGCGGCCCCCAGCCAGGAGAAACTAATCTCGACCGGCTAGGGGCTTTTTGGGGGTGGAGGAGGTTGCTTGAAGCGCTTGTAGAGCCGCCGAGCGGTGTCTACAGCTAACGACGCCAGCAGCCCCAGCAGCACAAGCCCGCCCATCAGTGGACGTAAGCCCAGTCGGGCAGCTTGTCGAACATGCCGAGGATGATGATCGGCGAACAGATCACGTAGATCACTAGGTATGCAGCTTGCATCACTTGCCTCCGGGGTTGAGGTCACGGTGGGCTTGTTGAATCATCAGCAGGACAAGGCCGGCTGCGATCGCAAGAGCGACTACTACGAGCGCCAGGTTCTTCCAGAACTCTGGTAGCAGTAGGCCCGGCAGGACCAAGGCGACTACGCTGAAGACGATCGGCGCAGCCCAGACACCCACGGACTTGTCAGGATGGCGAAGCTCGTTTTTGAGCCACCATCCCATCAGGCCTACGAAGGCCAGAACTAGAACAATAACTATGTACGTCATTGCTCTAGCGCCTTGGTGAGCTGAGCCGGCGGATCCGGCTTCGTTGTTTGCCACTCAGCATGCGGATGCCTTCGGGTAGTGCCAGCAGGCCGATCAGGCCACTGCCGATGACAAGGGCATCCCAAATCAGTTTCACAAGGACTCTCCTATCATGTAAGGTGCGGGCCAACGGCGGCCGCACCGATTCCGGGGACACTTCCATTAACCAAGTTTTAGATTATAACACCTTACAGCGGATTATTCAATTAAGGATAAATGTTTTATAATGGTTGCTATGGATCAAACACAGCTAATCAATGAGACAAAAACCAAGTTAGCAACTGCCACCGAACACCTACGCGGCGAGCTTTCTAAGATCCGCACCGGCCGAGCCCATCCGGGCATGCTCGATAGTGTGCAGGTGGAAGCTTATGGCCAAACTATGCCACTCAAAGCCGCGGCCAGCATTGCCGCTCCAGAGCCACAGCTACTGCAGATCACGCCCTTTGACCCCAATAACCTGCAAGCCATCAGCGATGCTATTAGCAACAGCCAGAGTCTAGGGCTCAATCCATCGGACGATGGCCGGGTAGTGCGCATTCAAATTCCGCCGCTCACCGAAGAAACTCGCAAGCAAATGGTCCGTGTAGTTAATCAAAAACTAGAAGAATGTCTGATAACCGCCCGAAACATTCGCCATGACGCATTGCACCAGGCCGAAGCTGCCGAAAAGGCTAAGCAAATTGGCAAAGATGACCTGGAACGTACCAGCAAACAGATTGATGAGTTGCTCGCCAAACAAAAGAGCGAGACAGAAGCCTTGGCGCGGACCAAAGAATCCGAAATCCTGACCGTCTAATAAGCTAGCCATCTTGTATACTAGGGTCATATGCAGCTTTTGCTTTTTGTTCTGGCAATAATTTTATTTATAGCTTTAGTGCTCGTGCACGAGTGGGGCCATTACATTATTGCCCGGCGCAATGGGGTAGAAGTAGAAGAGTTTGGCCTAGGGCTGCCGCCACGGGCAGTTAGCAAAAAACTCAAAAGTGGTATGTTATTAAGCTTGAACTGGCTGCCGCTGGGCGGCTTTGTAAAGTTAAAAGGTGAGCATGATAGTGATAGCGAGCCAGGCAGCTTTGGCGCTGCCAGACTAAGGGTTAAAACCAAGATTCTGCTGGCCGGCGTGACCATGAACCTGCTTGCCGGGTTGGTGCTGCTCATGATTTTGTGCTGGATCGGCATGCCAGTTTTGTTGTCCAAGGACTTTAATGGCCAAGATCAGTTTACGGTCAAAAGCGATACACACATCACTCACCAAGAAGTAGAAGCCGGCAATGTTCTCCCGGGTAGCCCAGCCGACAAAGCCGGTTTGGTTAGCACCGATAGAATCACCTCTGTTACTGGCCAGGGATCGCCAGCGGTCAGGCAGATTAATACCCAAGATCAACTCCATCGGGCTACGAGCGATTTTGCGGGGCAGGGGGTGCAGATTGGTCTGCTGCACGGCAATCAGGGAGAAGTTAAAAACGTTAAGTTGTTGAGCCGCGCCGAAGTGGCGGCTAGCCACGGCGCCAAGGGGTACTTAGGCGTCGAGCCAAACCAGCTAACTATCCAACGCTCGACCTGGAGTGCGCCGATAGTAGCCGTGGGCTTTACGACTCAACTAGTGTGGCTTAGTTTGCAGGGGCTCGGGCACGCCGTAGGCGGAGTAGGATCGATCATCGCCGGTATATTTAGCGGCAATCATGCCGCTCGCGTTGCTGGTCAGAGCGAAGCTAGCAGTCAAGTCGGCGGACCAGTAGCCATAATGCAAATTCTGTGGAACAGCGGCGGCCTGGGCTTTAATTTTATGTTGATATTCATTGCCATAATTTCACTGACTCTGGCGCTGATGAATGTGCTACCCATACCAGCACTGGACGGCGGTCGGCTGTTTATGACACTGATCAGCCGCGGCATTTTTAAGCGGCCTTTGAGCCGGGCGGCAGAAGAACGAATCGTGGCTGGTGGCATGATATTTATCCTGGCTTTGATTGTGCTAATAACCATAGTCGATATAAACCGGTCATTCTAAGATGAGCCGCAGCCTCCTAAGATATCTAAAAGCTAGGCCCAAAGCCAACCTTGGAGCCCCGGCTACTGTAATAATAAATACGCTGGCGATCTTTATAATTACCCAGGTAACAGCTGTATTTATAGTTGTGGCAGGCCTGTCTATTATTCACCCTGGCGCTGACCCTAGCACCTTGCTAGACGATTCAATTGCCGGCCAGTTTTTTTACGTACTGATTGCCGAGGTCCTGGCCGCCGGGCTAGTGCTAAGTATAGTTAGGCATCGCAAACTGGGTTTGGGGTCTATCGGCCTGGGGCGCAAACCGCGGTGGGGGGATTTGTGGCGGGCGCTGGGCGGTTTTGCCGCTTTTTACGCCATATTGATCGTGGTCAGCATCTTGATAAATGCTTTTTTGCCCAGCGTTAGTACTAACCAGCAACAGAACATTGGTTTCACCAACATAACCACCGGCAGCGATAACTTGCTGGCCTTTTTGGCTCTAGTTATCTTGCCGCCACTGGGCGAGGAACCTCTAGTGCGTGGTTATTTATATTCTGGCTTGCGATCGCGCTGGCGATTTTGGCCAGCCGCCTTGCTCACCAGCGTCTTGTTTGGCCTAGCACACCTAGAGTTTGGCAGTGGCACGTCGCTGGTCTGGGCGGCTGGCATCGATACCTTTGTTTTGTCGATGGTGCTAGTTTATATGCGCGACAAGACCGGGGCACTTTATGCTGGCATACTGATACATATGCTCAATAACCTGGTGGCCTTCGGCGTTCATTTTCATTAGAACCTATGTTTTAATAGGCTCATGTCAGAAGCAGCATTCGAAAACTTGGAACAAACATTTGGCCCCGGATATCATGATAAATTGACCAGCTTGGATAAGCCGTTAACGGATGAGGAAAAAAGAGCGGTCCTGGAGAGGGAAGATCATGGAGTAACCGACCCAGTTAAACAAACAGAATATGAGACCCGCGACGAGTTCAAAAAGAAGCAAAATAATTTTTATGTGCATTTTAGCGCGCCGGAGCCCGGGGTAATGGTCAACAATACATATAAAGCTAGGCGGGCTTTTCAAAGATTCGAACTTTTGTATCCAGAAATGGCCAGCCGAATGATCGGCCGCTATGGACAAAACAGTCCCTTTAGTGAGCAAGAATGGCAAGATCTTTTTGATGCCTATCAGAAGATGACAAAGCTTGTCGATAAAAAAGACGAGGGCGTTGTCGCCGAAATTCGTCAGGGCGATTCCGAAGACCAACTTACACGTTACTTATGTGGCTAAAAGGCAAGCTCTGCTAAACTTGAGATAATGAGACGATCAAAATTGTTTATTAAGACTCGCCGGCAAGCACCGGCGGATGAAGAATCCAGCAATGCCCAGCTACTGATCCGGGCTGGATTTATCCATAAAGAAATGGCCGGCGTATATAGCTATTTGCCAATGGGCAAGATGGTGATTGATAAAATTAGCCAAATAATCCGCGAAGAGATGGACGGCATTGGTGGCAACGAGCTGCTGATGAGCACCTTACAGAACAAGGAACTTTGGCAGGCGACTGGCCGCTGGGAAGACAAGGTTGTGGATAGCTGGTTCAAATCCAAGCTAGCCAACGGAACAGAGGTAGGAATCGGTTTTAGCCACGAAGAGCCAATTGTTAATATGCTGAAAAACTTCGTCAGCTCCTACAAAGACCTACCGATTTACCCATATCAAATTCAGGACAAGTTCCGCAATGAGCTGCGAGCCAAGAGTGGCCTGCTGCGCGGCCGCGAGTTTTTGATGAAGGATATGTACAGTTTTAGTCGTGACCAGAAAGAGCACGACGAATTCTACGAAAAAGTTGTGGAGGCTTATCTAAAAATCTACGATCGTCTAGGTTTTGGTGATATTACTTACCGAACTTTTGCTAGCGGCGGGATATTTAGCAAATTTAGCGATGAATTCCAGATATTAAGTCACGTCGGAGAAGATACGATATACGTTGATAAAGCTAAAAAACTAGCCATCAATAAAGAAGTTTATAACGATGAAGCTCTGAATCATCTGGGCCTGAAAAAAGACGAATTAAGCGAACAAAAAGCCGTAGAAGCCGGAAATATTTTCTCGCTGGGGAGTAAATATTCAGACGCGCTAGGCCTGAAGTTTACAGACGAAACCGGCGCCCAGCGTTCGATCATTATGGGTTGTTATGGTATTGGTGTTAGCCGCCTGATGGGCTTAATTGCCGAGCATTTTGCTGACGAGGCTGGTCTAGTTTGGCCGGAAGCCGTGGCACCTTATAGAGTATATTTAGCTAGCGTCGGTTCTGACGGACCGGTTGCAGAAGTCGCCGAGGAACTATATACTCAACTGTCCCAGGCAGGGGTCGGCGTTCTTTACGACGACCGGGCAGTCAGCCCTGGAGAAAAGTTTGCCGACGCCGATTTGATGGGCCTGCCCGTCCGCCTGGTGGTCAGCCAAAAGTCACTACAAGCCGGTGGCGTAGAGCTAAAAAACCGCACCGATCAAGAAGCCAAAATAATTGCCAAGAACAAAGTAATGGAAACACTAGCCAACGCACACTAAGACTGATATAATCAGTCAAATCTTTTGGTTGGCAGAGATGTTCGCATAAGTAAAAGGTATATATAAACTGTTATGAAAAAACTATTTCATCTAACTCAAGACGGCCAGAGTCAGCTCAAATCCGAGCTGGAAGGCTTGATTGGCCAGCGCGTGGCTGTAGCCGAGCGGATTAAGACTGCCCGGGAACTAGGTGATTTGAGCGAGAACGCCGAATACCAAACCGCTCGCGAGGAACAAGATCGCCTAGAAACACGAATTGGCGAGCTAGAGCACGTTATCCAGAACTCTCAACTTATCAAAAAGCCGCGTACCGCCAGCAAAGTAGTATTGGGATCTATGGTAGAGCTCAAAGATGGCGGCAAGCCCAAGCTATTCCAGATTGTTGGCACTATGGAGGCCGATCCGCTGGAAGGCAAACTATCCGACGAATCACCGATAGGCAAGGCCCTGATGGGCAAAGTCCTTGGTGACAAGGTAGAGCTCAACTCTCACGCCTACAAAATCATCAAAATCTCCTAAACCCCCACCTAATTCTGAGATCTGCTGCCTATCATCTATAATCTATTTATATGCAGTGGCTGAATAAAATTGTCGACGAAGCGATAGCTCGCCAACCCGAGGGCGAGATATTGATAGAGTCCGGTCACTCACCGTCTGGTGCATACCATCTAGGGCACCTGCGAGAAGTCGTAACTTGTGACGCTATCCTACTAGAGCTTAAAAAGCGAGGCAGGGCGGCGAAGCACGTATCTTTTGTGGATGATTTGGATGCGCTCAGAAAAATACCGGTCAACATCCCCAGTGAATATGCAAAATATTTGGGCAAATCTTTATGCGATATCCCAGCTCCTGAAGGTAGTGGTTCGTACGGAGATTATTTTCTAGCTGGTCTTAAGAAGGCTTGCGAAGTTCTCGGCCTTGAAGTGGAGTTTGTATATTCTCACGAAAAATACCGGAGCGGTTTTTTTACCGAAGCGATAGAGAAAGTTTTAAATAATATTCCCGAGGTTCGTCAGTCATTAGAAAAATTCGGTCGGCAACTGGACGAACAATGGTCGCCCATACAAGTTAATGAAGGTGGATATCTGAAAAAACGTCCGTTTGTAAGCATAGATACGGGTGCCACAACCATTGATTACCTAGACAAAGATAGTAAAGAACAAACCACTCCTTACGCCGCTGGAGAGGTCAAACTTGACTGGCGCTTAGATTGGCCGGCTCGCTGGTGGCTATTAAATGTAGGTGTCGAGCCATTTGGGCGTGACCACGCCAGCAGTGGTAGCAGCTATGAAACGGGCCAGGAACTTGTGGTCAAGGTATTTTCCGCCCAAGCTCCTCTGCCAGTGCCCTATGACTTTATAAATTTAGCTGGCGATACCAAAAAGATGAGTGCTAGCAAAGGTACTGGCCTTAATGCCGAGGAGGCTGTGAAAGTTATGCCTTCGGAAGTCTGGAGATTCTTTATCCTCAGCCCGCCACCCTCAAAGCGTCTCTATTTTGATCCTGTGAATGGAGTGGTTCAGCTGATGGATGAGTTTGCCGCGCTACTATCCAAAGAGAATAAAACCAAGGAAGACCAGCAGCTCATCTACATCTGTACGCGAGGCTTAGAATCGAGGACGGTCAGCGACGTACCTTTCTCGCACCTGGTGGCCAGCTATCAAGCTGCCCTGAAGGACTCTGATAAAACTATAGATTTTATCGCCAGGACCGAATATGGAGAGGCTGCCCAGGCCCAAAAAGAAATCATAAAAAAGGAGCTAAGCTTCATAGACCAGTGGTTGGACAAATGGGCTCCGGATGATGTCAAATTTGAACTTTCGGAGCACGCCAACGCCGCCGACTTTAGTGATAAAGAAAAAGAGTTTTTGACTGGCTTGGCCGACAAAATTACTCAAGCCCCGGCCGATGCCGATGGCGAATGGTTTCACAAGGCCATTTATGAGTTTAAGGATTCACTCGGGATGGAGCCTAAAGATCTCTTCCAGATTCTATATAAGGCCCTGATTGGCAAATCCAGCGGGCCGCGAGCTGGCTGGTTCCTGTCGATACTGCCGCGCGACTGGCTAATCAAACGCCTGCGCTTCGAACAGTAATTTACTAAGGGCTCACATCGGTCAATTAACGCTAACGTATAATTAAATAAGGGGGACATGTATATGAAAGCAGTTTGGAAAGACAAAGTTATAGCCGAAGCACCGCAGGAAGACCTGATCTTTATAGAGAGTAATTGGTATTTTCCGCCAGCTAGTGTCAAAAAAGAATTTTTGCGTAAAAGCGACACCCCGTACACCTGCCCATGGAAGGGTGTGTGCCAATATTACGATGTTGGCGCTGGCGAGGATTGGAGTGCCGACAATGCCTGGAGTTATCCAGAGCCCAAGCCCTCTGCTATCGAAATTGTCAAAAAAAGCTCGGGCAAGGACTTTAGTGACTACGTGGCCTTTTGGCGGGACGTCAAAGTTGGTGAATGAAGCGCAAGTTGCTATTTTTGCCGCTGGTTGTTTTTGGGGAGTCCAGTATTATTTCGATGAAGTCCCTGGTGTGCTGGAGACAATTGTTGGCTACACCGGCGGGCATACAGATAATCCTACCTATGAGCAAGTCTGCAGCCACACAACCGGCCACGCCGAGGCCGTAAAAATCACTTTCGACCCAGCCAAAGTCAGTTATGAAACACTTCTAAAACAGTTCTTTCGGATGCACGACCCAACTCAACTAAATCGCCAGGGCCCGGACGTAGGTGATAGCTATCGCTCGGCCATTTTCTATCTAGACGAGGATCAGAAAAAGGCCGCTCAAACCACGATTGATAAGCTGAACAAGCAAAAATTCGGCGGCAAAATCGTAACCAGCTTAGAAGCCCCTACTAAATTTTGGCCAGCCGAAGATTACCATCAGAAATTCACCCAAAAAACTGGGCAGGGTGCCTGCCACATTGACTACGCACCAGTTTAGCTTTTCCGGAAGATAGCCCAAGCAAAAATCACACTTTTTGCCTGGCGCGATAAGAAACCGCGAAGGGGTTTCTTATAGTTAGTACCGGGCAGGGTGCCTGCCACATTGACTACGCACCAGTTTAGCTGGTAGCGCTGAAAATTCCAGTCAGAGTAGTTTCGTCTATGACGTGGTCTTTCATGGCTTGCTGGACTTCCTCTTTGCCAGACTCGCTCGGTAAGTCAAGGGTGGTATCCAACGCATATAGCTCAAAAACGTAACGGTGAGTACCACTGCCAGCGGGCGGGCAGGGCGGCACGTAACCGGTTTCTTCCAGGCCGTTTAGGCCTTGGACGGCACCAACCGGGACACTATTGGCGGCAATTATCTCGGTGCTCGAGGGGATATCCCACATCAACCAGTGCAAAAAGTCACCAGCCGGTGCATCCGGGTCGTGCAGGATAAGCGCAAAACTCTGAGTTTCGAGCGGCGCGTCAAGTATATTTAGCGGCATACTGACGCCTGAACCACGGCATGTGTACTGGATTGGAATAGAAGTTCCTTCCCTAAAAACTGGGCTAATAAGCTGCAGGCTGCCAGGGTGAGGCTCGCTTGTGGGCATGGCCAGCTCCTTTCTGGTGGTTAAGCTACTGATCTAACTTATACCACTGGCGCTCAATAGACAGTAAGCGATCTTACAGGCTTTTAGTCCTCGGTAAACGGTCCGGCCTCGCTACGGTCGAGGTGGACTATCCAATGGCTGTGAGACTGGTCGATTATGCCGGCCTTTTCTAGTTGTTTGACCAGCGTGGTAGTGGTCTCGCGGGTGACGCCGGATAAATCAGCAACTTCTTGGTGGCTCAAGCGAATTCGCAATTTGTAAGTATCTTTGGCAATTTCGTCGCCAAGCTTCATTACTAAATAGGGCAGCAACAGCTCAACTTTGTTTATAGCCTTTTTGTTCTTCATAACCTCCAGCTGGCTCAGGATAGCCTGATTAGAAGCCGTTAGATAAAACAAGTAATTTTGCATCATTTTGGGGTCAGATTCGATTTTGTCGCGGAACTGTGGTGTCTCAACGACGGCTAGAGTTGTGTCGTTTAGGGTTTGGTAGAAGTATTTAATATGATAATTTTCCCAGTCCAGAGTTGTAGAAAAGGCGATAGGGAATATATCGCCAGGGCTCAAGATCATCATTGTCCGGGTATCGCCCGAGTCGAGTATGGTGTAAGTTTTGATATGACCCTTGCGTATCAGATAAACATGGCTCATCGGGTCGCCTTGGTAGTGGATCAACTGATTTTTGGGATAGGTTTTGGTGCGTGCACCCACGAAAAGTTTTTCGGCGCTCATTTCGTATAAAGATTTTGACTCTGCCATCCACTACTATCTTATCAGTATATTTTCTATAAAGCCCACAAGCCAAACATTGCTAAAATAGGGGAGCATGGTTATCACTGACAAACATTTCGAAGCAATGGTCGATGCCGCGGTGGCGGCCATCGCACCTAAATATAAAGACCGGTTGCAGAACGTGGCATTCTTGATTCAGGCAGATCCGGATGAGGAGCAACGCCAAAGATTGCGCTTGAGGGCTGACCAAACACTATTTGGCTTGTACGAGGGTGTACCATTGCCGCAGCGCAACGGAGCGACCAAGCTGCTGCCTGACAAAATCACTCTTTTCATGAACCCTCTGCTAGCCGCCAGTGCCAGCTCGGCCCAGCTGCAAGAGAATGTTCGCCATACCATCTGGCATGAAGTCGCCCATTATTTTGGCCTCGATCACGAGCGAATCAGTGAGCTCGACGGTAGCTAGCACAACGACCTACGGTGTTAATCGGGCCCCATCAAAGCCGACTGTGGATAAGTTGTTGAATATTTGCGCTAAGCGGAATATGATGAGCTCATTAACAACTAACGGAGGACCATATGGACTTCTATAAAGTAGATAAGAAAACAGTCGGTTACATGGTTGACACCTTTGTCGGCCTCGCCGATCTGCTGCTTGTGCTACGCGTAGTGTTGAAGTTTTTCTTCACCACAGCTGGCGGGAGCTTTGTACATTGGGCGTTTTCAACAACTGATGTACTGCTCACCCCGTTCCGCGCCGTGTTCGTAGGCGGAACTACAGCTCCAGGAAACTGGTATGTGGATTGGGTCGCGCTATTTGCGCTGGCTCTATATCCAGCTGCGGGCTACTTGGTCAAGGCTTACGCCAACCGCCAGAAATAGTTCCGGGTTTAACATAAAAATCTCGAAAGCGGGCCATTTTTGGCCCGCTTTTCTAGCGTGCATTGTTTTTACATTATGCTTATGTTAAGCTGCGCTTTATAAATATAAGGGCAGGTCTATTTAATGCAACCAAATGTCTATCCAGAACCCTCAACCAACAAATCCGTGCCTCAATCTCAGAACCCGCTCGGCCATGCGGCCATAAATCCTCACAATTCAGCGTTTTATGACACGCCCGAACCACCCGTAAGCGAAAGCCAGGCGCAGGCCTCGTCGTCTACACAACCGATGCCGATCGTTAAAGTCTTGAGCGTCCGTGGCGTGGAATACGGTATGATGACGATCGCTCTTTTAATCTCGGCCTCTACGCTGGCTTGGGTAGTTTTAAATATGCTGAACGGCAGCCGAGGTTTTGACTCAGTCGTTGTGCCAACATCTGCTTTAGTGGTTTGCTTGCCGGTCTTGGTGGCGTTGTTTATTAGATTAAAAAGAGCTGAGTTGAAAGACTTCAGTCTTAAACTAGATCCTTCTAAACGGCGCTGGTCCCAGCTGGTGCAGTTTTTAGCTTTTGTTGCGTGCTTAATCAACCTTATATATTTTGTCTACGTCATTCTGCAGCATACCAGCGGCGGTTCAGTACCCTCGATCGCTAAATCCTTGGTAAATCTTGTGGTGGTTTTGGTTATCGCCGGCGGTATACTTTCGTACTATTGGTTTGATGAACACCGCGCTCGGAGGGATTAACTTGTGAATACTATGTCCGGCTTGAAGAAATACTACGTCGGCTTTAGCGTATTAATGATTGTGGCGTTGGCCTTCTTCATTTATGCGATCAGCCAAGCGAGCGCTGCCAAGACCGACAGAACAACCAATAAATCCGTCGAGAAAATCAGCACAAAATTAGATAACTATATATCTGACGGCGGATCTATACCTGATAGCCTGGGGCAAGCTGGCATTGACAGCGTTGCCCCTACGGTTAAATACACTAAACCCAGCGACGCGCAGTATAAGGTGTGTATTGACTACAAAACTGCAGCTGGAGGCTTTGACGCCAGCTGGGCCTCGTTATTTGGGGGTATTTTTGGTGCTGGCGGGTCTACAAGCAATAGTTCTGGCTCAAGCTATTTTGATCCGACGGTCGAGTCCAGCCACAAAAAAGGCGAGAATTGTCAGACGGTCAAACCGTATCTAGATGGCGGCGGTTCGCTTTGTCCTCTTGGCGGCGTCACATGCACAAACGACAACACTCCTAATAATTCAGTTCTTAACTAACAACCTTAGACTGCTACAATTAATGTAATGGGATACGAACGCAGCCCGGTCTACAAGCCCGGACAAAAAGAAGTCTATAAACTCAGCCGTAGCAAGATAGACCTGTTCATGCAGTGTCCTCGCTGTTTTTGGCTAGAAGCTCGGCAAAAAATAAAGCGCCCGTCTAGCCCGCCGTTTTTGATTAACAGCGCCATAGACACCCTTTTAAAGGCCGAGTTTGACATTTACCGCGCCAAAGGAGAACAGCATCCCTGGCAAATTGAATTCCAAGTAGATGCTAAACCATTCGCACACAATGATATGGATCGTTGGCGTGATGCCTTAAGGCGAGGCGTACAAGTCTTGCATAAACCGACAAACCTACTAATAACCGGTGGGGTAGATGATGTCTGGGAGACATCAAGTGGCGAGCTTGTGGTTGTCGACTATAAAGCTACAGCCAAAAGCCAAGAAATAGAAGATTTGGGACCGGTAGGCACTTGGCATGATATGTATCGGCGCCAAATGGAAATCTACCAGTGGTTGTTGCGCGGCGAAGGCCACAAAGTTAGCGATACTGGCTATTTTGTTTACGCCAACGGCATTGCCAAAAAAGATGGTTTTTTTAACAAGGTAGAATTCCGCACCAATATCTTTCCATACGAGGGAAGTGACAAGTGGGTAGAACCGACTCTAGTCGAAATTAAAAAATGCTTGGAGAGTAACGAGATACCGCCGGTTGGCAAGAAGGTCATGGATCAAACTAAGCCCTGTGAATTCTGTACCTACGCTCGTGAGCGCACTCAGCTAACCTTGGAATCGTTGCAGAAGAAAACCTAGTAAGACTGGGCTTGCTTAAGCAGGTTTACGATCGATTGTGGCGTATGGGGCTGCCAGTAATTGGCGCAGCCTTTGGAATTGGATATATAGAAGTAGATAGTTCGACCATCGGCTAACTTTAATGTCCCAGCCGATTGGCCATACATGCCCTGTAAGCCTTTATCTTGAGTATTGACGCTTAGCGCGGCCAGTCTTTGCTGGCAAGGGACATCGCCCCAGCTTTGAATGGGCCTGGTCAAGCTTGTGGCAGTGGAAAACTGAGCCTCTGCCGGGGTTGAGTCGGGGTTGTAAAAGTAGCGCAAATCCCTCGTATTTTGGTTGAGAGGCAAATAAATTTTCAGCTCTGGCATATACACTCGAGCGGCTTGAGCGTCAACCACGCCCGCGTTCCTGTATAAACCCTGCATGGCGTCTTGCAAATAAAACTTTACTGAGATATTAGCTTGGGCCTCGATGTCGGCCTGGGCTTGGAGGTCATTGATTCGCTGGCCAAGGCCCCAGAAGATGGCAGCCATCAAAGCCACTATGGCCACCAATACAAAAATTAGTACTCGTTCCGTAGGGTGCTTGAAATATCTGCTTTTGATGGCTAGTCTCCCTTATTACGCTTATGCTGAATTATAGACTCAAAAATCCAAAATGCAAAAAAGCTTATCAGTAGTTATAATCTAAATCATGTTAGATATCCGATTCATCCGCGACAATCCCGACCTAGTGCAAAAAAAGGCCGCCCAAAAAGGCTACAGAGTTAATATTCAAAAACTGCTGGCGCTCGACGACAGCCGCCGTAAGCTAGTAGCCGAGGCTGAAAAGATTCGAGCCGAGCGCAATGAGGCCTCGTCTTTCGTGAAGGGGGAGCAGCCCAGTGAGACCAAGGTCCAAAAGGGCAAAGAGCTTAGAGAAAAATTAACCCAACTCGAAGCCCAGCTCAAACCGGTAGATGAACAATTCCTGAAGCTTCTAAAATCGGTTCCCAATATGCCAGCCGACGACGTACCGGTGGGGGATAGCGAAGCCGAAAACGTCGTTACCAAAGAGTGGGGGCAAAAGCCAAAGTTTGATTTTGAACCAAAAAACCACTGGGAAATCGCCGAGAACCGTGGCTTAATAAATAAGGAACGGGCCGCTAAAGTTGCGGCTAGTCGCTTCGCCTACATTATGGGTGATCTAGTAAAGCTGCAATTTGCCTTGATCCAGTTTTCGCTCGATATATTATCAGACGAAAAAGTGATTAAAAAAATTATTCAAGAAGCTGGGTTAAAGAAAGTATCAACCAAACCATTTGTGCCTGTTTTACCGCCGGCTGTAGCCAAAACAGAAGTTTATGAAGCCACCGGTAGACTCAACAAAGAAGAGCAAACATATAAGCTGGAAGGCGATGATCTTTGGCTTAATGCCAGTGCTGAACACACTCTGGCGCCAATGTTTATGAACGAGGTACTAGATGAAAAGGATCTGCCTTTGCGTTTTGTAGGTTATACCACCGCCTTTCGTCGGGAAGCCGGTACTTACGGCAAGGACACAGAAGGCATCTTTCGAGTGCACCAGTTTGACAAGCTTGAGATGGAAAGTTTTACGCTGCCGAAAGATGGCATGAATGAACATTTGTTTATGGTGGCCGTTCAGGAATATCTGCTGCAACAGCTCGAGCTGCCTTACCATGTCCTAAATAAATGCACAGCCGATATTGGTTTTCCTAACGCCCGCGGCGTGGACCTCGAAGTTTGGCTGCCCGGCCAAGGCAAGTACCGCGAATCCCACACGGCGGACTTTATAAGTGATTTCCAAGCCGAGGGTACCAAAACCAGAATAAAGACCAAAGACGGAATTGTTTTTGCGCACAACAATGATGCTACGGCCTTTGCCATGGGCCGCACCCTAATAGCCATAATTGAAAATTACCAAACCGCCGAAGGCAAGATCAAAGTGCCCAAGGCCCTGCAACCCTACATGCACGGCCAGCTGGAAATATAAAATTGACCTTAGATTTTAGCTTGATTTTAAGCTAGAATATATAGGTTAACTTTCTATAATTTCAGGGAGAAATTTTGGCTTTAAATACGAAGTTGCTAAAACGTGTTTTGGGTGATCCGCAGGCTGCTACGGTCAAGCGGCTGCGCAAGCGTGCCGAACAAGTCACTGCCCTTGCCCCCAAATACGAAAAAATGTCCGACGCTCAGCTAAAGGCCCAAACTGCGGAGTTTAAAAAACTGCTAGCCAAAGGCAAGACCCTGGATGATATTTTGCCAGACGCTTTCGCTGCCGTCCGTGAGGCCGCTACGCGCACGTTGGGTCAGCGGCACTTTGACGTTCAGCTGATAGGTGGCATGGTGTTGCACGAGGGCAAAGTTGCCGAGATGAAGACTGGTGAGGGCAAAACTTTGGTGGCCACGCTGCCAATCTATTTAAACGCTCTCGAGGGCCAGGGCGCCCACGTCGTAACGGTTAACGAATACCTGGCTCAGCGTGATGCTGGCTGGATGGGGCAGATCTATACCTTCTTGGGTCTAAGCGTCGGCGTAGTAATTCCAGACCAATGTTTTATTTATGACCCAGAGTTCAGCAATACAGCGCACTTTGATAAGCGCATGCACCACTTAAGGCCAGCCAGCAAGCAAGAAGCCTATACTGCCGATATTACGTACGGCACCAATAACGAGTACGGCTTTGACTATTTGCGCGATAACATGGTGCGCGAAGTTGATCAGCTGGCCCAGCGCGAGCTGCACTATGCCATAGTCGACGAAGTGGACAGCATTTTGATAGACGAGGCCCGCACACCGCTAATAATCAGCGCTCCGGCCACGGCTAGCGGTGCGGCTTACAGCCAGTTCGCCAAAGTCGTCCGCAACCTAAAAGAGACCGAGCATTTTGAAAAGGACGAAAAGCGCAAAAGCGTCATCCTGACCGACGCCGGTGTTGAACTTGTAGAAAAAATTCTCGGCATCACCAGTTTGTATTCCACGGAAAACCTGCGCACCATTTATCACCTAGAACAAGCCCTAAAAGCCCAGGTTCTGTTTCACCGCGACAAAGATTATGTGGCCACCAAAGACGGCGAGATCGTTATTGTAGATGATTTTACTGGCCGCTTGCTAAAAGGCCGGCGCTATAACGAGGGCTTGCACCAAGCCATAGAGGCCAAAGAGGGCGTAGAAGTCCAAGAAGAATCCATGACCCTGGCGACTATATCCTTCCAAAACTACTTTCGACTGTACAAAAAACTAGCTGGTATGACCGGTACAGCCATGACCGAGTCCGAGGAGTTCCACCAAATTTATAAACTAGACGTCGTCGAGGTACCATCTAACCGCAAAATCGTCCGCGAGGACCTGCCAGATAGGATTTATAAGTCCGAGGCCGGCAAATTCCGGGCCATAGCCGCCGAGGTCAAGAAACTGTACCAAAAAGGCCAACCGGTGCTGCTCGGTACTGTCAGCATCGAGCGCAACGAAGTTTTGAGTAGTTTGCTAAAAGCCGCTAACGTGCCGCACGAAATCCTCAACGCCAAAAATAACGAAAAAGAAGCCGCCATTGTGGCCAAGGCTGGTGAGCGCGGTGCCGTAACTCTGGCTACCAACATTGCTGGTCGTGGTACGGACATTGTGTTGGGCAAGGGCGTGGTGGATTTGGGTGGTCTGTTTGTGCTTGGTAGTGAACGCCACGAATCCCGCCGGATTGATAACCAGCTGCGTGGCCGTGCTGGCCGCCAAGGCGATCCTGGCAAAACTCAGTTTTACGTCAGCTGTGAGGACGACCTGATGCGTATTTACGGCGGCGACCGAATTGCTGGCATCATGGATCGCCTCAAAGTAGACGACGAAACGCCCATAGAAAGCAAAATGATTAGCAAAAGCCTAGAAGGCGCCCAGAAAAAGGTAGAAGGCTTTAACTTTGATAGCCGCAAAAACGTTGTCCAGTATGACGATGTTATGAACCGCCACCGCCGGGCGATTTACGCCATGCGCCGTGAGGTTCTAAAGGCTGAAGATATCAGCCCGCGGGTACGTAAAATGATCGCCGAGGAAGTTACCTGGTTGACCAACCATCCCGAATCAACCAGCGAAAATTACGAATCAATCTTGGGCGAAACTTTCCCGTTCGACGACGCTACTCTAGACAAGCTGTTCGACAGTCCGGCCGACAAGTTCGAGGCCGAACTCGGCAAAGCCGCCACCAAACTTTATACCGACCAAGAAAAAACTTTCGGTGCCGAAATCATGCGCAAAGTGGAGCGCGATATCTACCTGCAAATTTTGGATAACCTTTGGATGCAACACCTAGAAAACATGGATCACTTGCGCGAGGGCATTCACTGGATGGGTGTTGGTCAGCGCGATCCGCTCGTAGAATACCGTCGCCAGGGGCAAGCCATTTTTGATGAGATGCAAGCGGCGCTGCGCCACGAAATAGTCCGCGGTGTGGCTCATGCTCAGCCGGCCGAAAGCCTGCTAGACCAAACAGTCGAAACCGATCTGACTCGGGCTGCCCGTACCTCGGTAGACAACACTCGCCAAATTACCGCCGCCGAAACGTATGATGAGGGCGACTTTGAACGTGCCAGCGAGGCTCATGCTCGCCAAGCTCGGGCTCACGCCGTCCGAGTCAAGGCCCGCAAAGTCGAGCGCCAACGCAAGAAAAAGCCGCTTAAGAAAAAGAAACGAAAATAGGCCATATTGAAAATGACGAATTTAACAGAGAAAAATCACATAGATAATTCAGGAAGAGAAGCAGCGTTTCGCTTTAGCGAATCCGAATTCATTTCGGAAGCTGCGATGAGGAACCAGTTCGGGGTTCCTCATAAGCCGGAGGCGCAATGATTCATGTAGCCAAAGAGATCAAACTCAAAAACGGTGCCCAAGGCATCCTGGTAGACGTACCCGGTGCGACAGTTATGGATGTTGAATTTAATTTTCGAGCTGGCGAATACCTGGTAGATAAAAGTAAGTGGGAGGTACCGCACCTGATGGAGCACGTGCTGCTGGGGGCCAACCAATTCATACCCAAAGCTAGGCTGTTTCAGGCAGAATTTGAAAAAAACGGCGCCGGCAACAACGCCAGCACCGGCTTTTACTACATAACTTATGAAGCCGAGTGCGCTGATTTTGAATGGCAACGGATTTTGGAATTGATGCTTGTAGCCATCAGTAAACCGCTATTTTTGCGCGAAGAGTTCAAGGCCGAGTTTGGCAATGTTCGAGATGAGTTGACGGCCCGCAGCAACAACCATTTCCGGACCCTTAGCTTAAGCGCGCGTGAGGCTCACGGGCTACTGTCCATGACCGATCGCGAACGCTTGAAGCAGATCAAAAACGTCCGCCTCAAAGATATCAAGGAACACTACGAACGCACCCATACAACTAGCAATCTGCGCTTTGTAATTGCTGGTGATCTAAAGGGCCGCCACAGCACCATTACAAAGATGTTAGAAGCCATAGAATTGCCTAAAGGCCGCGGCCAAATCCAGCTACCAGACGAGCATCCTGCTAATCTCGACCAGCCAGTTTTTGTGCCGCGCCCATCTGTTAAAAACGTCTATTTTGATGTTGGCACCTTTGCTCTCAAGCGCTTTGATGATGCCGACATGGATGCTCTAGAACTAGTCAACGGTATGCTGACTGGCACGCTTTATTCGCGCATTTTGGGTGAAGCCCGCGAACGCGGCTTGGTCTACAGCATGGGCTCCGGCATAGAAGTTATGCGCGGCGTTACGGAATGGTGGTTTAGCGCTCAGGTTTTGGCCCGTAACGCTCCCAAACTTTTCGAAATCATGGTTCGCGAACTTGGCTGCGTCAGGGCAGGCGATATCAGCGCCCAAGACCTGGAAGCCGCCAAGCAATACTGGCTGGGCCGCCACCAGCGCAGCGCCCAAACTGTCAGCGGCACCATGGGTGGTTACACCGGGCGCTACTACTTTGACGGCATAGTTAATGATTACGACCGCATCCCCGACCGCATCAATGCCGTAACGCGTGAGCGAATCGTCGCGGCCACCGAGCAAATGTTTGGCGACCACATCGGCGGCCTAGCAGTGCTGGGCGGTGGTAGCCGCAGTCGCGAGTTAACCGACCAGCTTAACCAGACCATCCAACCACTTTGGGGCTAAGATTATATGCAAGAATTACAATCGCAAATCAGCCAGTTGCTGGCTCAGATCAGCCAAACCGTTGAGCAACTAGATGTCCGCGGTAAAATAGCGCAGCGCGAGCAAATCCGCCAGCAAATGCGCTCGTCCGATTTTTGGTCGGATAGTCAAAAAGCCCAAGAAGCCAGCAAGAACGAAAACAAATTAGCCAAACAGACCGAACCCTGGGTGCTTTTGCAGGACGAGTTAATAGAGCTGCAGGGCCTGGCGTCGCTCGGCGACAAATCTTTGAGCGGCGAAATAAACGCCAAGCTCAAAGAGCTCGAGGCTCAATATGCGAGCCTCAAAAAAGACCTACGCTTTAATGGCCCTTACGACGATCATGATGTGATCCTGAGCATTTACGCTGGCGCTGGCGGCACCGACGCCCAGGATTGGGCGCAGATGCTGCTACGCATGTATAGCCGCTGGGCGGAGAGCCACAAGCTGAAGGTGGCCACCATAGACCAAAGTCTCGGCGAGGAGGCCGGTATCAAAAGTGCTACTGTCGAGATTAGTGGTGGCAGTTATTTGTATGGAAAATTGGCTGGCGAACACGGTGTACACCGGCTGGTGCGCTTAAGCCCTTATAATAGCGCTGCTAGTCGCGAAACCAGCTTTGCCAAAGTTGATGTTCTGCCGGCCATCAGCCAGCCAGACGAGGTAGGGATCGATGAAAAAGACCTAAAAATCGATGTCTACCGAGCCGGCGGCCATGGCGGTCAATCTGTTAATACCACCGATTCTGCCGTGCGAATCACCCATTTGCCAACCGGTATCAGCGTGGCTATCCAAAACGAACGCTCGCAACTGCAAAATAAAGAAACCGCCATGACCATCTTGCGCTCGCGGTTGGCGGCGCTGCAGCTGGAACAGCACGCCGAGACCCTGGCCGATGTTAAAGGTCCTAACCAGTCGGCCGAATTCGGCAACCAGATCCGCAATTATGTGTTGCACCCCTATAAACAAGTTAAAGATACCCGGACTGGTTACGAGAGCAGCGCTGTTGAAAAAGTCCTAGACGGCGACCTCGACCCGCTAATCAACGCTTGGCTAGAGAAGTATAATGCCTGAAGATAGAGTTAAACCAAACGTACTAACGATTCCCAGTTCTAGCTTAGCGGATATTACAGCTACAACCATCAGTGCTTTTATTACCTCTGGCCTTGATGAAGGATTCTCGGTTGAGCTGAAAGATCACCAAGAGCAGGACCCTAACTTTAAATATAATGTTCGTCGAACAATTGCGTCTTTAGCAAACCGAGAAGGTGGCTACCTTCTCGTTGGTATAAAAGATAAGAAAAACTCAAGTGACCCGCTCTCTGTCGTTGAAAGAATCGCAGGCTTTAGCACTAAAGGCGAGGTTTCGGTTTGGGTGGATGAAGTATGTAGCAAAGACTTGGTTCAGCCCACCCCGTCATACGAGGTAGGCACTATCAGTGTTGCGAAAAAGAAAGTACTTGTCATTAAGGTATATGGCTCATTGGTTGGCCCGGTAGGTATAAAGCGCGACAGCAGTAGTCTCCTGGAGTTTTGGGTTAGAGGGAATGGAAGTAACATGAAAATGGATTATATGATGCTAAATGATAAATTTAATCAGTCTCAGCTTTCTCATATTAAGTCAGCATTCTTTGATCTTTGGCATATTGCAGTTGAGAGTAAAAGGATCGGGAAGATGCCTCTTGCTACGAGCTATAATCCCGTTCACCTCAGCTCAGTCATTATGGACAATAAACAGCTATTCTATTCCATATTTTCAGACCATTTAAGTTTAGTCGGAGGACTCAATGATTTGTCGGCTTTAGTATATGCCCTTAATGACGTAGTTAGGCTTATAAATTCAAAACATGGGGATTCTGTGCAAATCGGTAATGCCGATGAGCTTCAGGGCCAAATTACAGAGCTTACTAATGCGATTCATAAAAAAGTAACAGAAGTTATAGTGGAGTTAGTGCAAACCTACCCGGAGATTGTTGGCTCTCAGATGAAGAAGATGTTTAAACAACTAGGCATTAATGAAGAAGAGCTAAATTTATAGCTCGAAATAATTTGCAGTGGGTAGTTGAGGAGGTTTGTGGTTAGCGCAGAACTAAGCTCAAGCCCTTTCTGCTATACTTATAGGCGATGATTTTGTTGGATCGCGTGTCCAAAACTTATAACCGCCGGGGCAGTGCGCTAGAGCGCATTAGCTTGCATGTCGAACCCAAAGAGTTCGTCATTATCGTTGGTCCAAGTGGTGCTGGCAAATCCACACTGTTCAAATTATTGACTCGCGAAGAAAAGCCAACCAGCGGCAAGATCATCGTTGGCGGTATAGATTACGAACACCTCAAGGACAAAGAAGTGCCGCTGCTGCGCCGCAAAATCGGCGTAGTATTTCAGGATTTCAAACTGTTGCTCAATAAGACCGTTTTCGAAAACGTGGCCTTTGCTCTGGAGATCGCTGGCATAAGTAATGCCGAAATCAAGCACACCGTACCGCGAGTGCTGGACGTAGTCGGATTAAAAGGCAAAGAAAACAACTATCCGCTAGAACTTTCTGGTGGCGAGCGCCAGCGCGTGGCTATTGCCCGGGCCATCGTGCGCCAGCCCAAAATCCTAATTGCCGACGAGCCTACCGGCAACCTCGACCCCAAGCACGCTTGGGATGTTATAAAAGTCTTAGAAAAAGTTAACCGTTACGGCACCACTGTGTTGTTGACCACTCACAACCAAGAAATCGTCAACGCTCTAAAGCGCCGGGTAGTGACTATCAAGGACGGCAAAATCGTATCCGACAAAGCCGTAGGGCAATACAAGGCATGAGCAGATTTTACGCATCGCACCAGCCTGCCGCCGAGCCAAGCTCGGCGCACCGCTGTCGCTCCTGGCGCGCTGCGGCGTCAACAGCTGTAATGCTCCCTCAAAGTATTTCTGGATACGTTTCGGTCCGCGCTTCGCTGTTTCCTTGCATCGCATCCAGCTGCGTAAACTCTGCCGCTTTCGAGGCTAAGACATGATATCTAGGCGCAAGGTCATAACCGGCGAGCGGATAGTCAAAAGCGGCATTACCAGCTTTGGGCGTAACGTTTGGCTGGCCATCGCCGCCATCGCTATGATGTGCATCACCCTCACAATTCTATTGTTTGCCATCATCGCCAACGCCACTTTTTCTCACACTGTCACCGACCTAACCAGCCACATAGATGTCTCAGTTTATCTAAAAGATAACGTCACCGACGCCCAGCGTGGCGGCCTTATAAAACAAGTCAAAGCCCTGCCCAACGTCAAAGCAGTGAGTTATATTAGCAAAGCCGACGCCCTTAAGGCTTACGAGGCCCAAAATGCCAATAACACTGATCTGTTACAAGCTATCAGCGAGACCAACAACCCCTTGCCGGCCAGCCTAGATATCAAACCAAACGATCCCAATCAGCTACAAACCATAAAAGACTTCCTAGACAAGCCGGCCATCGCCGCGCTGCAGTCCGATCCGACTAGTTATAGTGGTGATCGCAAGGCGGCCATCGATAAAATCACCAGCGCCACGCACTTTTTCAAAGAGGCCGGCGTGGTGGGCATAATTGTCTTTATAGTTATATCGATGCTGATAATCTTCAATACCATTCGGATGGCTATCTTTAACCGCCGCGACGAGCTAGTGATTATGCGGCTTTTGGGGGCCAGCCCGTGGTATATTCGGGGACCATTCATTGTCGAAACCATGCTTTATGGGGCAGTGGCGGCGGCCATCAGTCTATTAATCTGTGGCGTGTTATTCCATGTAGCCAGCGCCACTTTGCAGGCTAGCAGTCTGGGCCTGCTGGACATTGGCTATTCCAGCCATTATTTCAGTCAACACTTATGGTTAATTTTGACGAGCCAAATCGGTATTGGTATACTTATAGGTGCTGCATCGTCCACAATTGCTACGCGGCGCTACCTGAAACTAAAGTAAAAGTTTCAGCTTAAAACCTAAGTAAATAAACATTCGATAAATAACTAATTTTGCATCCAGCGGCGACGTGGGGGTGCAGTGCAAGGCGCAACCGAGAAACGGACTGAGCCGTATATTAATACGGTAAAGGAGTCTCGCAGGGGCAACGCAGCAATGCGCCCCAGTGCCTGCGGAGTGGGTAGTTATTAGCTGCCCAGCAGGCAGGCACGGCACGGGGGTGCTGGTTGACAAAATTACGGGAGGGTATGCTATCATTAACGTGTTAATGCTAAAACAAAAAGTACAAAAACTGATCGTTTTTAATAAAAAATCGGCCATTTTGGCCGCCGCTGCCGTTATCGGTAGTACTGGTTTGTATGCCGGATTCGTTCACGCCGATCAGTTTGATTCCCAAATTCAACAATTGCAAAGCGAGAACTCGGCCAACCAGTCAGCTGCCGCCCAGCTAGCCGCCCAAGCCGGGAGTTATCAAGATGCCATCAACCAACTAGAACAGCAGATCAACTCCCTGCAACAAGCCATTGTCTCTAACCAGCAAAAAAGCGATGATTTAAAAACTCAGATTGCCGCCGCCCAAGTCCAACTCGATAAAGAAAAGGCCACCTTGGGCGAAAACATCAAACAGATGTATTTAGAGGGCAATGTTTCTACGCTAGAAATGCTGGCTAGCAGCAAAAATATCAGCGACTTTGTTAATAAACAGCAGTATCGTAACGCCGTACAAGGCCAAGTCAAGGCTACTCTGGATAAAGTAAACGTCCTTAAGGCTCAGTTGACCGAACAGCAACGCGAGCTAGACGTGGCTATCAAAGACTTGCAGAATCAGCAATCCCAACTATCCTCTAGCGAAAACCAACAGAGCCAAATGTTGGCCTATACAGAGGGTCAAAAGGCGGCTTACGATCAACAGACCAAAGACAACAATAGTAAAATTGCCGACTTGCGTCGCCAGCAAGCCGCCGCTAACGCCGCCCTATTTGGCAGCAACGGCAGCTACATCGTGGCTGGCAATAATGGTGACGATACCTATCCCAATAACTGGCGCAACGCCTCTCAGGACAGTCTGATAGACAGCTGGGGTATGTATAACCGCGAATGTGTCAGCTACACAGCTTGGAAAGTTTACGAAAGCGGCCGCTACATGCCTTACTGGGGTGGAGTCGGTAACGCTAACCAATGGGATGATGACGCCCGGGCCGCAGGTATTCCGGTGGATACCAATCCACGTCAGGGCGATGTAGCTATCAAAAACAGCGAACCCTATGGTCACGCTATGTACGTCGAGCACGTTTACTCTGACGGCGCCATCTACGTCAGCCAGTACAACGTTGATCTAACCGGTCATTACTCAGAGGCCTATATATCGGCGGCCACCGTTTCGCAGTACAATCTGCAGTTCATCCACTTCTAGAGTTTGCTATAATTTAAAGCACAAACACTTTATCATCAATCTAAACTAGTTCGAAACAAGAGGGATTTTTGGAACAGACCAACCAGCCAGCCGATATTGAATCTATGCCCCCGCCTCGCCATCACCGTCGGCACTGGCTGAGCTTTAAGAAGTTTGGTGCCTTGGCAGCCATAGCAGTTATATTTGCGGCTGGTGTCGAGATTGGCCGCGGCAACATCCATGTCCGCTATCTGAGCACGCCGAGCGCCAGTGTCGCCGCTGGCCAGCTAGATTATTCCGGCGTCAGCCAAATCTACGGATTGCTCAAATCCGATTACGATGGCAGCCTAAGCCAAACCAAACTGATAAACGGCGCCAAAGCTGGGCTAGTAGCGGCTGCTGGCGACCCCTACACCGAGTATTTCAACCCCACTGACGCCAAAGCCTTCAACGACGAACTGTCGGGCAGCATCACAGGTATTGGTGCCGAAATTGGCAGTGATTCCAACAATAATATAGAGGTCGTATCGCCAATTTCTGGTTTCCCGGCCCAAAAAGCCGGTTTGCAGCCCAAAGACCTGATTGTGGCCATCGATGGTCAATCTACTCAAGGCATGAGCGTCGATGCAGCGGTTTCTAAAATCCGCGGCCAGGCCGGCACTACAGTTAAACTGACCATTGTGCGCGGGGTTGGCAATCCATTCCAGGTCACCATTACACGCCAAAAAATAACTGTCCCGAGCGTCACCTGGAACGAAGACACTAATGGCATTGGCTACATGAAGATCAGCCAATTCACAGATGACACCGTGGCCTTGGCCCAAAAGGCGGCTACTGAATTCAAAGCCAAGGGCGTTCATGGCGTGGTACTCGATTTGCGTGGTAATCCCGGCGGCTTTTTGTCCGGCGCGGTCAATGTATCTAGTCTATGGTTAGACCAGGGCAAAACCGTGGTCAGCGAGCGCCGGGGCAATACCGTTACCGATACCGAATCGGCCACCGGCAACGATCTGCTCAAAGGTCTACCCACAGTAGTATTAATCGACGGTGGCAGCGCCAGCGCCTCGGAAATTACAGCTGGCGCTCTGCACGACAACAACGCCGCCACGCTGGTCGGTACTCAGAGTTTCGGCAAGGGCAGTGTCCAGCAAGTTATAAATCTGACTGATGGCTCGGAAGTAAAAATCACCATTGCTCACTGGTACACGCCGGCTGGCATAAATATCAACAAAAAGGGTATAACCCCTGATAAGGTTGTGCCGATCAGCGACGCCCAAGTTGCCGCTGGCCAGGATCCGCAAAAAGATCAGGCTGTCCAAATCCTGCAAGCCAAAATTAGCAGTCAGTAACTAGTGACCGACCCCTATCTCTTGTGATAAGATTTAAGTAAATCTAGGGAGATAGGCGTGGCAAGAGGAGCGAAAGCTCAGACTAAATATGTGTTTGTTACCGGTGGCGTGTTATCTGGCATCGGCAAAGGTATCACCGCCGCCTCTATCGGCACCATCTTAAAAGCCCGTGGCTTATCAGTTAACATCCAAAAGTGCGATCCCTATCTCAACACCGACGCCGGCACTCTTAACCCCGCCGAACACGGCGAGTGTTTTGTTACTCGCGACGGCGCCGAGACCGACCTGGATCTCGGCCATTACGAACGATTTTTGGACATCGAGCTAACCCAGGGCAGCAGCCTGATGTCTGGGCGGATTCTAAGCGAGGTTCTAGGGGATGAGCGGGCCGGCAAATATTTGGGCAAAACCGTCCAGATAATCCCCCATGTTACTAATCATATTCAGCAGTCCATTCAGGCTGTTGGCAAAGATTTTGAGGTTCACATTGTCGAGATCGGCGGTACGGTAGGCGACTACGAAAGCCTGAGTTTTATTGAGGCTATCCGCGAAATGGGTATGCGCCTAGGGCCAGAAAACTGCCTGTTCGTGCACGTTGTTTATATACCGTATCTGGGTGCCAGTGGCGAATTCAAAACCAAGCCAGCCCAGAACGCCGTCCGGGAGTTGCGTGGACTAGGCATCGTACCAGACATCCTAATCGCCCGTAGTGAGGTTAAGCCGCCCAAGTCGGTGCTCAGCAAGCTGAGTCTGTTTAGTGGCGTAGATCAAGGCTCCATAGCCCTACTGCCAAACGCCAAAACCATCTACGAAGTCCCGCTGAGCCTAGAAGAATCCGGTATTGGCGATGTAGTAACCGAGCATCTGGGTCTACGCACTCACCACGCCGAACTGGGCAGTTGGCGGCAAATGGTCAAAAATGCCCTTACTCAGTATCGTAAAACTGTCCGGGTTGGCGTGATTGCCAAATATATCGACAATCAGGATACCTATATGTCTGTTTTTGAAGCTTTGCGAGCCGCTAGCTGGGCCGAGCAGGTCAATGTACAGATCATATGGCTCAAAGCCGAAAACCTGCCTACCGACAAAAAAGAGCAGGAACTGCTAAAATCGCTGGACGCCATTGTAGTACCTGGTGGCTTCGGTGTTCGTGGCCTAGAGGGTAAAATCATGGCCGCTCGCTATGCCCTAGACAACAAAATCCCGTATCTGGGCCTGTGCCTAGGCCTGCAAATGGCCGTCATCGCCGCAGCTCGCAACGCCGGATTAGCTGGCGCCACCACTGTCGAACTTGATGCTAACAGCTCAAACAAAGTGATTGATTACATGGCCGACCAAAAGGACAAACAAAACACCGGTGGCAGCATGCGGCTTGGCGATTATAAATGTGAATTATCGAGCGGCACCAAAGCCCGCAAAATCTACGGCCAAAGCGAAATTACCGAGCGCCACCGTCACCGCTGCGAATGCAGCAATGCCTACCGCGACATGTACGAATCCTGGGGAATAAAAGCCAGCGGCTTAAGCCCAGACGGTCACTTAGTAGAGGTTATCGAGGCCCTAGACCACCCCTATTTCTTGGCTACTCAAGCCCACCCAGAATTCCGGTCCCGTCCGCACCGCCCGCACCCATTATTTACCGGCCTAATTCGCGCCGCCCTTAAATAGAAAATTACAAGACAAAGCATAATAAAAGCCTGCCCGAAGATCTAGGTTTACCTAGTTATTCGACGGTGACTTCGGTGCGCGGTTTGCTAGAGCCAGAGAATGTCTTTATGCGGCGAGTTTTGAATGCCACAACTCCGTCGCGGGCAGCGTGAATAGTATAATTGCGGGATAAAAAGGTGCCGACACCAGAGCGTTTGCTCATACCAACCTGGCGTACAATCACATCGCCGGTTTTGACAGCTTCGCCGCCAAACACCTTAACACCCAGGCGCTGGCCGGGGCTATCGTGATTATTTTTGCTGGATCCACCAGCTTTGACATGACTCATTGAATTATTCCTTAAACCTTTTGCGCAATTATTAGCTGACGGGCCACGATCTGGTCTGCTCGGTAGTAGACTAGCTCATCTCGCCGCACGTGCTTTAAATCCAAATAATTGTAACCCATCTCTGTTAATTTATCAAGCACCGGCAAACGTAAAAACCGGTTGGGGCCAAGCTGCCAGGCGGGCAGGGCCAAGCAGATTCTTGATCCACTTTGCAGTTGAGGCCCAAGATTGGCTAAAAATTTCTTGACGATGGTATTGGTATCGGCAACTATCTGTTTTAGCTCAGCTTCGGCGGGCAGCTGGCTCAGGGCTCGCCCCAGATAGGTTTCGCTGGCTACAGCATCAAATTTAGTCGTCCAGTGGTGGCTGGTGGCGTCCGCTACCTCTAGAGTTAGCTCGGGTAGTTCGCGGCTAGCGTTCTGGCGTAGCCAATCAATGTTCTTTTGCGAATATTCCACCATGCGCGGTTCTAAATCCGAGCCAACGGTGTTGAAGCCCATCAGTAGAGCTTCCTGTAGGATGACGCCAGTGCCGCAAAAGGGATCTAAAATGGTAGCGCCAGTTGCCGGATTGGTCAGGTTGATTATGGTTTGGGCCAGCTTGGGTGGCAACATGCCCACTCGGGCATCGCGGGCCGGCCGGGCTTGATCTCGAGCGGCATAAGCCTCTATATCTTGAATAAATAGTGTTTGGGCGATAATTGTCTGGTCGCCGTCTTTGATTAAATCCAGCTCCCAGGCGCCGCGGTGAATAAGTTTGTTATGCAGAACTTGGGCACTATTGAGCTCCAAATTCTTGTTGGGAACCACCCGCACCGGCCGACCACCACCCTTGATTAGTTTTTTGAGCTCCAAGCTGCTTTTATTTAGGTCGTTTAACTTAACGGTCAGACCATAAACACTGATGCCCAGGGTAAATTTTCCCTCTGGTAAGCTCTGCAAATGCTGCGGAATGGCCGTTTTTAAGTAAGCGAAGACTTGTCTCCAGCTGGTATTAGGGAGGGTAGCTAAAATTCGGGCAACTTTAATAGTGCCGCCCAAGCGCTTGAAGTCGATTGATTCGGCTGGAATATCTATCAGGACGGCACCCTCGACCGGGCGGATATGCTCGGCGCCGTATAGGCTCTCCAGCTCGGCGATCCCAAGCTGTGGCAGGCGTCCCAAAATACACACGCTCATTGGGCTAAACTCGCTCATATAAGCTATTGTAGCCGAATATAGGCCGCCGCACGCTATAATAATTACTAACATATGAGCGAAGAACCAAAAAAGCGTTTTAGCTGGCGGGCCATCATCACGGCCGCAACCTTTGTGGCCTTGGCTATTTTGATCTACGGCTTACGCGATGATATTCGCGGGGTTGTAAATAATCTGGGCAGAGTTAACACCCTAGCGCTACTATTGATGATCCCAATTGCGGCGATTAGTAATGATGCCGACGCCCGTTTTTTCCGTAACATCTTTGCGACTTTAGGCAAAAAAATTGCCTATTGGCCTATGTATCGGTTGAACCTGGAGCTAAACTTTGTCAACCACATCCTGCCGAGTGGCGGCATCAGCGGCATCAGCTATTTTAATGTCCGGATGCGCAGCGTGGGCGTTAACGGCGCCAAATCCACTCTGGCGCAAGTCGTCAAACTATTCTTGCTCTATGCCAGCTTTCAGCCACTTCTAGTTCTGGGGGTTTTCCTACTGGCGGCGCGTGGTCACGTTGATGGTTTGGTCCTGGTTGTCGCCAGCTCACTTATCACCCTCCTAATAGTTGGCACTTTTGTTGGGATCTATATAATTGAAAGTCGCAGCCGCATTAACAGCTTCTTGACCTACGCGACTAAAGCCCTCAACGCTATCGTACATTTTTTCCGCCGTGGGAGCCGTGAAACCATCGGAATAAAAAAAGCTCAAAAAACCTTTGATGAATTACATGACAACTATGAACATATAAAGCACAACTGGCGTGAGCTTAAAAGACCATTTTTTTATATGATGGTTACCAACTTTGCCGAGGTGGCCTCGATCTATGTGGTCTATATCGCTTTTGGCCGTTTGGTTAACGTTGGAGCGGTAATTTTGGCTTACGCCGTAGCCAACTTTGCCGGGCTGATAAGCGTGCTACCGGCCGGCATCGGCGTCTACGAGGGTCTAATGACCGGTGTCTTAGTAGCCACTGGCATACCGGCCGATTTGTCTATCCCGGTGACTATTATGTACCGGGTCCTGAGTATGACCATTCAACTAGCTCCGGGGTATTACTTTTATCAAAAAGCCCTGCACAACGGACTCAGTAAGGTAGAGTAATGGAAGGTTTGGTTCTGACCCCGACTGATTTTGTGGCGCTGGTTAATCAGACTCTCGAGTTCGCCTACCCAACCGTGGTTATAGAGGGCGAACTAGCTAATTTCCGAATCGCCAAAAATCGTTGGGTGTACTTTAGCCTCAAGGATGATGTTAGCACCGTGCAGTTTTTTGGCACGGTCTATCAAATGCCCGGGCCACTGCAAGACGGGCTGAGCGTCCGGGTAGTTGGTTCGCCTCGTTTGCATGCCCGCTTTGGCTTTAGTGTCAACGTTACAGCTCTGAGCGCCGTTGGCGAAGGCTCTATCAAAAAAGCCGCCGATTTGCTGCTGGCCAAACTCCAGGCCGAGGGCTTGTTCGCGCCGGAGCGTAAACGGACTTTGCCGCTAGCGCCAGAAACGATTGGTCTAATTACCGCCGGCAATTCGGCAGCTTATGCCGACTTTATAAAAATTTTAGCCGAGCGTTGGGGTGGGGTAGAGATACAATTTACCGACGTTTACGTCCAGGGCAATCAAGCACCAGGGCAAATCGTCCGAGCCATCGAGTACTTTAATCAGCTGGCCAGCCCGCCGGAGGTACTAGTCGTTACCCGCGGCGGTGGTAGCGCCGAAGACTTAGCGGCTTTTAGCGACGAACGAGTAGTGCGAGCCGTGGCTGCCAGCCGAATCCCAACTCTCGTGGCCGTCGGCCACGAGGTAGATGAAAGCTTGGCCGAGATAGCTGCCGACGCCCGAGCCAGCACGCCAACCAACGCCGCCCAAGTGGTGGTGCCAGATCGTGCTCACGAGTTATCTAATCTGCGTATTAAGAAAGACGGCTTGAGTGTCGAGGTCCTGGAGCTAGCCAACCTTCAGGCCGCCGCTACCCAAATGGGCAGGGAATACTTGACCGCTCAAGTATCTCGATTGCTCGCAATCGAAGCCGAGCGACTGTCTGCTTACCGTCGCCTGGCCGCTTTGTTTGACCCAGCCGCTGCGCTCAAGCGCGGCTACGCCATTGTCCGCAAGGGCGGCAAGCTTATCACCAAAACCACCCAAGTCAAAATCGGCGATAGTTTAGCGCTGCACCTCGGCGATGGTAAACTAGACGTAACAACCAAAGGAGTAACCCGTGGCTGAAAAATCCGCTAAAACTTATCGCCAAATGAATGAAGAACTAGCCGAGCTGATGGCTTGGTTTGAAAGCGAACAGGTGGACCTAGATGCCGCAGTCAGCAAATACGAACAAGCCATGAAGCTGTTGGCGGCCATGGAAGCTCACCTAAAAACTGCGCAGAACAAAATCAAAAAAATAGCGGCTAAGTTCGAGCAATGATCTTTTGGATATTCTGGGCTGTCGCTAGTTTGCTGGTTTTATGTTTTGGCGCCGTGCTGCTTGTTGGCGCGCCGTACTTGCCGACACTCAAAGCTGCTCGCGCCCAAGCCTTGGATCTGCTGGACCTTAAGCCCGGCCAAACCTTCTATGAGCTAGGCAGTGGCGATGGCAGCCTGCTGGTAGATGCCGGTCGCCGTGGCATCCACGCCGTAGGTTACGAGATCAACCCGCTGCTGGTCACTATCTCGTACGTACGCTGCTGGCGCTATCGCCGACACGTCAAAATAATTTGGGGCAATTACTGGCGGGCTGACTTAGGCCAGGCCGACGCTATCTTTGTTTTTTTGCTGGACAGGTTCATGACCCGCCTAGATAAAAAGATCGAAGCAGAAAAGGGTAGCAAGCCAATCCTGCTGGCCACTCATGCCTTCAAAATCCCCGGCAAAAACCCAATCCGAAAATCCGGCGCCGTCTTCCTATACGAGTACTAAACGCTAGCTAATCCTTCGCGAAGTTCAAACGGCGAGGGCGGAGCTGCTTCGTATTGATCCAGTGCCTGTTCGATTAATACTAAACGGACGGAGGGATGAACTCCCCATAACTCTTCAGTTATTTCATCCATCTCGTCTCTTTGCAGTATTTTAATGTCGCCAAAACTCAGACTTTCGGTAGCAAAAACTTCACCATATTGTGTTTGCGTGGGGACTGAATTTATGCCCCCATGGGCCGGTTCGGCGCTTACCCCGGTGGCGGAGTGGATGAACTCAACCCGTACCTGTTTGATGTTTTCGCCGTGTTCGTTAAAACCTACGCCATCGCGCGTGGCAGACATAGTTCCATCGTGCAGGCGGTAGCTGTAACTAAACCTAACCTTTACCTCAGGCATCGGTCCTTCCAGGGTTGCAATGTGGCGGCTTGCTGAAATTTGTTTGAATTCTACTTCTCTCGGATCGGTTGAAGGGTAGTGTTTATGATTGACATACCTGGCCATTCTTTCGGTTAGAGCTTTGAACCTCAACTGCAGCTCTTCGGCAGAACCCTTTTGGGCTTCCGGTAAATCAGTATTCGCCACCTCGATCTGAGCGCCTCGAGCTGAGTGTAATTTTTTCAGTCGTTCAAAATCCATAAAAACTCCTATCTTTAAAACAATAATAAACCTAAAAAACGACAGCGCAAGCATAAGAAGCTCTAATTGCACTAGAGGTAAAAATCATTTAACATAAGAGGCATGAACCCCCAAGCGACCAAAAATTCTCGCTGGCCCTTGATTGCCGCTATAATCCTCGGAGTTTTATTAGTTGTTTCGCTCATCTGGGGTTACGGCGCTTATCAAAACGGCCAAGATTACAAAAACAACTCCGATGCCAAATCAGCCACGGCCGTGGCCGCTGCCGAAAAAGTCCAAGCCGCCAAACTCCAGGCTCAGTTTGATGAAGCCTCCAAGAGCCCGCTTAAGACTTACACCGGCCCGACCACATACGGCAGCATTAGCTTTAGCTACCCCAAGAGCTGGAGCGCCTATGTGGATGAAACCAGCGCCGACGAGCCGCTCAATGCTTACTTTTTCCCTGGCCAAGTTCCTGGCACCACCAGCAACACCGCCTTTGCCTTGCGCGTTGAGCTGGTCAGCGACGCCTACGCCGACGTATTGCAGCAGTTTGACTCACAGGTTACAGCCGGCACCGTAACGGCCGCCGCTTATGTACCACCCAAGATGAAGAGCGTTGCCAACGTCCAGGTCGGCACTATGTTTACTGGTGGCATCAATCAAAACCAAGATGGCAGCTACCAGCAGGGCCAAATGGTAGTTATTAAGGTTCGCGACAAAACTCTAAAAATCTACACCGAATCCAACGATTACGCCGCCGATTTCACCAACACTGTTCTATCCAGCCTCACCTTCATACCATAATTTTTAAAAAGGGAAAAGAGCAGCCCGAGCAAATGTATTCCATTTGCTCGGCGCGATGAGAAAAACCGCTTGGTTTGTCTTATAAGCCGCTAGGCGCAGTTGTAACTTTTATTTATTGCTAGCCACCCGGCCACCTGGCGGGTGTATAATTCAAAGTAACTTGAGAGTTAAGAGAGGGCAGTGAAAGCACGATCGCATCATCGGCAACAAGAACTCGCCCGGCAGCACGCGTTGCTGGTGGCTCTTTCTGATGATTTGGCACTGCCGTTGCTACAGATAAAATCGGGTCTAGAGCTAGTCGGCCAGAGTGCCTCGCTGGCCAAGGCAGCGCGCTTACAAGCCGCTGGGCTAGTGCTGAGCGCCGATGTTGGCCTGCAACTTATCCAGGCCTACCGCTTGTTATTAAAGTCCGATGCTCTGCGACAAATAGCGCTAGAGCCGCTGGCTGTTGGCAATATTCTAGAATCCATAGCCCACCAGTTGTCGCCCTACGCCAAACAGTATGGCACTACTATAGAGGTCGATGTGCAGGGCAAATTCCCGCCAGTCTTGGTCGACAGCAACAGCCTCAATGTTGCCCTGGGTACCTTGGCTTCCAGCCTTATTCGCACCCAAGCCGCCCAAACTCAGCAAAAAAGCTATCGCTTAGTACTGGGTGCCCACAATAGTGGCGATGGCCTAGTAGCGGCTGGAGTCTTTAGCGACGCACAAGGCCTGAGTGATAAAACCTTGCGCGCCGCCCGCGCTCTTGTCGGTCAGGCCCGCCAACCATTGCCTGGTTTGCCACCCGGAGCCGCCAGCGGCATCCTGATCGCCGATATGCTGTGCGACAGCCTATGGCAGCCACTGCGCGCCAGTGCCCACCGCCACATGAGCGGCCTCGCCACGGCCTTGCCTACCTCTAAACAATTGCAGTTTGTCTAAGCCCATGGCCCGGATCTTGCTAATCGAACCCGACCGCCTGCTGGCCAAAAACATTACCGCGGCGTTCAAGCGCGCTGGTCACCAAACCGATTGGTGCGTCGATGCCCAGGCAGCCATCAACACGGCCGACGCCGCGACGCCGGATCTAGTCATTCTAGATTTGCTTTTGAGTTTTCATGGTGGCATCGAGTTCTTGTATGAGTTACGCAGCTACCCCGAGTGGGTAGAGCTGCCGGTTATAATCTTTAGCAGCCTGCCGTCAGAAGAGGTCAACTTTGCCAGCAGCGCCTTTGTTCAGCTGGGCGTTAATTATTTCTTACCCAAGATCTCGACTGGCCTGGCTCAACTAGTGACCGCCGCCAATCAACTGCTGCAGCCAGTTTCAGGATGACCCGCACCACCACTCAGGCAATAGTTTTATCACGCACCAATTTTGGCGAGGCCGATCGAATCATCACCTTTCTCACGCCAGACCACGGCAAGATGCGCGGCATGGTCCGCGGCGTCCGCAAGCAAAAGTCCAAGCTGGCTGGCGGCATCGAACTCTTTAGTGTTAGCGATGTAACTTTTCTGGCCGGCCGGGGCGAGATAAACACCGTTATCTCTACTCGCTTGCTTAAGCACTACGGCCAGATCGTCAAAGACCTGCCTCGGACCAACGCCGCCTACGACTTTATCAAAACTCTGCATCGAGCTACTGAGGACAACCCAGAACCCGGCTATTTTAACTTGCTCAACGATTCTTTTGCCGCCCTGGACGACCACGCCATAAACCTGGATCTTGCCAAGGCTTGGTTTGCCGCCCAACTGCTCAAACTTGCCGGCCACAGCCCCAACTTGCAAACCGACCATGACGGCCACAAGCTAGAACCAGGCAAAACTTATAGCTTCAACTTCGACACCATGACTTTTCAAACCAGCCGGGCAGGGCAGGATAACTTCAACGCCAGCAAAATCAAGTTCTTGCGCCTAATTTTTAGCAACACCCCGCTCAAAACCCTGCAAAAAATCGAGGGCCTAGAGCAATTGGCTACTCAGATTCAACCGTTAGTTCGTACCATGCTTCAAGCGCACGTGCGGACCTAGCCGATACAATATAGCCGTTTGGATTGGGGATGATCGGCGTTGGCCAGGTTGTAGTCTCGGCGCCTGCAGCCTCCACGCCGTCTGTAAGTTCCGGCTCGCCGGCTGCCTCTTGGGCCTTTTTGGCGGCCATCATTCTCATTACTCTATCTACGGCATTGGCTTCTGTTGGGCTAAATTCCATAAGCTCCTATTATATCATCGGCCTTTTTGGGCTATAATCTGTATTAATGGCTAAAGTTACACTTGATGAGATCGTTTCTCTCGCAAAGAGGAGAGGCTTTATTTACCCCGGCAGCGAGATTTACGGCGGCCTGGCCGGCACTTATGATTACGGCCCCTTGGGCGTAGCCCTCAAACACAATATCCAAAACCTCTGGTGGAATAGCTTTGTCGCCGATTGGGATGATATGTACCCCATGGATTCGGCCGTGCTTATGAACCAAAAAGTCTGGCAAGCAAGTGGCCATGCCAGCGGCTTCAACGACCCGCTTATAGAATGCAGCCACTGCCACTCCCGCCTGCGGGCTGATCACGTACAGGACGATAAATGCCCGGTCTGCGGCCGAACTGGCACGCTTGGCAAACCGCGCCAGTTCAACATGATGTTCAAAACCCACGTCGGCCCGTTGGAGGACGAAGATAGCGTAACTTACCTGCCACCAGAAACGGCCCAGAGCATTTTCGTTAACTTTCGGAACGTCGTTGATAGCTTTAGCCCGGACTTGCCATTTGGTATGGCCCAGATTGGCAAAGCCTTCCGTAACGAAATCAGCCCCCGTGAATTCCTGTTCCGGGCCCGCGATTTCGAGCTGATGGAGATCGAATATTTCGTCCACCCAGACAAGTGGCAAGAATCATTCGAAGCCTGGCGCAACGGCTGCCTAACATTCTTCGAAAAGCTTGGTCTGCCCAAAGACTCCATCCATGAGCTAGAGGTGCCAGAAGCCGATCGCGCCCATTATAGTAAACGCACCATAGACTTTGAATTTGACTTTCCGTTTGGGCGCCGTGAACTCATGGGCTTGGCCTACCGTGGCGATTACGACCTTGCCAAGCATCAAGAGGCCAGCGGCAAAAACTTAGAATACCGGCCCAAAGATGGCAGCGCGCCGTTCATCCCGCACGTTATAGAACCGTCCGTTGGCACCGGCCGCCTAATTTTGGCCGTACTTAGCGCCGCCTATACAGAGGACGAGGTAGAGGGCGAAAAGCGCGTTTATCTAAAACTACCAGCAGAACTCGCGCCCGTAAAAGTCGCTGTATCACCTCTGCTCAAAAACAAGCCAGAGCTGGTCAAAAAGGCCAGGGAAGTTTACAAGATGCTGAAGGACGAATTCGGGAATGTGGCTTGGGTTGATACCGGCAACGTAGGGAAGAACTATAGACGCTCGGATGAGATTGGAACACCGCACCACATCACCATAGATTTTCAGACTCTGGAAGACGATACAGTCACCGTCCGCTCCCGCGACACCACAGAGCAAGAAAGGGTGAAGGTTAATGAAGTCTTTGCTCGAACATCACGGCATTAGCAAAAAAGCGTCAGAGGTTGATTTTGTCATACCATTCCTAGACATCGACAGATGTTACTTTATAGATCCATCATTAATTAGGTTTAGCGATGAGCCAAGGTTCAGCGATTGGCTTAGCACAATAGAAACTTACACACAGCTGATAAATGACTATATAGGTGTCGATGATCGGGATGGTCTGCGAAAAGTCTTAGATACTGGCGAGGCTAATGCGATTGGATTGGGATACACTCAAACAAGCATTAATGGTAGCGGTGTTGGCTCTATCATAGCCGAGAGCCTAATAGAGATTCTAATTACTCATCCGGACTTTAAGAAACATGGCATAACGAGATTCGAACAGCTCCAGCTGCTAGATGTGGGGATAGCCGATGATAGAATTAGCGATCTTGTCGCTCATATATTGAAGGAGCACTTGATTAATTATACGCAGGAGCAATGCAGGGTTGTCGGCATTCCTATGGAGCGGGTTAGAATCGGCAAAGTCTTTGACTATGCCGATCATGAATGGAAAGAGCAAACCGTTCACTTGCCAATCAATCCTGAACAAATAAGCCGGAGGGACGCTTTAAATCCTCACCCCCCGATACTATTAGTGCCAAAAGAAATATTGCGACCGCTCCCAATTTTTCTCAACTACAACTCTTTCTTGGGTTTTCTGAGAAAAGAGCACGAGCTTGTAAGTAACGCCAACCCCGCCAAGGAACTTGTCGTTTCTAGAAATCGCGACGACCTAGCCCTAACCGAACGGTATGTTTCATATAGAGAGTCGCAAAGGGGCAAAAGGCTATATAGGTTAGATTTCGGGAAAGATCTGCTGGAGCTTGCTGATGAAATCGACCTTATGAAAATTGGACAAGAAAGCAGAGACTTATTTAGAGATAAAGTAGGCAAAGCCTTAGAACAAGTTTTCCTCGGAGATTTAAGACTAATGGGGCAAGAAGTTAGGACGGCGCTCGCTTCAAGCCGCAGAGATCTTGTTTTTTTGAATGCAGCAGGAGCTGGAATATTAAAGACAATTAAAGAAGTACATACATCATCGCACCTGATAGTTGACACTAAGAACGTACAACATTTAGATGCAGATGATGTTAAGCAAGTTGCCGGATATCTGAATGATAGGTCGGGCATGGTGGGGATTATTGTTATTCCGGGTGAACCCACGAGCGCCAACATTACTGCTGCTAAAGATATTTACCTTCATGAAAAGAAAGTATTGCTAATTATATCCAAGCAAAAATTAGTCGGAAGCTTAAGAGGCGCTTCCAGAATTCAGGCGCTGTCGGGGGAGGATGTCCCATATCGCAGTCCTGAAGCTTGGCTTGAAGCTGCTTACTCAGAGATCGTGTTGGCGTAAAATAAAACCATTTTTCTGGTGCTTGCCAAATTGGGCAAGAGACAACATAATATGTTGCAACTAAGGAGTACTCAGATGGCAGAGGTGGCCATTAATCAAAGGTCAGGACGTCTTCAAGAACTTGCCGCTGTTCTGGCGCCGATATGCGCGGTTCTAGGCGGCTATTTACTATTTGGCTATTTAAGAGGTGATAGTGTCTACCTAGAAGGCTCAGTAGATACTCAGCTGGAGCAGATTATAAAACCACAAGCTGTCAGTATGGCTCGTTTTGTCTTAAAGAAAAATAAAGAGCTTAACAATGGAGTTTTGGTAACCAACCCCGGCACGCTAGACGGAGGTGCCTACACGGTTAGGTTGGATGGATTTACACCAAATGAGTGGGTTGAAGTAGAAGCAGAAATGTACAAGGGCAAGAACGGTCTTTTGGATCCCAGCACCGTCAACGTCGTTGATTTACATATAAGAGATTACGTGAATGACGGAAAGGATTATTATGGTGGATCAAAGGCAAGTGCCCAAGAAATTAAATTAATCTATGGGGATAGCACAACTTTTACGGACGGGAATTGGGGAGTAGAAGACAGCCTATATCCGGTGGGCTATAACGATCCGACAATAGATATAACCACTCACACTAAGAGCCCACAGGAAGATGCAGCATCGGCAGATGCTAAAAATGCGGAGCGTATAGCTAGAGTCTTTTCGGCCGAGGCAGCAACTTGGGTATCTGCAATAAATAGCCCAGAGAATGCTCAACATTTGACCGCTCCAAAACCAAGATAACTAGCATTATTATAAACGGAGTAAAATAAGAGCATGGTCACCAAAAAGATGCTCGCTATAGCCGTCGTGGCTGCCCTGATTGTCGGCGGCGGCATCGTCGCATTAGTACAAAATAACTCATCCAACAATAGCCAAACGGGCTCTACAGGCACCACTCAGGGAGTCAGCCTAGATTACTCCGGCAAAGGCCTCACAACTTTTCCGTCAGAGCTCTTTAATCGTACGGACGTGACATCGTTAAACCTTAGCAATAATCAATTAAGCGGAGCCTTGCCAGGGGAAATACGCAGTTTAACTAACCTAGCAACCTTGGATGTTAGCAATAACCGAATGACGGGCATCCCGGCCGAAATCGGCCAGCTAAAGAATCTAAAAGTTCTGAATTATAACAACAACCGACTCACCGGGCTACCTATGGAACTTGGCAACCTAACCCAGTTGCAAACCCTAGACCTAAGCGGCAACCCAAAGATCAGTCAGCAGGACCTGTCGAATATAAAAGCAAAACTGCCGAATACCGACATTAAGTTGTAAGCCAAATCCGTGTAAGATAAAAGCATATGATTAGAAGCTACAAAGATACCGACTACGATCAACTCAAGGATCTATATTTGCACCCCGAATGGTTCGGCGGGCAGTTCGACGAGGCTCGCGATAGCCGCGAGGGCTTGGCCGGCATCACCGCTCGAGATCCTGAGGCAATCCTAGTTTACGAACAGGACGGGCAAATACTCGGCACCGTATCGCTGATAGAAGACGGCCGGGTGGCATGGCTGTTCCGCTTTGCCGTTAAGGATAATGACCACAAAGTCTCCGAGGCCCTCTACGAAAAAGCCCAAGAGGTCTTCAAAACCCGCGGCCACACCCAAATAATTGCCTACACGCCGGTCGGTAACCACACGCTCAACAACAGATACAAAACCTTGGATATGACCAAGGGCAACGATTTTACTGCCTTCTGGAAAGATATATAGCAAAAGGAAGAGCCCGAGCCGTAGGGGTTGCTAAAGTGTTAGTTTTATTATAAAATAGCAGAGCAATGAGTAACCCCGATATAGAAGTAAGCCGCGTTATATATGGCACAGATTTTCTAGCGGCCTGCGCGGAATTTGACTTTGTTCAGCCCGATCCAGAAGGCTTGATCTCGGCCCTAGAGCGTGGCGCTCTGGCGGGCCTGGTAGCGAGATTGGGTGGCACAGCCATAGGCACAGTTTTCATCGGCATGGGCGGCGTTGCGCCAGGGGATGCCGCATTTTATGGAGCCATGCAAAAGATCGATCCAGAGGGCAAAACTCCGCCAATTTACGCCCTAAAGGTCAGCGATGAGTATCCGCATCAAGGCGGTGGCACAGCGTTAATGCTGGCTGCAGAGAAAGTTATAATTCAAGACCGTAGTTTGCCCAACAAGGTTTGTCTAACAGTGCAAACAACTGCAAAGCCAGCCCTGAAGCTATATAAAAAGCTTGGCTACGAAGACAGGGGAATGATTATAGTCGAAGACGCTTTGATCCCAGATGATCAGGACGGCTGGGGACGGGGTACGGTAGAATCAGTGGTTATGACCAAAGATCTCCAGTCAGAATAAAGCAACCTCCATGTCCGCATAGTGAGCTTAATCACATAACTACTGCCGGCTTTGGCGTACAATAGAACGACTAAACAAGGGGTAACATATGCTAGGTGATTCAAACGTTATGACAAACATTGCCGTCAAAGATATGGCGGAGTCCAAAAAATTCTATGGCGAAACGCTGGGCCTAACAGAGTTAGAAGATCACGATTTTGGCACTATGTATGGCTCCGGCCCTGGTCGCGGGCGGTTATTCGTTTACCAAGCGCCAACGGCCGGTAGCAGCAAGTCAACCATTGCCACCTGGGAGGTCTCGGATATAAAGAAGGTTGCGTCGCAGCTAGAGGCTACTGGCGCCAAATTTGAGCACTACGAATACCCCGGGGCCGAGCACGACGGCGTCATCCACATCATGGGCGGCATGAAGGCTGCCTGGTTCCGCGATCCATCCGGCAATATCCTCGGCCTAACCGAAGCTGCTTAGTTAAATCAATAATTATAAAACTTGAAGGGACGGGGCGGCAGCGCACGAATGCGCCAGCCGCCCCTTGTTCGCGTCCCTATCTGTTGACGACGGCCCAGACGGTGGCGCCGCCCTTGAGGCGAACGATGACGTCGGTGGACTGCGTCAGCTGCACGTCGTGGTTCAGGCGCGGGGTCAACCGCACGTAGACGTAGCGCAGGTACTGCTTGAGCTGAACGCCCAGGGCCAGCGACTTGAACGCCGCCGCCTGTTCGGGCGTCAGCGCGTGCTGGTCGTAGACGAACGTCGCGCTGCTGTGGTGGACCGACTTGTTCGAGAAGGTCGGGACCTTCTCGGCCGGCAGCACTACGCGGATGGCCTTCTGGCAGCCGTTGCCACGGTTGAGCATCAACCGCAAGCTCTGGCTGTTGTTGACCCAGCGGACCTGGCAGACCGAGTGCTTGCCGATGGCGAAGTTCTCGCTGGCCAACAGCTGCGCCATGGTCACGGTGCGGCCCGACTTGGGAGTCGAGGCGGCCACCGTCACGGTACCGCCGGACTTGTGGGTCGAGGCATTGCCATCGAAGATGCCGTGCAACGCCCATGCCGCGAGCACGCCGGCCGCCAGGATGATCAGGAACGGCACGGGGTTGAAGCTCCACCAGTCGCCGACGGGGCGTCCGACCGGCACGTAGAACGTCTCGATGATGTACACCGAGCCTTCGGGCTGGTCCGGCGTGCCAGTGGTGGGTTCGTCGGGGGTTTCCATAGCAAAACACCTGCTTTCTCCCACTGATGTGGGCGGAAGGGGATGGATTTTCGCACTGGTGCAAGGAGACCAAAGATCGACCTCCCGAGACGCGAACGGGCATATATTATCATAAATCTATGAAAAAATCAATACGCCTAAGGACCTGCTCAAATCTAGGCGCGCTCTACCGCTGTGGCAACCTTTCCTGATAAGGAGTAAAGTATACACACTGGCGATTATATGGAAGGATCCCCCAACAAACCCGAACTTGGTGCCGACCCTCCGAATTTTTATGAGTTTGTGTTTGGTGTTAGTTTAAGCCCGCAGCAGCTGGAGACCGACCACCATCACCATTTTGTCGTCGATAGCCTGGACGCCACGCTCGAGAAGGTTCAGCAGTATATTGCCAGTCATGGACGCTGGGAAGTACTTCTGCCCAAAACGGCGTTGACTCGCCGCCTAGTGGCGGCCATCGCCACAAACGAGCAGCGCCTTGATGGCCTGCCGTCCGACATAGTATTTATAGACGAAGATCTAGACAAGTCATCTTTAATAATCGACAATACGGGAAGCCTAGGATTTCCTGAACTACCAAAACAATGATTAAATTAGACCATGACAGCAATTAGACGCGGCCGAGGCCGCCGAGGCAATTACGCCTTTATCGATAGCCAGAACCTGAACGTCAGCGTTCAGAACCATGGTTGGAAGATGAACTGGCGCAAGTTCCGCGAGTTTCTAGACGAAAAGCACGGTGTAACCCGGGCCTTTATGTTTATTGGCTATGTACCGGAGAACGAGGAACTTTACGAAAAGATGCACGAGGCCGGCTATATGGTGGTACTCAAACCAACCTTTGATATGAGCCGCCCCCGTCAAGAAGACGCCCCCAGCCAAAAGCCAGAGGACAAAAAACCAGTCAAGGGCAATGTCGACGCCGATCTGGTGCTGTGGGCCATGAAAGAGATTAATAACTATGACAAAGCCGTGATCGTATCTGGTGATGGCGACTTTCACAGTCTAGTAGAATACCTCGTGGAACAAAACAAGCTGCACAAGTTGCTGACCCCAACCGGCCAATATTCTAGCCTGTTTCACCAGTTTGAGCCCTACATCGAACGCATTGATAATTATCGCCGCCAACTAGCTTATTACGATAAAAAACCGCGCCCCCCAAAAACTCCTTGAATCGCCAGCTGCTGACTTTGCTACAATGGGGATGACATGCCAGAAGATACCCAAGCTGAATTTCCTAAGGATTTTTTATGGGGCGCCAGCGTTAGCGCTCACCAGGTAGAAGGCGGCAACCACAATCAGTGGACGGTCTGGGAACTATCCCACGCCACCAGCCTAGCCAAAAACGCCCAAAAGCGCCTGGGCCATCTGTCCAATTGGCCAGCTATAAAAACTCAGGCCCAGAACCCAGCCAACTACATCAGTGGGCGGGGCATAGACCACTACAACAGATACAAAGAGGACTTTGACTTCCTGGAAAAACTCAACCTTAACAGCTTTCGCTTTGGCATCGAATGGGCCAGGCTAGAGCCCGAGGAGGGCCAGTGGGACGAGGCCGAGATTGAACACTACCGCAGCTACATCTCCGAGCTCAACAGACGCGGCATCGAGCCAGTCCTGAACATTTGGCACTACACCATGCCCGTCTGGTTCTGCCAAAAGGGTGGCTTTAAGAACAAAGCCAACCTAAAATACTTCGACAGGTTTGTGCAGCGGGTTGGTGCCGAATACGCCCACATGCTCAAATACGTCATAACTCTTAACGAGCCCAATGTTTATGCCAGCCTCAGCTACCTTACGGGCGAATGGCCACCGCAAGAAAAAAATCCGCTGGCAACCTTTAGGGTCTATCACAACCTGGTCCGGGCCCACCGCAAAAGCTACAAAATTCTTAAGAGCGTTAAGCCAGAACTCCAGATTGGCGTGGCCATGCAACTTGGCAATATCCAGGCCAAAAACCCGCACGATGTAGCCGACGAGTTTTCTACCAGGATCATGCGCTATGTTTGGAATTGGTGGTTCCTGCGCCGCATCCGCCGCCAACAAGATTTTGTCGGCATCAATTATTACTTTACAGATTATTACCGCGATTTCTTCGAAAAAAAGGACCCCACCATGCCACTCAACGACCGTGGCTGGTACATGGAGCCAGAGGGCCTGTATCCGCTGTTGCTAAGGGCTTGGAGCCACTACAAAAAACCGATCATCGTCACCGAAAACGGCGTAGCCGATGCTCGCGACGAATACCGCCACTGGTGGATAGAGGAGAGCATAGTGGCCATGGAGCGGGCCATGAGCGATGGCATCAAGGTCAAAGGCTACTTTCACTGGAGTCTGCTAGACAACTTTGAATGGGATGAGGGCTACTGGCCGCGCTTTGGCCTAGTAGAAGTAGATAGGCAACACGGCATGCAGCGCACCGTCCGTCCCAGCGCCAAGTGGTTTGCCGAACGCATCACAAAACTGACCGCTTCGAAATAAGTCCCGCAGTGACCTTTCGATATTATCCGCCCGGGCGGATACAACCCTGCTAAGAGTGGGGCGAATCAAAAGTCTACTGCAGGATAGGCACTAAAGTATACGCCAGACAGAAAAACCTGAATTTACTACACCCAAGTGTCTATAAAAATATGTATAATAAAAATATATTTAATGAAGGAATGCTATGAGCCGCGAGAATCTGGAACCTCTTATGGGGGTACCCCAAAGGGATCGTGCGAAAGTTGAAAGAAGGGCCCGAAAATTAGCCCGTACAATTGCCAGTAAAGCTGAGCGGGGAGAGCATAGCTTTAGGCCTGATCGCATATTGCCCCGTCAGCATCATCAAATCGAATATGGTAGAGCGGAGCAGCTTCTAAGCGAACAAGGGCATGATGTGAAATTTAGAGCTATCAGAGACCCCCACTATACAAGCCCCCGTGGCGATATTGTTTTACTAACAAATAATAATGGCACAGAAATTCCTCTTCCGCCCCACCTAGCAGATGAACGGCCAGTGCATCCTCCAGAAACTAGCCAATAGCATCTTTAACTCCAATAACCCTCACCGCCAATGTAAGCACCATCGTCAGGAAAATCCCTCTGTAGGTCCATGATGGTGTACCTTATATTAACTGCGTACACCTCTGTTTAACTACTGTTAAGGGATAAGTGCTTCGAAATAAGCTTGACCATTTTGACAGATTGTGCTAGTATATTCTCTGTTATGACAAAACAAACACACGATCACGAACCGTCCCGAGCCAACAAACACAACGTCAGGGCAGCCACCGCTGGTCTTGCCATTGGTGGCATACTTGTGGCGGGCCATTTCGCGCTGCCCAACAAACAAAAGGCACCGGCTTATGAAACGCGTGGTCGAACAGAAGCAACTCAGCCTTATACTCTGCGGCCAGGGGACACCCTGAGTCGCGTGGTTCAAGAGGCTTACCCAAAGCTGACCCTTTATGGTCCTAAATTCAACGCTAAGGTTGCCGAGCTCGAGGATCAGCTACCTAGTCTTGACCAGCGAGTCACCGGACGGCCGGTTGACGGTGAAGTTATACAACTTGATAGCGATGCCAATATGCAGCATTTACTCAATCAAGAGGGTAATCAGGGATAGCGTTGCTAGCTAGACGTTTAGCACTACATCTTGCGCAATTGAAATAATTTAGACAAATCTGTGGAAAAGTGGCCCATGTCGGGTCACTTTTCTTTTATAAAGTACTTGCCAGTGGGTAGAGGTGGGTTATATATTGATGTCAGTGGGTAATCGTGGGTAAGCTGCAAAAGAGGGCCTATCCATTAAAACAAAAATAATCCACTAAGAAGAAGCAGAAGAAGGAAATCAAATGGGAGACTACTGGCAACGCAAGCTTGACGACAAGCGAAGGCTGACAATACCAGCCGAGCTTAGGGCCGAGTTTGCGACCGGCGTAGTTATAACTCGTGGTTTTGCCAATTATCTGCACTTGTACCCCAAATCTGTCTGGGATGAACAGGTCGAGCCGCAACTGCAAGGCAACATCCTTGACGAAGCGACTGCTGACTTAAACGTTCAGTTCCGGATGGGGAAGACCGAGAGCGAGATCGATGCCAAACAGGGCAGGATCACTCTCGAACAGCATTTGCTGGACTGGGCCGGCATAGACCGGGAAGTCATAGCGGTGCGGGCCGGGCGTTACTGGCGCCTAAGTGCCAAGACCTAAGGTTCGAAACAGTAGTAAATTAATAATTTGGGTTCAAAAAACCAAATAAACAACCTGTCTTTTCCGTAGGGAAAAAGAGCAGCCCGATCCGCCTCAGGCGGACCGGCGTGATGAGAAATTCGCCACAGGCGGATGTCTCAAAGTTCGAGGTTAGCTATTCGGCAGTCAGCCGGTGAGTACCAAAGGGAAACATCGTTAATAAACACCCTCGCACCTTTTTCATTTGTAACACCTCCCAAAACTCCACCTCACAAAAGTCTCTCTTAACAAAGAACTTTCGGAGCCTAAAGCAAGAGATCCGCTTTTACCAGCGGACAAAAATTCGCGCTTCAAGCTCCTCTCTCGGCCTACTACCTCGTAGTAGGCAACACAAAAACAAAAAACACTCCAAAAACAAAACGCTGATTGCCGACTAGGTGACCTTGTAAAAACAAAAATCACCAAAACAAAAAGTGCATGCGCCAGAATCACCAAAATATAAGCCAGCACCAGCCGGTACTGGTTCAAGAAGTTCTTCATTGCCTGCAACCACAGGCGGGTGAAAGCTACCTGGATCTAACCGCTGGTTACGGCGGACATGCCGATCATGTTCTAGAGGCAACCAAAGCTCCCCGGGCGGCTACCTTGGTAGACCGGGATGCGGCGGCGATCGAAGTGCTGGAGAGCCGGTTCAAGCGCGCGAGGATTATCCACCAGGATTTTCTTGCAGCCTGCCGGATGCTCGCCGACGAGCGCCAACGCTTCGACATGATACTGGCCGATTTAGGCGTAAGTTCACCGCACCTTGACAATAGTTCTCGTGGCTTCGCCATAAGCCCCAGCGGTCCACTCGATATGAGGATGGACCAGACTCAGGCGAACAGCGCCGACCAGCTGGTTAATCAGGCCAGCACCGAGGAGCTTGCCGGGCTAATCAAAGCTTACGGCGAGGATCCCAAGGCCAGGTCTATAGCCACGCAGATCGTTCATAACCGTCCAATTACAGACACTGGGCAACTGGCGGCGATCGTGGCCCGTGCTTATGGCCCCTGGGCTAAACGGTCTCGGATTCATCCGGCGACCCGAACGTTCCAGGCCTTACGCATAGCGGTGAACGACGAACTAGCTCAGCTTGAGCACAGCTTACCGCTGATGGAACAATTGCTAGCCCCGGGTGGGCGGTTGGCAATCATCAGCTTTCACAGTCTGGAAGACCGCATCGTCAAGCAATATTTTGCTGACAATGCCGGCGACAGATATGATGCCGAGCTGCGACTGCTAAGCAAAAAGCCGCTCACCGCCAGCCACAATGAAATAGTTATCAATCCGCGCGCCCGCAGTGCTAAACTGCGAGCCGCACGTAAAATAAAACAAAAATAAGAAAGGTAATAAGGACAACTCGAATGCCCATAAAGGTACAGAGTAAAAATTCCCCAGCATACCATTTCAAAGTCAGGGTAACCTAGCTAAGAAGTAGGGAAGGGCAGCGCCAAGTATGCGAAGGCGCTGCCACCAAAAAATAAAAAACATGACATATTCATCATCTGTTGCCGCAAGTCGTCGAGGTTACGCCCGACGCAACCAAAACTCCGTTAATTTTACTTCCGCCGCCAAAACTTTGGGGCCGGTCAGTAATAGCGTTATTCTAATCGTCCTGGCTTGCCTTATCGGTCTGCTATATTTGACCCAGGTAACAAAAACAAATAGTTACGGCTACACTATTAACAGTTTGCAATCACAGCAAAGCCAACTCCAAAGCGAAAAAGCCAACTTAGAAGTTAGCGCCGCTCGGGCCCAAAGCCTCGACCGTGTGGCTAGTAGTGACCAAGCCAAGAACATGGTTTCGGTTGCGCCCTCGGCTGTTGTTGCCCACTAAACTCATCTATGCCACCACGCCCAGCGATCAAACACGCTCTAGCACCTGCCAGCGCCAACCGCCGATTGTTGGTTTGGTATATCTTTTTAATTCTAATAATTTCTATAATTGGGGCTAGGCTATTCTATCTACAAGTCATCAAGCACGATTACTATCGAGCGGCCGCGCTGAGCGACCAGCTCAAAGAATATTCAATTGCACCAGAGCGGGGGATTATCCAAGCTCAAGAGGCCGGCGGGGTAGTGCCGCTGGTTCTTAATCAAACACTCTATACACTCTATGCCGACCCAACATTTGTCAAAAATGCGTCTGTCGATTCTCAGAAAATCGCTGGTCTTATTGGTGGAGATGTAGCCAACTACCAAGCTTTGATGAAAACCAAAAATACCCGCTACGTTATCTTGGCTAAAAAATTAAGCGCCGACCAAAGCCAGAAGCTATCCAATCTGAAGCTGCCGGGTATAGGTACACAACCTCTGGATTATCGCACCTATCCCCAGGGTACATTGGCCTCTCAGCTGTTGGGCTTTGTTGATAACGACGGCATTGGCAAATATGGCATAGAACAAGATCTAAATGCTGAGCTAGCCGGCAAGCCAGGGGAACTCAAGGCGATAACTGATGCTTCCGGTATTCCGCTGGCCGCCAGCCGCGACAATATTCAGATTGATCCCAAAAATGGTGATAATATTCTGCTTGGTTTGGACCTTGGTATGCAGGCCCAAATGGAAAAGATCCTAGCGGCCGAATATAAATCCACCAAGTCTCAAGGCTTGAGCGCCGTTATCATAAACCCCAATAACGGCCAAGTCAAAGCCATGGCTAATTATCCAACCTATGATCCGTCTAACTATGCCAGCGTTACCGACCAGAAATTGTTCCAAAATGCGGTCGTAGACAACGCTATTGAACCTGGCTCAACCATGAAAAACTTAACCACGGCCGCCGCTCTGGATCAGGGCGTCATTCAACCCAATACGACGTTTTATGATCCAGCGCACTGGGTAGTTGACGGCTTTAATATCACAGATATTGAGGAAGATGGCGGCGCTGGTACTAAGAGCATTGGCGATATTCTGAACCTTTCACTCAATACTGGCGCCACCTGGATGCTGATGCAAATGGGCGGCGGCCAAATCAACGCCCAAGCGCGCACCCGCTGGCATGACTATATGGTTAATAATTTTCAGCTGGGCAAGCCGACCGGCATAGAGCAAGGCTATGAATCAGCCGGCTATGTGCCCAGCCCGACCAGTGGCTACGGGCTCGACCTAACCTATGCCAACACCGCTTTTGGCCAAGCGCTGACGCTCACAGCTCTACAAATGAGTGCTGCATTATCCAGCGTTTTAAACGGCGGTACCTACTACCAACCTCACCTGGTCGATTCGGTGACTGATTCAACCGGCAGGGTAACTGTCAAAAAATCAGTGATCGTTAAAAAGAACGTTGTTAAGCCGGCAGTTGGCACCGAGATTCAAAGTCTAATGGAATACGTTGTCGCGCAGCACCTTTCGCCCGGTGGCTTTAGCTATCTGAACTTCCCATCTAACTATAGTGTCGGAGGCAAAACTGGTACTGCTCAACTGGCCAACCCAGCCGGGGGTTATTATGCCGATAAGTTCAACGGTACTTACGCCGGCTTTGTGGGTGGTGATAGCCCCCAGTACGTCATAGTGGTCTTTAACACACAGCCAGGGGTGGCTGGCTACGCCGGCTCCTATGGCGGCCAACCAGTCTTTGCCGATCTCGCCCACATGTTAATAAATGGCGGCTATGTTACCCCCAAGACGGGCTCATAGGTGCTATAATGCAAGAGAAGTACAGTAAGTAAAAACAGATATGACAAACATTAATTTCTCGCTAAATTATTGATGGCTATAAATAGAATGACTGCCCGTAGATTTTTGGTGACCGCGCTTAACCTCAGCCGGGCAGGGGACGAATCGTCATGAGCGCCCGTCCGCGGCACGGCAGCTTTGGGGGCCTAGAAGCTGGTACCGCGCCCGTTGGATCCCGTCGCCACAAACCGGACTACTGGATTTTGATTCTTGGTTCGTTGTTGCTGGGCATCGGCCTAGTAGTTGTTTATTCTATTTCTCCCGCACTATCCGCTAGTCAAAAAACCAGCCAGAGCTACTTTGTCATCAAGCAGTTAGTTGATGTTGCTCTGGGCGTCGTGGCCTTTTTGGTAGCTAGCTCTATTCCGATCGGCAAGTGGAAACTTTTGGTTAAGCCACTGGTTTTGGCAGCAATCGTTGGATCACTAGTTGTGATGGTGACGCCTATTAACACCGCCTATCCGGCACATCGCTGGATAAGACTGGGTAGCTTTTCATTTCAAATCGCCGAACTTATCAAGCTGGCGTTATTAGTTGGTTTGGCTAGTTTTTTGACAGCCAAATGGCGGTCTGGGCAGCTGGCCGACTCCAAAAAAACTCTCTACCCGCTACTTGGCCTACTTCTAATTCTGGGCGTCGTGGTTGCCAAGCTGCAGAGCGATCTTGGGTCTATGGGTGTCATGGTTATAATCATGGGCGCCATGGCGTTTACGGTCGGCGTGCCACTAAAAAAGATAGCTCTGATTGGCAGCGCCGTCCTTGTTCTATTAGCTTTGAGTGTTTCTACTAGCGCCTATCGTCGGCAGCGCCTGACCACTTTCTTGCACCCCCAGAGCAACTGCCAGAACAGTGGCTATCAAGCCTGCCAAGCTTTGATATCGGTTGGTTCGGGTGGTGTAGCCGGACTCGGGCTCGGTTACAGCGTTCAAGCCTACGGCTACCTGCCAGAGGCTTCCAATGACTCTATCTTTGCTATTATCGCCGAAAAACTAGGCTTTATTGGCACCGTGGCTATTCTGGCTCTATATGCAATTTTTATCACTCGCCTGAAACGGATTATCGAGCACACGGCGGACCAGTTTTACCGCTTGTTGGTGGTGGGCGTTATGGCTTGGCTTAGCACTCAAATGATTATAAATGTGTGCGCTATGATAGGCCTGTTGCCGCTCAAGGGCATAACCTTGCCGCTGATCAGCCAGGGCGGTACGAGCCTGGTATTTTTAACGGCGGCGCTAGGTCTGGTTTTCCATATTTCACGCTATACTAGTTACAGTGTCACAGAGCCTAAAACAGCAGTCAATGAAACACCAATCACCAGTAATAGTCATGAGCGGGGGCGGCTCGGGCGGCCATATAACGCCACTATTGTCACTCGCCCACGAACTTAAGCAACTCAAGTCCGATTGCGAGATAGTTTATATCGGCCATAAGGGCGATCGTTTCGATAGTCTAAAGCTGTCTACTGACAACTTTGACTTCATAGCCTTTATTCAAGCTGGTAAATTTCGGCGCTACCATGGAGAGGGTTTTGTTTCGCACTTTAATCCAAAAACCTTCATCCTCAACATCCGTGATTTTTTTCGACTAGGCGGGAGTGTATTGGCTAGCCTGCGTATCTTGCGCAAGGTTAGAGCCGACGTAATGTTCAGCAAGGGTGGCTTCGTGTCTTTGCCGGTTGGCCTGGCTGCTCATATTTTACGTATTCCGATAATTACACATGATTCTGACAGCGTACCTGGTTTGGCTAACCGTGTTGTTGGTCGCTGGGCCACCGTGCGCACTAGCGGTATGCCGTTGGATGATTCATCTGGCAAGCTTTATGTCGGCATCCCCATCAAAGAAGAGATCAAACAGGCTGGTCCTGAGGCTCAAAAGAAGCTCAAGAAATCCCTTGGCCTATCGGTCGAGAGCCAGCTATTGCTAGTTGGCGGGGCGGGCAACGGCTCGCGTCGCATCAATCAACTTTTAGCTGTCATTGCCCCTCATCTTCTTAGCAATAATCCCGGGCTGCACATTGTTCATTTTGCCGGCCAAGCCAAGCAAGTCGAAACAGCTCAGGAGTACCACGCCACCCTGGATGCTTTGCAGCGCAAAAGAGTTGAGGTCTTTGGCTTCTCGGACGATTTCTTTAAATACATCGCCGCCGCTGATTTAATAATTAGTCGCGCTGGAGCCACATCGATCGCTGAATTCGCAGCGGCTGCTAAGGCCTGCATCATAATTCCCAGTCCATACTTGACGGGCGGGCACCAATTAAAAAATGCCAAAGTTCTGCAAGATAAAGACGCTGCCGTCGTTGT
>Ga0265338_10000414_pt1 | contig 76428 bp, 80 predicted proteins | sample 42126metaG_FD_193579 | JGI IMG/M metagenome (GOLD analysis project Ga0265338, IMG submission 193579) | Rhizosphere microbial communities from Carex aquatilis grown in University of Washington, Seatle, WA, United States - 4-21-26 metaG | ecosystem: Host-associated > Plants > Roots > Rhizosphere...
ACCGGAATATGGTCCTGGAAGGCCTGGACCCGATCGAGGTCAGGCGTGCAGAGCTCATGCAGCACAAGGCAATGGCCGGGCGCAGCAGGACGTTCGACGAATGCGCGAAGGCGTTCATCGAGGCTAACCGGTCGGGCTGGAAAAGCGCCAAGCACGCCGCGCAATGGGAGAACACGCTCGCCGCCTACGCTTCACCGGTCATCGGGCCTCTATTCGCGCAGGACATCGACACGGCCCTGGTCGTGCGCGTGCTCGAGCCGGTCTGGCAGCTCAAGACGGAAACGGCCAGTCGTGTGCGCGGGCGCATCGAGGCCGTGCTCGACTGGGCGACGGTGCACAGGTATCGGGAGGGCGACAACCCGGCCCGCTGGAAAGGGCATCTCGACAAGGTCTTTCCTGCACGCACGAAGGTACGTAAGGTGTGGCATCGTGCTGCGTTGCCCTACGCGGGCGCTGGTGCGTTCGTGAAGCAGCTCCGGGAGCAGAAGGGCCTGGCAGCGCGTGCGCTTGAACTCCTCATCCTGACCGCTGCCAGGACCAGCGAAGTGCTCGGGGCCACGCGTAGCGAATTCGATCTTGATGCCGCCACGTGGACCGTGCCGGCGCAACGGATGAAGGCGGACCGCGTGCACCGGATTCCGCTGTCCGAACCTGCCCGCGACCTCGTGCGCTGTCTGCTCGACGAGACTGGCGGCGAGCTGCTGTTCCCGGGCATGAAAAGAGGGAAGCCGCTGTCGAACACGGCAATGCTCGCGGTCCTTCGGCGGATGGAGCAAACCGGTATCACCGTACATGGTTTCCGGTCGACATTCCGCGACTGGGCAGCCGAGTGCACGACCTATCCGAACGAGATGGCGGAGATGGCGCTGGCGCACGCCGTGGACGACAAGGTGGAGGCCGCGTATCGACGCGGCGACATGTTCCGGCGCCGCAAGCAGATGATGGACGACTGGGCGGCATACTGTGCACGGGCCGCGTAGCCGTTTCACCTGTCACCCGCGAACGCCAGGCTTGCAGATGTTTGGTGTTGATGCAGGAGACGCGCACGCCTCATCAATGGTCCCCGTTCACATGTGCTTCGATTGATGCCGCTCACGGATCCGGAAATAGCGAAGTTTTTTCGCGAATGGGCGGGAAGAAGCAAGGATGGACTTTCTCTCGCTGCGGGATGGGAACTCATGGGAAACGATGGGACGTCCCCCGCATGGGCAGTCCGCCGAAGCGCCGCAACGATCCTCCTGAGAACGCGTTTGATACACCTGGCGGCACGCGCTAGTCTGGTCATGTCCTGTGATGTCTGGACTTCGTCGGGAGGGCCTTCACCGTGAACGAGCAGGGTGGTGATCACGCAGGTGCGAAAGCGCGCCTTATCCGTCTTCGTGAGGTGCGCACGCGGGTAGGACTCGGCGCGAGCACAGTTTATCGTTACCTCGCCGCGGGAAAATTTCCTCGGCCTGTCGACATTGGGGGGGGACGCGTAGCATGGCTTGAAAGCGAGGTCGACGCATGGATCGCAAGCCGCCCGGAAGTTGGCGGTCGCGGTCGGCAGTAGCTGTCTGCTCATCCTGGCCGGGCCAGGGTCTTCCGGGGCAGACGGTGGAAGTCCTGGGGCGGTGATCGGGCCACAACGGTATGAGCATCCATGGCCGGGATTACAAGTGTGGCTCTACATGGGGAGCATTGGCATGGGCGACGGGCAGTTCCGCGAGCAGCGTTAAGAGGTCGTTATGCCGGGAAACGGTGACATGCTCTGGATCAACGGTGCTGACGGCTTGTGCTGGGTAAGCGGTTTCGAGTGGACCTTCATCGTAGCGCCTCCACGCAGGACGCCAGGAGCGAGTGCCTGGATTGCACCCACGGCCGCGCAGGCGTAGACGGCTGAGAGATCTTTCGTGCCGAAGTGCTACGGCATCACGGCGTCGTTGTTGCCGCGGATACGCTTACGTTTGACCGAGCAGTGTGGCGCCGCGCGGCTCGTTGTTCCAGGTACCGTCGACGCGTAGACGGGCGACCATGTATGAAGGAGTGTAAGCCATACGGAATTTTGTACGCCTGATGGTGAAGGGAGAAGACTGTGGTTATTGCTGCGGGCGATGTGATTCCCCTGTCCCAGGCAAGTGCCGACCTGTCAGGGATTGCCGACCGGCCAGAGGCCGGTTTTGAAAAAATCGTCACGAAGAATGGCGAACAATACGTTGCCATCGTTGATGCCCAGAGGCTCGACTACGCTCACAAGCTGCAGCGAGCGTGCATTAGCCTGTTACTGGCCGAGGAGGCAGGTAGGGGCCTTGACGACATAGCTGCCGGCAACGTGAAAGACGCACGCAGGACGTTGTCGGCAATCAGGCGCCGACGTGTGCCGTGACAGCGTGATGCGCTGCAAGGTGTACTGCAACTTCGAGTGCGGCCTTGCATCGCCCATCAGTGACGCTGCGACGGTTGTGACCGGAACCCTGGACATGTAGCGATCCAGTTTTCGACACCCTGACCGCTTTCGAGATGACCGTGCTGTGTCGGGCGCAGTCGGGAGCCAGTCTTGGGATGGCAAGGCGAGAAATAGCCCGCCACTCGAGCGCAGACTCGGCTCAAGATTTGGGACATGATTCGTGCGCCGATACACATGATTATGTGTATCGGCGCGTGCTTTCTGACGGCGGACACCATGGCTGAAACTGTTAATTTCACGGGGTCGGTGGACCGGGAGCTTCTCAAGCGCTCGCCAAGATTCTCGCGGCGAAGTCGGACACGTCCGTTGATGCGCTGTTTAATGCCGAGCTTTGCTATCTCGTCGAGACATTCGAGGCGGCGGAGGCGAGCGGCAACCAGAACTTCCGCACCTTGCTCGATTTCTCTCTCGGCCGCATCGACGACCGTCTGGCGATGCAGGCGCTTGGTATCGACAGCGACGAAGATCTCTTCCTGTTGATGGCACAGGCGCGCCGACGCGCAGGACGTTGTCCTCCACGTGAAAGCTGTCAGCACGCGACATATGCAACGCGGATACAGGTACATCACCGGTTCATCCGCTCGCGCCTTTCAACATCACGTTAATGGTTGCACCTGCATCCGACACCCTGCCTTGTTTCGCAGTTGATCTTTCGTCTGAGAAAAACGAAAAAAGATGTGTGGAGGGCCCGGCTGCGTTTCCGTGTGATCAAGCTGCCGATAGCGCCGGAGAGTGCGAGGAGGCATTCCAGATCCCTGAACACGGTAGAAGCCGGTTCCGTCGCCACGAGACGCGCATGCTCACTCGAGGCAGGGAACATGATGGAAGAACTCAATGCATGGCGGCAGGCTGGCGCTAAACGCAGCCTCGCGACTTCCGCTCCTGGCGTCAGTCCTGACCAGCGTTCGCCACAGGCCGAGAGCGAAGTTCATCGGCTGCGCAAGCTTGTTGAATTGAAGGATCACCAGATCTGTGAGCTGCGCAAGGCGCTGGCCCATACGGCGACGGTTCACTTTTCACTGGAAGATCGTCTTCAGCGCGAACTGGACTCTCTGCGGGTCATGCTGCCCGACGACGGACCGCAGACGCAATGTGGGGTGCCGGGTGCTGATGAACCCGAGCTCGGTACCATGGTCAGATTGCCGTATATGACGAAAACGCTGTCCGTCCTGTTCGACGCCATGTATGCGTTCTGGGCTGACTGCAACGACACGAAAGCGCCCAAATCAAGCACTGTCGCACACGCGATTGACGAACGCCTGGGTTTGAGCTCACAGGCGAATGGCGAGGCGTCGCGCAGCGGTCAGGCCTACGCGTCTGCGATCAGGCCTGACTGGGTCAAGGACGCTGACAACCGTCACCATTGCCGACCGGCTGGCGTCAGGTGATGCAGGTCTGCTCCAAAGTCCTGCACGATTGTGCGGTTACGGATGGGGCGAGTCGCCCGGGTGGATCATCGGTGTGCCGCTGATTGTCAGGGGCGCGTTTGACTGCCAATCGGCAGGGCGGGGATGATCGATTCGAAAGCGTTGAGCTGTCGGCAAATCTCTAAGGCGGCAGATTGCGCCCAGCAACGTGCCGGCATCGCAATGGATGCAGCTGAAGCTGGCGGGTGTCAGATCGATTGCGCATGCAACGATGTCGGAAGGCTTTCCAGGCCCGCCATGACCGAGATCGACGAGGGCGAGTCCATAGCGCCGGTACAGACGGGCCACGGAGCGTGTGAGTACCCCGACCAGTCGTATAACACCGAAGGAGGCAGCAAGCGCCATCGAATAGGGAAATAGCGACATGCCAGACGTGGTCGCGTCGAGCTGGTTCGACAGGCTTGTTCCCGCAAACCGGGACATTTCCCAGATCGAAGGCGAGGAGGGTACGGATTCCGGATATACGAGTTGCGGGAAGACATCGCGAAGGAGGCATGGCCCTGTCGTGGGCATCAGGCGCGCGCATCCGCAGACCGTTCCATCGGTGGCCAGGGCCACGAGCTGGATGGTGTCGCCTCCATCGAATTCGTCCCATTCGGCTGTGGCGTCAGCTGAGACGCCGGGAATCTCCCAGTGCAACCGCTGGACAAAAACCTTGTGACGGAAGGCTCCGAGACGGTGACGCAAACTGGTTGGCAGATCGTCGAGTCTGCCGGCTATGACGTGTGACATGGCTCCTCCTCGTGTTAGCCGTTGAGGCGAAGCTATCAGTGCGATTTCGGACCAGAAACTCGGAAGTTGCGGAGGGTGGAGGCACAATTGCCTATGCAGCGGGTACCGCTGCCACAGGCAATCGGCACGCGAAAGAGAAGGCCAGACGGGATGATCGAAAGGGGGCGTCAGGGTTCGACCAGACCCTGGACGGTCGCGTTGACGGCCGCCGCTGTGCGACTGTTGAAGTTGAGCGCTTTCATCGCTTCTTCAATGTGATAGTCGACGGTATAGCGGGAAATCCCGAGGATGATGCCGATTTCCGTTGAGGTTTTGCCGCGAGCGACCCAGGTGAGGCATTCCCGCTGACGGGGTGTCAGGAAGTGGGAGGCTTTCGTTGACCGTGTGCGCGTGAGCCGGTGCAGCTCGAAGTGAAACTGGGTGCTGATGAGATAGGCGAGCCGGGCGTTGAATGCATCGTTGACCGATTCGAGAGGTCCCGCCAGACTGAAGAGCAGGACGCTGCCGCCGGGCTGGTGCAGCGGCACGCTGAGGCCGCCCGGCAAACCGGCCTGCCGCGCCTCGTCGAGGATTCGATGTTCGGCCTTGCTCAAGCCGACAATGTCGTGCCAGCGGAAGGGTGCCGACTGGGTGAATGCAGCGCGGTGAACGGGGTCGGCACAGGCGTAGTTACGGCGTTGATAGTGTCGGACCCATTCATCCGGATAATCGCCGCAGATTACCTCCAATGCCGTCCGAGGGAGGCAGGGGGAACGGGTACGTGCAACGCGGCTGATGACGAAATGGGGAAAGCCCAACGCGCTGGCGGCGTTTCCGAAGGAGTCGGCGAGTGAGGGAAGATCGGCGGCATATGCGAGTGGCATCATCGGTGCCGTGACGGCTCCCTGCGAGCGGTCAACTGCAGGTGACGTGGGGCGGAGGACCGCATTGGGAGGGTCCTGCGATGCATCTTTCATATCGACTACCTCGGCGCTGCCCCACGGGGTCCGGAACATCAGTACCGCATGAAAGTGCTGGTCCCTGCACACGATGTGCGCAGCTCATGCGAGAGGCATTTCCGGGAGTGAGGAGCCAGTCAGAGGCCGGCATCCGGTTGCCAGAAGGGAGTTCCGGCACGGTCTACCAGACGCCGGCTGCTGACGTTTCCGGTAACCACTTTACACATATTATAGTCAGTAGAATAGATTCGCACGTCGTGCCACTTTCAGTGCGCGGCAGTCGGCAAGCCTCGACGGTAAAGGTCGTTGCGACGGGAATAAAAGGGCTGCGATGCTGCTTCGCTGAGGGGGTGTCCGTGCGACCGGAACGCCGTTAAGCGTAGCTGTGGGCCGGTGGTTATTGATCCGATTACCGGCAGAGGACCGCTGCGGCGCAGAATCCGCCGACGCCTCGCGCGAAAAGGAGGAACGGGCGACCGGGAACAAGGACGTCATCGCAGTCGGCCAGATTGATGAATGGATCGCTGACGGTGACGTGTCCGACACGCGCAAAATTGCTGGCGAACAGCCGCTCCCGTGGAATCCGGAGCGAGTCCAGCAGCCGGTACCATGCAGGAAGGTCCAGATGGTGTGGCAGGATGAGCTGCAGGTCTTCGGGGGGGCAGTGCGCCTGCCGGAGGGTGGTGCTGATCAGGCTGCGGGCTGCAAGAAATTGGCGCGCGGCGACGGACGGACTGTCGAGTCCTGAGGTGCCGCGCCACCCCAGTCCGCTGCAGTGCGTCCCCACTGCAAGCAGCCGGTTGGTCGCGCCGCCGCGTTGCACGAGCGCGGCAAACGCGCCGTCACCCATGATGCCTTCGCCGCGCATGAGTCTCTCTGGTTCAAGTGGCATGACGTCCGCGCCGACGAGCAGGACGCGACGCATGTGCGGCCGCGCGACGAACATCACACGGATGACGCGCAGTGCGCCCAGTGCCGAGGCGCAGTGTTGCTGGGCGAGGGAAAACGTCTCGGCGTGGGTAAAACAAAAGCGATCGCACAGCAGACCGGGCAGCGACATGGGCGGCGGAGCGATGCTGCCCTGCAGGGTGTGCACGTAGACGAGGCAGTCGATGGTATCCGCCGCGACACACGAGGCGAGCATGACCTGATGGATTGCGCTGGCCGCGAGCCCGATTGCCGTCTGGCCCGTGGCGCGGTGGTACCGATGCATTCCGGCACGTTCGAGCCCCGGTACGGCAGCGTATTGTCCGGCGCGCCTGCCCCAGCTTCCGACGTCATCGACGCGCCCGGGAAGATGATAGGCGACATGGGTGATAGCGGGATCCTGCGTCATGAGGCAGAGCGCCTGGTGGACCGGCGGTCCTGGAAGGGCATGCCGCGCGCCTCGAGCAACGCGGCACCGATGAAGCCTCCGATGCCGAACCCCCACAGCAGCGTGCGGCGGTCGTGGCGGGGGGCCAGGCAATCGGGTGTCTGTGCGAGTCGGACGATGGACTCGGCCGCGCCAAGGTGAGCAGACTCTTCGCGCCGTTCGCGCACGGCAGGGCGATCGAGATGGCTGTGCACTGCGACACTGAGGGATGGCATCCCCTGATGGCCGATCACATCGTTTATCTGGTTGCGGTGGAGGCCATTCCGGGCGAGCAGAAGATCGATGAGCTTTGTCAGTGTGGATGCCCAGGACTCGTCGCCTTTTGTGGTCCCGGGTTGGCTGCGATGGGGAACGCGGCGCGTTTCGGCATCGAGTATCCTCAGCCCGCCACTTTCAGGGGCGGCTCTTTGGATGAGCAGCGCGCCGGCGGCGTCCCCCTGTATCACTCCGCCCGTCGCGCATCTTGTGAACGGTGGGTACCATTTCTCGGCAGCGACAATCAGGATGGTGTGGACGTCCGCCTCGGCAAGCAGCAGGTCACCGGCAAGTCTCAAGGCAGTGAAGACCGACGCTCCCTGCTGTTGCGATACCGAAAACGCAAGGCACGACGCGCCGGTTTCCTCGCACAGCCTGCCGGCGGTTGTGGCCGGGACATGCTCGCCGGGCGTGGTATGGCAGAACATGATGACGTCGATCGGGCTGGCGTTGCCGGGGCGTCTGGCGCAAATGTTCCTGAGTACCTGCGCGGCGAGTCCTGTCTGGTCCAGTGTGGTTTCGACAGGGATCATGTAGCACCGATCCGGAATCGCTGGATCGTGACTCAAGGTCGGCGGATGACCGGCCTCAATCTGCGGTAATGCCTCCAGCCAGTGTCCATAGTCCGGATGCCAGGAACGCATCCAGGTGTTCCAGCCTGGGTTGCTGGTAGTGCGCAGTGCTGATTCTTTTTCAAGCCATCGGGACAGCGGCATGGCGGGCGGCACACACGACGTCAGTGCGGTGATGACCGGGCGGCTCATGGCTCACCCGCGGGCGTCCCGGTGGCCAAGGCGAGGTCTCCCGGCAACAGGTCGTACAGTACGCGTCCAAAGCGGGAGCCCTGCATGACGTGGCAGTTGCGCTGCTGTCCAGCGGGGCGAAACCCGATGCGCTCGAGCAGCCGGCGCGAGCGCACGTTACAGTCCACCGCCCAGGCCGTGATGCACTGCAGACGGTCGGTCATGAAGGCATCATGCAGCACGCGCGTCGATGCGAGCAGCGTCATGTCACGGCAGGCGGGTCTTCGTGCGTCGCGCAGGACCCAGAAGGATCCGGTTCCGAATGCATGCGTGATGTCGCTGACGGCCGCAAGGCCACTCGGCGTGTGGTGTCCCATGGCGCCGAAAACCCGAAGCCTGTGCCGGCCGCTGCGGGCCATCGACTGGATGGCGAGGAGCGGCAGTGTCTGGCGGCCCAGCCCGAAATCGAACCACTGGTTGAGGTCCGGCCGCGCGAGCCAGGCGGCAATATCGTGCAGGTCGTCACCATCGGGCTCGCGAAGCCAGCAGGATGGCGCTCTTCCTGCGGCCAGGACACACCGGTCCTTTTGCCCCTCAGGAACGCGGGCCTGGTTGCAGTTGCTCACGCGGATTCTCCGTCCCAGCGCGTGCTGGCGCAGTTGCGGTCAGGCTCTGGCCGACGCCGGAAAAAAGCATCGCAAACCAGTGCATTGTCTGGAACCGCGCTGCAGGGGGCAGTCCTTCGACGTAGCCGTGCCCGCCGCACAGCTGCACCAGCTCCCGGCTTGCATCCAGCGCCTCGGTTGCGATGTGACGGGCCATCTGGCTGACGGTCACGACCTGCATGTCGCCGTCGAGCATCGCGGCGCTGCGCAGAAAGAGGTGGCAGGCATGGGCCGCCGTGACCAGGTCGGCGACGCGCGAGGCGACGAGTTGATGGGCGGCAAGCGGCTTGCGGAAGCTGTGGCGACCCGCGCTGTATGAGAGCGCGAAACTGGCGCTTTGCCGCATCGCTCCGCAGAGCAGTGCGCCAAGATAGAGCGCAACGTCGACTAACCACAGCCGGGCGGGATCGTGCGGCCTCATACCCGCAGCAGGAGGGACAGTGACAACGTGCGCTTTGGACGTGGCAAGGTCGTAATGCTCGAGGCACAGGCCATCCGTGAGCACGACTGTGGCATTGCCGGGCTCCGGTGAGCTTGCATCTGCTGTCGCGATGACGAGACTGATGTGCCCGTCGCGCTCCTGAATCGTCATGAAGGGCGAGTTGCGGTGCTGGCGCAGCACCCACATGCCGGCACCATTGACGTCGACGATACCCGGTGCGATCGACGTCGTGCCGTCGAAATAGTGACTGACGTCGTGATCAGGCAGACGGTCAAGCGCCTCGCAACCGCGCAGCGTCATCAGTGCGGGGCTGCTGAGCGAGAGCTGGACGGCCCGCTCAAGCGGGCCGGCGGCGAGTTGTTCCATGATGAGCGCCAGGTCGTGCCGGCTGATGTTCATGCCGCCGCCAGCTTCCGGCAGGATCATGCGTCCCACTTCGAGCGTTGCAGCCAGCCGGACAGTCTCGAGCCATGCCGAAGGATCGGGCGGCTGCCGAAGCAGCGGCTCAAGGCGGTCGCGCGCGAACCGTTCGGTCGCTGCACGCAGGTCCTGCATTTCTTCACTGAGATCCCATGTTGCGGGTTCAGGTACCGCGACAGAACATCCAGTCATTACCATGCTGTTCTCCGTGGTGTCCAGGCTAGACGAGCATCTCGACGGGGGCCGGGTGACCTAGGAAATGCTCCGGGCTGGCTGAGCGGCCATAGGCACCCGATTGCCTGATCACCACATAATCCCCGATACGCGATTCGGGCAATTCCACGTCGTCGGCGAGCCGGTCGAGAGGCGTGCACAGGCAGCCGACCACGTGGCAGCGCTCGTACGACGTGGCATTGGCCCGGTTTCCGAGGAAGACCGGGAAATTCCGGCGCAGGACCTGGCCGAAGTTGCCGGAGGCCGCCAGATGGTGATGCAGACCGCCGTCGGTGATGACAAACGTCTTGCCGCCCGAGACCTTGCGGTCGATGACGCGGCACACATAGATGCCTGCTTCGCCGACCAGATATCGTCCGAGTTCCAGGATGGTTTTCGTGTGTGGAAGCAGTGAGTGAAGCCGCGCGTGCCAGCCGTGCATGGCGCCACAGACGGCCTCGATATCCAGCGGTGTTTCCCCCGGGAAATAGGGGATGCCAAAGCCGCCGCCGAGATTGACGAAGTCGGGTTCCACGCTCAGGTCGCCGGCCAGGCGCTCGACGAGTTCCGCACTAAGTCGCTGCGCCTGGATCACTGTCGGCGCATGCAGGCATTGCGAGCCCCAGAAAATGTGAAAACCGCTGAGTGCGACTTCCCGTGCTGCCAGTTCGCGCAGGAGCGTCGGCACCTGATCGACGTCCACGCCGAACGGGGTACCGCCGCCGCCCATGCGCATGCCGCTGTGGCTGACCTGAAAGTCGGGATTGATCCGGATCGCGACACGGGGTTTCACGCCCAGTTCCCATCCCAGTGCGGTGACAAGGCGCAGCTGCGTCTCCGATTCGATATGGATGTTGACGTCGCATGCAACGGCGCGCCGCAGGTCGTCGTGGGACTTGCCGGGGCCGGCGAACCCGATGTCTCCAGGTGGCGCACCCGCATCGAGCGCGAGGGCCATTTCCTGCGCCGAAGCCACGTCGAAGCCGTCGACTTCCCCGCCGAGATGATGAACGACGGACGGCATCGGGTTGGCCTTGATCGAATAGTGGAGCTGCATGTTGCCGGGTATCAGGCGGCGTAGTTCCCGGATGCGTTGCGTGATCGCGGTGCGGTCATAGGCGAAGAACGGTGTGCGCCCGGCGCGTTCGGCAAGCTGGCGGATGTCGGCGCCCCCGAACGGCAGGCCCGGGCTGGAGAGAGAATGGTTCATGATGTCTGTCCGGAGCCTGAAGCGTGGGCCGCGAATGCCGTGCGCAGCGCAGCGCGGTCGAACTTGCCGTTGGCGTTGCGTGGAATCTCCGCACAACGGACGATATCCCGGGGGACCATGTACCGCGGCAGCTGCTTGATGCACCAGTCGCGTACCCCGTCGGTTGTCACTGTGTCGCCTGTCATGACCACCATCAGGGCGACAGCTTCGCCGAGTTCCCCGTCCGGTATGCCGAACGCGGCGACTTCGTCCACGAGACCGCTTGCGTGGACGGTTTCCTCGATTTCCTCGGGGCTGATGCGATAACCGGAGCTTTTGATCTGGGCATCGTTGCGGGCGATGAAATAGAGAAAACCTTCTGCGTCACGCTGCACGAGGTCACCGGACCAGACCGCGGTGTCCCGCTGCGCGCCGCCCGGTTTCACTTCGGGGGATGGGCGATAGCGTTGGGTGGTGCGCGCGGTGTCGTTCCAGTATCCGAGCGTGACAAAGGCGCCTGTGTGCACCAGCTCGCCGGGTTCACCGGGCTCGCATGGCGTACCGTCCGGACGCACGACAAGCACGCGTGCGTTCGGGACGGCCTTGCCGATGGAGTCCGGTCGCCGGTCGACCTCAGCGGGGTCCAGGAATGTCGAGCGGAAGGCCTCGGTGAGGCCATACATCAGGAACGGCTTCGCTCCCGGAAACAACGCCCGCAGTTTCTGCAACACCGGCAGTGGCAGGCGGCCGCCCGTGTTCGCGAAGTAGCGCAGGCGGCGTCGCGCCGCGTCTGACCATGCCGCGCCCGCGAGTTGCATCCACAGCGGCGGCACACCGGTGAGCGCGGTGATGTGCTCGCGCTCGCACGCTGCGATCGCGTCGTGGGCCGTCAGGTAATTCAGGAGAACGGGCGTGGCGCCGGCGGCCCAGGCGGATGTGAGCTGGCTCAGTCCGGCGTCGAAGCTCAGTGGAAGCGCTGCGAGGATGCGGTCTGACGGCCCGTGGCCAAGGTACTCGGCGACGCTCCATGCGCCTTCAAGGAGGTTGCGATGGCTGAGCATCACGCCCTTGGGTAGTCCTGTGGAGCCGGAGGTGTAGAGCAGGGCGGCGAGATCTGTATCGACGCACGCTTTGCAGAAGGTTGTGTCTGCAACGTCATTCGGGGTAACGGCGGTGGTCCAGGGCCAGCGATGAATCCGGCCAGCCGCTTCCAGATTCGCGAGAGGCACGCCGGGCTCATCCACGATGATGACGTCTGCCACGGGCGAGGACCCTGCTTCAGCCAGGGTATGGGCGCGCAAGCCTGATGTGACGAGACATGCCGCGCCGCAGTCGCGCAGCACGTGGCTGACCTGCGCCGGCTTGAGAAGCGGATTGACCGGAACGAACACGCCGCCCGCGGCAGTCGCGCCCAGCATGGCAACGACGGCCTCAACGCGCTTGTCGAGGAAGATCGCGACGCGCGCACCTGGCGGGATGTCGAGCGCGGTCAGGGCATGTCCGAACGCGTGGGCGCTGTTGACCAGTTCCCTGTACGTGACGACGGTCTCTGGGCAGACGAGCGCCTGTGCATCCGGGGTACGCCGTGCGTGTGACTGGACGAGGTCAAGGAGATTTCTCATTGCTGGACTCCGATAGCGTTCCTGGTCAGTGGCGTATGACCATCGCGCCGAAGCAGCCGGCGAGTCCGCTCGAAAACAGCAGCGACGACGTGCCTGGCGCGCGGTGCGGGGACGTACCGAAATTGATGAATGGATCGGCGCCGAACACGTGACCGAATTTCCCGAAGTTCGACGTGACGAGCCGCTCGTGGGGCACGGCCAGCATCGTCATCAGGCGGGACCAGCCAGGAAGGTTGACGTGGTGAGGCAACACGGCCGCGAGATCACGTCCCGTGATCCCGGCCTGCGCGAGGGCGGCGCGCATCGTGGTGAATGCGGACCAGTAGTAGCGGTCATCGGGAACGGGCTGCAGTTCGTCATCCGTGCCGCGAAAATAACGGTGGTCGGTATACAGGTGCAGGCCGGTAATCCGGTTGCGATCGCAATCCCGCTCCAGTAGAAAGGCACACGCACCGTCGCCGTGGAGCGCGAGATCCTCGATCGCACGCAGACGGTCGCATCCGGAACCGATGACGTCTGCACACACCACGATGGCGCGCCGAAGCGGCTGGCCTTCCACCGACAGTGCCTGAAGTACGCGGACTGCGGCCATCGGCGACACGCAGTTCTGCTGCATGACCGAGAACGCAAGTGCGCGTCTCAGGCCCATGTGCGACTGGATGAACGCTGCGGTGCCGGCCGGTGGGGCGAGCACACTGCTCTGGATCGTGTGCGTGTAGACCAGAGCGTCGATGCCCGGGGGCGCGGCGCCAGTCTGTGCGAGCAGCGCCGATACGGCATCGCACGCAAGGCTTACCGGCGATCCAGCTGCCGCGTCATGGAACTGGTGTACACCATTGCGCATCAGTGCTTCGGCCTGCTGCCCGGGGAGCCCGCACCGACGCACCCAGGCATCAGCGTCGACGGTCTGCTCCGGCAGCCGGAAGGCGACGGCAGACAGGGACAGTGTGCTGGCGGACGGGAGCATGGTTCAGCCCGCCTGATATTCGAGAACAGCGCAGGCAGCCTGTCCCTGCAGGCCAGTGGACCACAGCAGTACGTGATCTCCGACGGCGGGCGTGACTACGCTGAGAAACGCGTCGAACTGCGCGAGCGGATCCGCAGCGCAGAGATAACCGATGTCGTTGGGCCCGGCACTCCATGTCCGGTCGGCCGGCAAGCCCGCGCGTGCACCGATCGTGCGGACGAGCGCGGGCGCGATGCAGGGCGGAATGATCCACTGGACTCTACGCGCGGTTAGTCTGGCGGTGCTGCAGGCTTCGTCAATGACGCTGGACAGGGCCTCGTCATCGATCCAGGCTTCGACGCTGCGGCGAAGGGGCGGCGTGCGTACGGTCACGCTGCGCACTGACCAGCCCCCGGCTTGGCCGCGCTGGACAACGGCGGCCGCGGCGCCGTCGCCCAGCGCAGCGACGGTACCGGCCAGACGGGAAAAGGGGGAAAGCCATCGTTCGGCGCCCACGACAAGGACCGACTCGAGGTCCCCGTCTTCGGCCATCATGCCGCGGGCAATCCGAAGTCCCAGGAATGACGCGACACCCTGAAGCTGCCCGACGGCGAGCGGCGGTCGGGTCGACCTGAACTCGCTGTGCAGCCGCCCCGCACATGACATGGCGAGGTCGTGCTCGAGACTGGTCGCGCACACGACGATCTGGTCCACGGTCTGCCTTGCCTCGGACGACGATCGCCGGACTGCCTGCCGGGCGGCCAGCAAAGCCATGTCCGTCAGCGTGATGTTGCGTTCGATCGCTACCTGCTGCGTGGAGGGCGGCCGAAAGGTTTCATCTACGTCATCTGGCGGACAGGCTGCAATCCGCCACCTCAGCACGTCGGAATAGATTGACTGCATGACGACGTCGCGGGAGGACGTGGAGGCCCCGGCCGCACCGCGCAGTTGCGCCTGCGGCGGTACGCGCCCGCTCGGGATGTATCGCGACGTGGTGCTGATGCGCATCGCTGCGCGCGCCGGGTCAGTTGCGCTGCGCATGGGATTGCACGAACGAGACCAGATTGCCGAAGCGCACGAAGAGGTCGGACGAGAGGTCCTCGGGGGCCAGCGTGAAGCCGAAACGCTGTTCGAGCTGCAGCAGCAGTTCGGTCATGTTCATCGAGTCGACGCCCAGATCGAAAAGGTTCGTGTCGTCCGAGATCAACGTCGTGTCCAGGGTACTGCCGATGCTGGCCAGCAGGCAGGTCTTGATGGTGGCCGCGATGTCCTCGCGGGCCGAACTGGGGATCTGCGTCATCGAATGTCTCCGTCAGGGGGAATACTCGGTGGTCGGGTCGTCGTTGCTGCCGGCTACGCGGTATCCCACGGTTGTTGCGGGGACCGGAGCGCAGCTCGCGCGATCATGAGCCGCTGGAAATCACCGGTTCCTTCCATGATGTCGAACGCCTTGGCGTCGCGGTAACCCTGATCCAGCGCGGGATGCGCGGCAACGCCGTCGATCCCGGCCACGTCGATTGCGGTACGCGCTACCCTGGCCGCTACGCGCGAGGCGTAAGCCTTGGTCATCGACGACTCCATGGAGGTCGCAAGTCCCTGGTCGGTTTTCCATGCCGTGCAATGACAGAGGAGCCATGCGGAGGTGATCTGGCGGTCGATGTCGAGCAGGAGCGCGTCAATGTCGGCGACGCGAAGTCGGGGCGCCGCGGGCGTGCCGCCCGCCTCGAGCCAGGCGGCGAGTTCGGCGCGTACGCGGCGGCATGTACCGACCATGACTGCGGAAAGGAGGGGGCGGAAGTAGTCCCACGAGCGCTGCGCGCCCGAGAATGCGTCGTCAAGCGGCTTCTCGTCACCGCGCGCGAGCATGGCGTCGTGTGGCACCTCACAGTCGGTGAACGACAGCATCGCAAGCTGGCTTGCACGCAGGCCGGCCATTTTTTCGATACGCGTGACCGAGAAGCCTGGCGTCTCGCGATCGACCACGAACGCGCGGATGCCGTATCGACCCATCTGCCGGTTGATCGTGGCGAAAGTGATCACGCAGTCTGCGCGGGCGCCGTTGGTGATGAAGCACTTGGTGCCGTTCAGGACCCAGCCGCGGGCGGTTTGGCGCGCCGTGGTGCGCATTGCGGTGGCGTCCGAACCACAATCGGGTTCGGTAATCGCGAATGCGCCCCAGCGTGGGGTGGCGGACTGGAAGCGCTGGAAGAACAGCGCCTGCTGCGCTTCGGAGGCGAGCGCGACGACCGGCGGCATGGCGAGGCCGGGGCCGGGTAGAGCGAGCGCAAGGCTGGCGTCGGCTTCAGCCAGCCACGCCATCAGCGTGGCCTGTGCCACGAGCGACTGGGTTTCACTGCACCCGCCGTAGGCCTCGGGCACAAGGTTCAGGTTGAGGGCGGGAATGTCGTCGGGGTACCAGGGAGGGCCGACGATTTCGCCGCGCGCATCTGACTCGGGACTGACCGCCCGCATGCGCGCGGCGAGCTGTTCGAGATCGAGTCGCCGTGCGGCGAGCGCCGCATGGATATCCTCGATCGCGTGTGCCGGATGCGACGGATGTGCCTGTCGCGTCATGATCTATTCCCCCCAACCGGCGCCTAACGCGCCCAGGCACGGCGACCGCCGGTACGTGTACTGCGCGCGGCCGTCGTGTGAATGGAGCGTAGACAGTGGGCAGTGCAGTCGTCACCCCCGAACCTTCGGAGGGTATACGCTCCGAAGCCGGGGCCTGGCGGGGCAGGATCACGGCGGGGCGGCGGGGGATGGCCGATAATGACGCCTGAACCGAACGACGAATGGCCAACTACGGGTGTGACGTATGGCAGGGCGAAAAGAGACCACAGCAAAAAAGGCAGTGCCGCAGCGGGATAAACGGGGACCACGCACGACCAAGCGAGGCGATCAGGTAGCGGAGCTCATCAAGAGCTGGATTACCGATGGCAAGGTGCGTCCCGGTGTGCGGTTGAACAAGGAAGCGGAGCTTCAGGAGATGTTCAACGTCAGCCGCAGCTCAATGCGCGACGCGCTCAAAGCGCTGGAGGTGCAAGGGCTGGTGAGGCTCAGCACGGGGCCCGAAGGCGGTGCCACGATTACGCGGGTGCCCCTCGCGCGCGCCTTTCAGGCGCTGCAGAACTATCTGTTTTTCGAGAGCATCAGCCTCGAGGACATCTACGCGGTGCGGCGCGTGCTGGAGCCACTATTGGCGGCGGGGGCGGTCGAGCATCTGACAGAGGCGGACCTGGAGGCGCTCGAGCGTAGCGTAGAAGTCTGCGAGCCGTTTGTCGCCAGTCACGAGCACGCGCTGGACCAGCGGCATGAGGACATCCATTTCCATGACGTCCTCGCGCTGGCCAACCCGAATGCGTTCCTGCGCTGCGTTTGCCAGATCATCAACCAGATGCTGCATAGCCTGGTGATCGTCGCCGGCAACGTGACGCAGCATGAGTACCAGGCATTCGGCAGGCAGACGGTCGCGGCCCATCGGGCCATTCTGGATGCCGCGCGACGGCGTGACGCCGCCGCGGTCGAAAAGCTGATGGCGGAGCATATGGACGAAGCTGACGCGCAGCTTCGGAAGGTGCACGCAGCCCTGCGCCAGAAGCTTGTGCTCGACTCGGACCTCGACCTGCGCGCAGGCAAGAAGGACAACCCATAAGTCTGGGCACCGCTGTCAACGGGGCCCGCTGTCGAAGGCGGTGTTCTCAGTGAGGTTTGCAATTTGCCCGGGATGCGGACAGCGAGCGGGCGACGTCAGGCAGTGGTGCGCGCCCGACGGCGAGTTCAAGGATATGGCTCGCCCACAGTACCAGCGCGTCGGCATGACGGCCGCCCACGATCTGGATGCCGAGCGGCAGCCCCCCGGCCGTCGTGCCCGCGAAGACGCTGGCTGCCGGCAGGCCGAGCTGGTTGCACCAGGCCGTGAAGTGGGGAAACAGGTCGTCGCCGGCCGGAAGATCGGCCAGTCTCATCGCAACGCGGGGGTAGACCGGACAGATGACGAGGTCGTACCGTTCGAAGAACAGGTTGACCGCAGCGCCGAGCTCGCCGCGCTCGATCAGGGCGGCCAGCAGTGCCTCACGGGAGATCGCCGCACCCGCATTCGCATAGGCCTGCAACGACGGATCGAGCGATGCTGCGCGGCCGGTGAGGCCGTCCGTGAGCTGGCGGCAGCAGGCAGGCCACAGTGTCGCGTGGACCGCATTGCACCGGGCAATCCCGGGAGGGTCCTCGGACTGTACGTGTGCGCCGAGCTGACGGAACGTGTCGACGGCCTGGAGGACTGCATTCTGGACGTCGGGTTCGGGAGCGACATTGAGCCCCAGCGCCGGACTGTAGGCAATGCGGATACCACCGGGCGTCGGCTGGCATTTGAGGCCCAGCTCGTAGTCGTTCGCCTCGAACGGCAGCGCGTACCAGTCGCGGCTGTCCGGCCGGGTGATCACGGTAAGGAGGCGTGCGGCATCCCCTACGCAGCGGGTCATCGGCCCGACATGGCTCATCAGGCCGAAAGGTCCCCGCGGCGCGTGCGGGACGCGCCCGAAGCTCGGCTTGAAGCCGAAGGTGCCCGTGAAGGCGGCGGGAATCCGGATCGATCCGCCGCCGTCGGTACCGATCGCCGCCGGTCCCATGCCCAGCGCGACCGCTGCGGCCGCGCCACCGCTGCTCCCGCCAGGGGTGCGTTCCCTGTCCCAGGGATTGCGTGTAACGCCGGTGAGTGGGCTGTCGGTGACGATCTTGTGGGCGAAATCCGGCAGCGTGGTTTTCCCGAAGCAGATGGCGCCGACCTCGCGCAACCGGGCGACACAGGGGCTGTCCATCGTCGATGGGGACGCATCCGTTGCACGGGATCCATAACGCGTGGCCAGGCCCGCGACCGCCACGTTATCCTTGATGCTGACCGGTATGCCATCCAGTGGGCCGAGAGGCTGTTTGCGTTGCCACCTTTCCTCGGAAGCACGGGCCATGTCGACGGCATCCGCAGCGATCTGGCAAAAGGCATTGACGGAGGGGTCGAGCAACTCGATGCGTTTCAGAACGGCTTTGACGGCGTCTATCGGGGAGGCTTTGCCTGCGCGATACAGGTTATTAAGCTCCTGAATTGTCAGATTGCAGATATCGCCGTCCATGTCGCCTCCATTAATAGTCATAAATAGACCATAAACGGGACACTTAACCGTGTCAAGTATTCGCGGCCCTGGCAAAAATCAGGGTTAACCAGTCAATTTACGAGGTTGACATCGCAATTCTGAGCACGTAAATTTTATCATCATAAATCGATGAGCTTCGAGTGCGAGCGCAACCAGCCCCAGTCTGGGCCGGGGGTGTGACGAAGGTTTGACGCGCGTCGCGGGGCAGATCGGCGCGCGTCCCGCCGGGTGCCTGAACGTGAAGTTGGGATGCGGATCAACGCCGGTATTGGCGCGATGTTCGCTGGCAGGAAAACTAAGACAATCTTAGTTTATGCTTGGGCCAGTTTCTCTGCGCAGGCGAGGAGCGCTTTCTTTTTCTCCTTGCTGAGCCGGCCCGCGATCGCCAGCAGGTTCGCGAGCACTTCGTCGTCCTCGTAGAGGAAACCAGTGGGAACGAGCAGCGCCCGCGCCAGACGCTGGCTTGTCTGTATGGCCGGCGCGTGCTTGCCCTTTTCGTACTGGTTGACGCGGGTGCTGGCGGAAAATTCGTCGATACCCGCCTGGATGCCAAGCTGCTCCTGGGTGAGGCCCGAGCGAAGGCGCGCCTGTTTCAGGCGTCTGGGGAAGACGGTATCGGGGGTCGGTGTGTCGCGCGGCATCCGGCGAGTTTCCCGGATTCGCTCGGGGTTTTTACTAAGTAACTCTTAGTCATGAGACTAAAGTTTATTTTGCTTTTCGGGGTGGGGGAGATGAGCGTGCGAATGCTTCGGCATCGGCAAGAAGGATTTTCTTCCTGTCGCGGGTGAGACGGCCAGCCGTGGCGAGGAGGGATGCGAGCAGATCGTCCTCTTCGTAAAGAAAGGAAGTCGGAACGTGGAGCGCCTTCGCCAGACGTTGGCCGGTCGCGAGATGGGGCAGGTGCTTGCCCCTTTCGTACTGGTTGATGCGGGCGCTTGCCGAAAACTCGTCGATTCCCGCGCGAATGCCGAGTTGCTCCTGCGTCAGGCCCGAGCGTAGACGGGCCTGTTTGAGGCGCTTGGCAAAAACGGAGGAAATAGTGTCGGGACCCGGCATCCCCCGAGTCTCTGGCAATTTTTTGCCGTTTTTACTAAGAGTTACTTAGTCTGTGGGCTAAGAATTACTTTGGAACGGGTGGGCTGGCAAGCAAAGCCAGAGCGCTGCGCGGATGCGCGATCTCCGGAGTGGATTCGAAAGCGAACATGAAGACCTGGATATTGCAATGACAACGACGCTGAACATCCTGAGTTACGTGAGCATTCTTGCGCTGGTGGCGCTTGGCCTGGCCATCATTTTTGGCATGATGGACATCGTGAACCTGGCGCACGCCGAGTGGGTCACGATTGGGGCCTATACGCTGGCCGTCGTTCAGGCGGTGGCCGGGGCTCGGGGCTACTGGCTCGCCCTGGTCGCGGCCCCCGTCGTGGGTGCGGCACTCGGCTGGTGTCTCGAGCGACTGGTTATCCGGCTGCTTTACGACCGGCCCCTCGACACGCTGCTCGCAACGTATGCGGTCAGCCTGATCCTGCAGAAGGTACTGGAGCTTGTTTTCGGTACCCAGCCCATGCTGGTGTACACGCCGTTTGACGGTGCGTTGCCGATTCCTGGTGGAAATTATCCCGCCTACCGCGTCTTCGTAATCGTCGTGGCGCTGGCGGTCACTGCTGGCTGCTGGCTGCTCTTCACCCGTACCCGCTTCGGCACACAACTGCGCGCCGTGATCCAGCACCCCACGATGGCGGAAGCCGTGGGTATCAATACGAGGCGCCTGAACCGGATCGCCTTCTCGGGTGGTGCGGCACTCGCATCGCTCGCCGGTGTGCTCGTCGCACCCATGGTGTCGGTCGAGTCCCACATGGGCGTCTCATATCTCGCCAAGGCGTTTTTTGTGATCGTGCTGGGCGGTATTGGCTCCATCGCGGGCAGCATCGTCGGCAGTGTGGCCATCGGTACCGCCGAGACCCTGCTCAGCTATCGCGTCGATCCCTCGCTGGCGTCAGCCATCGTGCTTGTCCTCTCCATCATCGTCATCCGGTTCCGGCCGCAGGGCCTCATCCCGGGGTTCAGTGCAGCCCATCAGCTTCTCGGTAAAGGATAAATCGTATGTATGGGAAACATGCAGGCCGCCTGCGGCTCTGGCTTTCACAGTCGCCACTCGGGGCCGGGGACGCTCCACCCATGCTGACGTGGGGCGCGGCCGTAGTCGCCGTGACCCTGCTGCCGCTGTTTGTCAGCCCCTGGTTCCTGTCGACGGTGCGTGACGCGCTGGTCATGGGCATCCTGGCGCTCAGCTATGACCTGCTCTGGGGACGCGCGGGCATCCTCACGCTCGGACACACGACATTTCTCGGACTCGGCGCCTATGGCTTTGCCATTGCGACGGTGCAGTTTGCGCAGACGCCTGCGATCGGACTGATCTGCGCAGTGGGATGCGCCGCGATGGTTGCGGCCGTGATCGGCTACTTCCTGCTGTTTGCAGGCGTCAGGCTGCATTTCTTTGCCATCATCAGTCTTGCCGTGCTGATCGTTGCACAGCAGCTTGCCGTGAGCTGGCAGTCGGTCACAGGAGGTGACACAGGAATCCTCGGCATCCCCGCACTCTCGTTTGCCATCGGCAGCTACACAGTCGACCTCGGCACGCCTGCTGCCTCCTGGTATGCCGTGTCCGTGGTTCTGCTGGCGGCGACCGCACTCCTGTGGTTGCTGTGTCGCAGCCGGTACGGCAAGGTACTCGATGCGATCGCTGGGAACGAATGGCGCGCAAAGGCATGCGGATACCACTCCTCGTTTCATCTGCTGATGGTCTTCATCACCTCGGCGATGCTGGCGGCCGTGGCCGGTGCGCTGATGGGCGCCTGCTCGGGCGTCGTCGGGCCTGATGTTTTCTCGCCGCTGCTGTCGACCGAGGTGATTCTCTGGGTGGCCATCGGCGGCCGCGGAAAGACCGGAGGACCCGTCGCCGCCGCCGTCGTCCTGACGCTGGTCAAACAGGTCGTGTCGAGCTACAGCACAGACGGCTGGCCACTGATTCTTGGTGGCCTTTTTCTCGCCTGTGTGCTTTTCCTGCCTGACGGCGTGCGGGCGTCTGGTCTCGTGCGCGCCGTGCGTCGCATCGCACGGGCCGCGTCGAGCACTCCAGTGGTCCATCGCGCGGGTCACGCGCAGGAGGAGCGGCAATGAGCGCTCCCTTTCTCCAGGGCGTGGGTCTGTCCCGGGCGTTCGGTGGCATCAAGGCCGTAGCCGGCGTCGATATCGCGATCGGTTCTCGTGACCTGCTGTGCGTGATAGGGCCGAACGGCGCCGGTAAAAGCACGCTCGTGGGTCTGCTCTCCGGCGCCATCGCGGCCGGCAGCGGCGAGCTGTATCTGGACGGCGAGCGGATGACGGGCCGTCCGATGCATCAGTTTTGCCGCCGTGGCGTGGTGCGCAAGTTCCAGGGCACCAACACCTTTCTGGCGATGAGCGCGCGCGACAACCTGATGGTTGCCGGGATGGGCGTTGCAGCGCACCGTGATTCACCGATGCCGGACCCCGATGCAGTGCTGGAGGAGGTCGGCCTGTTGGCAGAGGCCGGCCAGCTTGCCTCGCACCTCTCTCATGGCGAGCGGCAGTGGCTGGAAATCGGCATGGCCATCATGTGCCAGCCCACGCTGCTGCTGTTGGATGAGCCGGCGGCCGGTCTGTCCACGAAGGACGCACAGCGTCTCGTTCGCCTCATCCACCGGTTGCGTGAGCGGTGCGCTGTACTTGCGATCGAGCACGACCTCGGCTTCGTGCAGGCCCTGTCCTGCGAGACCTGGGTAATGCACCGGGGCGAGGTGGTGCGCCGGGGATCGTTCGCGCAGATAGCGGGGGACCCGGAGATCCGCCGCATCTATCTGGGCAGGGGGGCCGCTCATGCTGCGCATTGAGAACCTGTGCGCCGGTTATGGCGACGTGGACGTGATCCATCAGCTCTCGCTGGACGTGCTGCCCAACGAGGTTGTCGGGGTGCTGGGATGCAATGGCGCAGGCAAGTCCACGCTGGTGAAAGCAATCATGGGACTGCTTCCGCGCGCGAGCGGCGCGGTGCGCTTCCTGGAGCAGCCGCTCAACGGGTTGCGCACGCATGAGATTGCCCGCCGGGGCATCGGTCTCGTGCCCCAGGGGCGCTGGATCTTTCCCAGGCTCACCGTACGCGAAAACCTGCTGATGGGCACGCAGGCCGCAGGCGGTGCCGGCATCCTCGACGAGGTGTTTGACTATTTCCCCGTGCTCAAGCAGCGACTTTCCCAGCAGGGCGGAACGCTCTCCGGTGGAGAGCAGCAGGTGCTCGCGATATCCCGTGCGTTGTGTGGCCGTCCCAGGCTGCTGCTGCTCGACGAGCCCTCCGACGGCGTGCAGCCGAACCTGGTCGAGCGCATCGGCGAAGTCATTCCCGAACTGTGTCGCCGCTCGAAGCTCGCCGTTCTCCTGGTCGAGCAGAACCTCGACCTCGTCCTGCAGAGCGCGCAGCGTTGCATCGTGCTCAGCAACGGCCGGCTCGTGCATGCCGGCCCGGTTGAGCCACCGCGCAACGGGATGGAGGAGCACCCGCTCGCGCGCTGGCTCTCTCCGGCGGTTGACGCCGCGGGAGACCTTCGTACCGAAAACATCCAGTAACCACCAGAGAGACCACGCATGAACCGACGTGAATTTTCCCGAACCGTGCTGCTTGGTGCAGCCGCCTCCCTCGCCACATCGGTCGTTTCTCCGTTCGCGCGTGCAGCCGAGCCGCTGAAGATAGGACTGCTCGCGCCACTGAGCGGACCCCTGACGCGAGTGGGGCAGACGAACCGCAACTGCGCCGCGCTGGCCGTGGACGAGATCAACGCAGCGGGCGGCCTGCTCGGACGGCCACTGCAGCTGAGTGTCGAGGACACACAGATGTCGACGGCTGTGACGCTGGAAAAGGCACGGCAGCTCTTCATGCGCGACGACGTTGCGATGATCACCGGCATGGTGCTGCCGTCGGAGCGCGAAGCGGCCCTTCAGGCGGCGAGGTCGGCCCGCAAGCTCGTGGTCTATCCGAACTTCGACGAGGGGCGGTGTGATCCACAGCTGCTCACGACGGGCCTTGCTGCAAGCCAGCGCATCGATCCGCTTATCGCGTGGCTCATGCGCGATGGTGGGCGCTCCGTCTGCGCAGTCGTCTCGGACATCGGCAGTAACCGGAAGGTACTGATCCCACAGCTGCAGGCGGCAGTGACCCGGCACGGCGGAAAGTTTCTCGACGTCTACTGGTTGCCGTTCGGCACGCGTGATTACGGCGCGGTCCTGCAGCGCGTCGCCAGTGCGGGCCCCCAGATCGTGTGGCACAGCATCGGCGACGATCCGGTGACCTTCGTCAAGCAGTACCGCTCGTTCGCGATGAAGCCGCCGCTCGTGACGGACATCGCGCATGAATCGCTGTCGATTGCGACGACCGGCGCATCGACGGGCACGATCGGCGTGTCGTCGTATTTCATGAGCATCGACAACCCGGAAAACGAAGCGTTCCTTGCGCGCTATACGGCGCATTACGCCGACGCGCGCGATCCTCGCCTAGGCCGGCATGCAGTGGTGCTGCCGCATGGGGAGAACACGTACGCGGGTATCCGGCTCTTTGCCGAGGCGGTGAAGTCGACCGCAAGCGTAGACGCGGCCCGCGTCCGTGCCGCGTTGCCGGCGGTGTCCGTTGCGCTGCCGCGCGGCAGGACCGGGTTGAGCCACGACGGTGGTCATGTCCTCTGCCAGACCCGGATCGGTCAGGCGCTCGCCGACAACAGTTTTTCGATTCTCGACTCCACGGGGCCGGTCACACCGGCCTGCGAGGGATAGCCACGGCTCGCGTCGGTGGTCCGTTTTCATATGAATCAATCAGGACTACAGAATGGATGACATAGTGATGCTGAATGCGGCCCAGCTGCTGGCCGGTTACCGGCAGCGGCGACTGTCGCCTGTCGAAGTCATGTGTGCGGTGCTCGACCGGATCACGAGACTCGATCCGGCGGTCAATGCGTTCTGTGCGCTTGACGAGGAGGGCGCGCTCAAGGCCGCCGGAGAATCGGAGCGCCGCTGGCTGAAGGGCGAGTCATGCGGCCCGCTCGACGGCGTGCCTGTCTCTGTGAAGGATCTCGTGGCGGTGGGGGGACTCCCGACGCGATATGGGTCGTGGACGTCGTCGCCGGACCGGGAGTACGAGGATGCGCCGGCCGTCGCGCGGCTACGCAGCGCGGGCGCCATTCTGTTTGGCAAGACGACGACCTCCGAGTTCGGCAACAAGATCGTCACCGACTGCCCCCTGACGGGCGCCACCCGCAACCCCTGGAATACGCAACTGTCATCCGGCGGTAGCAGCGGGGGATCCGCTGTTGCCGTGGCACTCGGCATGGGACCGCTCTCGCTCGCGACGGACGGCGGGGGCTCGATCCGGATTCCAGCGTGCTGGAGCGGAGTGGTGGGTTTCAAGCCGACATTTGCACTGGTGCCGGCAGGCAGGGCCGCGTCGTGGACGGCACTGTCCACGCTCGGGCCGATCGCGCGCACCGTTCGCGATGCCGCGCTGATGCTCGACGCCATGGCGGGTGCCCATGACGGATATCCCGGCACCGGCGCGCCACCGTGCTATACGGCCGCCCTTGACGGCGGAGTCGCCGGCTTGCGGATCGCGTACTGCGCGTCGCCTGGCGGCATTGAGGTGGAACCGGACATTGCGGCGAGCGTCAGCAGGGCCGCAGACGCGTTCGCCGGACTCGGCGCGACAGTCGTGCCGGCCGATGTCGAACCGGTCGCAGATTATTACGGCGACGGCCGTATGCATTCGATCCAGTGGTCAGTGTTCTTCGCGCAGCGTGTCCGTCACATGGAGCTGGCTGACCGGACCCTGCTTGATCCAGAACTGCTGGCTCTGGCGGAAGCTGGGGCGCAGATCGATACAGCGACGTTTGCCGACGCCCTGCTCGCGAGGCACGCGCTCGGCGCCGCGATAGAGGCTTTCTTCGCGCAATACGACCTGCTGATCACGCCGACCTTCCATCGCGGCCCGCCACCGGTTCCCGGCTTGCCCGGTCATATGCGCTCGGCGCCGTTTCTGACTGCGTGGTGCAACCAGGCCAGCGTACCCGCCATATCCGTGCCCTGTGGCTTTGCCGGTGGGATGCCGGTCGGCGTACAGATCGTTGGCCGACGTGGATGTGATGCGCTGGTGCTGCGGGCCGCACATGCGTATGAGCGCGCGAGAGGCGATTTCCCATCGCCGGACGTGAGGCTGCTCGGGGCCGGCGCGACGGAGACGGAATCATGAGCCTCACCGTGACGCGCGTCGTTATCCAGCTTGTCGAGCGGTGCGCCGAACTGGACACGCCGCTGACATCGCCCCACCGGCTGGTGGTTGCGGCGGCGGTGCTCAGGCCCGCGTTCGCCGACATCGACGATGACCTCACGGTCCTGTGTGCGCTCGGCGACGACCTCGGCCGGATGCTCACCGGTCGCGCGCTGCAGGCCCTTGGCTGCGCGCCTGCCGCGGTGCAGGCATACGGCAAGGCCGCGCTCGTCGGAATGGACGTTCCGCTCGAATGGGGCGCTGCGCTGCTCCATCCACGTCTGGGCAAAGCCGTACGCGCGTGTCTTCCAGGCGCGACGTCGATCATGCCATCGGTCACGAAGCGCGCGACGGCCGGTGCGACTGTCGATATCCCGCTGCACGGGACCGCGGACATGTGGAGCTTCGACCACTTCGACACGGTGAGCCTGTCGGTGGCCGATTCACCGGGTCCGGCCGAACTGCTGGTCGCCGTCGCGCTCGCCGACAGCGGCAGGCCGCTGGCCCGGGTGAGGCCGGCATGAGGTGCAGGCGACAGGGTTGGCCGGCTGCGCGGCAGCGTCACACAGAACATTCACAGGCGAAGAAAGAGAGACCATGGGCTGGGACAGGCGAGGAACGTTGGGGAAAGGAATGGCAGCACTCGGACTGTGTGCTGTGGCGGGCGCCGCGCAGGCGCAATCGTCGGTATCGCTATATGGGCTTGCTGACGCGTTCGCGGGGGTGATACGCACGCCGGGTTCGTCGAATGCATGGCAGGTTGGATCGGGTGGCATGTCGACGTCGTACTGGGGAATGTCGGGCGCGGAAGATCTGGGCGGCGGGCTCAAGGCGATCTTTACGCTCGAGAGCTTCTACCGGATCAATGGCGGGCAGGTCGGCTCGTTCGATGGACAGTCGTTCTTCGGGCGGCGGGCATTCGTGGGGTTGAGCGGGAAGTTCGGGCAGTTGACCCTCGGCCGCAACGACGCGCCGCTGTTCGTCTCCACGCTGCTGTTCAATCCGTTCGGCAATTCGTTCGTTTTCTCGCCGATGGTGGTCCACACCTTCCTCGGGTCGGCAATGGGCGCGGCGTCGGTGCAGAGTGATACGGCGATCGACGACTCGATCGCCTGGCAGACGCCGGAAGTGGCTGGCCTGTCGGGCTGTCTGCTGTACAGCAATGCCGGGGTCGCGGGCCACGCCGGGCAGGCGAACTACAGCGCGAACCTGCTGTACTTTGCCGGGCCGTTCTCGGCGACGGCCGCAGTGCAGAGCCTGCACACCGCGTCGCTGTTCCTGAACGGCGCGACGGAGCAGACCGCATGGCTCGTGGGCGGCGCTTACCGCCTGCGGGCCGTGAAGCTTTACTTCCAGTACGAACGCGTAACGAACAACAACGACCTGACCGACGATACCGTGCAGGTCGGGGCAAGCGCGCAGGTCGGGACGGGCAGCGTGCTGGCATCGTGGGCGGGAACACGGCGACGCCCGCAGCAGGGCAGCGATATACGCTGGTCGACGGTGGCACTCGGATACGACTATCCGCTTTCGAAACGGACGGACGTCTATGCGGCGTGGCGCTACGACACGATGAGTAGCGTGTCGTCGGGCAACAGCCTCGGTGCAGGTATCCGGATGAAGTTCTAGGTGACCCCGGCGCGGGGTTGAACGCTCATGGCTTTGACACGCTGTCTCTCGTCCCCGACACGGTGGCTTGTCCCGGCCATACAGGCGGCCAGTTCATCAAGATAGCGTTCGGCCCGCGCTGTCATGGCAACGATCGCTTCGACCGCTCCGCGCGCTACCCGTATTCCGTTTCCAGGAGATTGAATTCTTCAGCGGCCGGTACATCCGGCTGCTTTCCGCATCTGCAGTGCGGCGCGATCGAGGGATGCAGTGCTACGAGCCGGAGCCCCGGCCGTGGATCATGCGCCTGCCGTCGCGCAGATATTCGCTTTCAGGGATGAGCCGGCTCGAAGCGATGAACTGCGCGCAAAGCTTTCTGGCTGCTGATCGCGGTCAGTGCTGGTCATAAGGTTCTCCCTGAAACGCACCCATTAGAGCCGATTCGGTTGTCATGATGCGGTTGCGCGCCCGGTGTCCGCCTCCCGACGGGAGCCCCCGCCGATAAGACGGGTTTGGCCGTGAGCGGCGCGCGCTGCTTGAATGCCCTCGTGTCCCGCCCGTTACGGGCAGGAATGTTTCCTGGGGGCTAGTCATGACAATCGATAATGCGGGCGCGGGCGATATTCTGCGCCGCCGGCAGGTCGAAATGCGCACGGGTCTGTCGCGCTCGACCATCTACCGACGTATGCAGTCGGGCACGTTTCCGCCGGCTGTCCAGCTCGGTGGCCGCCTGGTGGGATGGCGGCTAGCCGACATCGAAGCGTTCCTCGCGAATCCTGCGCGCTATCGCGTGCCTGCACACCTGCGCCCGCAGGGCGCGGGAGGCCGGTCATGAGCCGGAATATGGCTACGGCACCGCTCGGACTGCGTCTGGCGAATTGGGGTAACGCAGCGCGTGGTGTGTACGATCGGATCGATGCCGCGAGGATCACAAAGGCCTGGGAGACATTACATCCACGGCATCGCGACATGCTGCGTATGGTGTATCTCTGGCACGCCGATCGTGAGGTCATATGCCGACGGCTGCGCATACCCCGCCGGCCCGCGCAACGATTTGCACTGGAGCTGGCGGCCGCACACGCGGCCCTCGCACGGGCATTGGAGACCGAAAACCTCGATCGCGACACTCACCCACCGGGGCCCGACTGCAGACATTAAGGTGCTCGCGCGGCTGGCGTCGAGCGTTCTTTTCATGCCACGCGGCATGGTGCAGCAGTGGGGTGGTACATGCTGGCTGTACCCGTTATCAACGTACCGGCCGTGCCCCGGGGCATATCGGTCCGCATGTGTTCGCGGATATGGTGATCGGGAGCACTGATCGGAAGAACGACTCAGGTGGGGAAGTTCGGCGAGGCTGTCGGGTGCGGTTCCGCCCACTTGTCATGTGACCGGTACCCGGCGAAGTGAGGGCTAACGGTCAAGCCAGTTTTCGATCGCCAGACCGCGTATGCGGCTGAATTCTTTCGTGTTGTCCGTCACCAGTATCAGCTGCAATGCGTAGGCATGAGCGGCGATCAAAAGGTCGTTTGCGCCTATCGGCTGGCCGGCAACCTCCAGCTCTGCGCGGATGCCGCCGTATTCCGCGTCGGCAGGGACTTCCAGTGGCAGCACGGGAATGGTTGCGAGGAGGCTTTCCACTTTGGCGAGTAACCTGGCGGAGCCCTTTTTGGCGCAACCGTAGCGCAGTTCCGCTGCAACGACAATGCTCGTGCAGATCGACTTCGGATCAATCTGTTCGACCCGGGCGGCTACCTGTCCGGACGGATTCCGGATCATGTCGCTGATGATGTTCGTGTCCAGCAGATAGCCGCTCAAAATATGTTCTCCGGCCGCACAGGCGGATCTTCAATATCCGGGAACTGGTCATCAGGCCCGGGGGGCGGCTCCTGTCTCCAGGCGGCCAGCAATTCGATGATGTTCGCAGGCGTTTTCACGGGTTCGAGGATGAGCCTGTCGCCCTCGCGATGGATGAGGACACGATCGCCCGGTAGCTCGAATTCGACGGGGATGCGCACCGCCTGGCTCCGGTTGTTGCGAAACAGCTTGGCCTCCTTGGGCCGGTTGGATGGCACTGGTATTGGCACAGTTATCTCCTTTGTATATGCAAAATGTATATGCCACGCCGAGATTAGTCAAGTGTCCCCTGGTTTGGAGAGGATCACCGCCGTTGCGCAAACGCGCCGTCGCAACGGTGTCCGCCGGATAAAGGACAATGCGGGTGGACAAAGGGTGGCGGCGGACAGGCATCCGGGATCCGAAGCGGGAGAGGTGATCCTGTCGCCGGGAGCAACTGCACACACGCTGGAAGGGCGGCAATCGCCCATCGCCATCGGTCCATGCGATGGCAGCGGCACGTCGCGCCTTCTCGCCGTTGAGTGGGACTTGTGCGGAACCTGTCGTCCTGGCCCGACGGTGGGGCGCGTGATGCGAACAATGTCACCGGGTGAACCGCGAGTTGAAGCGAGCTGTTGCTTGCGAGCACGTAGACCGACCAGTCATCTTGACCTGCGGCTGGCATCGCATGCATGGGCGACCCAACACGCGTGCTGGACGAAAGTGGCCGTAACCGCAGCAAAAATTTTTTTGGGAACTGCTGGGAACACGTGGGAACACCTGGGTAAAGCTCGGGTTGGCCGCACGTCCTGAAGCCCTTGCATCGCGCAGCGGACTCGCCTAGATTGAAGCCAACAATCTGATCCGGTCAACGTGCTCAGCACGACCGAGTACGCGTTAGCGGCCCCGCAGTTCGACGTCTGTGCGACGACGTGGTGTGCCCTGACGCATTCGCAAAAAAGCCTGCATTTGCAGGCTTTTCTGCTTTCTGGCGCCAATGCAATGATCCCCCGTTGAGCCCGTGGTCAGCCTTTCCGGCGCCGCGGGTTCCTTTTTCTTCGCAGGTTCATCGGCCGCGGGTGCAACTGAGGACGATGAACCATGAAATCGCTATTGATCGTTTCGGCGAGGCACCGTTCAGGCAGCACCACGCTCACGTGTCTGCTCGCCAGCTATCTGCAGTCCGTCGCTCGCCGCAGGGTGCTGGTACTCGACCTTGCCGAACCGCCGTGGTGCGCACGGGTGCTCGCCTGCGGTTCCGGCGGCACGGCCGTCACCGCCAGTCGCTTGCCCGACGTTGACTATCTCGCGTCCACGCCCCGCGGTGCCATTCGCGTGCTCGACGCGTGCGGTGTCGATGGCCTGCGCGCGGGCGGCGACTCGTCCCCCACCCCGTACTACGCGAATCTCCGGCATCTGCTGAGCGTAGCGGGGCCGTGGTTCGATGTCTGCCTGATCGATGCGCCCGTGCTACCCGATGTGCGCACTGTCTGTGCAGAGGCGTTGGTCGATGCCGCCGTGAGTCCCATGGCTGTATCGCCGTCGTACATCGACTGCGCGCTCGAAGTCATAAACGGCACCTACGGAATCCGCAATGTCCGCGCACGTCTGAATCCGGCGCTGCGTTTCACCGGGCTGCTGCCCGTCATGGCAACCCCGGGCTCAGCGAACGATGCATGGGTGAGGGTCATCGAGACCACCCTTCGTGAGTGGCTGATCGAGGACGAAGCATTGCCGCAAGGATATGCGTTGCTGCCACGTGTGCCTTACGTCGACTGCGTGGAGGATGTCGGATCATCGTCGAAATCGTCGCGCGGCGTCGCAGCACGTGATGCTACGGTGAGCGACGCGTCGCGGGCCGTGACGGCCTGCCTGAAGGTGATCACGCAACGGCTCGACGCCGTCCCGACCGCGTCAGCCGCGGCCTCTGGCCATGCGGGGGCCTGCAATGTGTGACGCCGCCCTGTTCACGACCGGTTCCGCGAGGATGGCCGCTGCTCGTTCGGCGCTGCTACGTGCATTGCGCTGCTGGGTGACGGTGGTTGCCGCGTTTCTCGGCACATCGATTCTTTTGCCAGGCACCGCCCGGGCTGACGACTGGGGCTGCCAGGTGATTCTGTGCCTGTCCAATCCTGGTGGCCCCGAGCAGTACGCAGAGTGTGTCCCCCCGATCGAGAAGCTATGGGCCGCCTTGCGCCACGGCGATCCGTTTCCGACCTGCGACTTCGGCGCGGGTGGCTCGCAGGGTACGTCGGCCGCGAACGTTTTCGCAAGCGCCGCTTACTGCCGCGAGGACCTGCTGTACTGGGGCGGTCCCGAACAGGGCGAGCTGCTGTGCAATGCGCGCGGCGCGATCAACGTCGAGATCGATGGTGCGCTGTATACGCGGGTGTGGTGGGACGCGAGAGGTACGGACCACACAATCACGGAGTTCTATGGGGCTGGAGGGACAGCAGTTCCGTACCAGCCGACGCAGTCTGCCCGTCTTTTTCTGGAGCGCGAGTACGACAGCACGGGCGGACAGGGAGGTGGCGAATGATCACGCTCGCTGCATTCCTGGCGCTCGCGCAGCAGTGCGCACCCGCTGTGGCGCCTGCCACCATGGCCGCCATCGTGCGGGTCGAGTCGGGATTCAATCCATACGCGATCGGGGTCGTGCACGCTCACCTGCAGCGGCAGCCGGCGAGCTCCGCTGAGGCTGTTGCGACCGCGCGTGCCCTCGAAGCTGCCGGATGGAATTACAGCGTGGGCCTCGCCCAGGTGAACCGCTCAAACTGGGACCGGTTCGGCCTGACGCCGGCGACGGTCTTCGATCCGTGCCGGAATCTGGCCGCCGGCGCGGCCATCCTGCAGGGGTGTTTCGAGCGCGCAAATGAAGAACATGCGCGCAGGCATGGCCCGGCGCCCGCAGTGACCCAGACCGCACTGCGCGCGGGACTGTCGTGCTACGCGAGCGGCGATTTCCATACTGGATTCCGCACGGGCTATGTCCAGCGCGTCGTCGCCCAGGCTACGCGCGCTGACCCTGTGGTTCCAGCCATTGCAGCCGACGTTCCGCCCATTTCCGTGATTCCCTCCGCACCCGCGGGCGCGCGATCACCCAGCTCGCCAGTCCCATCCCGGTCTCGGCGACCCACGGATGACGGGACGGAGCGACTGTCCGATCCATCCGGCGACACGACGCAGCAAAGCGCGGTCGTGTTCTGAGCAGAACCAGAGTCAACGTGTGCGACAGGAGTAATCCATGAAATTGGGACTACGAATTATTTCGGAACGATTCCTGGAGAGGTTCCGGGTACCAGGAGTGATGGGACGCGCCGCACGTGGCCTCGTGATCGTCCCGGTTCTCGCGCTGGCCGTCACGCCGGCCTACGCACAGCTCTCGCAGGTCAACACGCTGCTCACAACGATCCAGACCACGCTGCTCAGCGTCGGCGCGGTGGTGTGCTCGATTTCGATCATCTGGGCAGGTTTCAAGATGATGTTCCAGCACGCGCGCTTCGGGGACATTGCCAACGTGTTTATCGGTGGGCTGTTCGTCGGTTGCGCCACGGTGATCGCGGCGATGCTGATCCCGACGAGCTGAGGCGGAGATGAACATGGCTCCGCGCATGAATTCTCTGAAAGATCCCGTCTTCAAGGGCTGTACGCGTCCCGCCATGCTGTGGGGCGTGCCTCTTGTGCCGTTCCTGATGGTAGGAGGCGGCATCCTGATTCCGGCTATCTGGGCGTTGCTCGCGAGCCCGCCGGTGGGCGTCGGCATCGTGATGCTGCTCATACCGGTGTTCGTCACGATGCGCACGATGACGCGCCATGACGACCAGCGCCTTGGCCAGTGCGCATTGTGCGTACGCATGTGGGTCCGTCAGCGCAATCGCCGCTTCTGGGGCGCGCACGCGTATGTGCCGCTCCGCGTCAAGAGGAGGGGCTGACATGGGCGCGCAGCCGCAGTTCATCGACGTGGCCGAACGCGAAGTCGTGCTCGCAGACTTCATGCCGTTTTCGTCGCACGTGAACGATTACGTGATCCGCACGCGCGAAGGCGACTACCTCCGGGTCTGGAAGATCGCCGGCATCGCATTCGAGGCTGCGGACCCGGGAGACATCCTCGTGCGTCATGAAGGGTTCAACCAGCTGGTGCGCAGCCTGCCCGGTGGGCACGTGGGCCTGTGGTCTCACCGGATCCGTCGGCGCGTCACGGATCATTTCTCGACACCGTACGCCGAGCCGTTCTGCCAGGAGCTTGCCACCCGCTATTACGCGAGTTTCGCCGGCTATCGCATGATGGCCAATGAACTGTACCTGACGCTCGTGTACCGGCCGCACCGCACGCGCCTCGGACGTCTGTTCAGCCAGGCAGCGCGCCGCACGCCGGACGATATCCGTCGTGAGCAGCGCGAGGCAATGAAGGTGATGGCGGAACTCGCGGCGCAGGTCGAGTCGACCCTGAAGCCGTGGGATCCCGAGCCGCTTGGGACCTATACGAGGGCGATCCGCTATACGCAGCGTCCTGTGCGGTTCTCGGCAGCGCTCGAGTTTCTGGGCTACCTGGTCAATGCTGCATGGGAGCCGGTGCCGGTCCCGGCGGGCCGTATTGCCGAAGCGCTGCCGACGTCGCGGCTGTTCTTCCGGACCGAGAAGGTCGAGATCCGCATGCCGGGCGCAACGCGCTATGCCGCGCTGCTGGACATCAAGGACTATCCTGAGGAGACCGAGCCGGGAATCCTCGACGGGCTGCTCTATGGCAACTTTGAGTACATCGAGACCCAGAGCTTCACGATTCTTGACCGGCCGTCGGCGAAGGAAGCACTCGAGCGCCAGCGCAACCATCTGATCGCGGGCGAGGACGTGGCCGTGTCGCAGGTGCAGGCGATGGATCAGGCTCTGGACGATCTGGTCAACGGCGATTTCGTGCTGGGTGAATACCACTACTCGCTCGCGGTTCTCGGCGACGGGCCGGATGAGGTGGCACGTCATGTCGCGAAGGCGCGCACGCAACTGGCCGACGCCGGGTTCCAGACCGCGCTGGTCGACCTCGTCGCGGACGCGGCATGGTTCGCCCAGCTCCCCGGTAACTGGCGCTACCGGCCGCGCGAGGCGAAGCTAACTTCGCGCAACTTCTGCGGGCTCGCGAGCCTGCATAACTTCTCTACCGGCAAGCGCGACGGCAATCCGTGGGGCGAAGCCATCACGATAGCCAAAACACCGAGCGGTCAGCCTCTGTATCTGAACTTCCACGTGACGCCTGAGAAGCAGGATTCCGGCGACGAGAAGGCGCTGGCCAACACGCAGATTATCGGCCAGGCGGGTGCCGGCAAGACGGTGCTCGAACTGTTCCTGCTCGCGATGGCAACGAAGTTCGGCATCACGGGTGTCGTTTATGACAAGGACCGCGGTACGGAAATCGCGATCCGGGCGATGGGCGGCACGTACACGGTGTTCCGTCGCGGCGTGCCGACGGGACTGAATCCGTTCCAGACGGAGCCGGACGAAACGGCGATCGATTTCTGGGAGCGGCTGGTTCGCAAGCTTGTCGACGTCGGTTCGGCGCTGTCTGCAAAGGACGAGCTCGACATCTCGCGCGCAGTGCGTGAGGTCGCACGCATGGACAAGGCGCTGCGGCGACTCTCGATGGTGCGGCAGCTTTTGCCCAACGTGGGCGAAAACAGCCTGCATGCGCGGCTCACGAAATGGTGCGTGGGCGGTCGCCTGGGCTGGGTGTTCGACAACCCGACTGACCGAATGGATCTCGCACACGCGACGCTGTTCGGCTTCGACGACACCGAACTGCTCGATGACGCGGAGATCTCCACGCCGGTCACGATGTATCTGTTGCACCGGACGGAGAACCTGATTGATGGTCGGCGCTTCATATACGTCCTTACCGAATTCTGGAAGCGTCTGGCCGATCCGGTCTTCACGGACTTCGCGAACAACAAGCAGAAGACCATCCGCAAGCAGGGCGGCCTGGGCATATTCGACACGCAGTCCCCGGCAGATGTTCTGCGCAGCGACATCGCGCGTGCGCTGGTCGAGCAGACGGCGACGTTCTTCTTCCTGCCGAACCCGCGCGCCGACTACGACGACTATGTGCGCGGCTTCAAGCTGACCGAGGCCGAGTTCAATATCGTTCGGACCCTGGGCGAGAACAGCCGTCTTTTCCTCGTGAAGCAGGGCCATCGCTCGGCCGTCGGCCGGCTTGACCTGGGCGGCCTGGGCGATGTGCTCGACGTACTCTCGGGGACAACCGACAACGTTGAGCTGCTCGACGCCATTCGAGCCGAGGTCGGGGACGACCCCGCGGTGTGGCTTCCGGTGTTCCACGAGCGGCTGGCGAGGCGCCGCGCGACAGCCGCTGCGATGAACGCGCTGGTCCCGCGTGTATCGAGAAGAGGTGCGCGATGAGCGGCCTGTTTACCTCCGTCGGGGGCACGATCGAGAATGGCATGTCGACGTATGTCACGAGTGTCTCATCGGCCCTTTCCAGCGCGCTGGTGCCCGTGGTCACGACGGGCCTGACGATCTGGATTGTTGCGTACGGATTCGCCGTGGTACGGGGCGAGGCACATGAGTCGGTGCCGGCATTCGCGTGGCGTGGCCTGAGGGTCGCCATCGTGCTGGCCTTTGCGCTCAGCGCAGGCGTTTACCAGTCCCAGGTCGTCACGGCAGTCGAAGGGGCGACGTCGGGGCTGGCCCAGACGATCCAGACCGCGGCTGCCAATGCGGGAGCGGGCAACGCCGGGTGCGGTTCGGTGAGCGGCAGCAGCGTGACAGGCTCGAGCGCGACGTCCATTTACCAGACCCTCGACTGCTACGACCGGCAGATCGACATCGTGATGGATGCGTATTTCGACAGGGCGACACACGAGGGGATGAGTGTCAGCGGGTTTGTCGCAGGCATGGGCGATATGGCCGGTGGATTCATCGTCGGGCTGGGTGGCGCAATTTTTCTCATGGTGCTGGCCTTCGAGGTAACGATGGCCAGAATGCTGCTCGACCTGGTGTTGGGACTCGGTCCGCTTTTTATCGCGTGCGGAGCATTCGGTCCGACCGCGCGCTTCTTTGAGGCGTGGACGGGGAAGGTGACGAACTACGCGCTCTTGCAGGTTCTCATCGCCGCCTTCCTCGGAATGGCGTTGACAGCGTTTTCGGCGGACCTGGCACCGTTCAATGTCACGACCTCATCGCCCGATGCCAACGCGTCGGCGCTTTCGGCGGCGGGGCAGGCCGTGCTCACTGCGATTGCCCCGTGGGGTGCGGCGTTCGGCCTGTTCATCACATCACTGTTTCTCGCTGCCATCGGATGGCAGTTACCTGCGGTTGCTTCCGGGCTCGCGGGTGGCGCGACGGTCTCGGGATTCGGTGCATTCGTTGCCGGATTCGCATCGCGTGGTGCGGTGAGGGGGCTAGGTGCCGTCGTGCGACTGGGGCATGGCCCGCGTGGGCCCGGTGGCCGGATCAGCAGTCGAAGCGGAGAGTCCGGCGGCGCGAAGGCGGCCGGCAGCACCGAACAGATTCCGGCCTACCAGCGCGCGGCTCGCGAACATCTGGGCGACCAGGACAGCACAGGAGGTTCATCGTCATGATCAGGTCGCTTATTCATTCCCGTATCGGCTCTGTCGCAGCAGCAACGGCTGTGCTGCTGACGTCGTCTTGGGCGCGTGCACAGGGTATCCCTGTGTACGACGCACAGAACGTTGTGCAGGCGATCGCAACGGTGGGGCAACTGAAGGACGAAGTGCAGCAGGAGATGCAACTGTACCAGTCCCTTAGCGGCACCCGCGGCTTTGGCGAGCTGATGAACAACCCGGTACTCCCCAATTCGTTGCCGTCCAACTGGCAGTCGGTCTATACGGCGATCCAGAACGGTGGCTATTCCGGCCTGACCGGCAATGCCCAGACGCTGCGCTCGGCGAGCCAGATCTACAACTGCGAGGACCAGAGCGGGCTCGACCAGCAGGTCTGCCAGCGCGCGCTGAACAAGCCGTTTCAGGACAAGGCGTTCGGTACCCAGGCCTACCAGACCGAACTTCAGGAGCTCGACCAGATCCAGGGGCTGATGCAGCAGATCGACGTGACGCAGGACCAGAAGGGCATCGGAGAGCTGCAGGCGCGCATCCAGATCGAGAGCACCGCGGTCGGCAACGAGATGACGAAGCTGCAGCTCTTCCGGATGCTGGCCGACTCCGAAGACCGCCTGATTGCCGAGCAGCAGCAGGAGCTCGTGCTCAAGCGCGCGGGCAATACCGCCCGGCTGCAGGACCGGATGGTGCCCGCGAGCTTCGGGAACTGATCCCGCCCAGTCAGGAGACCGAGAATGTTCCGATCCATTGTGGTGATCCTCGCATTTCAATTAGTAATACTGACTAATGGATGCTCGGGTAACCCGCCGAAACCGGTGTTGCCAGATGGGCTGCATCGCGTCCCGGTGAATCATGTCGCGCCGGTTCCTCCGTCCCGCGGAGGCAGCCATGAGCAGTGAGCGTGAAGTGGGCAAATCACGGGACTACCGCCGGGCGCTGGACTTCGAGGTGTCGGTTACGCACCTCCAGGAGAGGTCGGAGCGTCGTGCATGGCATGTCGCTGCGGCTGCAGTCGTGATGGCGATCCTCTGTGCCGTCGCACTGGCGGTGATGGTGCCGTTCTACCGGGTCGTACCGCTGCCCATCGAGGTTGATCGCCTCACGGGCGAGGCGCAGGTGATCGATGTGCTCGATGCGAAGCACATCCCCATGCGTGACGTTGCGGACAAGCACTGGGTGGAGGTGTATGTGCGCTCGCGCGAGCGCTATGACTGGGGCCTGCTCCAGATGGATTACGACCGCGTGCTCGACATGAGCGATGACCGGGTGGCGCGCGACTATCGGTCGATTTTCAGCGGGCCGGACGCGCTCGACCGGCAGCTCGGCGCGAATACCCAGCGTCGCATCCGCATCCTGTCGACGACCCTTGTGCCAGACGAGCCGGGGCGCGCGGTCGTGCATATCGAGCGCACGACGTGGAAAAACGGCATCGATAACGTGGAGCCGCCGCAGCGCTTCGTCATCACGCTGGCCTTTACCTACCGGCCGGCCATCTTTACGCGTGAGCGTACGGCGATTGAGAACCCGTTCGGCTTCAGGGTGACCGCGTATAGCCGCGATCCCGAATACACGCCGGCGGCGTCGGCTCCTGCTTCGGCACCTGTGTCTGGAGGTACGCCATGAAACTGCTGAAGCAGGCAGGAACCATCGTACTGTCCGCAGGACTCGGAACGGTTTGTGTCGTCGCTCACGCTTACGACGTGCCGGGTTGGTCGGGCGACTCGCGCGTGCGGCAGGTCGTGTACCGGCAGGACGAAGTAGTGCGGGTCATCGCGCAGCGCGGATTTGCCACGCATATTGCGCTCGATTCATCTGAGCACATTCTCGTTGTGGCGCCGGGCGACCGTGACGGATGGCAGGTGGTCGCAAACCGTGGCGATCACGATGTCTATCTCAAGCCGCAGTTGGCCGCGCACGACACCAATCTCGAAATCCGCACGGACCAGCACAGCTACAGCTTCGATCTGGTGGTGCTTCCGCTCAGCGCGCATTTCGGAAACGACGAGGAGATGTATCGCATCACCTTTGTCTATCCCGAGGCGCAGGCCGCGAAGGTAAAGGCGGCCGACGACGCCGCACTGGTACGTGAACGTCTCGACCGCTCGCCGGCAGTGCGCAACACCGCGTATTCGATGCAGGTGATGCCGCACTCGGAGGACATTGCGCCAACGGCGGCATGGGACGACGGGCGCTTCACCTACATCCGCATTCCGAATAACCGGCGGATCCCGGCGATTTTCCGGGTCGCCGATGACGACAGTGAGAGCGTCGTTGACCGGCACATGGATGACGACGTGATCGTCGTGCACGAAGTAGCCCGGCGTTTCGTACTGCGCCTGGGTAACGAGGTGGTGGGGCTGTGGAACGACGCCTTTGATGTCGATGGCGTGCCACCGGCGGATGGTACGACGGTCGGCGGTGTGAAGCGCGTCCTGCGGAGCGACGGCCATGAATGATGAAACGCCACGCAACGTGATTGCGCCCGACGCTCATGAGGCAAAGGTCACCGATACCATAAGCGGTGACCTTGCCAGTCCGCCGGATGACCGGGGTATGCCGGACCTCGGGCAGCAGGGCGGCCGCCTGCGTACGTGGTGGCTGGTGCCGCTCATCATCGTGGCGCTCGTGATCGGCGGCGCGGTCTGGACCATCCACGGATTCCTTGTGCGGCACGATGCGGCTGAGAAGGCCCGACGGGACGCGGTTCAGGATCAGCCTTCCCAGGGGCGCGTGTTCGGTGAGGGTAGCGGTCCTGCGTCGGCTGCCGTGGCGAGTGGTGCAACGGTGGCGAGCACACCGGCTTCAGCGCCTGTGGCGGCGGCATCTGCTTCCGCGCCACGCCATACCACACCGGTTCGCAGCTACTACGACGCACCGCTGCTCGCGACCGGAAGTGCGGGTCCCGCCGGTGGCGAGGCGAATATGCCGGACGGGACGTCGGGCGCGTCGACCCGGTCGCCGTCTGGTGTGACGGTGACGTCGGGCGGCGTGTCCCAGGGTAGCTCGCCACTTGCCCAGGCGTTGACACCTACGGTGACGCCCAGGGTGCGCGCGGGCTTTCTGGGAAACCGCAGTCTCACGCTTGCCGAAGGCGCGAAGATCGACTGTGTGGGTGATACGGCATTTGATTCGACCCAGGCAGGCATTTCGACCTGCACGGTCACGAAGAACGTCTATTCGGATGATGGTCATGTCGTGCTGATCGAGCGTGGTTCGCAGATCAACAGCGAGTACCGCACGAATCTCGCGCCGGGGCAGAAACGGGTGTTCATCCTGTCTGCCCGGATCAAGACCCCCGAAGGGGTAACGGTCGAGATCGATTCGCCGGCGGCCGATGCGCTTGGACGTATCGGTGTGGGCGGGTACGTGAACAACCACTGGGGTGAGCGTATCGGTGCAGCGATGCTGCTCGGCATGACGCAAGATGCGATCGGCTATCTCGCAACGCGCGGCGGCAACAGCAACGGGTCGGTCGTATTCGAAAACACGCAGCAGCAGGGCAACGACATGGCCTCGCGCGTGCTCGACAGTACGATCAATATTCCGCCGACGCTCACGCAGAACCAGGGCGCGGAGTTCACGATTATCGTCGCGAGGGACCTGGACTTCAGTTCGGTCAACACGCTCGAGCCGGAGGGCGCGCCATGAACGCCACCCCGGGCACCCAGGGCGAAGCCGCTGCCGGCATTGACATGCCCTTGCCGAAGCTGGAGGAGGACGCTTCCGTACGCGAACTGATGCGGCCGTTTGCGGGGTTGCTCGATGACCCGGCGGTGACCGAACTGGTGATCAACCGCCCGCAGCGCGTGCTGACGGAAACCCATCTCGGATGGAACGCGCACGACTGCGTCGACCTCGATTTCGAGCGTCTGATGTCGTTTGCCGTCGCGGTCGCCACGCTTACGAACCAGGAGGTGTCCGCCCAGCATCCGATCCTGTCGGCACTGCTGCCGGGCGATTCACGCATCCAGATTGTGGTGCCGCCCGTCGTGCCGCCGCGCACGGTCTCGATCACGGTCCGGCGCCCGTCTGCGCGTGAGAAAACCCTCGACGCCTACCGCGGTGAAGGACTGTTTGAGGACGCAGTTTGGGGCCGCCAGGATGGTGCTGACGCGTTGCGGCCTGTGCACCGCCCGGCGGTCGGCAGGCTGCTCCAGTGCCTGGAGGCACGGGACTGGGCGACCTTCTTTGATCTGGCCGTCAAGAGCCGTCTCAACATTGTGGTGGTCGGCAATACCGGCTCCGGCAAGACCAGCTTCATGCGGACCCTGTGCCGCTCGATTCCGCCGTCCGAGCGGATCATCACGATCGAGGATGTGCGCGAGCTTTTCATCCGCCATATCGAAAACTCGGTGCACCTTCTCTACAGCAAGGGCGACCACGGTCAGGCGAGGGTGACGCCGGCGGATCTGATCGCCAGCACGATGCGTATGCGCCCTGACCGCGTGCTGCTCGCCGAGCTGCGTGGCAGCGAAGCCTATGACTTTCTGAAGCTGCTGACCACCGGCCATTCGGGCTCCATCACGAGCTATCACGCGTCGAGCGCGGCGGTGGCGATCGAACGGTTCGCATTGATGGCCAAGGAGCATCCGGAAGCGTCGACCTGGGATGACGTCGCGCTGCGGCGGCTGCTCTCCATGACGATCGACGTGGTCGCGCACATGGAGGCCAACCCGCTTTTCGATGAAGCCGGCGTGCAGACGGGCCGGCACTGGTCGATGACGGAAGTGTGGTTCGATCCGCTGCGTCGGCATCAGACGGCTTTCGGGTGAAGGGAGTGCAGACCATGGACATCCGAAACGTAAGCGAAGCGGAGCGGCCAGTCATCGGCCGGATGCGTTATCACGCTCTGCCTGCACTGATCACGCTTGCTGTCGTGGCCGCGGCGGCGGTGGGATTGACACTCGCCGTCTGGCTCGCGTCGTTTTTTTTCCTCGCGAGCCAGCACATCAATCCACTTCACGCCGGGATTCATGCGTGGCCGGATGCGGCGCTGGCCTGGTATGACGGACGTACTCCTGGGCAGGGGCGGCGGCTTGCCGGTGCCGCATTGTTCGGTGTGCTGCTCGCGTTCGGCGCGCCGGCGGCCGGCGTTGGCGCGATGCTGGATCGATCCGCGCGTCGCCGTCTCTACGGCAGCGCACGGTTCGCAAACGAGGCGGACATCCGCCGGGCTGGCCTGCTATGAGCACGCGTTCGCACGCTGGCATAGACAGTGGCCCGCCCCTGGTCGTGGGCGTGTGGCGCGGCCGCTATCTGCGGTTCACGGGCCAGCAGTTCGTCCTGCTCGCGGCTCCGGCCCGCTCTGGCAAGGGCGTGGGGATTGTGGTGCCCAACCTGTTAAGTTACCCCGATTCGGTGGTGGTCCTCGATATCAAGCAGGAAAACTTTAACCTTACTGCGGGTTACCGTCGCGCGCACGGACAGGACGTGTACCTCTTCAATCCGTTTGCCGAAGACGGCCGTACACACCGGTACAACCCTCTGTCGGCAATTTCTGGCGGCGTGTTCCGCGTAGGTGACATTCTCGCAATCGGCTACGCGCTGTACCCGGTTGGTGGCCACGATGATTTCTGGAAGGACCAGGCGCGCAACCTCTTTCTCGGCCTGGTGCTGCTGCTGTGCGAATGGCGTGATGCACGGCGCAGGGGCAATCTCGATGTGCCCGACTATCCGGTGACGATGGGCGAGGTGCTGCGGCAGTCCTCGGGCAATGGCATGCCGGTCAAGGCGTACCTGCAGCAGGCGCTGTTGCAGAGCCGACGCCTGCTCAGCGGCGCATGCGTCGATGCGTTGAACCGCTTCCTGGCGAACGACGACAAGGTGCTGGCGAGCATCCTCGCCACCTTCAACGCACCGCTCACCATCTTCGCCAATCCAATTGTTGATGCGGCGACTAGCGCGAGCGACTTCGATCCACGTGACGTGCGCAGACGCCGCATGTCGGTATACATCGGCGTCACCCCGGACCATCTCACGGAGGCCGCGCTGCTGGTCAACCTCGTCTTCGCCCAGGTGGTCAACCTGAACACGAAGGAGTTGCCGCAGGACAACCCGGATCTCAAATATCAATGCCTGCTGCTGATGGATGAATTCACGTCGGTGGGCAAGATTCAGATCATCGCCCGTGCTGTGGCCTACATGGCCGGCTACAACCTGCGACTGCTTTCGATTGTGCAGTCGGTATCGCAGCTCGAGTCGGTCTATGGCCGTGCGGACGCGAGGACCTTCGTGACGAATCACGCGATGCAGATCATCTACGCGCCGCGCGAGCAGAAGGATGCGAACGAATACTCGGAGATGCTCGGCACCTTCACTGATCGATCGCGCAGTGTGAGCCGGTCCAATGCGATCTTCGGCGGCCGCGGCGGGTCCAGCGAGAGCTTCTCCGAGCAGCGTCGCCCGCTGCTGTTACCGCAGGAACTGAAGGAGCTGGGGCGCGACCGGGAGATCATCCTGCTCGAAAACACCAAGCCGATACTGGCCGAGCGCATCTGCTACTGGCGTGACCCGGTCTTCACCTCGCGCCTGCGTGTGGCGCCGGCTGTTCCCGCCATGGACCTCGTACGTTTCATGGCCCAGGTGGAGCGAAGGCTCCGGGACGTTGAACCCGACGATGTGGACGAGACAGGCGTGATGCACATTGCGCCGGAGTATCTCGAAGTGCTGCAGGCCTGGGATCCGCACGATCTGCCACGCCATCTCAACGATATCGGCGATGACGAAGCGGCTGCGTATGTCGAGCGGCATTTCATGCTGCTGGGAGTGCCGGCGGCGCGCGTGGCTGTCGCGGCGCGCCGGCTTTCGACGTCCGATCTCGACGTTGGCGAGTTGCGACCGGCAGATGCCAGAGCGGGCCGCAAGGCTGCACGGGCGGGTAGTGTGCCGCGCTCGCATGCGCACCGTTCTGTGTCACGCACAGCCGAAGGCTCGAACGTTGTGCCGCTCCACGGAGAACGCCGATGAACGCACGGTACCTGAGCGAGGAGGAGCGCGCCCGCGCCGCGCTCGCCGCGATTCCCGCAGAAGACTATACGACCTGGGTCGATATGGCGTTTGCGCTCAAGCAGGGTTTTGGCGAGGCCGGCTTCGGTATCTGGGACGAGTGGAGCCGCAGCGCCCACAACTATAACGAGCGCGCGGCGCGCGTCACCTGGCGCTCGGCAGGCGAATCGGGCGGCAAGACACTTGCCTCGCTTTTCTGGCTCGCACAGCAGCATGGCTTCGACGTCCGGGGTTCGCGCGCCGCGATGGATCCGGCAGAGCGGGCACGGATGGCGCCGGTGCGCCCGGCTGCGGACCGGGCCGATCTCGAAGCCCGCGCCCGGGCGCGGCAGGCGGCGGTGGCCCGCGAGGCGCTGTCGATCTGGCAGTGGGCGCGCCCGGTGGCGCCGGGGCATCCGTATCTCGGGCGCAAGCGGGTCAGGGCGGTGCCGACGCTGCGGGAGCTGGAAGCCGAGGAACTGCACGCATTGCTCGGCTATGCGCTGCGTAGCGCGGAAGAGGTGCTGACGGGCCGGGTTCTGGTCGTGCCGGTGCGCATTGGCGATGCGCTGTCCACGCTGGAACTGATCGATGCGCAGGGACGCAAGTCCGCGCTCGCCGGGGGGGCGAAGTCCGGGGGTTACTGGGCAGTTGAGCCCCATGGGTTCCGGGAAGGAGCCGCGACGCCGATCCTGGTCGCTGAGGGTGTCGCGACGGCACTGGCGGTGTGGGAGGCAACGGGCTGGTTCAGCATCGCGGCGCTGTCGAGCGGGAACCTGCGGTCAGTGGCCGCGATGTGGCGCGGACGCTACCCGGAAGCAGAAATGCTCGTGCTCGCCGACCTCGGTCCCGGGTACGAGCACGCGAGGCAGGCGGCGCTCGGCACGTCTTCGGTGCTGGCCGAGCCACGCTTCGCGTCGCAGGCCACGATCGGCGGCGAAGTGCCGACGGACTTTGACGACATGGCAGTCCTGTCCGGGAGTCATGCGGTGGGTGAGGTGTTGCGCGAGTCGCTCTATGGCGTCGTCGCGCGTCACGTGACCGGTGTCGAGGCGGAGGGACAGGCCGTTGCGGCAGACGGGTCGGATGGATCGAAGGAGGACCAGACCATGAGTAGCGTGAAAGAGAAGCTTGTCGGTGAGGGCGAGGTAGCGGGTCGGCGCCGCGCGGCGCGCCGGCGGGGCAACGGTCAGGAGGTGCCGGCGCCAGCGCCGCAGGAAAGCCAGACGGCCGGGCCGACGACGGCGCCGGCAGGCGCCGCGCAGGGACAGTCGCAGCCGGAGGAGCCGGATCGGCGCGAAGCCGATCCGCCGAAGCAGGACCCACCCGCCGCGCGTGCAGCGGGGGCACCCGCCCGACGCCAGGCGGGCGAGCCGCTGTACGGCCTCGACGATGTGTCCGGTGAAATCAAGGCGCTTGCACAACACCGTTTCGGCGCACAGATTCGCATGGCCGTGCCACGCGAGAACGGTGGCCCCTATCGTGGCGAGGTATTCAACACAGAACACTATCTGATCCAGGAGGTATCTGCGCGCAGCGTCGTGTTCCACGCGAAGTCGAACATGGAGTTCGTTTCGGACCGGCTGCGGTGGATGGACGAGAACCAGCGCCTCAATGGCGCGGAGGTGCAGGTTGGCTACGACGGCACCCACGGCAAGGTGTATCCGTGGGACCGCGCGCGCGACCTGCTCGAGCGGACGGTCGCATCGCTGAAAAAGTCGGCGCGGGAGGTGGGGTTTGGCGACGATCTCGATGCGACGCTGGACCAGCTTCAGGGCGTGACGTGGACGCGGGTGCGCGAAGCGCGGGCAGCGGCACTGGCGAAGTCGAAGGAGCGCGCCGGTCGCGAACCGGGCGACGGGCAGGAACGCTGAACGCGTGAGGTGTTCGGTGCGAGCGCAGTGATCAGAGGGAGATTCATCATGGACGAAACCGTCACCTCCTCGGGGTCCCCGGCGGAGGAACCCGTCATCAACGTGATTGAACCGGATCCGCCGCCCTTGCCTGACCCGCAGGGCGGTACCGCGAGCTCTGGCCGCTTTGACCAGACGGCCGCCGATGCACTGGCTGCGCGCCGGCGGCGCGAATTCGACGCGGCGCGCGCTCGACTGCGCGATCAGGCGATCCGGGCCGACGCGCCGTCGCGGGCGGGAGAGCAGCAGCCGGCGAAGCCGCAGAATCCGGCACGCGGCAGCGAGGATGTGCCTGCCCAGCACTGGACGCCGCTTGGCAGTCCGCCCGAAAAGGTGCGCAAGCGCTATCTGCGTGCGGGCAACCAGTATTTTCTGAGGGACGCGCCGCATCAACTCGCATTCGAGGATATCGGCCCGTACCTCGTGACGGAACACAACCGCCCCGATGTCGTCGAGTCGATGGTGGACATGGTCCGCGCCAAGGACTGGGGACGTATCCGCGTGTCGGGACATCCACAGTTCCGGCAGGAGGTGTGGGTGCAGGCAACGCTGCTGGGCATCGAGGTCAGCGGTTATGAACCGAGGCCGGTCGACTTCGCGCGGCTGGCCGAGGCCCGTCGCGACCGGCTAACAAACCGCATCGAGGTGACCGGACCGGCCGCCGCTCCGCAAGCGTCTGCCGCTTCGACGAAGGCACCCCCGACGGCGCCCGGCCCAATGCAGGCGTCAAGTGGGAAAGCGGCCACGTCAGTCGGTGTGCGGCAGCCGGAACCGGGCCCCGCGGTGCCGGCCGCTTCACCCGCCGCCCCTGCACCCGCAGCACCACCTCGACCGGCGCCAGCCCCTGACGTTGAGCCGCCTGTTGCCGATGCGGAGGGGCACGAGCGGCAGCGCTACGCCGGTGAGCTCGTGGAGCACGGTGGTGCGCCCTACCAGCACAATCCCGCGCGCAGCGACTCGTACTACGTTGTGTATCGCGACGCGGGCGGTGCGGACCATGTCGTGTGGGGCGTGGACCTGGAAAGGGCCGTTGCCGAATCGGGCGCGCTCGCCGGGCAACAGGTCGTCCTTGAAAATCTTGGCCGGCGTCTGGTGACGGTCACCGTGCCGGTGATCGACGCAGCGGGAACCGTCATCGGCGAGGAGGAAAAGGACGTCTACCGCAATACCTGGCAGGTTGACGTCGCGGGCCAGGAGCGAACGCAGCCTCGCGCGGCAGCGCCGGAAAAAGAGGGCGAACGCGAAAGAAGCGAAGAGGACAGGGCGTCGACGCCGGAACAGGCTCAGGCCCTGCGGCGGCGGAAGCCTTCGGTCGTGCCGCCGGAGGAGCGGGCTGTGCAGATGGCGGTATTGACCGCGGCCCTGCGGCAGCACGGCCTGAGCGAACGATCCATCGCACGGGTGCAGCAGCATGCGCAACGGCTGATGGGGGCGTTTGAAGCTGAAGGGGTAACGGTCCCCCGGCCGCGCGTGTTCGATCCGGAGGCGCCTTCTGCCCGCAGCCGTCGCACCCGCGCTGCTCCTGATCGCGCCCAGAGCCGTGAAGTCGAACGTGCCCCGTCTGAGCCTGCACCGCCCTCACTGTAGGAGCACGCAAGTGATCACGCGAGAGCGACTGTGTGTGGATCTTGGGCCCGCGAAAGGGCGGTGGGAAGCGTGGTGTGCGGCCCGCTGCGTCACCGCTGCGGATGGTGTCCGGCAACTGGTGCATGGCGCCCTGGCTCAGGATGAATCTCGGGCGGCGATAGCTGACCGTGTGTCGGGTCGCTTTCTGCTACACGGGCATCGCGAGCGTGTCGAGATCCGTCTCACGCGGGAAGAGCTCGAAGTCGCCAGGCAGCACGCCGGCGTAGGTGGAATGAATGTCAATCGCTGGCTGGTCGCGGTGATCCGCGCGCAGCTCGTGCATGAGCCCCAACTCGGCGAGCGGGAGATGCGACTGCTCGCAGATTCGAACCAGCAGCTGGCGACGCTCATCGTGTTGCTTGGTCGGCTGCAGGCGCGCGGTGATTCAGGCGACGCGCGGTACGTGGTCGAGACAGCCCGCAGCGTAATCGATGCGCACCTGCGGGCGGTCACGCAGCTGCTGCGTGCCAATCTTGATCGATGGAGCCGCTAGGATGGCGTTCCCGAAGACCTATGTCGACCAGATGCTGCTGAACTGGGGGGACCGGCTGTTCCACGATCCGCTGCGGCATGTTCGCGCGCCGCGCATGTCACGCGCTCAGCTCGGTCGCGATGTGCGACGCATGCGCGAGCAGCTTGCGCGCACGCTCAGGCGCACGCCCGAGGTGATGGTCAAGATCACGAACAAGGCGTCTGGTGCGCAGGGTATGGGTGCTGTGCGGCGGCATCTGCGCTATATCTCGCGCAACGGGCGGGTCCAGCTTGAGGACCAGGATGGCCAGACCGTGCTTGGTCGCGAGGCGCTTCGCGATCTGACCGACGCCTGGCAACTGGGCGGCTGGGGCATCCCGGAAGAAAGCCGCCGACGTGAGGTTTTCAATGTGTTGCTGTCGATGCCGCCGGGCACGGACCGCGAGGCGGTGCGTGTCGCGGCGCGAGCATTCGCGGCGGAGGAGTTCGGTGACGGCAGACGGTATGTCTTCGCTGCGCACGATGACGAGGCTCACCCCCATGTGCATCTGAGCGTGCAGGTGCGTGGAGTAGACGGAAAGCGCCTCAATCCGCGCAAACAGGATCTGCAACGCTGGCGTGAGCGGTTTGCTATCCAGTTGCGCGAGCACGGCGTCGAGGCCAACGCGACGCGGCGGCTCGCGCGCGGTGAAACCCGGCGCTATCCGAAGCAGGCCGTGGTGCACATGATGGCGCGCGGCGAGACGGCGCGCTACTGGCGACCAGAGCTGGACGGTCAGGCGCGCCATGCATTGCGGGACGCGCATGGCGCCTCATTCGAAGCATGGCAAGGTGTGATTCACGCGATGGGCGGCTCGCAGAGCGCCGATGATCGCAGCCTGGCTGCAATGGTGACGGACTTCGTACAGACCATGCCTGTTCAGCGGGATCGGGCCGGCCGGGATCGGGCGGACCAGTGTGACCGGCAGCGTCGTCCCCGTCGGGCGCACGAGCGCAGCAATGTGCAGCCGGAACTGTTCCCGGATGATCGCGATGTCGGGGCGGAGCGCTGAGCGCGGGAGACAGCATGGCGATGCCCATCATTCCATGGATAGGCGGCAAAAGACGGCTCGCGGACGTTCTGATTCCGCGCTTTCCTCCGCATACCTGCTATGTTGAGGTATTCGCCGGCGCGGCGGCCCTGTTCTTCATGCGCCCGCCTGCGGACGTCGAAGTGCTCAACGACGTGAACGACGATCTGATCAACCTCTATCGCGTCGTGCAGCATCACCTTGAAGAGTTCGTTCGTCAGTTCAAGTGGGCCTTGACCAGCCGGGAGGTGTTCAGGTGGCTAAGTGATACACCGCCTCACACACTGACCGACATCCAGCGCGCGGCACGCTTTTACTACCTTCAGCAAAACTGCTTCGGCGGTCGCGTGGAAGGTCGGTCGTTTGGCACTGCGACGACCTCGCCGCCAGGGCTGAACCTGCTCAGGCTGGAAGAGACCCTGTCCGCAGCACACCTCCGGCTATCAGGTGCGTACATCGAGAAGCTTGAGTGGCACGCCTGTATTGAGCGATACGACAGGCCGCATACATTTTTTTATCTCGATCCTCCGTATTTCGAAACAGAGGGCTACGGTGTGCCGTTCGGGTTCGAACAGTACGAGCGTATGGCAAACATGATCGGAGGACTGCAGGGGCGGGCCATTCTGTCGCTCAACGACCATCCTGCAATCAGGGCATTGTTTGCGCAGTTTGAGATGGAATGTGTCGATATCCAGTACACGGTTGGCGGCGCGGGCAATACCGTTCCGCGCAAGGAAATCATTATCTATAGCTGGGACAGGTCGGCTGACCCGGTGGGCCTGTTCTGAGTTCTCGCGGTCTGTGCGAAACAATCGCCCTGAACGATATCGAGGACACGATCGGGATGGTTGATAGGAGGTCGATGATTCTCACGAATCGAGAAGCCAGGCGGGTGCCCCCTTGTACGAAGCGACGACCATCACAACCATTGACCCTGCCTCGTTTCCGCGTACAGCAGATCATGCAGCGATCAACGTAGCCTCGTAGTCGACAGGGGTAAGAAAGCCAATCGAGGTGTGCAGGCGTTGTCGATTGTAATAGCCCTCAATCCAGTCGAGGATATCCAGACGAGCCTGCGCTCGCGTTTCGTAGCGGACCTGATAGATTCTCTCGACTTTCAGGGTCTTGAAGAAGCTCTCCATCGGGGCGTTGTCCCACGCATTGGCACGACGGCTCATGGAGATCGTTGCCTTGAATCCGGCAGCCAGCTTCCGGTATGCCCGGCTTGCATACTGCGCCCCCCTGTCGGAATGTAACAGCAGTCCCGGTGCCGGTTTGCGTTGCCAGCACGCGCTGCGCAGTGCCTGGCAGACCAGCGCAGCGTCGATGCGTTCTGACATTGACCAGCCTACTACGCGTCGGCTCGCCAGATCGAGAATCGCTGCGAGATACAGCCAGCCTTCGCCGGTCTTGACAAACGTGATGTCGCTGACCCAGGCGCGATCAGGCTGCCAGCCGTCGAAACGACGATCGAGCAGGTTCGGCGCTACGGGCAGGCTGTGCGTCGAGTCCGTCGTGACCCGATAGGCACGCCTGTAGACCGGGCGTAAGCCCTGGCGCTGCAAGCTACGCCGCACGCGCTCTTCGCTCGCCACCCGACCTTGGGCTCGCAATTGCCGCACGATTCGCGGGCGGCCATAGGTGCCACGATGCGTGCGGTGGATGGCGGCTACTTCCGCATCCAGGGCCGCGTTCGCTTGCGTCCTCGTGCTGGGTGGACGAACGCGCCACTGGCAATATCCGCTGCGCGAAACGCCCAGAATCTGGCAAAGACGGGTGACGCTGTACTGGTCGCGGTGATCGTCGATCCAGGCGTACCTCACCGCGACCCCTTCGCGAAGTACGCCGTCGCTTTTCGAAGTATCTCGATATCCAGTTTCGCACTGGCGAGTTCCTTGCGCAGCCGGCTGTTCTCTGCCTCCAGTTCGCTGATCGGGCGCGTCGAACGTGCAGCGATCACATCACGAGCACTCGTCTCGCCAGCGTCTTCAGAACTGCGGCTACGCCGGCTCCAGTTCCCTAACGTCGCCACTGGCACCCCAAGCCTGCGCGCTGCTTCATGCTGGCCGACTGTTTCGGCAAGCCTGATGGCATCAACCTTGAATTCGTCCGTGTATTGCCGTTTCGGCACTGACTTCTCTGACATGCAATCCTCCGTACAAACAGGAAATTAACAAAATTCCTGCTGTACGCGAAATCGAGGCATGGTCATCTGCGCAGTGGTTATCACGTTTGTCTACGTGAGAGTGCGCAACGACGATCTTGCCCTGACCGTCTGTCGCGACATCTGGTTAGCGGTAAAACCTGTCATCAGTAGCAATGTGGCGCTCCGATGGGATGGAGCTTTATCGCATTTTGGGGACCCGGTACGGCACCGTACCGACTCTTTGTCCCGGTTGCGCGCAACGTTGTGATCAGGGATTGTGACGTACGCAATGGCCGGATCGCCTATGCCGTGCTTTCCATGCTTTCAGGAGGAGGGCTTCGGGGCACCGGTGAAAATCTTTACGCCAAACCGCGGAATGCGATGACGATGAGCGCCGAGGGAAGTATTGTCGGCCCGACGTAGTTGGGGGATGCGCTTGCTTTTGACACGGACCATCAGTCCACGATGGCAGATGATTGTTTGGATTCTGAAATTAGTCATTCTAAATTTTTATCAGTGCTGGTTAGCGGCACAGCGCCTTGTAGAAAATAACTCGCGGACAACGAAAAACGCGCGCGAGCCAGTGAGGTGAAAGACATGGATAACCGATGACGTTCATCGAATACCGCCCCGGTTACGCCGTGTCAGAACCTGATGGCAACGGGTAGCAAAGTCATTCACAGATCAGTTACGTATTGGAGGATTACCATGAACAAGGACCAGGTGAAGGGCACGGGAGAGAAGGTCAAGGGCAAGATTAATGAAACGGTTGGCCGTGCCACGGGCGACACGAAACAGGAAGTCAAGGGCGATGTCCAGCAGACGTCTGGCCAGGCCCGAAAGAATCTTGGCGACGCGAAGGAAGCCATCAAAAAAACTGACTGAGCGCGTCGTTGCTGCTGTGCAACGTCTCCGTTTGCGCGTTGGGTGCGAGGGGTGGCTTGTCGGCTTGCGTCAGTTCAGTCGTGCGTCACCGGTTTTCGGTGTCCGGCCATTTTCAGGAGGCTGTGGCGCTTCGGCACGCATCTGAACCGTGAATGTCTCGCCAGACTATTGTGACCCCGTCAGGTGCAACAGGAACGGAACCAGGATTCGGCGCGATGGCAGCTTGAGGCTGAGCGTTGACGCGCGCGGTCACAGTGCCTTCAGGTCGGGCAACAGCCTGTCGAATTCGCGCTTCACGACGCTGTAGCATTCGCAGGCCCGTTTCTCAAGTCCTGGTCTGTCCAGCACCTCGATGTGCCCGTAGCTATAACGGATCAGTCCCGCATCCTGCAGTTTCATCGCAGCTTCCGTGACGCCCGCTCGCCGGACGCCCAGCATGTTGGCGATCAGTTCTTGGGTCATGTCGAGTTCGTTCGATGGCAGACGATCAAGGCTGAGAAGTAGCCAGCGGCACAATTGCTGATCGATGGAGTGATGCCGGTTGCACACGGCGGTCTGCGCCATCTGGGTGATCAACGCCTGGGTGTAGCGCAGCAGCAGCCGCTGCATGGGACCGGCGCGATGGAATTCCTCCTTCAGGATGCGGGCGTCCAGCCGGTATGCCCGACCAGCACTTTGCACCACCGCCCGGTTCGGCATGGTTTCACCACCCATGAAGAGTGCAATGCCGATTACCCCTTCGTTCCCCACGATCGCTATCTCGGCGGACGCGCCATCTTCCATCACGTAGAGCAGCGACACGATAGCTGTCGACGGGAAATAGACGTGATCAAGCCTGTCGCCCGATTCGTAGACGACCTTGCCCAGTGGCATGTCGGCGGGGACCAGATGGGGGGCGAGACGCGCCCATTCCGCATCAGGGAGCACCGCAAGCAGATGGTTTCCAGTCCGGTGATCTTCCTTCAGCACGGGTATTTCCTCACAGAGGGTCGGGGCTTTACGCCGGCGTGAGGTCCGGCGCTGCGTTCATGACCGACGGCTACGAGCTTTACAACGGCATCGCCCACGATCACCGGCTCGTGCATCTCGGCTGCTGGGCACATGTGCGACGTGGCTTTATCAAGGCCGAAGAGTCCGTGCCCAAAGCGGCCCGCTCGCCGGATCTGCTGGCGACTCGCTTCGTTACGCTGATTGGCAAATTGTTCGCCGCCGAGGCGCGCAGTGCAAAGTGGGAAGCGAAGCGGCGGCAGCGACTGCGCACACGATACAGCGTGCGCGTACTCGCCATTATCGAGCGCACGATGGTCAAGCATCTGCCCGGCGTTGTGCCGTCGAGCGTGCTCGGAAAAGCACTGCAATACATGGGCGGCTAGTGGCTCAAGCTGACCCGTTACGTCGAGAACGGCACGTGGCCGATCTCGAACAACCTGTGCGAGAACGCGATCCGGCCATTCGTCATCGGCCGTAAAGGCTGGCTGTTCTCCGATACCGTTGCGGGCGCGCAGGCCAGTGCCAATCTGTACTCGCTCGTCGAGACGTGCAAGGCCAACGGCGTCGAGCCGTATCGCTATCTCGTCTGGCTGTTTGCGAAATTGCAGCTCGCTACGACCGCTGACGATTAGGGCGTCTGCAATTGACCGCTTACGTTGCACTCAACGACGGAAGGCCGGCGATGGTGAAAGAGCTTCTGGTATATGGCGCGTCGCCGATGGCGACGATAATGCCCCTGGTGTGGCGCGCGATGAAGGAGAAGCACGGCGGCCGCGGTACGCCGATCGTGCGGATCATCCGGACGCACGATGCAGAGACCCTGCGGCAAGCGGGGACGAGGCGATACGCGCGGTGGTGGCGCAGAAACCGGCGGACGAGCAGGTACGCCCCACGATGCGGGCGCGGCTCTAACGCCGCGCGCAACCGGCGTCAGCGCGTGCATTCGCTCCCGGCAGGGTTTTTCATGGAACCCGAAAAGCGATATTCATGGGTTCCCGCCGCTCAGGTGGTCTCCGGCACCACCGGCTCGAAGCGCTGGCCACGCCCGTAGCGGAACGGTTCGAGCGCGGCGTCCGCCCAAGTCCGCGAGGCGGTCCACGGCGTCGAGCACGCCGTTCAGGCGCCCGGCCGTTACCTTGATGGTGGGTGCCATCAACCACGCGCTTTCTCCGTCGCCATCGCTGCGCGCCAGGATTTCGTGCTCGGACGCGTCCAGGAAATACGGGTTCTTCAGGCGGTCGAGGTCTTTCTCTGCATGGGAGGGCAGCATCGTCGTCAGTGATTCCGCGTGCTGGACCCGGTTGCGTACGAGCACAATCTCCTCGAGCAGTTCAAGGTCCACGCCGCTGTCGGCGAGCCGGACGTGGAGCCGAGCTTCGAAGAAGGCGGCATAGCCGGCGACAAACCCGCGCTTCTTGCGCACGCTGTCCGTGGCAGGGTCGCGGGCGACACCAATCAGCCGCTCCCAAGTCGCAAAGAACACTTTCAGCGAGTCGGACAGCATGGACACGCAGGCGTAGCCTGGCGGCACGTGCCGGGAGCGGTCCGCTTCGTTCCATTCCAGCTCAAACCGTGGCTCCCCGCTCTCGTCGTACACCGGCTCGAACGGCTGCTCCTCCGCCTCAATCTGCCGCTGTCGCTCAACAAAAGGCGCCGCCGCGTTCGCATACAGTTGGCGGATGAACTTCACCCGTTCGCGCAAAAACCAGCCCACGTCCATGCTCGGCTCCGGGTTCGATGAGGTGCTGTGACATTAGCACAGGAAATGGCTGATCACGTCGTATGTAACCCGGGTTTCCGGCGGCCCGCACGCGCCTGATTCAGAGGCGCCTGCCGGTGGGTCAGCACCCGGGTTCGGACGTTCATGTTATTGCAGTGCACGGTCTCGATGTCCTCCCAAAACCACGCGACGGCATCGACGAATTTTCGCAGCCATTGCCGTGGCACATCGGCACTTGGCAGGATGGATTTGTAACGAAGTTCAGGCGTTGCCAGGTGATCCGCGCGTCTGATGGAGGTCGGTGTACTGTGGGCCGATGCGGGTGGGAAGATGTTGAAGAACCGGGGATTTCGCACCGCTCAATATTTCGGGGCCAGATCATGATGAATTCGTGAGATCTCCCAAAAAAAACGGTGGAGGCGGTGTACCGGCCGATCTACAGGCAGCCGTCGAGCCCGGCCTTAAAGACGTCCACCGGCAGTTGTTTACCGATGAAGACGATCTTCGTTTCACGGAACTCCTCCTCGCGCCACGGTGCACCTAAGTCTGCGCCAAAAATCATGTGAACGCCCTGAAAAACGAGGCGCCGGTCCAGTCCTGCCACGTTCAGCACTCCCTTGTAGCGCAGCATGGACGTGCCATAGATCGCGACCATCGTGCTGAAGAATGCTTCGAGCTTTTCCTGATCAAGCGGCGTCGTGTTGCGGTAGACGAACGACGTCACATCGTCGTCGTGGGTATGTGAGACGTCCTCAAGAAAGTCCGGCTCGATCTCGACGATCGCATCAAGGTTGAAGCTACGGGTATCCAGCAACTGGTTGAGATCGGTGTTGCCGAAGTGGGATTGCCGGATGGGCGCGCGGGGATTCATCTGCCGCAGCCGCTGCATCAGCGCCTGCGTTTGCGCTTCACCCGCCAGGTCCGCTTTCGAGACCAGGATGCGATCGGCAAAGCCTACCTGTTCCTGCGCTTCATGATGCTCATCGAGCTGGTCCGCGCCGTGGCGTGCATCGACCACAGTGACGATGGCATCGAGCAGGTACCGCTCATGTACATCGTCGTCCACGAAAAAGGTCTGTGCGACAGGCGCGGGGTCCGCGAGTCCCGTCGTTTCCACGATCACGCGCTCGAACGTGAGTTCTCCCGCTGCGCGGCGCGCGGCGAGCGTCGACAGGATGCGCACGAGGTCGCCGCGCACGGTGCAGCAGATGCAGCCGTTGTTCATCTCGACAATCTGCTCGGCGTCGTCCTGGATCAGCAGCTCGTTGTCGATGCCAGCCTCGCCGAACTCGTTTTCAATGACGGCGACCCGGCCACCATGGTGCTCCGTGAGAATCCGGTTCAGGAGGGTGGTTTTACCCGCTCCAAGGAAACCGGTGAGGATGGTCACGGGGATGCGTGATGGTTCGGCGGCGACTGGCATGGCGGACTCCTGTCTGTGCAGAGGGAAGGTACTTCTGTGTTGTGTAATGTTATATCATTTCATTTGTGGATGACGGATAGTCGATGGACGGAAAACCGGATGAAGGAAAGCAAGATGAAGAACGACGTAATCCGCGGGAAGGCGGTGTGCAGGCATCTGTTGCTGAGCTGGCGCGAGCGGGGCCGCAGCCCGGCGAGTCGGCGCGTGTCTGCGGTTATTGCTGCCGCCGTACTGATGGGTAGTACCACGGTGGCCTTTTCGGCGCCGGCCCTCATCAAGGCGGTCGGTGTGGAAAACGAGTACGCCGACGTCATTTCGCAGATTGGCGGTCGGTACGTCCAGGTGACGGCGATCGAGACGGACCCGAACACTGACCCGCATACGTTCGAGGTCAATCCGAGGGTCGCGGGACAGATTGCAGCGGCCGATCTGGTGGTCAAGAATGGCATCGGTTACGACGCATGGGCGGACAAGATCATTGAGGCTGCGCCGAACAGCAGGCGCAAGGTGATTGACGTCCAGCATCTGCTCGGTCTGCCCGACAGTACACCGAACCCGCACCTGTGGTATGCGCCGAAGACGATGCCTGCCGTGGCAAAACAGGTGGCGTCGGATCTTTCGTTCCTGAATCCCGCCCAGGCCGCGTATTTCCAGGCGAACGAGAAGAAGTTTGAAGCATCGCTCGAACCTTGGTCCGCAGCGATTGCCGCGTTCAAGGCCCGCCATCCGGGTACGCCGGTTGCCGTGACAGAGCCCGTTGCGGACTACATGCTGGAAGCGGCGGGTATCGGCATCGAGACGCCTTACAGCATGCAGGCGGCCATCATGAGCGGCACCGATCCGTCGCCGCAGGATGTGACGAAACAGAATGCGCTGTTCGCGGACCACAAGGTCAAGGTGTTCGTCTATAACCAGCAGGTCACCGACGCGCTCACCCAGTCGTTTCTGGCGCTGGCGAAGAAGAACGGCATCCCGGTGGTGGGTGTCTACGAGACCATGCCGACACCGGGCTTCACGTACCAGTCGTGGATGCTGGCCGAGGTCAATGCGCTGGACAGGGCTGTGACAGGCAAGGTGTCGACCGAAGTGCTGAGGGCGGGGAAGTAACGCGATGTGTCACGGGCATGAGGTGCTGGGTATCGAGGGGCTGGGCGTCTCGTTCCCCGGGCATGTCGTTCTGCATGATGTCGGCTTTAGCGTCCGGGCGGGCGAGTTCTGCGGATTGATTGGCTCGAACGGATCGGGGAAGACGACCCTGCTACGGACGATACTCGGCTTCCGGAAGCCCGACGTGGGCCGGATTCGCATCAGCGGTGGGAGCGGTCCAGCCGCGCTCGGCTACGTGCCGCAGAAGATCCTGCTGGACCCCTGGCTGCCGCTGCGCGCCCGCGATCTTGTGTCGCTCGGCGTTGACGGGCGGCGCCTCGGACTGCCGTTTCCTTCGAGAAAGCGGCGGATGGCGGTCGACGCCATGCTCGCGGCGGTGGAGGCCGGCCTGTTTGCCGACCAGCGCATGGGAGATCTCTCCGGCGGACAGCAGCAGCGGGTACTGATCGCACACGCGCTGATCCGCAGACCCTGCCTGCTGCTGCTCGACGAGCCGCTCGCGAACCTCGACGTGCGCAGTGCCGCAGGTATTGTCGCGTTGCTGCACCGGTTATGTGTCGAACAGGGAATCGCCGTGCTGCTGTCGGCCCACGACATGAACCCGTTATTGCCAGTGATGGACCGCATCGTATATCTCGCCAACGGGCATGCCGCGAGCGGATCGGCGGAAGAGGTGGTGCGCAGCGACGTGCTGGGCGGGCTGTACGGCCACCACATCGACGTGATCCGCGTGCACGGCCGCGTGCTGGTTATCGGGGCGGGTATCCCGGACGAGAGCGTGCCGCAGCATCCGCACGATCCTGTCGAAGCGGTGCGTATTCCATGACAGCGATGAACGTCGCTCTCGCGTCGCTCGTCGGGCCGGAGTTTCTGGTGAGCGGGCCGGTGCAGACGGCCATCGTGGTGGGAGGCGGTGCGGCGCTGGTATCCGCCGTGATCGGTGTCTTTACGGTGATGCGGGGGCAGTCCTTTGCCGGGCATGCGCTGGCGGATGTCAGCAGTGCAGGCGGTGCAGCATCGCTCCTGCTCGGCATCCATCCGCTGCTGGGTTTCCTGATCATGGCGGTGCTGGCGGCCGTAGGCATGGAGATGATCCGGATCCGTCGTGCGCGCGAGCGCGATCTTGTGACCGGCGTCGTGCTGGGTGCGGGTTTGGGGCTCGCCGCGCTCTTCCTGTACTTCGATGTCATCTCGCATAGTACGACGGGCGCGGCCATCACAGTGATGTTTGGTTCGATGTTCGCGATTCCCGCCGGGATCGTAGCGCCTGCGCTTGCCGTCGCCAGCGCTTCGCTGATGCTGGTCGCAGCGCTCTACCGTCCGTTGCTGCTAAGTTCCGTCGATCCTGAACTTGCCGCGCTTCAGGGTGTTCGTGTACGGCTCGTGGGTCTGTTGCATCTGCTGGCTCTCGCGCTCGCAGTTTCGCTTTCTGCCATCACGGTGGGGGCCATCCTGTCGACAGCACTGCTGGTCGGACCGGCTGCGATCGCGCTGCGTGTGACAAGGCGGCCGTGGCAGGCTCTCCTGCTATCCGCGGTGATCGGTGTGCTGGCGACGTGGACAGGCATTCTCCTCGCCTGGGAGAGCTACTACTGGACGCCAGGGCGCGGGTGGCCCGTGAGCTTCTTCGTGGTCACGCTCATTTTTGCGCTGTATGTCGCTGCCGGCTGGCGGTCGCGGAACGCCCGGCGCGCCCGGGATGTGGCGACTACTTCCGGCGTAACGCGACAGGGAGGGGCCTGACGACGTTCGCGAGCTTCATGATCAACACCTGGCTCGTGGCGACGATTGTGGCCGTGGTCGCGGGCTGCGTCGGTTTCTTCGTGGTGCTCCGGGGCGCTTCGTTTGCGGCGCATGCGTTGCCGCTCGGCACGTTTCCGGGTGCGGCCGCCGCCAGCCTGCTGGGCGTAAGTCCGCTCGCCGGCTTGGTCGCTGCGGCCACAGCCGCTGTAATCGGAATCACCTGGCTGGGACGTCGCGGTCGTCACGACGTGGCGACCGCGCTCTGTTTTGTGATGCTGCTCGGACTGGGCGCACTGTTTCTGAGCATGACAACCCAGTACTCACAGGCAGTCTACGCGCTGCTCTTCGGCGAGGTACTGGGCGTAAGCGACGACGATCTCCTCGCGGTTGCTGTGATCGGCACTGCCTGTGTGGTGCTTGTCATGCTGCTGTTCCGCCCGCTGCTACTGGGCTCGGTGTCCGATGAACTGATCGAGGCGCAGCGCGTATCCAGCCGGCGCGTCGAACTCGCGTTTCTTGGTATTCTCGCGCTCGCGACGGTGATGGCACTACCAGTGGTGGGTGCCCTGCTGGTGTTCAGCCTGATGGTGGGGCCGGCCTGTGCCGCCCGCTCGCTGGGCAGCCGGCCAGGCTCTGCCGTGCTGCTCTCGGTTGCGTTTTCGCTCGTGACCGTCTGGGCCGCCATCGCACTGTCGTACGTATCGGACTGGCCGGTCGGATTCTTCGTCGGCGCGATCGGGGCGCTGCTGTACGGGGCGGGGCGGATGTGGACGCAGTTGCGCACCCGATGCCAGTTGTCCCGCTTCGCCCCTCGTCGATAGCGGTCGTATCCACCCGGTACTGCCGACGTCGCTCACAGCCCCGATTCACTGCACAGCGGCGCGGTACATGCAAACCGGCGCCCGACTTCTGCAGGCTGCATTCAGGTACGTTTTGCTGGAAGTACAGCATATCCATACCGTGCAACGTCGGCGCCGAGCCGGGCGTGCAGTTCGTTCTGCGTCGGACCGGTTCACGCGTCGTTGGCCAGTAATTCTCCAAGGTCATGAACCCACGGCTTGACGCCCTGGCCATCGCGTACATACAGCCGCAGCTTGCCGGTCGTATCGAAAACGAGGCACGCAGCGGTATGGTCCATTGTGTAGTTGTCGGGGTTCGAGCCGGGAACCTTTGCGTAGAAGATGTGGAAACTGGCTGCGAGCGCTTTGAGCCGCGCGGTGGTCGCAGGCCGAAGCGCGCGGAAGGACGGATTGAATGCTGCAGCATACTGGGCCAGAACCGCGGGCCTGTCACGCTCCGGGTCCAGCGTGACGAACAGCACCTGCACGCGTGCGGCCTTCTGCGGCCCAAGTGACTGCATGGCCTGTGAAAATTCTGCGAGTGTCGTCGGACAGACGTCCGGGCAGTGGGTGTAGCCGAATACCATGACGACCAGCTTGCCGTGATAGTCGGCCAGCGTTCGTGTCTGGCCGTTCGTATCCGGCAATGAAAAATGGTCGGCAAATTGCCTGTTGCCAGTGATATCACAACAACCACCGTGCGCATCCGATCTCCGCGAAGCTGTCGAACAGGTGGTACGAGTTGGATGCGGGCTGGATGTATATTCGCGCGCTGGCGGCGCTGAGGCTGGCGACAGTCAGGAAAGTGGCGTTGGCACCGTGCCTGATCGAAGGCAAGCGGACGCTTGATAACGCTACGCTGCAAGCGGTACTTCGCCATCGCCATGAGGTCATGGCTTCCTATGCGAGGTCGGCGGAAATCGGATGCGAGCGGGAGTTGGAGCGGGCACGGCACCTGAGCCGCCGCGAGAAGCTGCAATTTCGGCGCGGCGTGCGCCGATGGTTTCGGCAGCAGGCGCAGGCGAGCCGCAGCAAACCGTGTCAGGTGCCACCGTTTGCTGACGTCTGGACCTGCAACCTGACGCTGCGCACGTGTATCGAGTTGCGCCAGGAACTGTCGGCTATCTGGGGACGCTCGAGCGCGTCGCAGGAACAACTGCTCAAGCAGTTGCAGGAGTGGTGCCGCGTGGCGGAGCACAGCGGCATTCAGGCGCAGGCAGAGTTCTCGTTGCGTCTGCGTCAGTACGCGCAATAGCGATCCGAGGTTGGTTTGTTCGCATCGCGGTGCCGCAATTGTCCAGTGCCGTACAGACGCGCCAGACGCGCGTGCCGATTAACCCGATCAGCGGGCTACAGGTGCGGCGGCATCAGGCCATCCTCCGAGTTTCCATCCGGATCGTCTGCGGATTCGCGGACCGGATAGAGTGGTCCGGGTTCCGACCAATATCCTTCGCGATTGTAGTATTCGTGCAGCGCCACCTCGTAGCTTCGACTAACGGGTACCGAGTCGTCGTAGGCCGGGCTACGCTCGATCGTATCGCGCGTGATCGAGGTGGACACGGTCGCGGCGAACCAGTCGACGAGGTCGATCCAGCGCGTGGCGATCAGGACTTCCTTCCCGCCGGGCCACCAGTTACGCGTATCGACCGTCAGGTAGCGCAGGGCCCAGGCCCGATCGTCGAAGATGAAACCCGACACGTGGCCGATGGTCCCGTCTATCGTTTCGATGTGGTAGCCCTTGACCTCGTCCGTGCTACGTAAATGGACGTCCGGCAGCGCCTGGTTGACGTGCAGGATGGGGCGTGGCGGGGCTGGCGTCGCGAGCCCTCGCGCGACCGGGTCGAAGGCCGGCCAGGCGCCCATGCCCCACAGATTTGGGCCGCCCCAGTATGTTGGATAGCTGTAGTAACGCAGGTATTCGATTTCGTGCTGGCGCGATACCGGCTTGTGGGTGTCGAGTGCCGGACTTTCGCGCACCTGTTGCCGCGTGAGATTGACATGGACTGCGTTCGACGACCAGTCCACGTGCCTGAGTGAGTAAGGGGAGACGAGCACCTGTCTGTCGTGGAGCCAGTTCCCTGTCTGGACTACAAGGTAACGTATGCCCCATGCCTCGTCGTCGAAATAAACCTGATCGATATTGCCGATTTCGCCGTCCGAAGCACGGACGGTGCATCCGTGCAGATCCTTTATGTTGCGTAACATGACGCCTCCATGATGTCGAAACCGGCGTATCGATCGCATTCGATGCGCCGGCCGCAAGGTCGATCAGAGTGAATTGAGTCGTGTGACCTTCGTGCCTTCGAGGGATGCGCCGGCCATCAGTCCGGCGTTCGTCAGCACGAACGCATCGACCTGACCACCTGCGGTGCTCGTGTCGACGTTGCCGTTTGCTCCTATCTTCAAGACTGCAACGGACGCGTCTCCGCCCGCCGACCAGCCATCCGTGCTGCGGAAGTGTCGCAGCGATTCATCGGTCATGAACAGGAAGACGATTGCGCGCGACTGGGCACCGATCTGCCAGCCGACGGATCCGGTCGCGGTGCTGTAGTAGCCGACGGTATGGCCTCCCACGCGCAGCGACCCTTCGCCGTACTGGCCGCCGACCACGAAGCCCGCATCGATCACGGACGGGAATATCAGCACGCCTTTCGCTTTGGAAACCAGTTCGCGCGAACCTTTCGCGTCGACATAAAGACGGGAAAGGGTCGAGTCGACACCCGCGTCGATCGTTTGACGTTTGTCCATCTGCTGGCCATTGGCGTTCGATGGATTCGATGGGCCGGTGGTGGTGCAGCCCGGAGCGGCTAGCGCGATCGCCAGAGCCGCAGTGCTGCAGATTAATGTTCGTTTCAGCATGGTCTTCTCCTGGGTATCCGACGATGTCCCCCACGCTATGTCGGATCCGGTCTCAAATGCGGTACGACACCGTACAAATTCGTTATCCGATATATCAGGTTGATTGATCGACATTTACCGCGAGACAGTCTGCGAAGCAGGAAAGTCCTGCACCGTACAGACAGCGCAGTTGCACGGGGCGCATGATCGGTGCTCTCGCGGGGGACGTCTCTCGTGTCAACGATGTCAATGCGCGGAGATGCTCGTGCAATATCCCCTCTACGTTCAACGGCGTGATGGCCGCGGCTATCGCGGCAGGTTCGCGGATTTTCCATGGCTCGAAGTGGACGGGGAGACGTTCGGCGCTCTGACGCAAGACGCAGCGCGTCTCGTGCAACGGGTGTATCACCGGAGCGAACACGTCATCCCTGCGCCGACCATCGATACGTCGAAGCTGAAGACGCTCGAGATGGACGATGGCCAGGGTCTGTGGATGTTCGTCGACGTTGACTTGACGGCCGTCCAGTCGCACTCCGTATTCGTTCAGGTTTGCCTGCGCAAGAGCCTGCTGCAGGAGATCGACCTTGCCGCGCAAAAGAGCCATCTCTCGAGGTCGGCCTATATCGCGCTGGCCTGTGCCCATGAACTGGCGCACGTGTGCGATGAAGGGGGGCGGCAGCGGTCCTGAACAAGCCTTGCCCGGGCGGCACGTCAGGCGCGCCTTCGGGGACTGTATTGACGATCGCTCGTGTTCGGACCTCGTGGGAGGGCGCAATGAGCCAGACACTCATGGGTTATTCAGCAGGTTTTGCAGCGGCGGCATTCGTCGCGATCTATCTGGCTGTGCGGCGCTGGGCCGCGTATCGGCGGCAAGCGGCGAAACCCGGGCCACAGCCGTGGCCGGTTTCCGAAAGACCCGACAGTAATCATTGAGCGTCGGGGCGTCACGCCTGTTCGCTGTGCTCTTCGATCCCTACGGGTGTCCGCAGCGGTGGCAGCTCTCATATCAAGGGCCTCTATCTTGTTCCTTTCGTTTATACGTGCGTCCGGCGCTCATGGTTCGACTTCGCCGTGGAACAGCAAGAAGCCCGTTCGCGAGGAGCTATTCGGCGAAGAGCGTCTGGCGCAGCATGCGAGGAGTCTCGCGGGGGCGCAAAATGTCTCGCCCGGCACTGATGCCGGGCCGTCGCTTGCCACGCGGCTGAAGGACAACGCGCGGTGGCTGATGCACGCGTACGAAGCGACCGTTGCCGCCGCGGCCCAGGACGAGGCGATCACGCCTGCGGCCGAGTGGCTACTCGACAACTACTATCTCGTCGACGAGCAGGTTTGCAAGGTGCGCGACGACCTGCCCCCGAGCTACTACCGGCAATTACCGAAACTCGGCACCGGTCCGTTTGCCGGGTATCCGCGCGTATTCGGCATCGTGTGGGCGTTCGACGCCCACACGGACAGTCGGTTCGATCCCGATCTACTGTGCCATTTCATGCAGGCGTACCAGACGGTGCAGCCGCTGACGATCGGCGAACTCTGGGCGGTGGCGATCACGCTGCGCATCGTGCTGATCGAGAACCTCCGCCGCCTCGCCGATCAAATCACCGAGGGGCGCACTGCACGGCTCGACGCCAATGCAATGGCCGATCGTTTGCTGGGTGGAAGCGGGCATGCGCTCAAGGACGTGGTCGCACTGGCGACGCATTACGAGCGGTCTTCTTTGCTCGACACGTTCTCCGTGCAGTTGCTTCAGCGATTGCACGACGAGGACCCGCAGACAACGCCTGCCGTTCTCTGGTTGCACGAGCGCCTTGCCGCCCAGCACACGACGGCCGAGCGGATCGTCGCGGCCGTGCATCAGCAGCAAGGAGCGGCGAGCGTGACGGTGCGCAACGTCATCACGAGCATGCGCCTGATCTCGGACGTGGACTGGACCGGGCTGTTCGAGCGCATCAGTCCCGTGGACGACGTGCTGCGCACGCATCGCGGTTTCGTCGAGATGGACTTTGCGACGCGCAACCTCTATCGAGGTGCGATCGAGGCGCTTGCGCGCGGTTCGTCGGCAAGCGAGACGGACATCGCGCATCGCGCGGTCGCAGCGGCGGAGAGTGCGGAAGCAAAGGAGGAGAACGCCGGCAGGACAACGGCGCGTCACGCCGAGGAGGGCGAACCGCTTCCCGGGCAACTGGGCCGCGCGGCGGCACGCCGCGAATGCGAGCCCGGCTACTACCTGCTCGCGGGCGGCCGCCGCGCGCTGGAGCGGGCGATCGGCTATCGCGCACCCATCGGGGTCTGGCTGCATCGCTTCACGCGGCGGGCCGGTCTGGCAGGCTACCTCTGCCGGATCCTGTTGCTGGCTGCGCTGATCCTGACCGGCATGCTGGCGTTCTCGGCCGGCTTCACCACACCGCCGGTCTGGCTGATCTGCCTCGCGCTGGCCGGGTTGCTGCCCGCCATCGAGGTCGCCGTGGCGATCGTCAATCGCAGCGTGATGCGCGACGTCGGCGCGATCGTGCTGCCCGGCCTCGCGCTGCGCAATGGCATTCCGGCGATTCAGCGCACGGTGGTCGCCGTGCCCGCCCTGCTGACTACGGCCAGTGCCGTGGCCGAGCAGATCGAACGCCTCGAAATCCATCATCTGGCGAGCCCCGAGGGCGAGATATATTATGCATTGCTAACCGATTGGACCGATTCTCCAACGGAGCGCGTCGACGGTGACGAGGCGCTGTTATCCGCTGCGGCAACGGGCATCGCCCGGCTGAACCGGCAGTATCCGGGCGGCGCCGGGAATCCGCGTTTCCTGCTGTTGCATCGGCGGCGCACATGGAACGGCGAAGAGCGGCAGTGGATGGGCTGGGAGCGCAAGCGCGGCAAGCTGCACGAGTTGAACCGGCTGCTGCGTGGCGCGCCGGACACCACGTTCGTCGAGATCGACGGACGGCCGCCCGTTGCTCCGCGGGAGGTGCAATACGTCATCACGCTCGACGCCGACACCCGTTTGCCGCGCGACGCGGTGCGCCGTCTCATCGGCAAAATGGCGCACCCGCTCAATCGTCCGGTGTTCGATGCGAAGAGCCAGCGCATCGTTGACGGCTATGGCGTGTTGCAGCCGCGCGTGACGCCTTCCTTGCCGGTCGGCACGGAAGGGTCGCTGTTTCAGCGCATCGTGTCGAGCCCCAGCGGCATCGATCCGTACGTGGCGGCCGTCTCCGACGTCTATCAGGATCTGTTCGACGAAGGCTCCTACACAGGCAAGGGCATCTACGACGTGGATGCGTTCGAGGCTGCGCTGGCCGGCCGCGTGCCCGAAAACACGATGCTCAGCCACGATCTGTTCGAGGGCATTTTCGCGCGGGCGGGACTGGCTTCGGATATTGAAGTCGTCGAGGAATATCCGGCCCGTTACGATGTTTCGGAGGCCCGCCAGCATCGCTGGGCGCGCGGCGACTGGCAGTTGCTGCCGTGGCTCCTGCGCGCGCACCTGCGGCCCGCGCTCGCGCTCGGCGCGACCGGCCGCTGGAAGATGGTGGACAACCTGCGCCGCACGGTGATCGCCCCGGCGGCGTTCGTCGCGCTGCTGGCGGGCTGGATGTTGCCGCTGCCGGCGGCGCTGCGCTGGACGGCCTTCGTGCTCGCCACGATCGCGCTGCCGGTGCTGCTGCCCGTCCTCGTCGCGCTCATGCCGCGCTGGCGGCGTGCCTCCGTAAAAATGACGACGCGCAGTCTGTTCGGCGTATGGCTGGCCGACTTGCGGCTCGCGCTCGGGCGGTTCGGTCTTTCTACCGCGCTGCTGGCGCAACAGGCCTGGTCGATGAGCGACGCCATTGCGCGGACCCTGTTTCGTGTGCTGGCCAGCCGCCGGCACCTGCTCGAATGGACCACGGCCGCCGAGGCGGGAGCCCGTGGCCGGCTTACGCTGGGCCGCACCTGGCTGCATATGTCCGGCGGCGCGGCGCTTGCGCTGGGGGCAGGCGCAGTGGTCGGTCTGGCCGCATGGCACACCGGCCATCATGGCGCGTGGGTCGCGATGCCTTTTGTGCTGGTGTGGCTCGCTTCGCCCGCGCTCGCGTACTGGTCGAGCCTCGCGCCGCGGGCGGCCGGCGATCTCGCCGTCAGCGACGCCGATGCCCGGCAGCTTCGCCATCATGCGCGCCGCACATGGCGCTATTTCGAAACCTTCGTCACGCCGGCCGACCAGATGCTGCCGCCGGACAACTTCCAGGAAGATCCTCGACCGGTCGTTGCCCATCGGACCTCGCCGACCAACCTCGGGCTCTATCTGCTCGCGACGGTCAGCGCACGCGAATTTGGCTGGGCTGGTACGGCCGATACCGTCGAGCGGCTGGAGACGACGTTCGCCACGATGCAGCGGATGCCACGCTATCGCGGGCATTTCTACAACTGGTACGACACGCAGGATCTGCGTCCGCTCGATCCGAAGTACGTGTCGTCCGTCGATAGCGGTAATCTCGCCGGCCATTTGATCGCGCTCGGCAACGCCTGTCGCGCGTGGGGCAGGCAGCTTGCCGGCACGGACCGCGGTGCCGCTTGGGCAGGCATCGGCGACACCCTTGATCTGCTGGACGAAGCCGTGCGCGCGAGTGGCCGCGAGCGCACGCGTTCCGCGTTGAACGGCGAGTTCGACCGGGCGGTGGCGGCGCTGCGCGCGTGGCTCGACGCTGCGCGCAGTGTTCCGCCCGGCGACGGGATACCCGAAGCGCCCGAAACGGCCGCAGCGCCCGGCACGGCGCCCGCGTGGCAGACGGTCGTACTGCTCGGCGCCACCGTTTCAGACATCGCCCGCGCGCTCGTCGATGAGGGGGCTGCCGGTCAGAATCACGTCGACGCGAAGGACGACGACGTGCTGTACTGGAGCGGCGCGCTGGAGCGCGCGATTCACAGTCACGGTCGGGACGTGACACGTTCGGGGAGCGATTCGGCCGCGCTGGCCGCGCGTCTGAGCCGGCTGACCGATGCCGCGCTTCAGATGGCCGATGCAATGGAGTTTGGCTTCCTGCTCGACCCGGCGCGCATGCTCCTCTCGATCGGCTACTCGGTCGCCGACGGCCGGCTCGACGAGGGCAGCTACGATCTGCTGGCCTCGGAGGCACGGCTCGCCAGCTTCGTCGCGATCGCCAAGGGCGACGCTGCCGCGCGCCACTGGTTCCGGCTGGGACGCGTCGCGGTGCCGGTCGCGGGCGGCGCCGCGCTGGTCTCGTGGTCCGGGTCGATGTTCGAGTACCTGATGCCGTCGCTGGTCATGCGCGCCCCGTTGAGTAGCCTGCTCGCGCGGACCATCGAACTCGTGGTGCGCCGGCAGATCGCGTATGGCGCGACGCTCGGCCTGCCGTGGGGCATCTCCGAATCCGCGTACAACGCCCGGGACCTCGAATTCACCTACCAGTATTCGAGTTTCGGCATTCCCGATCTCGGTCTCAAGCGCGGGCTCGGCAACCACGCAGTCATCGCCCCCTATGCGACGGCGCTGGCCGCGATGGTCGCACCGACGGCGGCGCTGCGCAATTTCGAACGTCTCGAAGCGGCGGGCGCGAGCGGCCGCTTCGGTTTTTACGAGGCGCTCGACTACACACCCGCACGCGTGCCGGAAGGCCAGCCAGTGGCGATTGTGCGAGCCTTCATGGCGCATCACCAGGGCATGGCGATCGTGTCGATCGCCAATGCGCTACTGGGTGGCCGGATCCGCACGTTTTTCCATGCCGAGCCGGCCATCCGCGCGACGGAGCTGCTGCTCCAGGAGCGCATGCCGGGCAGGGTGGCGGTCGCGCATCTGCGCGTCGACGAGAAGAGCGCCGGCCAGCTGCGCGGCATCGAGCCCGCTGTCGTGCGGCACCTGGTGTCGGCCAGCGACCCCGCGCCGGCCACGCACCTGTTGTCCAACGGTCGCTACGCCGTGATGCTGACCGCCGCCGGCTCGGGCTACAGCCGCTGGGGCGATATGGCGATCACGCGCTGGCGCGAGGACGCGACGCGCGACGACTGGGGCAGCTATCTGTATCTGCGCGATGTCGAGAGCGGTGCCTTCTGGTCCGCGGCCTGGCAGCCGGCCGGCGTGGAGCCGGACAGCTACGACGTGACCTTCACGGAGGACCGCGCGGAATTCGTCCGGCGCGACGGCGCGCTGACCACGACGCTTGAAGTAATCGTCTCCGCCGAGGACGATGCGGAAGTGCGGCGCGTGTCGGTGTCCAATGCTGGCTCGCGTGCGTGCACTATCGAACTCACGTCGTATGCGGAAATCGTGCTGGCCGCACCGGCGGCCGATCGGGCCCATCCGGCATTCGCCAAGCTGTTTGTCGAGACCGGGTACCTGGCCGAACTGGGCGTGATCCTCGCGACGCGTCGGCGCCGCACGCCGGACGAGCCCGAAGTCTGGGCGGCCCACCTTTCGGTGATCGAAGTCGATCAGCCCGGCGTCATCGAAATCGAAACCGACCGCGCGCGCTTCATCGGCCGCGGCGGCAGCGTCCGTGCGCCGCGCGCGCTTTCCAGCGAGCGCGCGCTCAGTGGCACGGCGGGCGTTGTGCTCGACCCCGTTTTCGCTGTGCGTCGGCGCATACGCGTTGCGCCAGGCGCAACCGCGAGCGTTGCGTTCTGGACGATCGTTGCTTCCTCGCGCGCGGAGTTGCTGGATCTCGTGGACAAGCATCGCGACGGCGCGTCGTTCAGCCGTGCGGTGATGCTGGCCTGGACCCAGGCGCAGGTGCAGTTGCGCCACACCGGCGTGAGTGCCGACGAAGCGGCACTATTCCAGCGGATGGCCGGATACCTGCTGTATGGCGACGCGGCGATGCGGCCGAACTCCGCCGCCTTGATGCGCGGCGCGGCGGAGGTGGCCGCAACTGGCGGCGTGGGCGCGGCGCCCCTCTGGGCACATGGCGTGTCGGGCGATCTGCCGATCCTGCTGGTGCGCATCGACGATATCGAGCACATGGCGCTGGTGCGGCAACTGGTGCATGCGCATGAGTACTGGCAGATGAAGCGGCTCGCGGTCGATCTGGTGATCGTCAACGAGCGCGCGTCGTCGTATGTGCAGGATCTGCAGGTCGCGCTCGAAGCGCTCGTGCGGCCCGGCCAGTCGCGGCCGCAGCCCGGTGGCCCGGCACCGGGCAACATCTTCGTGTTACGAGCGGACCTCATGACGAGCGACGCGCGCGCGCTGTTTCCGATCGTCGCGCGTGCGGTGCTGGCGGCGCGCAACGGGCGCTTGCCGGAACAGCTCAGACGGCTCGCGGGTGCGCCGTCCGCCGGCTTGCCTCGGGCGCGGCGGCTGCCCGCGCCGGGGGGCCTCGTCTTTGCCGGTGCGGGGCGTGCCGCGACGGATGCCGCGCTCGAATGCTTCAATGGGTTCGGCGGCTTTGCATACGAAGGCCGCGAATACGTGATCGTGCTCGGCCCCGGACAATGCACGCCGATGCCGTGGGTCAATGTCATCGCTAATCCGGCCTGTGGATTCGTGGTATCGGCGGAAGGCAGCGGGTACACGTGGACGTCCAACAGCCGGGAGCATCAACTGACGCCGTGGTCGAACGACCCCGTTGGCGATCCGCCCGGCGAGGCGTTCTACGTGCGTGACGAGGCCACAGGCGCGCTGTGGGGACCGCAGGCCTCGCCGGTACGCGACCAGTCGGCGGGAGCGGAGCCCTACATCGCGCGTCACGGCCAGGGCTATAGCCGTTTTACGCATACTGCCGACGACATCGCGCTCGAACTGCTGCAATTCGTGCCGCTGAACGACCCGGTGAAGATCTCTCGCCTGACGCTGCGCAACCTGTCGGGCCGCGGCCGGCAGCTCTCCGTGACGGCCTACGTCGAATGGGTGCTCGGGGCGCAGCGCAGCGTGTCGGCGCCGCATATCGTCAGCGAAATCGATGCGGCGACGGGCGCGATTTTCGTCCGTAACGGCTACGGCGAGGCGTACCGGAATCGAGTGGCGTTTGCGGATCTCGGCGGCCAGCAGCGCGGCTGGACCACGGACCGGCGCGAGTTCATCGGCCGCAACGGAACGTTGAGCGATCCCGCGGCGCTGGCGGGCGGCGCCGATGGAAGCCCGCTATCGGGCAAGGTCGGCGCCGGGTTCGATCCGTGCGCTGCGCTGCAAACGTCGATCGACCTGGCGCCGGGCGGCGTGGCCGAGGTGGTGTTCGTGCTCGGTGAGGCCGCGACGGCCGCGGACGCCCGGCAACTCGTCGCGCACTATCGCGAAGTCGATCTCGACGGCGTCCTGGCCGCGGTGACCGGGTTCTGGGATGAGACGCTCGGGGTCGTTCAGGTCGCGACGCCGGATCGCGCGCTGGACCTGATGCTCAATCGCTGGCTGCTCTATCAGACGCTCGCTTGCCGGATCTGGGCGCGCGCGGGCTTCTATCAGGCGAGCGGCGCGTATGGCTTTCGCGATCAACTGCAGGACGGCATGGCGCTCGCGGTGGCGCGCCCGGCGCTCACGCGCGAACATCTGTTGCGGGCGGCGGCACGACAGTTCCCGGAAGGCGACGTGCAGCATTGGTGGCTGCCGGAGGGGGGCGCGGGCGTGCGCACCCGTATTGCCGACGATCGCACGTGGCTGGCTTATGCCGTGGCCCAGTACATCGACGTGAGCGGCGACCACGGAATTCTCGACGTGACGGTGCCGTTCCTCGAAGGCCGCGCACTGGCGGCGGATCAGCACGACGCGTATTTCGTGCCGGACGTCGCGGACACCAGCGCGACGTTGTTCGAGCATTGCGCACTCGCGCTGGAGCAGACGCTCGGATTGTTCGGCTCGCGAGATTTGCCATTGATGGGGACCGGCGACTGGAACGATGGCATGAACCGGGTGGGTGAGGCGGGGCGCGGAGAAAGCGTCTGGCTCGGCTGGTTCCTCTACGCGACGCTGATGGCCTTCGCTCCGATCGCGCGGGCGCGTCATGAGGATGAGCGCGCGGATTGCTGGCTGGGGCGTGCGGACGCGCTCAGGAAGGCACTCGAAAGCGCCGGCTGGGATGGCGCGTGGTACCGGCGCGCGTACTACGACGATGGCACGCCGCTCGGGTCCGCGGGCAACGACGAATGTGCGATCGACGCCATCGCGCAGTCGTGGAGCGTGTTGTCGGGCGCAGCAAGCGCCGGACACGCGGTGCTTGCGATGGCCGCGCTCGACGAACGCCTGATTCGACGCGACGACGGCCTCGCGTTGCTGTTCACTCCGCCGTTCGACCGCACGCCGCTCGATCCGGGCTATATCAAGGGCTATCCGCCGGGCGTGCGCGAGAACGGCGGTCAATACACGCATGCCGCCATGTGGTCGGTGCTGGCATTCGCGCAACTGGGGGACGGCGATCGCGCAGCCGATCTGCTCGCGATGCTCAATCCGGTCAACCGGAGCCGGACGCGCAGCGGCGTGAACCGCTACAAGGTGGAGCCCTACGTGGTCGCTGCCGATGTCTATTCCGTCGCGCCACACGTGGGACGCGGCGGATGGACGTGGTACACGGGCTCGGCGGGATGGATGTATCGCGCGGGCATCGAGGGTCTGCTCGGCCTGCGCAAGCGCGGTTGCGAGCTATCGATCGAGCCTTGTGTGCCGGGCGCATGGCCCGGCTTTTCGGCAGTCTTTCTCCACGGCGCGTCGCGTTACGAGATCGCCGTGCACAATCCGCATCATGTCTGCCGCGGGGTGCACGGCATGAGCGTGGACGGCAGGATGCTCGATGCCGGCGTGGTGGCATTTCCCCTGGTGGACGACGGCGCACGCCATTGCGTGATCGTGACGCTGGGGCTTCGGGCGGAATAGCAGAAGACCGGGTTCCGCGCGAAGTGCCGTTCGGAACTCACAACTCGATGAACGGATTGCCCTTCTTCGTGGCCGGTGTCTGCGTGGCCGTGACCAGATGGTTTTGCAGCCAGTACGAGGCCTTGCTCAGGCCGACCGTGTGGTAATCGTCGCCGAGTTCGCAGACCAGTATCCGGTCATCCGATGCGATCGCTTCAGCAAAAGCGTTCGCCAGTTGCTTTGCGTCGCGGCTCGTGTTGAGGATCAGAAAGACCCCCATCCGATGCAGATGGACGAATTCATAGTCGCCGCCCGACACCTTCATCACGATGTCCCGGATTCTTGCGTGCTGCTCCGTGGGCGTCGCGATGAAGATGCTGACGAGATAAGTCACTTTCTTGCTGATGGGCATGAGGGCACCGTCGTGTCGTGGTTGAAGATGCGTCCTGGGGAATACGCGTTGGGGAAGGTAACGGCGGGGGCGCGGGCCGCGTGGTCCATGGGAATACGGTGTGCTCGTTGGGGTGCGGAGTCGGTACGCCGGCGTACTGGCTCGCGACAGCGCCGCCGCTCGAAGCGCAAACCACGTTGCGTGAGTCGATCGGGGCAGCGATGCTGGCGGCGCTGTTGTCGGATCGAGCCGCGGCCGACCGTCACCTGCGCGATGAAATTGGCGCGAAGACGGAGGCTTGGGGCATCGCGGTGGGGTCCGTCGAAATTCGCGACGTGGCGATTCCTGTCGCGTTGCAGGATGCGATGTCGCGCCAGGCGAAGGCCGGGCGGGCGGAAAAAGCAGGCGTGACCCATGGCGAAGCGGAGGCCGCAATTGCTACGAGCTCATACTATGGTCACGTGGGTGGTCCTTCCGGCTGTTGCCGCCTTCATGTTCGGTTGTGGTGACCTGTCGACAAGGGGGGCAGACACGGTGGTCGGGGTTGGGGCCGGCGGTGTCGCGGGCGCGGTCCTGACGGGCGGTAGCGTATTGGGCACAGCCGGCGGCGCAGCTGTGGGCGTCGTCGTCGGTAATCAGGTGGGAAGTAGTCGCGCTGTCCGTGACGGCGGCTTGCTGCCGTCACGGAAATTGTTGCGTCAGCATCCGCCGGGGCGCCTCGACATGCGGCCTTTATTCGATCAAAACGAACATGCCCACGTCCGCTATTCCTGGGGGGCGCCTATCGGTGAAGCGCAGTTCGGGCATCGTCACCGATATCCAGCGCAACACCGACGGGACGGATGCACCGGGCAAGCAGATCACGCACGAACAAGACATCAGCGGCAGTCCGCCCGCGGTCGGCAACGAGGTCCGCCTGTTGCAGGACGGCCCTCAGACCTACCAGGCCATGTTCGCAACGATGGTGGCGGCGAAGAACCACGTCAACCTGGAAACGTTCGTCGTTGACGATAGCGACGTGGGGCGACAATTCGCCGATGTGCTGATTGCCCAGCAGTCGCGGTGCGTCCAGGCGAAGCTGATCTATGAGAGTGTCGGCGCTGTACCACCAGTTGCGGGCAAACGCGGGCGACCACGGAAGCGTTCAGACAAGGTTCATGCCGACAAGGGCTATGACTGCGGATCATGAACAAACGGGGATTGCAATGGCCCACGACCGGGCGTCGGCGTATTCGTTACCGGATAGCGCGGAAGCCAATGCGTCGTCTTGCTCAAGCTGCGTGCTCGCCGGGGCTCGATTCACTGACAAACATCCGGTCGGCCAGGCGGCGGCCTCAAGGAAGGCGCTTGCTCCCTTGTCCGGCTTCCCAGCGATGGTCGATAACGGTGTCGATACACTCGCGTACTGGCACCATGGCGGACCGGAATCAATGTCAATTGAAATTGACGGGCGCTATGTCAGACGGCGCTGCAGGCGTGAAACTGGCCGTATACCCACCGCATCGTTAGTCGCATTGTCGAATCAATTCGCAGGGCGGAACGGCGTGTCGGGCCATGCGCGTTTCGGGTGGCGTTCCTTTGCGTTGGCGTCTGCACTGGCAGGCGATCGGCAGAGGCCAGGTCTGGCATTGCGGGATGTTTATGGGTAATGCGACAGCCGCTCACGGCACACGGGCAGATTCATAGCGACTTGTGACCGTTTGAACCAGTACCTGCTTTTGCACGGAAATAAATCCGGGGCAATGGAGACGGTGCGACGCCGGCCTGTTGCTCGATTCTGTCGAGCATATCGAGCAACCAGACTATGCGTCGCGCTCCCGACGGAACGACGCCCTGGTGGGCCGACAGTGCCATTGCGCGGCTCCGCCAGTATGAGAGTGCGAACGGGCCGCCCGCCGCCAACAGGGGGAAGATCAGTTCAAGATGCGTCAGCTCTTTTTCGAATTGATGATGCAGCATGTCAACCCCTCAACGCGGTGATCCAGCGGATTGACGAATTGTGTACAGACCGGATTCGGATGTCTGCACGCTATCGTACTGATGCGGGACCGACGGCAATTTGACGCGAAGGCGAAAGTGCGGATGTCAGAATGGAGCCGAACCTTCTGCTTGCCGTCCGCCGTTCACTGCACCGGCTTCGGTGAGCCTGAATACGGCTCGTCGGACGAGCGTCCCTGCGATGTTGTCCGCGATCCATGTCCGATCCCATCTGGTATCTGTTGAGCGGCTTTCTGCTCATCACCATGGTGGTGCCGAGCGTGCCGCTGGCGCGTCTGCTGTTGAGCAGCGCGACCATTTATCTGGTCGCCGGTTACCTCGTCGGTCCCGGCGGGCTCGGGCTGATCGTGCCGGACCCATTGCATCATGCCGATGTAATCGGCCGGGTGGCGGAAGTGGCTCTGCTGATTTCGCTGTTTACCGTCGGGTTACACATGGGCGTACCGATTTTCGACCGAAGATGGATCGTTCCGCTGCGCCTCGCGTTTGTCTCGATGGCGATCACGGTGGGGCTGATTGCAGTGATCGGCATGTGGGAGCGGGGGATGCCGTTGGGCACGGCCGTGCTCCTCGGCGGCATTCCTGCGGCCTCTGCCCTGTTGATTTCACGGATCTCGAATACGTCTTTGTACGAATAAGTGAGCTATCTCCAGGTAGTCCAAGTTGCGCAGTTGCCGTACCGACCACGCTGTTCGCGTGTAGCGAGCCACCCTTTGGTGCCTACCCGTTCGCCATCGTCATCAGCGTCTCCATTCGGGCGGACATCGCACATTCAGCAGCGGAGACGTACCAATCACGGCGTCTCAAAGTCGCGGGTCCGGTGCCAGAACTCGTCGGCACGCCCCTCAGGGCGTCCCTCCTGCTTCCAGATCTGCATCAGGAACAGTCGGCCGTGTGCGGCAGCCTTGAGCGCTTTTGCTTCGCAAGCCGAATCGTTCGCCTCATCACCCGATTGCCCGAGCGTGATGGGATAGGTATGAATGACAGTACCTCTGCTGTCCAGTACGTCGACCAGTCGCTCTGCCATGGCCGTTTCCTTCCTTCTGTTCACCGGACCGTCGCTGCCACTCCCGTGGAGAAGAATAGCTGCACGTCACCGTTGTACATCGACAAACAAGTTACCAACACCCCCAGCGGAGCGGGACTGATCGCTCGCGCTGCTGTGCCAAGGAGCCGTCTTTGCATCACCTTGTCCAGAAGATCTGATGGCAGACACATGCTTCTCCGCCGCCAGGGTGCCACGACCGGCAGGACACCCGGCACTTTTGCAGATTTCCGCCGTCATTATCGACAGAAGCGCAACCGTCGCGGCGGTCATGCGTCAGTTCAATGACCTTTCGTACGTTGCACCTGAGTTCATCCAACGAACGGCTGGGCGCAGCGATCGCGGATAAAGCGGATTGCCGGATAATTCACATGCGGCATGCCGTAGTTTGGTTACCTGAATTTTGCTATCGACGATGTCTTGCCATATTGCATTGGTGGGACTTAAGGCAAAGCTGATCAAGTCCACCGCAGAACTGCTCCGAGCGTTATAGATCGGGGTGGATAAGGAAGGCAGAACAGGATGAAGCAGCAGACGTTGGCGATGGCAGCTGATGAAGGTGCGGGTTTCG
>Ga0265338_10000415_pt1 | contig 76424 bp, 71 predicted proteins | sample 42126metaG_FD_193579 | JGI IMG/M metagenome (GOLD analysis project Ga0265338, IMG submission 193579) | Rhizosphere microbial communities from Carex aquatilis grown in University of Washington, Seatle, WA, United States - 4-21-26 metaG | ecosystem: Host-associated > Plants > Roots > Rhizosphere...
TGGCGCTGAAAGACCGGGGGGAAATGCTTTGCGAGTCTGTCTAAGCAGAAGAACGCAAAAGTCCCTACCCCGGCTCTCCATCCCTATTTTGAAGGGAACGCCTAAACCATACAAGAACGCAAAGCCCTGGCAAAGGGTTGCCCCTTGGGCATGGGCTGTCGCCCGCGATGGTTGGCGCTACGCGTTATAATCCAGGTTCGAATGCATGAGAACCAGATTGCCACCGCCGTGGTGGACAGCGCCTATCATATTCATAAGGAACTTGGGCCGGGCTTGCTCGAGTCGGTCTATGAGGCGGCTCTTACCTTTGAGCTTGAGAAGCGCGGTTACGAAGTATGGCGTCAGTTTCCAATCCCTATCGTCTATTGCGGAATCCAGTTCGAAGAAGGCTATAGGGCCGACTTAATGGTGCAGAACCTTGTCATTGTCGAAATCAAATCCGTAGACATTCTCGCTCCGGTTCACTACAAACAGCTGCTTACCTACTTGAAGTTGAGCGGTCGGCGGCTTGGAATCATGATCAATTTTAACGAGGCTGTCATCAAATCCGGCATCAGGCGGATTGTGAACAAGCTGACGTGACCACCATCCTCCATGGCGGCCAACGAGTAATTGGGCTTTGCCTTCTTGGCGTCTTTGCGAGACACATTCCGGTAAACGGCCCCATAATTAGCGCGTGTACGTCCCGACTCATTTCAAAGCGGAATCCCCCGAGCTAATCGCCAAAGTAGTGCACGAGAACAGCTTCGCGCTGCTTGTGACCGCGACTGACGACGGGCTGAAGATGTCGCATGTGCCCTGCCTGTTCGACCCCGACCGGGGTGAGAATGGAACCCTGAAGGCGCATGTGGCGCGGGCTAACGACCATTGGAAGTGGTTCGATGGGCGGCGGGAGACTGCGGCCGTGTTTTTGGGGCCTCACGCGTACGTGTCTCCTACTTGGTACAAGGAGCATTTGAGCGTTCCGACTTGGAACTACGCGGCCGTTCACCTTCTTGGGGCGCCCCAGGTTTTGGGCGACGAGGCTTCGCTTGCTCTTCTTATGGAAATGGTCCGCATCTTTGAGGGGCCGGGAAGCGTTTATGATTTTGAGGCAGGCGAGGCCTATGCTAGAAAATCATTGCCCGGCATCGTCGCCTTCGAAATGCCCGTTCTGAGGGTGAATGCAAAGTTCAAAATGAGTCAAAATAAACCGGAAGGCGACAGGCTTCGGGTTATCGAGCATCTCGCTGAAGGCGCCGATCCGCTTGCACAGGCGACGGCCCGGTTCATGCGGGAGTTGGGCGGTTAGCCCCATGCTCAAGCCGGGAAGCCGCCCGCCTACGTAGTAAGAAGGGGCGAGTGTAAAGCGACGCCTGCACGAAGGCATAAAGGAGAAAGGGATTTCTTTGGCAACAAATACCATCGACACACCAACCGAAGCGCCCGCCGCACCCGGTTCATCGCCGTCCAACTACACGGGCAAGAAGAAGCCCTTCTTGCACCAAGTCATCACCGACGTGATCATCTTCGCGCCGCTCGTGGCGATTCCAATAGCGGTGGTCGATCTTGTAATGCATCCCATCCATGGCTGGAAAGCTTCGCTTCTGTTCACGCTATGGGCTCTGGTATTCGCTGTAGTCGGGGCCAAAATTCGCACGCTCGGCATTTCGCTTGGATACCACCGGCAAGGCACGCACCCTTCCTACCAAACCAAGCCTTGGCTTAGGGCGACCTTCTTCATGTTCGGCTGCATGACCGCGCAGGGGAAGATGATCAACTGGCTCTCGGATCACCACCACCACCACCTTCATTCGGACGACGACGGCGACCTTCACAGCCCGAAAGACGGCTTCTGGCACGCCTATATCGGCTGGCTTCGCGGGTTGCTTTTCGACCGATACACCTACCCAATTTTTGAGAAGGACAAGATGGTGATGTTCTTCAGCAACACCTTCTTCGTATGGCTGGTTCTTGGTCTTGCCATCCCAACCGCGATCGGCTGGGCGACCGGGTTTGGCGCTTTCCGCGGGCTCATCTGGGGCGGAGGCATCGGCATGTTCCTCGCTAACTACGTCACCTACTGGGTGAACGCAGGCTGCCACACGTTTGGCAAGCGCGACTTTGCCACCACGGACGAGAGCACCAACTTCTGGCTAAAAGGCTTTTGGGGCCATAAGCTGAGCTGGATCTTCGCCTATCTATCTTGGGGCGAAACGAACCACAACAACCACCACGCCCGGGCGATTTCCGCCAACCACGGCATGTTCAAGGGACAGTTCGACCCATCGGCAAACCTCTTGCACATCCTGGAGAAGATGCACCTCGTTTGGAACGTCCAGTGGACGACCGAAGAGCAAGCCAGGAAGCTCCAGGCCGACCTCCTCTTAACGCCGGAAGAGCGAAAGAAGCAGGCGCTGGAGCGTCACCGGGCTGCCAAGGCTGCCGAAACCACGCAGGTCTAGTTACAGATCAAGAGCGATCAAATTGAACCAGGCCAACCTGGTTGCCGTCAGGGTCGCAAATCGTGGCGGACCAGCCTACGTGAGGCACTGCGCTTTTTTCACATCCTCGCGCCCCACCAACTTTCGGGGCCTTCTCCAGGTAAGCGTCGACATCGGGTACCTCCAACCAGACCGACGGGCTTGCCCCAGGAACGACCGTGTCGGTTTTCAGCAACCCGCCGACATGCTTGTCGCCAGTTCCAAACGTCACCATGTCGTCCATGAACCCTTGGAATTTCCAGCCGAACATCGCTTCGTAAAACTTTTGTGATTTCGCCAAATCGGTGACGTTCCACTCGATGTGACAGACTTCGTTCATCGCCATTTGTAAACCTCGGGCCTTATTGTCCCATGGCGAAAACCCAAACTTACGCGCCGATATTGCTAATTCGATAGGCGGAAGGCGTTTGACCGGTCGCCTTTCGGAATGCACGTGCGAACGCGCTCGAGCTGACAAACCCGGCCTCAGCGGCTACCTCGTGGATTGGCAGTTCCGTGGAGGCTAGTTGCTCCTTGGCCATGACAATGCGCTTCTCGACCAGGTACCGGTAAGGCGTCTTGCCATAAACCTCGCGAAACAGCCGCAGGAAGTGGTGCCGTGAGAGGCCAGCCTCTCTCGCCGCCAAGTCGAGCCGGAACTCGTCCACGGGGCAGCCTTCCATGTAGGCTTCGGCCCTTTGTAGAAGGCTGAGGAGTTCGGAGCGAGTCGCCCACTTCCGCGCTGGCACCGCCATCGCCGCCAGCGCGTGGCGACATGGGCCGGGCGGTGGCGTCATCGATTCTCGCCTAACGGAGGAATCCGATTTGATCTAACCACTTCATTAAGTGGACGCGGCATGAGCATGATCCGGTTGTAGACGTCGATAAGTGCGCCGTAGGAGTGGGCCAATTGACTAAACTTTATCGCACATGGCCAGGTTCCTCATTCCCCTCCTTGCCGGGGCTTTAACCGCGACCTGCGTGGCGCAGGCGCCACTGCCCCAAGCTCTCAAGGGCGTCCACCGAGTGGTGATGCTGGGCGACGGGATAACTCAGCTCGGAGAAGGAACCAGAGGTTATGTATGGCTTGTGCGGCATTACCTGCAAGATATCTATCCGGCTCAGAGCTTCCAGGTGGTTAACGCGGGGGTCTCTGGCAACCGGTCGAACGATATGGCGACCAGATTCGAGAAAGACGTCCTGGAGGCGAAACCCGACCTGATCACCATTTCCGTCGGCATGGACGACGTGAAGGACGGCTTGTTGGATAATCATCCCGATGGCGATGGATCCCAGGGCGTGCCGCTGGATGCCTTCCGGAAGAATCTGGAGGCCATGGTTGGGCAAGGGATGGCTGCGGGGGCACGGGTAGTGATCCTCTCGGGGACGCCGCTGGGCGAGGATTTGGATAGCCCGATGAACGCCAAGGCCAAGTCTTTCAACAACGCTCTAAGGGACGTCGCCCGCGAGCATCATCTTATCTTCGTCGATTACCAGAAACCCTTTCAAGCCCTGATCGCGGCGTATCGAAAGACCACGGGGGCAAGCGATTTGCTGCTCACCGTCGACGGTATCCACATGAACGACCAAGGAAACCTCGTCATGGCCCACACGCTGTTGACGGCGCTCGGCGTACCGCCCGCCTTGCAGGAAGCGGCAGACAAACAGGTTTTTGATCAAGAACAGGTTCAGTATCCGTAGGGTTGAGCCGTTGAGCCGGATTTGAACCACCGAGAACGCCGAGGACACCGAGGGGTTGGTCGATTGTAAACGTTCGCCGCTTGCTTCGGCCGGTTGTCTGCGTTGATTTAGTGGTCGAGACTCAGGACCTTGTAGCCCGATGGCGCCGTTAGCTTGAACATGTTGGCAGGTTGTTGCCTGTTCGTCTCCGTGATGTTGAAGCTCTTCTCGCTATGCGACAGGACTGTTCGGTTTGGCGCGAGGTTCTCAGTTTTCAAACCTACAATAAGGTGGTCGCTTTGGCGAACTTGAATCTGCGTTCGAACGGTGGGCGATGAGATTTCTAGAATGTCGACGGAGGCGCCCCCTACCGTGATCGACCCTGCTAACCTTGCCGCTTGGCCGGACGCGTACAGGACGGCCATCGGGTTTTCGCCCGACATCAACTGGAGCAAGAGCGGTTCTTCGCGGGCGCCGACGGCGCTGAGGTAGTCGGGAATGCTGGCCCGGCTCACCTTGCCCCTATAGAACCTGCGCCTGGCGTTGACAAGGATCGTAAGAGTTTGCCCGTCGTAGGCCCAGCTCACTTGGGCCCCCGATTGGCGGGCGGCGCCGCTTTGCCAGGAGACCGACGCCGCGTCGTCGCCTTCGATTTTCATGGAGATGGAACGAAGATTGGCATAGGCGGTTCTGCTCGCTTCGGCAACGATCTCAGCTGCCGGGGTTTCAAAATGAGGTGGCTTCACGAGTTGGGAAAAGGCGGCGACCTTTCGGCTCGAGGGTGGTGGCGCGAACGCGATCGAGCCCGTTGGCTTTTCGTAGGTGATCGTCGACGACAGGCCGCGCCCGTTCGAGAGATAGGTGAACTCGGTCGGCATCTGGTCGGCGCTTCGAGCGCCTACATCGATGCGAGAAGTTTTGCCGTTACTCGCGTTTTCTCGTCGAAGCTCCTTCGCGCCGCCCGCTTCAGTCTCGGTCCAGCCCTCCAAAGCTCGCAGGTTCTTGAACAAGATTTTGTCGGCGGCCGAAGGGTCGATCGCGACGAGCACTCCGGGGTCGATCTCGGCCTTCGCGATGAGGTCCTCTCCTAGCGTGCGTCCCTTCGTGAGCGGGCGCACCAGGTATTCGTTCCGGTCCTGGTCGAAGGCAGTCAACTTTCCGCCTGCCACGTAGAAAACGCGGTTCAGCGACTTCCCATTGGCGCTTTGGCTATGAAGTGTGAGGAGGAAACGCCCCGCGCTTCGATCGAGGCGTAGGTCGACCGTGGTTCTAGAAGGGCTTGTGGTGACGGTAGACACGGTGTCGACCAAGACGTGCTGCACGGGATGGGCCCGTTCGGCGGCAAGGATGCCGTCAAGAAAGCGGGAGACCGAAACCGTTTGAATTGGGCCTAAGAACATCAATACCTCCCGAGTCCCGATGGGACCTTGCTCTTGCCGAGAAATCCGGCGAGCGCGACAATGGTGATGAGATAGGGAAGGGAGAACCAAACCTCCCGCGGAACTGCAACACCCAGCAGTTGGCTCCCTTGGAACTGAAACTGGAGAACCTGGAAGAGGCCGAACACGAGGCAGGCGAGCAGCGCGGGGATTGGACGCCAGCTTCCGAGGATTAAGGCGGCAAGGGCGATGTATCCGCGCCCTGCCGTCATGTTGTCCGTAAAGTAACGCGCGTTGCTGACGATGAGGGCTCCGGACAGGCCGCAACAGACGCCGGTAGCAGAGAGGCCCAAGAACCGCACTCGGTCGGGGAAGATGCCCATTTGGCGCGATTTAGCCGGGTCGCTGCCGACTGCGATTAGCCTGAGACCGCCTCTGGCGTGTTTCAAATAGAGCATGGCGGCGAACGGCAAGAGGATGGCAAGGGTGAAATATAGGTTCAGGTTAAGTACGGGTAGCTCGCCGGCAGACGGGTTCGTATACTGCTTGGAAAGAAAGTTGGCCGCGCCCATCGCGAATACGTTGAGCGCCATTCCGCTTACGATATGGTCCATCAGGAATCGCTGGGTTAGAAGCCAGTGCGCCCAGGAAAGGCATGTTGCGGCGAAAATGCCGCCAGCGAGACCCAGCCATGGGTTGTGGGTTGCGGCTGCTACAAGAGCTGTAGACACCGCTGCGATGAGCATGTTGCCTTCCAGAGCAATGTTGATTACGCCTCCGCGCTCGCTGGCGAGCCCGCCCATCGCGGCAAGGGCCAGGGGCGCCGCCCCTGCGAGCATCCCGATCAGCAGGTTCCAGATCCAAGTCAACTCGCAGACTCCATTGATGCTTTTCGATAACGGACGGCGGCGAAAACGGTGATGAGGACGCCAAGCACCATGAAGCTGGTTCCTTTCGGGACACCAAGGATTTGAAGAGCGGCGGAGCCCTTGGCAAGCATGCCAAAGAAGAATGCCGCCGGAAGGATGGCCAGCGCGCTGCCTCCTGCGAGCAAGGCCACGCCGAGCGCGTTAAAGCCGAATCCAGGCGAGAAGTCGGAGTAGAATCGGCCGGTGTATCCCATGACCTGAACGCCGCCGGCCAGGCCGGCTACCGCGCCGGATGCCGTCATCGACCAGACGATGGTCTTTTTGGTGGCGATTCCGGCCAGCGTCGCCGCACGCCGGTTTGCGCCGACCGCGCGGAGTTCGTACCCGGACACGTAGGATTTCAGCCAGCTTGCGAACGCGATGAGAAGGACCAGCCCCAAAAGGACTCCGCTGCTGATTTCGAGAGCCGGCGACTTGAACAACCAGGGCAAACGGGTTTGGTCGCTCAGCATTCGCGTCGTCGGGCTCTCCTGCGAGGTGTCGCGCAGAGGCCCGGCGACGATGGCATTCGTGACAAACACGGCGACGCTGTTGAGCATGATCGTGGTGATCACCTCGTGTCCCCCTCGATAAGCCTTGATCAGGCCTGCGGGCAGCGCCCACAGGGCGCCGACTATTGCCGCGCCGATCATGCCGAGGATCAGCCCCACTGGCCCAGGGAAGCGGAGACCTAGCGCGGCGCTGGTGAGGGCGCCCACGACCAGTTGGCCCTCCGCGCCAATATTGAATAACCCGGCCCGGAGGGCGATGAAAACGGCGATCCCCGCGATCAGCAGGGGACTTGTCTCGCGCAGGGTGCCGCTAAAGGCGGAGGCGGAACCTAGCGTTCCCTGGAAGAGCGTACGAGCAGCTTCCAGCGGACTCACCTTTGCCAGGTAAAGGGCGCCAAGAATGAGGCCGAGACCGGCAGTTGCAAGCAGCCAGTGCCGGATCTTCACCTTGCGCCCACCATCAGCCTGCCGATCGCTTGGCGATCATGGTCTTCGCCTTCCGCCGGTTGATAGGCTTTCCCGGACCGCATGACCACGACCCGGTCGCAGTTCTCCAGAACTTCGTCTAAGTCAAAACTAACGACGATAGCGCAAGAGCCGGAACGGCAAAGGGCGTGTAACTCTCGATAGAAATTGCTTGTGGCCTCCACGTCGAGCCCGCGCGAAGGCTGAAACGCAAGCACCAGCTTCGGATTTCCATAGAGCGCGCGTCCGGCCACAAAACGTTGCTGGTTGCCGCCTGAAAGGCCAGACATCGCGTTGCCGAGCCCGCCGTGCTTCGTGCTCAACTTGCTTACGATTTGTTCGGTCGCCTCACGGCGGCCGGCAACGTCGATCCTTGGCCCTTTGGCAAATGGAGTCTGGCGCTGGGCGCCGAGGGCGGCATTCTCTTCGAGCGACCACTCCTCAACCAGGCCTTCTTCGACGCGGTTTTCGGGGATCAGGCGGAATCCGGCTTGCAGCCTTTCCCGAACCGATGTGTTCGTGATTGTTTTGGAATCCCAAATAAGGTCGCCTGTTTCGGGGGCGAGTTCACCGCTGAGAATCTGGAAGAGCTCCCTTTGGCCGTTGCCATCAACCCCCGCGATCCCGAGCACTTCCCCCGCCCGGACTTCGAGGTTCAACCCATCCAGGGCAAGGTCACCCCTATAGCCCCGAGCGGAAACTTGGGAGAGCTTGAGTTGAACGCCGCCATCGCCCATGGGTATTTCATGCTCAGGGGTTGCGGGGGCGCGGCCGATGATGAGTTCGGCGAGCTCGCCCACCGAGCTCTTTCCAACCGGCTGGTCCGCGACAACCCTTCCTTCGCGGAGCACCGTGACGTGCTGGCAATGGGAGACCACTTCCAAGAGCCGATGCGTCACCAGAATCACGGTGGCGCCTGCTTCGGCCAACCCCTTGAGGCTAGCAAACAGCGCGTCACCGTCTGCCGGCGATAACATCGCGGTGGGCTCGTCCAGGATCATGATTCGGGCGTTGCGCCACAGGAGCTTCAGAATCTCAAGCTTTTGGGCGCCTGAAGGGCTCAACTCGGCGGAAGAGGCGTTCCAATCGAATGAGAATCCCATCCGTTGGGCTAGCACGCCCGCCTTGGCCCGCATCTCATTTTGCCGGATCAGCCAGCCGGGCTCCGCGCCTAGCAACAGGTTCTGCAGGTTTGTCAGATCGGGAATGATCGCATAGTGCTGGCTCACCATGCCAATTCCTTGCTTGATCGCTTGAGCCGAGTCGGCGAAGCGCACTGGGTCGCCGTCCAGACTGACCGTCCCCGCGTCGGCGAAGATCGCCCCATAGAGGATACGCATCAGGGTGGTCTTCCCTGCCCCGTTTTCCCCGACGAGGCCATGAATCGTTCCCGCCTCAACCGCGAAATCCACTCCCGATAATGCCGGGACCGCGCCGAAATGCTTGTCGATGCCGAGCATTTCGACGGCGGGCATCAGTCTTCGAACCCCATGGCCATTAGGGTTTCAAAGAGGACGGCGGTAGTGTGCTCCGCATGGCCGTGGCTCTTGGTCACTTCCAGCAGCCCGTCGACCAACACCGTTCCTGGAATGGCCGCTCCGAGTTCGTGAGCCGTCTCGATGCAGTATTTGAAGTCCTTGAGCTGGTCTTTCACTTTGAACCCGGGCGACCAGTCACGCGCGAGCAGCTTGGGGCCGTAGTTATCCATGGACCAGCTTCCCGCCGCGCCTCCAGCAAGAAGTTCGCGGGTCAGGGCCAAGTCGAGCCCCGCCTTTTCGGCGAAGCTGAGCGACTCGCACAAAGCGAGAACCGAACCGGCCACCGCGATCTGGTTCGCGGCCTTGGTAAGCTGGCCCGCGCCTGGGCCGCCTACACGCTCCGCACGCTTGGCGTACGCGAGCATGTAGGGCTTGGCCTCGTCGATGGCGGCGGCTTCGCCGCCGCAAAAGATTGTGAGCTGCCCTTTCTGAGCGCCCATGCTTCCGCCGGTGATGGGCGCGTCGACGAAACGGAAGCCTTTAGTTTTCAGGTCTTCGTGAATCTCCTTGGCCGCTTTCGGAAGGATGGTGGAGTGGTCGACGAACAACGTGTTAGGGTTCGCGTTCTTGGTTAGAGCGGCCAGACATTCTTTGACATCTTCGGAGCGGCTGAGGCAGGTGAACACGAGGTCGCAAGCTTGGCCGAGGGCTTCCATCGACGAGGCGACCCTTACGCCGGCCGCTTTTAGCGGCTCGGCCTTCTCGGGAGTCCGGTTCCACACCGTGAGGTCATGCCCAGCCTCCGCAAGATGGCCCGCCATCGGGCCGCCCATGACCCCTAATCCGACAAATCCAACCTTGGCCATCGGGTGCAAGCCTACCCGGCGGCGGCGCGAGCCTGGAGGCCGCTCGTGGGTGCGCGCCCATCCATAGATATACTCCCGCAATGGAACGATGGGAATACGCGACGATGTATGTCACCGAGCAGAAATTGCTTGCAACTCTTACCCAATATGGCCTCGAAGGTTGGGAGGTTTGTGCGGTGAGATCGGGGTCCCGTTTCTTGCCCTGGGCTTGGACTTGTCACGTTGTTTTCAAGCGGCGTTTACAAGCCTGAAACGGACTTCTCACTTCTTCGTCCACTCCCACAGCCTATACAGGACCGCGTCGTCCGGCTCGTGGCCGCCTAGGCGGAGGGCGATTTCGATTTGGGAGCGATGGTGGGCTTCGTGGGCTACGCAGTAGGCCAGGCGCATGGCAGCGGTCCAGCGGCCGGGCTTTGCGTCCACGCGCCGAAGGAGTTCGGCGGTTACTTCTGCGCTTACGTTGAGCGCGTCGACGATCTCCTCACGGGGCGCCGTCTTCCAGTCGAGCTTGGGGATTGCCTCAGCTTCGGCGCGCATCTTCTCTTCGGCATATGCTCTTCTAAAGAAAACAATATGTACAAAGTTGGAGCGGATTGTTTTGCCTTTTCCGGGCTTGAGTTCGAGCGTTTCGTCTGGGCTTAAGCCGAGTAGCTCGAGGTTGATAACGTTGTTTACTCGCCATGCGTCGAGGAGGTCTTCGATGAGCATGGCAAATTATGGCGCTGTCCTAGCCGATTATCGCGAACGCCTGGGAGGTCAAATAATTGAGAAAGGCCTGGACGCAGTTCGCGCCCAAGCCTTTGCCTCTTATTCTCGCTGGAGAAATTAGTTGCCGGCAGGGGTTCTGTCTGCTCGGATTCGGGAAACGTTCGTTCCACCCGATCCGGTCGCGTCCTGGCCTTCCACTGACCTGATCATTGAATCCGTGGCCTTCTTCGTGCCTGCCTTCTTGCAGAGAATATCGATCTCCTTTCCATAGGCATTTAGAGTCTTGCCCTTCATGTTCGTGTGGCAAACGGTGCATTTGGCCTTCGCCAGGTTGGAGCCGTCCTTAACGCCATATAAGCTCTCGAACGCCTTCCACGCGCTCGGCAATGCCAAGGCGCTTACGGAAATTCCTACCAGGGCATAAATCGCGGCGATCTTGATTACTTGAGTTAGTCGTTTCATTCTGTTTATCCTCAATTCTTCATTCTTCTCGAGCGATACCGCGCCTACAATCCTGTGATTGCGCGGATTCTCAACCGTCGAGAAGCACGCTATAAAGTTACTTGATCCAGTGTATCTGCGCAAGTCGGCAAATACATGTCATTCAAAGGCGCCTCACGTCATAACTTAGTCATCAAATCGTCCTTCCTTCGTAGGTGGTTTGGATGACAAGCATTTGGCGACTTTACTAACGCATATTAGAGGGACACAATATTCTCAGTCCATGTGGCTCAAAGGCCTTGTGAGGAGACAGATGCTATCTCGTAAGTCGTTGTTATTGATCGGTGTTTTGGCACTTGGCGTGGCCGTGCAAAATGCGCCGGCAGAGCCGGAGTTCCTTGACACGCTGGTAGCCAAATACCATATCAAGGACGACTCGACACTGGGCTCGAAGTCTTGCGGTATTTGCCACATTTCCGAAGAGGATTACCATTTCAACCCGTACGGGAAGCAGCTCGCCAATTATCTGACCGACCACAACCTTAAGGTCGTGACCGACGACGTCTTGACCGCGGTCGAGCCGCTCAGCGCTACAGGAGACGGGATCTCAAACGGCGACAAGCTGAAAGCGGGAAAGGAACCCGGCGTGTCTACAAAACCGTCCACCACGCCTGCAGCGCCTGCCCCGCCGGCGCCGCCCAAGCCATTTATCCCCAAGAACGGATTCCACCCGGCCATCGTTCACTTCCCCATCGCGTTGCTGATCGCTGGATTGCTGCTCGACTTTGCAGGTTTGGTTCGAAAACGCCCGATGCTGCTCGCGGCAGGTTGGTACAACCTGGTGCTCGCGGCGGTGACGTCGCTCGGCGCAGTTGGGTCGGGCCTTTACGCAATGACGGTGATGAAGCTGCCTTATAAGGGCCTCATTTTCACTCACTTGAAGCTTGCCCTCTTGGCGACGGTCATGATGTGGATCATGGTTGTGCTGCGAGTCCATCGCCACGAAAAGATGCAGGCGCAGCTTCGAGTCGCCTATTACCTTCTTGCAACGGTTGCGTTCATTGCCATCGCGGCGGCTGGTCACTTGGGTGGGGCTTTCGTGTACGGCGATTAACGGTCTGTCGCGTGTTGAAGGGGGTTGGCGCAAGCCTCGAACTATATCGTAATCTTGTGCGTTCTAGTAATATCCAATCGTGGTACTTACATCCGGCGACTATAAGGCACTAATCCTTGAATCCAGAATGCTCCGGCGCCAAGGAAATCTGACGAAATCGAAGCGTCTCGTCGAGATTGCTGTGCAGTGCAGGCCTTCAAACCTATCAGCCAGACTGACGTTAGTTTTGGTGAACTCCAACCTGCGCGCTGCAAAGCTGGCCGAGTTGCGCCTAAAGGGCATTCTTGAGAAGGATCCAGCCTGTTCAGAGGCGTTCAGTTTGCTGCTCACCGCGCTACGGCGACAAGCACGATGTTTTGAGGCTGCCGAATTAGGCGTTCAATCCGCATACCTTCTTCAGAGGGATGAACGGGCATCTAATTTGGGCCGATGGCACCTCGAGCTTGCTCGCTTTGAGATAGCCGAAGCGCACTACGAAAAGGCACTCGCCGAGAACCCTGGCGACATCGAATGCTTCCTAGGCCTGGTCTCGGCGATTCAAGGCCAAGGGAACCATCGCAAGGCACTGCAAAAGCTCCGCGAAGCCGTTGATGAAGCGCCAGATTCTGCGGCGTTACTTGAAAGGCTGACTTCGGCACTACTAGAGAATGGCGACGAAGACTTAGGCGCGCATTACGCCGGCATCCTAATCAGCCTTGATTCGCAGGCCATAGCGGGGCATTGCCTAATGGCTCAGGCCAGGATGGCGGAGAATCAGCCCAAAGAAGCTGAAGAGTTCGCCAGAACAGCATGTGCGATTGCCCCTTGGAACGCCCGCGCCCGTTCTCAGCTCGGCGCCGTTCTCCAAGCAAAAGGAATGCTTTCGGACGCCGCTGCCGAACATCGAAGAGCCATAGCAATAGAGCCTTCCGGAGCCGCGGCGTACTTCCACTTGATCGTCGGCAGAAAAGTAACAAATGACGATGCTCTGTTGATCGAGACGATGCTCGAGCTATCCCGGAACGAGCCCTCGATAGTGGGCGAACCTGAGCTTCTTCATTATGCCTTGGGCAAGGCCCACGAAGACCTTGAGCGCTATGGCGAGGCAATGTCTAGCTATGACAGAGCGAATCGCCTAGCATACAAAAGAAAGTTCGGATGCGGCAGATTCGATCGTGAGGCCCACGTGTCGCTATTTGAGGCCATCAAGGGCACGTTCACTTCAGAAGTGTTTGAGGACCCACCCGTCGAGGGGTCTGAGAGCACCACGCCCGTCATAGTAGTCGGGATGCTCAGATCTGGAACAACCCTAATGGAGCAAATCATTTCATGCCATCACCGGGCGTCAGGAGTCGGCGAGTCGCGCTTTTGGCCTCGAAACAGGGAGAGGGCATTTGAAACCGCGACGCGCCTCATTCATTGGGGACAATTGCAGGAGTTGGCGCAAGGCTATCTTGACTCCCTTCAAAAGGGTGCCCCGGGCGCTGAAAGAATCGTCGACAAGATGCCAACGAACTACCTAAATCTCGGCCTGATCCACCTCGCGTTCCCAAGGGCGAAGATAATCCACATGAGACGGCACCCGATTGACACCTGCCTCTCGGTGTACGCTACGCAAAACAACGTACGTATCCCGTGGGCTAATGACAAAGCCAACATCGCATTCAATTATTCGCTTTATGACAATCTAATGCGACATTGGAGATCGCATTTGCCACCTGACTCGTTCTTGGAGATCAATTACGAAACGCTGGTGAGTGAACAGGAGCAGATTACTGGAAAGGTTTTAGACTTTTTGGATCTAGAGTGGGATCCGGCCTGTCTCAGACCCGAACAAAACGCGAACGTCATTCGTACTCCGAGCGTCTGGCAGGCCAGGCAGCCAGTGTATGGCTCATCGATGGGACGTTGGACGAAGTTCGAACCGTGGCTCGGCGAGATTGTACCTAAGGGCGTGGAATGTGCTCGTTAGTCGTTAGCCTCGAAAGCCCGGCCTCTAAGGCGACTGAGGTATGCGTCTGTCTTTACAAATAAAATTATGAAATAAATGGCCTCATATTAAAGAACTGTATCGTATAATAGTAATGCGGTCGCGTTGACCGCTAGTATTGGGGGGTATCTAAAACAATGCAACGAATCAAACTGGCCTTAGCGACGCTGCTGCTCAGCCTTACTCTAGCCGCAGTGTTCTCACCTCGGGCGCATGCAGTAGGACCGCCTGTGGCAGGAACTGGCGGTACGACCGGTGGAGGGGGAGGCGGTGGTCAATGCACCACGGGCTCCGGTACGGGCTCTGGCTCTGGCTAGCAGTAATGGTTGTCCTATATCAAAACTTGAAGTAGATATGGCTAAGGTGATCGATTGCAACTTCGTAGATTGATATCCGTGTTCGCCGCGCCACTTGCTTTGGGCGCCTCAATGGCCTTCTATAGGTCGAGTACCGTCGCGAATTTTAACTATTACGAGGACAGCGGAGGGCTACAGACGGTTAGTCCGGGGGAACATGTGGCTTCGCTCGGTAAGTCCTACGACGGCAAGCGCGTGCCTAGCCAAGGGTGTGCCCTCCTGCTTGTTGTTGGCAATTGTACTTCATGCGCTAGCAAGTCGATAGATTTTTCGCGAGTGCTGGACTCGGTGAAGCATCCGCCCGTCTTGGTTTATTGGTCGTTTTACCGAGATTTAGATCAATCGACCAAATCGTTCATGAAGCGCGCCTATGTGTTTTGCGATCCAAAAATGAGATTGCTGCCTCAAGCGTTCAACGCGGGAGCGCCGCGTGCCTACTCGCTGGATTTGCGCAGGAACCTCATATCGGACGTTGAAAAACCTGATGAATCCGTTCCAGATTTTATTCGGAGGTGCAACCTCTGAGCAAAGGTACGTCGGACGCAGCTCGTATCGAGCGACTTCCTCTATTAGTGATCCTTTTGGCGGCTACAGCGTTTGCGGCTGTTGGCGCGATGCTCCCTCTTCTCAAGAAGCGGAGCCTGGATGAAGATGCGCGCGCTTGCTTTAAGAAGTTTCGGCAATTGCAGCAAGCCATCGCGATCTATCAAGCAGATAATGGTGGGGAGCCACCGGACAGTGGGAACTTCCAAGAAATGCATCTTCCCCCTCTGGAGGTTGTGCAGGACACGCGCCTAGGGCTCCCGAGGGGAATCTTGGCAGATGGATGCGCTGTCCGCAGGTCTCTCCCTGAGCTAGGGGCAAGCCCGATCTTTTCTTACGACCCAGCCAACTTTCAGCAGTTCTCCGACCATATTTTTCACAAGTCAGACATGCTATTCAGCTCGCTCGCATGTAACGAAGACATGCAAACCGTGTATGCACCATTTTTTGTTCATCGTGGCATCGGGATTCGGCTTAATGGCCAACTCGTGGATGTATCCCGAACGGGAGACCCTCGGACCCCGCAATGGTGGTCGGTGCCGCCGCAAATAGGAGGTACTCAATAACAATGCAACTTACTCGATCTTGCCTTATCGCAATACCCTTGCTTCTTTCGTCGGTCGTCCTGGCCGATTGTCCCGACCCAAACAATGAGTGTTTGAAGCAGGGTGGTTGTGCCCACCTTCAGAGCGCGACTGGATGGACGATTTACAGTTGCACGGACAAAAACGGCGTTCCCTCAGGGTGCTGCCAAACTAGCGTTAGGACCGAAACCTGTTGTTCAGGCGGGACGAGCAAGCACTACACATACACAGCTCCAAACCCCAATAAAACCTGCGACAGGAGTCCGAATTGCGGCTGCCAGGCGATCGAATAGTGATCCTGGATCTTTAAACCACACTCTGCTTACGACCCCCAAACAATTTGGTGTACAGGGAGGAAATCGACTTTGGAAACCTCAGGAACGAATAAGCGTCTCGTCGTTGGGATCGCTCTCTGCTTTACTGTCCTAACCTTCGCCGGCTATTTACTTTTCCGGAACGCCTTTGCTCGCGAACCTCGGTCCCCTCTAGACGTTACGAGGACGACCATGGACCAGCTTATGCGCGGGGACGATGCTTGCCTGTACGACAACCTTCTTCCCGAAGAAAAGATATCGATGAATCTCGACCGTCGAAGGGTGGATGAGATCTGCTCCAAAATCGTTTTCCCTGAGCTTAAGAGATACAATGCCGCCGGACCCTTGATGGTTCAACAAGACAGCATGTCGCTATCGACGTTTGCTTATCAGCCCCTTAGAGACGCCGATGATACGCCCATCAGTTTTGGTCTTGAAGTGTTTCAAACTCCAACCGGTCCGAAGACGTCGCTAACATGTTGCCTCTACCAAGTTTGGATGCTACGTTACGCGCACCGAGTCCACCGTTTGCTCGTGGGCCAGGAGAAGCGCCAGGGGGTGGTCGATGGCCTTCGTCAGGACGGGGGCTACCTCACATCTTTGGGGGTCTCCACTTTTCGGCCTCCGTACCAGGATGCCGAGCCCGTAAAGATCGGAACGCTCATAAAGCATATTCAGCAACGGATCAACCAGTCGCAGCAGAACACTCGAGCTTGAACGTTGGCGACGAAAATGTGTGCGAGGCTACCACGTGCGGGCACTCTTAGCGAAGACAGGGCTGATCGTATCCTTTGCAGGAATTTTTGAGACCTGGACGCTCACCCTGGCCCACTTAAGTTTGCATTCGCTGCCATGCGGACAAAGTGCCGACTGTGATCGCATCGCTACAAGCAGTATCTCCAGCCTTTACGGTATCCCCATCGCAAGCTGTGGCTTTCTTGCATTCATCGTTCTTTCCTGGATGATGCTCATGCAACTGCAAGGTCAGAATCGGAGGGCGCTCGCCGCAGGGTACTTCCTCGCCCTGATCTGCACGGCAGTAAATTTGGGACTCACGTGCTACGCGATTTTCCACTTGCATGCCTATTGCGAATGGTGTATCGCATCGAATATCACCTTCGCTGGGTTATCTTTGATCTTTGCGATCTTGTCTAATGTCCCCGATACGACTCAGAGTCCGAAGGGCACCGATGTCTTCGTAACAGTGACAGTCTTTGCCCTGTTTTTTCTTGCAGGGCTGCAAACTCAAAACCTTCTATCCGGCCACCGCTTTCTTCCCTATAACCGGCGAGCCCTCAACAAAGCGTCACTCGCAGAACTCGTTCCCGACGACTCAATCGCGTATGCACCGGCTGGTTACATTAAGACGGCAGTGGTATTCGTCGATATGGGGTGTCCAGTCTGTCATCGATTTGTGACCAGATTGGCTTCTACCGCAGATAGGAACCGACTTCGCATTATCATCAGGCAGTGTCCGATCACGCCTCCAGAGGAAACAGTTCGCCTCGCCGAGATTTGCGAAACGGTAAACGACGAGGGAAAGGGTTGGGATTTCCTACTCCGAGCCTTCCGGTCTGATAGCTTCACAGAAGAAGATCTTCTTTCGATCGTCCGGCAGATAGGATGTGACGCCTTTGCAAAGGGTCCGCGCGCACTTGCCAAACTCAGGGTTGATCGAGACCGGGCGCTCGCCCAGCGTCTGGGATTGCACGGGACGCCAGCGACTGTTTTAATTAACGAGAACGGCGACAGAACTGTGCTCTCGCCCCAGGGCTACGGAGCCGCTGCGGGTTAGGGTGTAGGGTTAACGGATTGAGGGCTGGGTTATGAAGCAAGAAGTGGCCTGCCCCTATTGTCGTCCGTGTTTGGTCCGATAGCTCTATTCAGCTTCCTATTTCCTCATGCCTATTCTTCTTCCCTCAAGGCCAGGCCCTTCGGTCTTCGCCGGTAGTATGCGCTTAGGAGGCCCGCCACGCCCATGAGGGCGGTTCCTAACCACACCAGGATCGTCATGGGTTTGTAGAAGATTTGAACCGGATAGATCGCGTTCTTGAACTCCGCTTTGAGGGTTACGCTTCTTGTGGCCGCGTCCATTTGGCCGACCGAAATGCTTAGATCGTCGGTCAAGTCCACCGGGTGTTCCCGCATTCCTTTATCCGTGAGTTCGATGCTCGGGTTTATGTCCCAGGATTTGTCGCCATCCTTCACGTGAAGGAGCGCGCCAAATTGGGCGCCTGGCGTTCCCGGCGTGCCCTTCTGAGTCATCTTGGTGTAGGTCAGCACGAACCGGTCCATCGTCACCGAACCACCCAGCGGAACCGTCATCTCGCCCTCGCCGGATGCTGGGGGCTGGAGCGCGAAGTAGACGTCGTATAAAGCGTGGTGCTGGATGTATGGCCACACCATCGTTTCGGGCTGCTGCCCGTCGCCCTTGTCGATCACGTAAAGACCTGGCGAGGCGGTCCAATGCTCGGCGCCCCTTTTCAGGTCGAAGAGGATCGTGTTGTTTCGGTCGGACAGGCTGCTCGTGGGCCCCTTGTAGGTAACCGTGTAACCCAATCCGACGTCTGGAACGTTCTTTTGCACCTGTATGACTTGCTTCTGCTCGAGCCCGCGCGAGATGATCAGACCGGCCATAAGGGTAGCAACGCCTATATGGGCCATGAATGCGGCGGCGCTGAACTTGGACCGCTTGAAAAGCTCGCCGATGCGGAAGAGGTTCGCGACGATCACCGCGGCCGAAAGGGAAACCAGAAGCACGATCCAAATCCTTATAGGAACTTCGATATGGAGCGGCAACCGGACCGTCTCGCCGGTCAGAGCCCTTACCGACGGTGAAAAGGCCATCGTGATCATCGCGAGACCAACGATGAAAATAGTGACGCACGCTACTCCAAACACGCGCTTCAGGAACGCATTCAACCCCATGCCTCGCCATGCGGTCAGAGGCGCTGCGGCCATAACCAGCATGAGCGGAACGTAAGCCCAAGTGAGCACTTGATGGTAGACGCCCTCCTCAACCACTCGCGGCTTTTGACCCATCAGGCCCATCACAAAGGGCACGCTCATACCGATTGCGGCGCCAATACCCAGCACCGAGAGCAGAACCGTGGCGACGCGATGCCACCGTTCTCGGCTGATTCCGGGGTTCGGGGGGTCCGGGTCCGGGTTGGAGCGGAAGAACTGCACGGTTCGCGTTATCCACAGCGTGAAGAAGAGGCCGGCCGAACCGATCATGATGGCGAGCAGGACCTTAAGGGCGACCGTGTTCATTTCCGCGAAGCTGTGAACGCTGGTGTCGCCAAGAAGCCCGGAGCGGGTTAGGAAGGTTCCGTAGACGAAAAGAACGAACGGGAGGCCTCCCAGCAGAAGGTTCAAAATCTTCCAACTCTTCTTCGTTACCTGCACCATGACGCCATGCACGAACGCGACGGTGAAGATCCAAGGCACGAAGCTCGTGTTCTCGACTGGGTCCCACATCCAGAACCCACCCCAACCGAGCGTCTCGTAGGCCCAAAAGCCGCCCATGCATAGGCCCACGCCAACGAGGGACATCGACACGATCGCCCATGGCCGGACCATAGGGATCCACTCGACGTATCGCTTCGTGATCAAGGCGGACATCGCGTACGCGAACATGACGGTAAGCGAGCCGAAGCCCATGAAAATCGTGGGAGGGTGGATGGTAACCCAATAGTTCAGGAGCGAAGGGGCCAGACCCAGACCGCTTGCCGGCACTACGGGAACGCCGTTGAGCTGGTTAAGCGCGAACGGGGTCTCGTAAGATAGGATGCCGGCCAAACTGCCGAGGAAAACGGCGTAGATGATGGTGAACCATCGGCGGTATTGCCCGGTTCCCCGAACCGCAAGGATTCCGAAGAGCGCCGAAGTACAAGCCCAAAGCAAGAAGCTGCCCTGTTGGCCCGACCAGATGCCGGCGATGCGATATTGGATCGGGTTGGCGCCATCGCCGTGCTGCCATATGTATTCGTATTCCAGCCGGTTCTGCGCAAACAGTATCCCCAGTACGATGAAAGTGCCAAAGAGCGAAAGGGCGCCCAAAGTAAAGCTCCACTTGGCAGGCTTCTCCAACTTTGGGAGGCGGGGAGAAAGCAGCCATCCAAGGGCGGCAAAGGCGTAAAGGGCGATCGCCATCCATACAAAAACGCGCCCAGCCTCCCCAAGGTCGAGAGACCAGTTTGGGGGCTTAATCAGTATCGACGCGGATTCGTCCATTCTCTCCCTTCAGTATGCGGCAGGATTGGCGAGGCGTGAGACCTCGCCAACCCGTTTACCGATCGGCTCTGATCGAAGTCCCGTCTCTAGGGTCCAACCGACCTGTCTTCGGCGGACTCCTGCTTGAACTGCGCGTCGAGCGTAGACTTCATCTGAGCTGGCGACATATCGACCTTCGACGACGGCGCCACGTTGATCGCGTCCAGGTTTTGGTTCGCGACCTGCAACAACAGGTTGGTGTACGCAGCGTTGTGAGGGCCGTACGACCGGTCGTTGAGGACGAAGTAGTAGTTGTGTCGAGCTCGCTTGATCTGGATCGGCACGTTGCTTTGATTGGCCGATGATCCTTGACCAGGATAGTCCCACTGCACGGTACTTCCCTTGTAGTTTGCCGCGGACCAGGACTGCAGGCGCTGGAGCAACTGCAACTCTCCGGCTTCGGTTTGAGCCTGGATCGTGGCCGCTCTGTTCGCCGCATCCGCCGGTGTATGGCAAGGCGTACACGATACGTCGTAGCTGACGGTAAACGTGTGCCTATCCTCGCCCAAGGCGCCCGCGGGCGGCATATGGCACTTGGCACACTGTCCAGCCATGGTGGCATGGGTGGCGCTGCCCACCGTGTACCCTCCGCCGTCCACTCCGCTAAAGCCCATCAGCATGTTGTACTGGGGCCCTTCGTGAAATGAAGGTCGGCTATTTTTTGCCTGGTTGTTTAGCGCTGCGTCGCTCGGATCCGAGCCCCAGCCGTTGTGGCACTCGGCGCACACCTGATTCATGGTTGTAAACGAGGCGGCGGACTTCCCGATGGCAACGGGGGCGATGTTCGTTTGGGCAACGGCGTGGTACAGCTGAACGTCGTCGCCGTCGACGTCGATATTGCCGGTCTTTTTGTGCGGGTTGTGGCAGGTGGCGCAAGACGCCGTGTAAGGAACCGTTTTCAGCGTATCGTTTGCGACGCCGACGATTTGGGCATCGGTCATGGTGGAAGGGTCCTTGCCCCGCTCCGTGTACTCGGCTCTCAACAGTCCGCTATGGCAAGAAAGGCAGCGCTCGCCTTTCCCGGCGCCCTCGGGATTACTCGCCGCGTCTTGGACCGGGAATCCGCCGCCCGCAAGCTGAGCGTGGGGCGAATTGGACCAGTCGGTTGCGATTTGGCCATGGCACTGCGCGCACACGACGTACGAGTTGTTGGTCGGAAAACCGATGATATTCGTCGCGGCAGGCCCGGCCGCGTGTTTGCTGCCCGGCCCATGGCAGTTCTCGCAGGTGACGCCCTTGGTGTAATGCACCGTATTCGTCCACTCCGCGTAAATCGCCTCGTAACCGCCTTCGCCGTTGTGACACGTTTTGCACACGTTTGGGCCGATATACGTTGCGCCCTTCTGGCCAGCCGGTTCCAAAGCGACGAATGCGGCTGAGACGCCACCACCGCCGTTTCCACCAGTCGCAACGCCAATGGGTCCACCAGATCCGGCGCAACTCACGAGCGCAACAGCGCCTGCCACCAGCATCACCGATGAAGCCAATGCAAGTCCATACGTTTTAGCCTTTACCAACCACGTTTTCATGTTTTCCATTCCTTTGGCGTATCCTGTTCGTCGGTTTCCTTTCGGCCTAGAACTTGATGCGCGCCGTAAGCATTAACAAAGCTGTGTCGTAATTTCTGAGGTTGTCGATCTTGTCCTGATAGTGCCAAGGCGCGAAGACCGCCCCAACCTCGTTTCCGTTCTTAAATCGGTAGGTCAATCCCATGTTGAAAAACTGGCCTTTGACATTGCCATCAACCAACAGCAACGGGTTCTCGTTATCGGTCCAAAACTGGTCATAGCTGAACGTCGCGGTCATCGCGGGGTTGATGTTCCAGTTGGCCCCAATCACAAACACGCTGGCATTGGGGAAATACAGACCCAGGGTAGCCGCCTGGGGGTCACCCGAGGTAGCGCCCCACCAGTCGTTGGTGACTTCGGCGTAGAAGTCGACGTCAGGTCGAACTTCATAATCGCCGCCAAGGGTGAGCGTCTTGCTGTGTACGCTCGTGAACCGGTCGTTATTGCTCTGGTCTTGAAGCGTGTAGATCGCATATCCGCTGATAAAATCTGAAGTGGCGTCCAGCTTGAATTGAACGTTGTCCACGTCCCGCCAATAGAGAGCCAAGGGGTCGTCGGTTTCCATTGTCGCGTCTCCGCCAAGGGCGGTGCGCATGGCCTGACCGGTGAATCGAAGCCAAGGGGCGACCTTCCCCGACACTCGGCCGTCGATCGTTCGATACGTCTGCGTATCCACGTAGAGGTGATCCTGCCTCACTCTCTCCTGATCCAACTCGGCAAAGCCGACTTCGCCCGTCCAGCCCTGCCAGCGCGTGCTCAATCGCGCATTGGCCTGCTGCCGCTGGCGAACGTATGCGTTTTGGACGTTGGGCAGGCTAAGTGCCTCGCCATGCCAGCGCGCGGTTAGAAGGGTTGCGTCGCCAATGTTCCATCCGCCGCCCACCGCCCAATCCTGCACGTGGGTGTCGGCCAAGGACGGTTGCTGGATGACGCTGTCGGTATAGATTCCTTCGAGGTTTAAGTTCGACTGCAACTGGTGCAGGTATGAGATATCCCATTGGGTCAGATGTGAGTTCGGCTCAACTTGCGTTCGGTCGAAAAAGCGCCAATCGGTGAACTCGACCGCGGCAAAGCCATTTTTGCTGACCGCGCCTTGCACGGTCGCGTCCCAAGTTCGCGTCCGCTGATGCAGTTGGTCGAGGGGAGGCTCGAAAACCTGGTCCTGCTGGTCTTCCTTTGCCTTGAGCGTGAAGTAAATGGTAGGGGTTATCCGTTGCCTGAGAAGCCCGGTGCTGATTTGGCGCACGCTCGGATCGATAACGAAATCGGTTGGCGTAAAGAACTGGTTCTTGGAGTTGCTCGCCTGAATGATGGTCTCGCCCCAGTTCAGCATGACTTTGCCATTGAGGCGATAATCGTCCTGAAAGGGAGTCTCCACGTCGAAGAACCCGGCGTACCGCAGGCTGGATGAGTAGGGATCGTAGGCGATCTTGCTGATGAACAGGCCTTGGGGCGGGGTGGCATATTGCCTGAATTTGCTGGAGTTGCCGGTCAGATCCCAGTTCGAGTAGCCCAAGTCGAGGATGGGCCCTTTGGGCTCTGCGGGCTCTTCCTTGTCGGACTTCTGATCGGGTTTCGAAGGCGCCTTGTTATCTTTGCCCGCGGGCTTGGAAACGTTCTGGCCAGCATCGTCTGTTTTAGTGGCCGGGGTTTGGGCGACAGCGCCTGCGTCTTGCGCAGAAACTACTGCGCTAGCGGCTAGGAGCATTCCTGCCGCGAACTCTCTCCAGACGGTGGACCAAGCTATCCTTCTCATGATCTTACCGAGCCAAAAAATGGGGATCGCTGTTCGATCCGTGCAGGGCGACGTGACAACCCGCGTTCCAGCAGGAACGGCCCGGGAAGTGGTTGGCGAGTTTATCCGTGTGACATTGGGCGCAAAGGCCCCTTGAAAATGATTTCAGCAGCGAAGGGTTGTGCGAGCCGTGCGGCGCGTGGCATTCGGTACAGCCCGAACCCATCCAGCCAGCCACCGGGTCGTGCTCATACACGAAAGGCCCCGCCTTGTCCGCATGACAGGAAACGCACTGCTCCTTGACCACTGAAATCTTCTTCTCGGTCGAACTTGCGGGATGCGGTTCGTGGCAATCGCTGCAGACGAGCCTTCCCTCAGGAACCGGGTGGTGGGAGTTTTGACGAAATTCCGCGACTTCGGAATGATGGCACGAGCCACAAAGGGTCGCTTCGTCGGACTTCAACAAGTGAGTCGACGGCTTCGCCGATGGAAAGACTTGCTTGTTGATCAAGTTACGGCTGCCCTTTACAGCGGCCGAATCGGGCGCCTCATTCGGATGAATCTGATGGCAGGATGTGCAGGAAACGCCTGCCCGGGCGTGAGCCGCCTGATGCCATTGCGAGGGCGTCATAACGTCCGCGTGGCATCGAAGGCAAACCGCATTCACTTCAGCGGGCTTGATCTTCGAGTAGGCGATGATGCTGCCGCCCTCCGCCTCTTGGTGGGCCTTGCCAGGGCCGTGGCAAGATTCGCAACCTTGTTTGCCGAGGGGCTGCGAGGGGTCCGCGCTAAAGATGGCGTGTACGGAGTTGTGGAAGTCCTGAGTCTCCGTCGAGTGGCATTCCGCACAGGCTTGGTCGCCAATATAATCTTCGTGCTTTGCCTGGTCGAAAACCTTAACGTTTGTCTGGGGTTCGCCTTTTGCTTGAGTATTTTCCGCGCCCTGCAGTACGGCCCCTGTCAGAAGTGTTATCGAAGCCGCCAGCCACAGAGCCCATTTACCTAAGTGCATTTAGTCGCTCGTCTGCCCATCCCCTGCCACATTATGTTATAGTGCGGGCCAATCATATTGCTATCATATTTGAGGATTTTTTATCCCCAGAAACGATATTATTGGGTTTGTAACAATTTCTATGTCCTTCAAAACCATTACATTTTCACGTATTTCGGCGAAATGTCATTGATCGCGAAATAACGGCGTTCTGACCGCCTGGTCCAGCGATATTGAAGCCGTATGGTTCGAAGTTATGAGCCAGGCGGGGGGAATGGCGGTGCAGAACTCATTTGTGCTTCCTGGGCTTTGAGCGCAGCGATAATTTGTTCGAGATCTTTTCGCCGGACCCCAAATGCGCGTGGCTTCACCCCATATCTCTTCATCTCGCCGTAGGCCAGTTGCTGCATAACGAGATATCCGATCATGCCGCAACAGAACCAAGAGTTCAACCCCATCAAAATCGAAGCGACGAAGGCGCCGCTTGGGGCCCAGCCCAATCCGATCCCGATTTGCTTGTTGTAAGGATAAGGCAAAAATGCGAACAGGACGACAAGAAGCCCTAACTCGGCAAAATAAACTAGCGGTCCGGTAAGGTCGTTCGCCGGCCGGCTTAACATGAACGCCCGTCCACCGATGCCAACGGTGAGAGCCATCACGACGTTGGCCAGGAATATCCAATTCAACCCGAAGTAACCTTTGGCAAGCGCCTCGAGGCGCTCCGACGATCCTGGTAACCCTGGTCCCCGATAGTATTGCGCGTACTGCTGCGGGGGCGGTCCCCCCGGTGGTTTCTCCATTACAAAGTCCTTCCTATGCTCTCCGAGGACGCAATGCTACCTTAACTCACTGGCGGTCAGGAATCCACCGGCTGGGATACCGCCGGGACCGCAGGTGGCCGCCGCCTTCGGTTCTTTAGACTCAAAGCGGGTTTCTCAACCAGATACCAAGAAGCGACAAGGAGAACGGCGAGCGACAGGAAGTAGACCTGCTCGGATGCATCTTGTAAAAGGCGCAGGAGCGCGAAGTGGTAGACGTAGAGCCCGTACGAGAAATCGGGGATCTTCGGCAGGCGGAAGCTGCGCACGGTTAGTATCCCGACGCCCAGAAGGAAGCCGGGAGCGTAGGAAATGAAGCCGATGGGATGAGTTGGGCGAGGGGTTTCGATGAATGCGGGAAGGGCGAGGGCGATTGCAATCAGTGCGAAGCCCCACCAATCCGAGCCTTTCAGGCGGTCGCGGTAGATGTATACGAGCGAGCCGGCAAAGAAGGCAGGGGCGATCGGGAAGATTAACAGAATTGGATCTGATGTGGTCAGGAAAGGAAGCACCTGCACGAAGATACAGGAGGCGATGAACGCGATCCAGATGGGCCACTTCTTTCGATAAGCGCCGACGGTGAACAGCACGGCGAGGAGGACGTAGGCGATCTCCTCCGCGCCGAGGGACCAAACCGGCGCATTGACAAACGGGCCAAGTCTCACCGTCCCGACGGTGGCGTAGAAGACGAACACGTGCCAAACCATTGGGAAGCCGCCCGCAAGGCCGACGATCAGCAAGCTTACGAGAAACGCGGGCACGATCCTGAGGATCCTCTTCTTGATGAACTCGACCCAAGTGCCCGACTGTTCATAGCTGCGAAGAACATAAAAGCCGGAGATTGAAAGGAACGCGGGCACCGCCCATGGCAGCCCGTAGGTGGAGGACCAGGTGTTGTGGAACTTCGCGTTCGTATGGAACAGGCAGACTGAAAGGGCCAACCCGAACCTGGCATAGTCGACGAAGTTGTCACGGGCGGGCGAGCTCTTTCCGTTTGCTCTCGGGGCTCTCGGTTCAGGGAGTTCGCTCAGAGCCATGCGACCTCTATTTTACGATAGGATTGATGCGCAACCTCGTCGGTATCGGCGCATAGTCGCTTCCGTGGAGGACAGAAATCTACAGCGGGCCCATGGAGCGATGGTAATAATGCTCAGCCTAGCCGCGTTGTCGTACTTCGCCTATAGCGGCTTCATCCTTCACAGTGTTGTCATCCCGATGAAGCATGGCGGCAGTTATCGCGCCGAGGGTGATGACGCCACGGTCGCCGGCATTATCTACACCGTTTTATGCATTTGCGGGGTGGGTATTGGTTTAGGCATTTGGTCGGGTTACTGGTCGGAATCCCTTTAAGGAGAGACTCCGGCCGAACTGGGAAAGGAAGAGTCCGGTCAAGGCAAAAACAGCGATTCCCACTCCGATGCCGAGCGAAAGCGATTCTTGCACGACCTTATAAGTCAAGCATGACGCCGATCCAATAAGGACGACCGCCTTCACCCACGGCCTGGACTTGAAACCTAGCAACACCACCGCCAAGACCAAGAAGGCCACCGTGAGCGGCCATTTGAGTTGATCCCAACGGTCGAAGTCCACGCCGAGAGCGGAGAGCGCCCAAGCCCAAGCGGCCACGCATAGCGGGCACTTGGGCATGAGGAGGGCGATAGCGGCCGAACCGGCGCCAAGGCCAGTTCGCCCTGCGCCAAACAGGCGCTTCGATATAGGACGGCACTCAGGGCACATATCTAGTCCTTGTACTGGTCGTGAATTTCGACCCAGTCCATCGCGTGCTTTTCGTTTCGGCCCTTGGCGGTGAGGTCGATGAAGTTGTAGGCGCCAAGGAGCATGTCTAGACCTCTCTCATAGGTGGAATAAGTTCGAAACACCTCACCCTTCTCGTTCTTATAGAAGGCGCTTAGGCCCGGCTGCTCCTCTCCGGTCAGTTTCTGCATCCTGAAGTTGTAATGAACGTCTCCCTTTTTGAGATCCTCCGGATGGAAGGACGCGTCGTAATCGAAGTTGAAATTCGTGCCGTCCGATGATAGCCAACGGAACTTCCACCCCATGCGCTTCTTGAAATCCGCGAACTTGCTTAGAGGGGCGTGGGACACGGCGGCAAACGCGATGTCGTGATGCTCGAAGTGTAGGCGGGCCGAATCGATGTGGTCCATGATGAAGGAGCAGCCGGGGCATGGGGAGTCCTCGTTCGGGCCCCACATGGCATGGTAGACGATGAGTTGACTTTTGCCGTCGAACAGGTCGGAAAGCTTTACGTCGCCGTCTGGTCCGTGAAGCGTGTAGTCTTTTTCGACTTTCGTCCAAGGTAGCGCCCTTCGCATGCGGGCGACCTCGTCTCGCATCCTGGTCAGCTCTTTTTCCTTGTCGAGCAACTTGGCGCTCGCGGCGAACCAGTCGTCTCTGTCAACGACCGGATGGTCTCGCAATTCGGTTTCTTTGATCAGTGTTTGCATGGGTTATTCCTTGGGAAGTCTTGAGTCTTTGAGTCTTTGAGTCTTTGAGTCATTGAGTGTTGAGTGGTGAGTGATGAGTGTCGAGTGTTGAGTGTCGAGTGTTGAGTGTTTGGGTCTCTGAGTCTTTGAGTCGTTAAGTCGTTGAGTCGTTGAGCCGTTGAGTCGTTGAGTGTTGAGTGTTGAGTGTTGAGTGTTTGGGTCTTGAGTCTTTGAGTCTTGCGTCGTTAAGTCGTTAAGTCGTTAAGTCGTTAAGTGTTGAGTGTTTGGGTCTCTGAGTCTTTGAGTCTTTGAGTCGTCAAGTCGTTGAGTGTCGATTGTCTAGTTGAGTGTTTGGGTCTTTGAGTCATTGGGTTGGGGCTAGGTGGCGTTCTAGGCTTGTTAGACACCCTGTCCAGCCGCGAGCGTGGTTATCGCGAGAGGTTTCGTTCGATAGCTTTTCATGGGTCAATACTAGGCGAGTACCCTCTTCTACGGCTATGAAATTCAGAGTGACCAGAGTTACCGCTTTCTCGAAATTACTGGACTCGCTAAACCAGGTGAACACGATCTTGTTCGGTCGATCGACGACTTCGTAGGTTCCCGAAATGCCTGAGCAATCTCCCCCTTCCATCGACAGGCTGTATTTCCCACCCGGCCTTGCGTCCATCTCGAGAACCTTGCATTGGATGTTCGGTGCGGGAAGGAACCAAACTGCAACCTCGGCCGGATTGAGCCACGCGTCGAACACTGTGTCTCGTGGCCTTCTAATGACGCAGGTCAGTCGGACGGCCGAGGGCGAGAGGACTTCTGCCCGGACGCGGCTCATAGCTCTCGCTCCAAGTGGATGGCCAAGGACTCGAGGCGTTGAGTCCAGAAGTTCGTCGCGTCGGTGATCCAGTCGCCTGCGATGGCGAGACGTTCGGGCTTGAGGCGGCAATAGCGGGCACGTCCGCGCTTTTCGGTCTTGATGAGCCCCGCTCGTTCGAGAACCGAAATGTGCTTCATCACCGCGGGCATGGTCAAACAGAACGGGGCTGCTAGGGTGGTCAGCGTTTGCTCGCCGTGGACGAGACTTAGAACCACCGCTCGTCGAAACGGTTCGGCCAAAGCATTGAACAGCCGATCCATTTCAGGCTCTGGATACTTTACCATATGGTTAAGTATATTGCGGTCTGGGAGCCTTTGTCAAGCATTGATAGGGAAACTCTTGCCCAGTAGTGGCTAAAACCAGGCCCCAGTCAACCCCGTAGGACTAGGAAGATGTCATATAATATGGTATTACTCTTACTGGTAAGAACATGAAAGTCACAACAAAGGGTCAGGTCACGATACCCATTGAAGTTCGAGAACGTCTAGGCATATATCCAGGCGCCGAAGTCGAATTCACGATTGAGGGGCGTGCCGCGAAACTAACTCCGATTCGCAGAACGACGAAGGCGGCAAAGCGGCTGGTTCAACGCCTCCAGGGCCGAGCGACTCTTGGGATGACCACTGACGAGATTCTTGCCCTCACTCGCGGTGAGGAGGATTGAGAGGTACGCTCGTCGATAGCAACGTCATCCTAGATGTATTGACGAAAGACCCGGTTTGGTTCTCCTGGTCGACAGTGAACCTTGAGGTTTGCGCGAGCGAAGGACTGCTATACATTAATCCGATCGTCTATGCGGAAGTGTCGGTTAACTTTGCCACTATTGAAGAAGTCGAAGAGGCATTGCCCGCCGAAGCATTCCAAAGACTTGACCTGCCATCGGAAGCAGCGTTCTTGGCCGGTAAGGCGTTTCTACGGTATCGTCAATCTGGCGGCACTCGCAGTAAGACTCTTCCAGATTTCTTTATTGGTGCCCATGCTGCTATAACGGGCCTTCGCCTTTTGACACGAGACTCGAAGCGCTACCAGACTTACTTCCCAACTGTGGAGATTGTGTCGCCTTGAGCGCTCAATCGGCGTCCTAAGCTATCTGCTCCCAGTCATCGCGAGTCAAACCGTACATTTCTATATCAGTCGGGCGCCCCCTGACGATAAGCGCGTGGCGGAGCGACCCTTCGTGTTTAAAACCTGCCTTTTCGGCAACTCGGCGAGAGGCAACGTTGGCGGTCTCGATTTGCAGTTGAACGCGGAAGATATTCTCTGACCTGAAAACGTAGTCGACGAACAGCTTGACCGCCTCCGTCATCCTCCCCTTGCCCCGCGCCTGCGCGTCGTTAAGAATGTAGCCGAACTCCTGGGAATCCTGATAGAACACCGGCTTGAAGCAAACGATCATTCCTAGGATGCTGTCGTCCTTCGCGTCGACGATCAACAACTGCTTCATATCGTCAGACCAATTGCGGCCCTCCGCAAGGCGCTTCTTCATCGCTCCTTCGGTGGTCAGCTTGAGCGGGAAAAAGTCGCCGCGGGCTTGGACGTCTTGGGACAGCTCATAGTAGCGCTCGAGGTCTTTCTCGCGCATCAGTCGCAAATTAACGGATTTACCTTTCAGCATGGGATCAATCGATTCTACTTGGCCGCAGCTCGTAAAAGACGCCAGTGCGGGAAGCTCAGAACTCAATGCGTGAAAAAATTCACGGCCCTAATTCGCCTTCCCTAATATAATGCAAGGATGGACTCGAACCCGCTCATCGAAATCGTAGAGGTTGACCGCCGGCAGTTCCTGCGCATTGCGGGCGGAGCGCTGGTTTCGCTCAGCAGCCTTGGCCTTATCGGTTGCGGCGGAAGCGGAGGCGGCACACCAACGACGACCGGCAAGCAGCTGGCCCAAACCAGCGGCACGGTTCAGCTTCCGACCGGCATCAGCACCACCGGCTTAACTGTTGAGAGCAACAACGGGTCTAGCAAGATCTCCAGCGGCGGCGGTTTCACCGCCGGAACGGTGGGCGTGCCCACGTTGGCATACGTGGTAAATGCGAAGAGCAACGTGATCCTAATGGGCTTTGTGGATCCGCAGGCAAAGACAAACACGGTTAGCGCCACGTCTACTGCGGTTGCCCTTCTCTATTTCGCGCTTGATGGCTACATGATTCCGGGCGATTCCGCCCGGACGGTGCTCACCATGATCGCTCAGAGCCCAGCTACGGCCACTCTTGCGAAAACAATAAGCGCCCGGCTATCTTCCAATCCGCTCGCACTGGATTCGAGCGACGCGCAGCTTACGGCCGCTCTTAAAACCGCTTACGATACGATAGTTGGGGCCAAGCCCGTTTCCAGCCCAGTAGTTCGCGAGCCCCAAACAACGAAGACAAATGCTTTGGTTGAAGTTACCGGCGGCACTCAGAGCGGGTTTGTAGTGAACCAAGATGCGGCCAACGAGGCCTTGATCGGCACCAACAACTACCGCCGCTGGTGCAAGCTGTATCTTTATGAAACCGGCACGGTGGATAGCGCAGGGGTTGTTAACAACTACGCCGCGGCCAAGCTGGTGGGCGCGCCGATTTCGGTGCCTTCGACGGAGCGTCTAAATCTGATCACAAGTCTTTCGGCGATCTTGAATAGCACTTCGCCTTTCGCGCCAGTGGATAGTGCGCCCGTACCAGTGACCCTGGAGCCGCATACGTCCCAGACCCTCTACGACGTAGTGGTGCTCGGTTCTTCCGGAATCTTGGTCGATCCCGCCTTCTTCAGCGATCCGAAATACTCCGGCCATGTTGCCGGCTGGCGTACGGATCAAGGGAACCTCAACCTGCAGAGCGCGGTCATCGACATTCTCTTCGGCTTGGCCCTGAACATGCTTGGGGTGGGCGGGCTCTCGGTGTTCACCGACACGTCCATCGCATCTGCCCTGGCCGAACTGGAGGCCTTCGGCGATGCGGCTTGGAAATACGCCATTGTGGAAGGCATACAGGGCAAGACCATCACGGGCATCACCTTCCGGGCGGGCGCCTATTTGCTTGGCAACTCGGGTGTGACCGTTCTACAGAGCAAGACCTTTCTAGACTATTTCTGGAAATCTTATGACGCCCTGGAGGCGGGGGCGAACGCGGCGAAAGCGGTCGCAATTAGCGAGGCGAGGTTCGGAGTGCTGGTCGGCTGGGGTTTTAAGGTCGTACTCGGGGCGATCAGCGGGGCTTCGCTTGTGCTTGGCGCCGGCGACCTTGCGGCTGTACTAAGAGATTTTGGCAACAGCAAGAAGGGCGACATTTGGAATGTGGTGGTGACCGTTCCGACCGTTCACCTGACGCCTAACTCGGTTACCATCACCCCAGGCGTAAGTCAGCCGCCGATGTTCACGGCCGCGCCTTCGGCGGGAGTTACGGGCACGGTCAACTGGACATGGACCCTTACCGGCGGCGTAAGCGCGAAGCTATCTGATGGGACCAGCCAGGGAACCACGCTGAATACCACGGACGCCAACGTGTTCTTGCTCACAACGCCGCTCGATATCAACAAAATGGTGGTTGCGGTTCAGGGCTTTATCAATGGGTCTTCGATCGGGACGGCCAAGGCGACGGTCAACATCAACACCACCGTGCAAACGGGCACGGTAAACACCGGGCAGCTTATGCTCACCTTCGTCAACGATGCGCCGATTTTGGGCGTGGTGGCGGGTTTTGCCACGCTGCAGACCAGCAAGAGCGACACTCAGTATCAATGGCCGGCAGTCAACCAGAGTCCCAACGGCAATTACTGCATCATCGAGCAGACCGACATTAACACAGGGCTTCCCCCCGCACTAGATACGACCCAGCCATTTCAAAACCAGGCTTTGAACTTGATCAATGGAAGCGACATCATTCGCGCTTATAACCTTGGCGGTGGAAAAATCGGCTATCTGATCACTTCTCAGCAGTACGGTACCGGTCAGGGCTTTACCACCCAAACCGCTGCCGAAGCGCAGGCAACGGTTTCGGCGGCGATTAAGACGACTCTTCCGGCGACGGTGACGCCCGCGTAGGGCTGCGATTGCGTTACAGGTTGCCGAAGCCGAAGTTTGTGACAAGGGCGTAGGCCAATTCCCGGTTCGTTACGCCCCTTTTTACGGTGTTGTATGGCTAAGGCGGACCAGTTGGTTAACGTCACCCTTTATCAGGGCTTCCTTCTTGGCTCTGCTCCAGCATTTCAGTTGGCCTTCGCGGCGATTGGCATCTGCTTTGGTGGGAAGCTCTTCCTTATAAACTAGCTCTACCGGCGTTCGAGACCGCGTGAAAGCGGCGCCCCTTCCGGAGTTATGCCTCTTCAGTCGTTCTTCGGTGTCTTCGGCGTGGCCGATGTAAAGCGAGTTATCGCTGCATCGCAGGATGTAGACGAAGTGGCTCATTTCTCTTAGATCATTACAATATGTCGACGCGCTTCGCTTGCTCAGGACACCATTTGCCCTTCGACGCGCTTCGCTTGCTCAGTCACCATTTGCCCTTCGACGCGCTTCGCTTGCTCAGGACACCATTTGCCCTTCGACGCGCTTCGCTTGCTCAGGACACCATTATTTTGAACATTCGTTCAAAATAATGGTGGAGGCGGCGAGAATTGAACTCGCTTCCAAAACCGTCGGTCCTTCAGTTAAACCACGAGCGTCTCCCCTGTACTTTTTCTCGACGCTACACTCTGCCGGGGCTGCCTGTGTAGACGTCCAGTCCGATTTTTCTAGCCCAGCTTGCTACGAACAGAAGCTCGCAGGGCGATCCGGATTTGGTTACACCCAACATTCTCCCTACCGGCTCGAGAGGTGCGGATGCGCGGGCTAATTAGGCCGCGAATGCGTAATTGTTATTCGCAATTATTTTTTTGCCGCTTTTAACGAGGCCAACGGCGCCTCGGCTCGCAACCGAAAGTCGAACCGGCCCTGTCGAACCCGTTCGCCCCCATGTTGTCTCAATTATTATAGACATATTTCGAGGTGTTTCGAGTTCCACATGACCCGGCCCCCTAATCGAGTGGGTCATCATTCCTCGATACGAGGAAGTATCAGGTTATTTTGTCTTCCTCAAGGCGGGCAGACCACGGCTTGATACAATCTACCCGCCATCAATTCAGCGCGCCGATCTGGCTGCCTTCCGAGCCGAAGCGCGCCATCCGTAACGTCGTTACGAGACGATATTCTATATTCTTGTGACAAAGAGGTCAAGAACCCTGTAATTATAATTGGGGTCACGCAAAGCGAGGATTCCAGCCCCCTGCTCCCTGACAACTTCATATTGTGTGCCGAAACAAGCCGCCAAACCCCGCCCCGTTCCCTCCTGCGCGTTCTGCGCCCCGGGAGCAGCGCCCTGGAGTGCGGCGATTCCTTCGCCGCTATGTATGCGCCGATTCTTCGGCGCACCCACCGTCGAAAGCGCCAAGCTGCGCTTTCTGTGTCCCAAGGTCTAAAACCGGGCTTCGCCGAGTCGACAGAGGCAAAACTCGTGGAGCGGCTTCTGTGTCTTCTGCGGGAAGCGGCTAAACCAGGCGCAAGGCGGAAAGCGAAAGGCGTGGAGTTCTGTGGCTCCTGTGGTTCAAGAAGCCTGACGGGGAGTCAAATCAACCGCACGTTCTCTCCCGACCGGCCGAAATTTTCATCCCTGGCGATGTGCCCGGCTCAAAATCCAGCATTCCCAAAACGGACTGGGGATAATTTGCCAAACGAACCCACCGAACCTAAATATCAATAATAGTGCAACAGGCCGCCTCTAGGTCCGCAACCATCGGCCGCAAGGCTGCTCGGTTCAGCCATTTGCCCAGAAACTCAACGTAGCATACTTTTGGCTCGGGTAAGCCGCTCGGCCATGCGCTCGGGTCCAAGGACGCTCATCAACTCGAAGAGCCCGGGGCCGGCTGTCTTGCCGGTCAGGGCTACTCGGATGGGGTGGACCACTGGGCCGAGCTTTTCGAGACCCAGCTTGGCCGCGTAATCGCGTACCAGTTTTTCGCAGGCTTCGACCGAGACCTCGCCGTTGAGCGAGCCAACTATATGGTCGAACATCTCGCCGACGTGCGGCTCGCCAAACCACTTCTCCACCGCTTTTGGGTCCATGGGTGGCTCTTCCTGAAAGAAGAATGCTGTCGCGGGGCCGAAATCCGCGAGCGTAACCACGCGTTCCTGCTCCAGAAGGGCCGCGGATATCGCGTAGGCTCGGTTCTCGGCAAGGCCCTTCTTCAGGCGCTCGAGGTGGGCGACCATTTCGTCTGCCGCGAACTCTGGGCGCGACCAATATTCGAAGGTCTCGTCGCTTGCCAGATATGTGGTAAGCCTCGCCTCCAACTCCTCGGGAGTTAGCTTGCGGATGTAATTGCCGTTCATCCATCGCAGCTTTTCAAGATCAAACACACCGGGCGAGGGCTGCAACCCATCAAGGCTGAACGCATCGATCATTTCAGCCATCGTCATCAGTTCCCGGTCGCCACCGGGGGCCCAGCCTATGAGGGCGATGAAGTTCGCGAGAGCCTCCGGCAGAAACCCGGCGGCCCTGTAATCAAGGCACCTTGTGTCTCCATGGCGCTTGCTGAGCTTGGAACCGTCGCGACCTTTGATGACGGTCGTGTGCACGAAGATGGGCGGCGCCCATCCCAGGCATTCGAGTAGGTAAACGTGCTTCGGTGTCGAGCTGATCCACTCTTCGCCGCGAATTACGTGGGTGATGCCCCAGAGGTGATCGTCGACCATGGCGGCGAAGTGGTAGGTGGGCATTCCATCTGCCTTGATAAGAACCTGGTCGTCGGTGGTTCCTGGTTCCCATTCTATTCGGCCTCTGATTGCGTCCTGACAGAAGAGCACGCGGTCCTTCGGCATCCTCAGCCGAAGAACGAAAGGCTTCCCCGCCGCCTCGGCCGCGGCGACCTGATCGGGCGTGGCATCGCGCCAAATGCCGCCGAAATAGCCAATCGGCTGCTTGTTGATCTGCTGGTATTCCCGCATCTCTGTAAGCTCTTCGGGAGTGTCGAAGGCTTTGTAGACGAAACCGCCTTCGAGCAGTTGGCGAATTAAGGGTTCATAGATCCCCTGCTCTTTGCGATCGCTTTGATGGTACGGCGCGTTAGGCCCGCCCTTATCCGGCCCCTCGTCCCACTCGATGCCGACCCAATGGAGGCTGTCGAGGATCTCGGCTTCGCATCCGGGCACGAACCGCGCTTTGTCGGTGTCCTCGATGCGAACCATATTCGTTCCCCCGTTGTGGCGGGCGAACAAATAGCAGAACAGCGCGGTGCGGATATTCCCGACGTGCGGACTGCCGGTGGGACTGGGCGCGTAGCGAACCTTGACGGACATGGGATGGGGGATAGGTTACCTGGGGGACGCTGGAGTGTTGAGTGTTGAGTGTTGAGTGTTGGGTAGAGGCGGGCTGGCCTTGGGCCTTAGGCATTGGGCATTGGGAATTGGGAGCCGGGGGGTGGGTTAGGTGTTGGGTGTTGGGTGTTGAGTGTTGAGTGTTGCGATTGGAAATGCTCACTAAGTGGAGGTCACTTCTGCGGTTTCGGTGTCCTCGGTGGTTCGATTCCGAAACTCAACCTCAAGTCGCTAGTCTCCCACTCCGCATATGGTGACTCCGCATTCCCAACACCTAACACCTAACACCTACGCCAACACCCCTCCGGCTCCCAATGCCCAATGCCTAGGGCCCAAGGCCAGCCCGCCTCTACCCTCAACCCTCAACACTCAACACGCCCCAAGACACACGCCTAACACCCAATTTCCCCTTCCTCTAGGCACAACTCCCCACCCTTTCCCGATTCTGCTACCGCTTCGCCGACAATGCCAGTAAAATCAAATCGTTCATTCGGAGTTTTTAACGTGGAATGGTATTACATCGGGCATTACGGACAGTTGGGCCCTCTGAGCAAGGAGCAGATGGAGGAGCTCATCGAGGGCAGCGTCATCCTTGCCGATACCTACGTGTGGAAATCCGGAATGGGGCAGTGGCAAACCGCGGACACCGTCCACGAGTTGCGTGCGGCGCTTCAGGCCGCCGCCCCCTTTGCGGCGCCTCCCCCGCCTCCGATGGCGCCCGAGCCGCAGAGACCGCAACCACCGGCCGCGCGCACATCCTTTGCCCCGCAACCAAAGCCTTATACGCAGCCTCAACCCCAGCCTAACTATCCGGCAAATCCAAATTACTACCGGACGGATATGGCCTACGCGGCTCGAAGCGACAAAAGCCGAGTTCTCGCGGGCGTGCTCCAACTGTTTCTGCCTGGCGTCGGCCGCATTTACCTCGGCTACTATGCTTACGGCACCCTGCAATTGGTGCTCTTTCTGTGCACATTCGGGCTCATGGCTCTCTGGTCGGTGGTGGACGGGATCATGATTCTCGCGGGCACGGTTAAATTCGATGGGTTTGGGCGAGTATTGCTCGAATAGCCTGCCGGTATAATCTGCCCCACCTGTGCGCCTTGCCCGAGCCGTTGGTTTCAGGCTTCTTTACGGCCTGTTAAGCCTAATCTTCATCACGTTCGTCACATTTGTGGCGAACGAGGCCGCGCCCGCCGATCCTGCCGTAATCTTTGCCGGCGAAAAGGCGAGCCTCGCCGACGTTCAGCTCATTCGCCACCGCATGGGACTGGACCGGCCTTGGTACGTCCGCTACGGCGAAAGCCTTTGGAAGGACGCGCACCTGGATTTTGGAAACAGCTACTATGGCACCCAGGAGCCGGTCGGGGAGATACTTAAACGAGACGTGCCCTTGACTCTGCGGGTTTCTCTCCTGGCCATCCTCCTCGCGTCCGCCATTGGAATCTTTCTTGGGACTCTCGCCGCCGTCTATGAAAACCGGTTCGTCGACCGTTCGGTCCTAACGCTCAGCACACTGGGGGTCACTCTGCCCAATTTTGTGCTTGCACCCCTGCTCGTGTATGTGTTCGCCTTGCGGCTAAACTACTTGCCTCAGAACTGGGAGGTCACGCGGGTCGCTCCCGATTTCTTCTATCTGCTCCTGCCGGTCGTGATCCTCGCCGCCCGGCCCATGGCGATGCTGACACGGCTTACGCGGGCTAGCATGGTCGATACCATGCGCCAGGAGTTCGTTCGGATGGCCATAGCCAAAGGCGTGCCGACCTTCAGGGTGATCGTGAGACACTCGCTCCGCAACGCCATTCTTCCCGTGATCACCTCAATCGGGACTAGCTTCGGCTACTTGCTCACCGGCTCATTCGTGATCGAGACCATTTTCACGCTTCCCGGAATTGGAAGGGAGACGATCGAGGCAATCCAGGCAAGGGATTACCCGATCGTTCAAGCCTGCATCCTTGTGACGGGAATGATGTTCGTGATTCTCAACATGCTGGTCGACATGATCCTTCCAATTCTTGATCCGCGCATCCGGGAGGCCCAGGTTTGAAAAAGAGGAAAGACCCCTTCATGGTGGCAGGTTTGATTTACCTTGGACTTCTCCTCATTTTCGCTATCGTTTGGCCGATGCTTCGCTACCATTACGACCAATCGGTAGGAAGGCCGTTCGAGCCTCCAAACGGCAAGTTTTGGCTTGGAACGGACGAACTTGGTCGCGACGTGCTTGTACGGGTGGCCTATGGCGCCCGGGTTTCCCTCTTTGTCGGGTTCGTCGTCCAAGCGATCAGTCTGACTCTCGGCGTGCTTGTCGGGGTTCTCGGTATCTACTCAAAGAAATGGATTGCGACGCCGCTGATGCGATTCACGGACGGGATGTTCGCTTTTCCCGACATCCTCCTCGCCATCCTCATCATCGCGATCTGGAAAGCTGGCGTGATCCCGGTCATCGTTGCCTTGGCCGTCACCGCTTGGCCAGCGTACGCGCGACTGGTCTACACGCAGGTCGCGACGCTTAAGGATAGAGAGTTCGCGGTTGCAGCGAAGGCGGCTGGAGGATCGACCTTTTATGTCGTCACCCGCCATATCCTGCCTCAGTTATGGTTAATTTTGTTTGCGGTGAGCATGGTGGAGATAGCCGCGACGATTCTTGCGGAAAGCACACTGAGCTTCCTCGGGATAGGCGTTCAGCCACCCATGCCAAGCTGGGGGATCATGATCGAGGTCGCGCGGGAGAACATGAACTCGCACCCTGAATTACTGCTGCCTCCATGCATCGCGCTGAGCGTCACCATCTTCGCGCTCAACTTTGCGGGCGATGGACTCCGCGCTTACTTCGATCCGAAAACCCGGTGAACCGAGGGTTTAGCCACCAGTCTTCTGCTTCAAAACCTCAACCGCCTTTTGAAGCTGGGTGTCGGTTTTTAGATCGCCATAGGTTACGTCGACCATGCTGTCGGGGTCGAAGTCGGCCTCCACGTCGGGCTTTAATCCGCCGCTGATGAATTGACCCTCGTCGTCCACTTTCCGCTGGATATCGTGGCTTGGGCCCCGCGGCAGGTAGTAATGGGCAATAGTCACCTTAGCGCTCGCGCTCTGATCTGAATCGCCAACCACCCGAATCACGTTTTGAACCAATGCTTTGCCGTAGGTGTGAGTGCCAACCAAGGTGGCCAACTTATAGTCTTGCAAAACGCCCGAGAATATCTCTGCGGCGCTCGCCGTATCCTCGTTGACAAGGATCACGACCGGATAGGCGAAGTTGTGCTGAACTCCATTGTCGGTGGTGACGAAATCCTCGTGGCCGTCGCGGTAGCGAACGGTTACCACGCTCTTATCACCCGGCACGAATCTTGAAAGCATCTCTTTGGCGGTGTCGAGCAGGCCGCCGGGGTTGTCGCGCATATCGATTACGAGACCGTTAATGTGCTGTTTCTCCAACTTCTCGAGTTCTTCATCGAACTGGCGCGCCGTCGGTTCAGAAACCGTTGCAACTTGGAAATAGCCGAAATGGGTTCCCGGAAGCACTTTGGTTTCAGAGACGGTCGGCGTCTCGACCCTCGCGCGGCGAACCGCCACCAGAAGTGGCGAGGATTTTTGGCCGCGAATGATTTTGAGCTTAACCGTCGTGCCCTCTTCACCCCTAATTTTCTTCACGATATCGTCTAGGTCGGCGCCAACCACTGAGGCGCCGTTAACGCCCGTAATAACGTCGCCAGAGCGAATACCGCCGTGATAGGCAGGGCCGTCGTCGAACACGCTTACCGCCTTGGCCCCGAGGGGGTCTGGGGCGAGGCGACAGCCGATGCCGATCAAGCTTCCGTTGGTCTCGACATTGAAGTCGTTCGCCAATTGCGGCGGCATGAACATGGTATGCGGATCGCCCAGAGAAGCCATGAGCCCTTCCATGGCCGCGTAGGTCAGCTTGTCCACGGGGACCGTCTTGTAATAGTCCTTTTGAATGCGGTTGAAGTTCTGAAGAAACTCCTGTTCGGGAGAAGGCATATTCTCCGCCAGCGCCCCGTTGAGGATCGAGGCGAGCGTATTGGCGCTGGGAAGCCGGCCTTCGCGAACGTCCCTCCAGCTAAAGCCACAAATAAAGAGAACCACCAATAGGCCTAGGAACTTGGCCGCTCGCAGGGTCTGTTTCACGACTTGCTCCTTGCCAACTCCGTACCCGTTTCGTATTTGGCTGTCACGAGGGTATATCCGCTGCCATCTGAAAGCTTGAACGTTTCAACCAGATTGCGGTCATGCGACATTGGAGGCCCTTCGAGCTTTGCGTACCCTCTGGATTGAAGGGCGAGGGCGAACATTTCCGCCACCCCCGCAGTCGACCTATCCACGATTAGCTTCAGGTTCCGGGGCTTTGCGCCTTCAGTGGTGGCAAGTACGGTTGCCGCTTTGCCTTTGTTGTTGACCAGTTTCCCGTAGGCACCCGCAGGTCCGAACAGCTCGAGACAAGGCTTAAGCTCGGCCGGATCGCCAAATTTGTTCTCCCGCAGGTCGAGGGTGACGGGTCCCGTATTCAAGATGGACTTGAGCTTCGAGGAAACACCCGGTTGGAAGTGAACGGCGATGGCGCCGTTCGGCTCTTTCGAAACCTCCTCTTCCGGCGTTATAGATTTTGCGAGCCTGGTTGTGACGAGGGTCTGACCACGCGTCCAAGTAGCGGTGACGTCCCCGCTCGTACCCATGGTCAGGCGATCCATGGCCTTAGCCGGCGTAAGACTATTCTTTAGCTTTTTGCGGAGGTCCCGTCTGATGTCGAGGTACTCGCGCGTCAGGTCGGTTAGCGCTTGGGTCGGCGGCTGACTTTTGTGAGCGTCTTGCTCTTTCTTGACGGCGAGAGAAATGACCGCCAGGTTATTGATTTCGTAGGGGTTCATCACCCACATTCCGTCAACCGATTTGAGCGAATCACCGGCCTTCAAACCCGCCTTGTCGGCAGGGCTTCCCGGTATCACGGCTTCAATCACCACCGCTGGCAAATGTCCCGTATCCAAGTTGCCGTCCGAGTCTAGATTGGTGGAGGAATCGGAAGCCTTAGCTTGGGAAAATGGTAGCAATGCGGGTGGCAGGGCATCGCGCAGCTCCTTGTTGGAAGGGTTCTCGTAACCAAGCTCCACCCCAACCCCTTCGAATTTGCCGGACGAAGCTTCGGCGAAAACCTTGAACTCCTCGGGGGACATGAAACGGCTGTCGGCGTCTTCCAAAAAATTGACCATTCCCTTTACCGCGCCAGTGCTGAGTTTCCGCTCGTCGGTAACGGGGTCCACATAATCGCGTTTGAGCAACTCGGAGACGAACTCGTAATAGTCGCCCGGTCCAGCGCCGGGAGCCGTGTTAGCGGTAGAAGCGACCAACGAGTGCGTGGAGGCGAAGAAGTTGAACGGGCTGCTAAGGTGAAGGTCGGCTCGGTTGCGCGACAGTGTTCCCGCGAGGACTGCGGCGCAACTTAGAACGACCGCTCCAGCGGTAAGGAAACTTTTCTTGGCGGAATTCATTCTGTTTTATTGTCGATTCGTCAAAACGCCGGGCGGCGAAGCCTGATCTATCGTGATCCTTTATACATACTAAGCCTGATTGGATAGCTCCCCAAGGCCTATTTCTATATTTCCATTTCTAATTGCTGGAATTGGCTAGAGCTTTTTGCACGCGCGGGTCTCTATCATCTCTAACGTTAGCCAGGTCGTTTAAGTTCTCCGTGTTGGGAATGGACCTCAGAGCGACCACGGCCGCGGCCCGAACCTCTTCGTTAGGGTCGGCGAGGGAGGCTACGATGGCGCCGCGCCACTTCCCGGCCGAATTCGCCGCAAGGTAAGCAAGAAGTGCCTTTCTAACCCACCAGCTATCGTCGTGAAGCCCTTTAATCCCTTCTTCGGGATAGCCCGGCAACGCCGAGCTGAGGAGGTCCACATTGCATTGGTATCGCATCGCATCGGAAGGATCGTTAACCGCATACCACTGCATGCGCTTTTCGAACAAGTCGTCGCCGACGGGGCCCAGTCGAGCGATCTCCACTTCATTTTGCGGATTTGTTTCCAGCAAGAAAGCCAGCAAGAATCCTTTCGGCTTATCACCCGGCATTTTTGCCAGGGCTTGGCCTGCCGCCAGCCGTGTTTGCCAACTCCTGGATGCGATCAGCCTGCTGTAGCTTTCGGCGAGAAAGGGATCCTTCTGGTCCGAAAGCATGATGGCCGCCCAATACCGGTTTGCATCGAACGGACCATTCGTGAGGGCCACAAGAACCGGGCCGCGCCCCGTATCGGTCCCCTGGGCCATTAGCGCGCGCATCGAGATTTGGGCAATCCTAGAATCGAGGCTCTTTGTGAGTTCGCCGAGGGGGTCTTCGGCCGAACGATCCTTTACACGCGTGTAGACGTTGGCCGCGTTCAGCTGCACGAGCAGGGACGGGTCCTTAAGGAGTTTCAGGACGTCGGCTTTATTGGACGCATAGTTCGCCGGGCCAATGCCCGCCAGAAACCGCGACTTCGTTTCCGCGTCGTCGCCTGATTCGGCGTTCGAGGCGACGGGAGTTGGAGTCCCCTCCGAGGTTAACTTTGCCCCTCCGATTAGGATTGTGGGCATCTGATCCATCGAGGGGTGCCACCACTTTGCGTTTCCCGAAGTCAGATAGATGCCGTTGACCTGCCCAACCCCGGCAAGATCGACCACGACATGACGCCAAGCGCCGTCAGCGGGCACGTCGAGGGGAGTTATCTGACCTCCGGTGCGTTCGGGGGCTGGGGAATCCGAGCCAAAGATTTCGTAGGTCTTCGTTTCCTGAGTGCCAACAACGGAGATGGAATGCGATCCTGCAACCGACTTTACCGTTAGGTCGAGGAATCGATGGGTTCGCGGATCGATCGGACCTCCGAAAAGGCGCAGCCACCCCGCCCGGACAACCCAGTCCTCCTGGACGAGGGCAGCCTTGCCTTGACTTGGGTCATCCACCACTTTGTATTTGAAGTATCCGCCCAATCCCAAACTCGGGTCGCCGCTCGTGAACGCGACCTCCGTGGAAGCTTCATGGACCTTTAGGACGGGAGGCTTAAGGCCAGCTCCAGCAGCCTGCTCGAAAACGATTTTGGGACCTGCTTTGCCAAGAACATAGCCCAGACAGAGCGGATCGCCACTGGGGGCTGACTGCGCCGCTATGAAGTCCGCATATTCCGGTTCGCAGACGAACAGGCTGCGATTTGGGCTTGAAAGGACGGCCAACGGAACGTTCGAGTTCACCGGATCCTCCGCCGATGCCGAGAGCCCCTTCGCTTCAGAAGCAATCGATTCCGAGTCAATCATGGCAGCCGACGACCATGGGTCGGAGGCGACCTTCGACCAAGGCTGGGCCCCCTTTTCCCGCGGCGTGTGATTTCCGAAATCGTTCGTGTCCTTGAGGTTTGCAAGCACAGCCCACATCGAATCGGTCACCCATCCTTCGGGGAGCCTCAAGCGTAGTTCTTCAGTTCCCAACGGGGCAGGCGAATCGGCGAGGCTGCCGAGGTTGTACCCATGCCGCGAAGCGGCATAAAGCAGGTGCCCTATCCAGGCGTTGAAAAGGCGGCTCGCCAGCAACTGCGGGCGCGGGCGGTCAAACGAAAAGTAATAAGAGAACCCGGTCACCGGCATGTCATTCACTTGGGTTTGACAAGAGGCGTCGGTTAAGCCGAAATGGAGGAAGAAGATGGAGTTATAGGGGCCTCGGTAAATCTTGTCTTCGGAGTCGTAGAAGCCGCCGTTGACCCTCGGTCCCAAGTACGACTTGATAAACGCCTCGTTGAAAGGGGCGTTGGCGCCTTCAAACCGCATCGAATCGGATTCGATTTGCAGGTCGGGCACAAACTTGAGCTTGCCGCCCGAATATGCCTCGACCATTGAACCGAATAGGGCGATGGCGTCAAGAGCTCCGTGAAGGTCCGGGCCAAAATAGCCGCTCCTTCGCTCTCGCATGACGCCGTTCGCGCTCGTTCCAAGGATGTCGACGTCGTCGAACAGGATGATCTTCGTCCGCCACTCGGCGACAGGTGTGGTCGCCCTTGTTGCGTAGAGCCGCGCGATCTCTTCCCCTCCGCCTTTACCCAGCCGCCGGCCTATTAGCCTTCCGTCGGAAGAGAACTCATAGTTCCAGCCTTTGAACTCGACCTCGCCGGAGTGAGGCAAACCGTCTGGCGGGATCTTTGCGGCAACAGTCTGTTCCCCAAGTGTGAACGAGTCGAGGGCGGGGGGCTGCGCAGCCTGCCCAAGGGTTGCTAAGGCTAGGACCGGCAGGAGGAACGGCATTTGGCCCGCTAACCCGGAACCTTGTATAGCCTTATGTCGAGCGGGTTGGCCGCGTGACCGTCGCCTCGACTGAATTCCAAGTGAGCCGCAGCGTTCAGGGTCCCAAGATCGGCGGGAAACTTTCCGATCATGTCGAGCACGACTTTCTTGATCCGCTCCGAGTTGGTGGTGAAGACCTCGAGAACGTCGTGAGCGGTGACCGCCTCGGCGCCCGCGTGGACGCCAGAATCATAATCCGTGATCAGCGAGATGTTGACGACGGCCATGCCCATCTCCCGGCAAAGATACGCCTCGGGATACTGAGTCATGTTGATGACCTCCCAGCCCGCGTCGGTGAACCATTTGCTCTCTGCTTTGGTGCTGAATCTCGGTCCTTGGATCACGACGACCGTTCCCTTGTCGTGACAGTCGATCCCATGTTCTTTGATGGTTTCGATGGCGATCTTTCGGAGAACCGGATCGTAGGTTTCGGCAGGAGACACGTGGGTTACGATCGGCCCATCAAAAAAAGTATGGTCGCGGCCCGAAGTGCGGTCGACGAACTGATCGCAAACGACGAAGCTTGCAGGCTTGACGTTGGGCTGGAGTGAGCCGGCAGCGCACGGGCTGATGATCGCCTGAACACCCAGGGATCGCATGGCCCAAACGTTTGCACGATAGGGGACCTTGTGGGGAGGAAGGGTATGGCGCCTTCCATGCCGAGGCAGAAAGGCGACTTTGCGGCCCTCGACGGTCGCCAGCATGACGGCATCGCTGGGAGGTCCGTACGGCGTGTCAACCTTGACCTCTTGAACATCCTCGAGCAGGCTGTAAAAGCCCGACCCTCCGAAAACGCCGATCTCGGCGGTCACTGGCTCTTCACCGCGAGGTTAAGAGCCTCACCAGCCGCCTGAATAAAATCGGGCACTCGTGCACCTTCCCTAAGGGCAATGTCTTGCCTCATTCCATAAACGCGATTTTGCTTCACTGCTTTTAAACCTGCCAGCCGCGGATCCTTGACGATCAGCGACGGATCTCCCGCAACAAGTATGACCTGCGGCTCGTCCTTGATCAACTGCTCCACGTTCATCGGCACAAAAATCTTTGCATCCGGGCCAACCGGCTTCGAGCCCAGGCGTCTAAGGATATCCGCTTGGAAGCTGTTCGTGCCGGCGATCATGTGCTCTGAACCTTGGCCTGGCAGGATAAAGGCAACGGTTGGAGAACCCGGAACCGTCGACGAGGCAAGCTTTCCATAGATGTAGTTCTGAACGTATTCGTTCGTGTTCGTTTCCGCGCCGGACATGGCAGCCGCGGCATAAACGGACCGGACGAACTCGTCCAAATTGTCGCCCCCGATGGGAATAAGAGTTATATTGTGCTGTTTCAGCTTGTCTAGATCAGCCGGGTTCATAAGGGCGGGGTCGTAATATGCCGCCTGGGCTCCTGAGCCTTCGATGGCTTCGATGTCCGGCTTGGTGCCATTCATCACGATGGGCACGCTGAGCGCAGTGCCTGGAAAATCGTCGCTGCCGGTTCTCCCTACGAGCTTGACCTTCATGTACATGAGGGCCATCTCCGTGGCCCCAGGGCTTAGGCTGACCGCAAGCCGTATTGGATGCGGGTTAAGGATAATCCTCGCTTGCTTTACCTCGTGGCACCCGAAGCAAGCAACCAGAACAAGGAGAGCTGCCGCCGTTTTGATAAGACGCATTGCCGCTATTCTGGCTGAAGACGGCGCGCGTTGTCGACGGGAGGCGCAACGTGCGAAGTCGATTTGAGTAAGTGACGCCACGAAACACTCAACATGAGAGTATGGGCGCCGGTTCCAAACGATTGACGCCGTTTTGGAATGCGGGTGCTTTCACTGGTAAACAACCGTCTTCTAATTCACATTTGTGAGTGTAGGCACGGACCTGCCTGCGCGAAGGAGCAAAACATGGTAGTCAGCGCCCTACCGATTCTATCTCTGATCTTCGGCGCCGCCATCGGCGGCGGCCTCGTAGCCTTGCTATTGCGATTCAGGAGCCAACTTGGCTACCAAATGGCTGAACAGTACTCGGCTGAGCTCGCCGTCGCCCAGACACATCTCCGGGCGGCCCTGGAGGAGCGAGCGACCTACGAGGAGCGCGCACGCCAAGCCGACGAGTTGCGCGCAAAGCTGGACGAGCTTCAGAACGAATTTGGAAACCTGCGGGAAGAAAAGACCCGTCTCGAAACCACCATGATCGGGGAGTCAAAGGCCTTCGAGGAGCAAAAGGGGATGCTGGACGAAGCGCAAAAGAAGCTTGCGGACGCTTTCAACGCGCTGTCCTCCGACGCCCTTCGGAAGAACAATCAGGCTTTCCTCGAGCTCGCCCGCGAAACGCTCGAGGGCTACAACAAGGAGGCCAAAGGGGAACTGGAGAAACGACAGCAGGCGATCGATGGGCTGGTTTCACCCCTCAAAGAATCGCTCTTGAAGGTGGATGAGCATATCAAGGAGATGGAGGAAAAAAGGTCCTCCGCATATGCTGGCCTCAGCGAACAGGTTACAAACTTGCTGGACACTCAGCGACGACTTCAGAGCGAGACTTCGAACCTGGTCAAAGCGCTTCGGAACCCCAATCAGCGCGGTCGCTGGGGTGAAATGCAACTGAAGAGGGTCGTCGAAATGGCGGGAATGCTCGCTTGGTGCGATTTTCACGAGCAGCAGACGACCACATCCGACGGCGCCATTCTGCGGCCTGACTTGACCGTGATGCTGCCAAACCATAAGACGATCGTGGTGGACAGCAAAACTCCGCTCGACGCCTATTTGACCGCAACGGAAGCCACCGACGACGTGGTACGGGCCGACGCGTTGAAGGCGCACGCCCGACAGGTCAGGGAGCACATTCGGCAACTGAGCAGCAAACGATATTGGGATCAGTTCGAATCTACGCCAGAACTAGTCGTCATGTTCATTCCGGGCGAACCGGTCTTTGGTGCTGCCCTGGAGAACGACCCCTCGCTCATCGAGTTCGGCGTGGACAACAAGGTCCTCATCGCGACGCCGGTCACCCTGATCGGGCTCCTTCGTTCGATCGCTTACGGCTGGAGGCAGGAAAGTCTCGAGGAGAACGCCCAGAAAATCAGCCAGCTAGGGAGGGACCTGTACTCCCGAATCGCTATTCTCGCGGATCATTTCGCCAAGGTGGGTAAAAATCTCGATCGAGCTGTCGTTTCCTACAACGAAGTGGTGGGGTCTTTGGAACACCGGGTTCTGCCCCAGGCGCGCAAATTCAAGGAACTGCAGGCGGCTACCTCAGAGGACATCGAAATCATAGAACCACTGGAGCGCACCACCCGCGCGCTTCAGCGCAGCGACGGCCGAAGCCGGGGCACGACGATAGAAGTGGCGGACCTCTTTGCCGCGAGTTCCTAGCGACCGGTCAACCGGATTTTAGCTTCGTCAAACAGGTCTGGCTTGTCTGACCTGTCTGAAGGCCCCAACCACTCACCCGCTTACCTCCCAAACCCTGTCCAAACCACCTGGTTCGGTGGGTCCGCTTGCATTGCCTTCACCAAATGGTTTACATTGAACCTATGGCAGTAGACCGGAAGGAGCAAATTCTCGCAGCCGCCTACGAAATCGTCGGGTTGGAGGGGCTCGAAGGGCTTCACGCACGCTCCGTGGCGGCCAAGGTCGGCATTAACCACGCGGCCGTGCATTACTACTATCCCAAACGCCTCGACCTGCTGGCAGCCGTAACCAGCTATGCCATGACCCGGTTTATGCGCGACCGCGACAAGTTGCTGTCAGGCGCCAACAATCCAGGGCCGAAACTCGAGGCTCATTTGGCCCTTGCGGAGGTCTACTGCAAGCCCAATAGCCGGTTTCTCAAGAACTGGGTCTCGTTCTTCGTAGCGGCGATAACCGAAGAAAGCTTGCGGAACACTCTGAGCGATCACCTGAAAGACTGGGCCAGCACGATGAAGACGGACATAGAGTCGGGGAGCAAGACAGGGGTGGTACGCCGTGCCAGCCCTTTTGTAAACCCTGAGCTGCTGCTCGCAAGCCTTATCGGCCTCATGCTGATGTCCCAAACTCTGGGTGAGAGCTTCGATGCAGGCGAGCGGCTGGACCTTATTGCCGGCTCTCTGCTGGCGTAGCCCCGACCACGCGCCAACAGGCTGCGTAATGGTCTTTCTCCGCCAGAAAAAGGCCGGGGTCCTCGCCGGACCGCGGATCTCGCACGGGGCATCGGGGGGCGAACGCACAACCAACAGGTAAATGAGAGAAGCTCGGCGGCTGTCCGCCGATAGACTCTAGCGTGTGCTTTCCCACTCTCGGCAAAGCGTTTAGAAGGGCCTGGGTGTACGGGTGGAACGGGCGCCTTAACACCGCCTCGGCCGGCCCCATCTCCACAATCTTGCCCGCGTAGAACACGGCAACCCGCTGGGCGAGCGAGCCGATAACGCCGACGTCGTGCGAAATCAACATCACCGCCGTCCCTTCCTTTTCTTGTAGTTCCCGCAGGAGGCGGAGTATTTGGGCTTGCAACGTAACGTCCAGCGCCGTCGTTGGCTCGTCCGCGATGAGCACTTTGGGTTTACAAGCAAAGGCGATGGCGATCACAACGCGTTGCCGCTGCCCACCGCTGAGTTGATGCGGATACTTGCGAGCCGAAGCCTCGGGGATGGGGACGCCGACGTCTTCAAGGAGTTCCACCGCGCGAGCCCAGGCGCGCCTCTTGTCCATCGACTGATGTAGCCGTAGGGCCTCGGCGATTTGGGCGCCGATGCGCATCATCGGGTTCAGGCTGGTGAAGGGGTCCTGCATCACCAAAGCAATTTCGGCTCCCCGAATCGAAGGCCATTCGCGGGGACGAAGGGTTGTAAGCTCACGGCCGTTGAGCTTGATCGAACCCGCCGTGACTTTGCCCGGGGCCAGCAGCATGCCCATCACGGCGAATCCAGTCATGGATTTTCCGCAACCAGATTCGCCTACAACGCCAAGCGTCTGTCCCTGCTCCAAATCAAAGCTGACGCCCCGAAGAATCTTGATCGGGCCGAACGATACTTCCAGGTCGCGGACTTCGAGAATGGGCATGGGGAAAATCTTTGAGTCGTTGAGTCGTTGAGTGTTTGAGTCTTTGAGTCTTTGAGTCTTTGAGTGTTTGGTGTTGAGTGTTTGGTGTTGGGTGTTGAGTGTTCTAGTGTTTGGTGTTGGGTGTTGGGTGTTGGGTGTTGGGTGTTGGGTGTTGGGTGTTGGGTGTTGAGTGTTGAGTGTTGAGCTCCTTGGTTGTTGGTCCTTGAGAAGTTGGAGCGGTTGTTTTGATCAGCGGTGGCACAAAACTTGGCCCAAAGACTCAAAGACTCAAAGACTCACTGCCGCCAAGATTCTCACGGCAAAAACTTCTTCTCCTCCAACAGGGCTCTGAGTTTGTCGGAATCCACCCGAAACCCATCGGGATCGTACTTGATTTCGCTCGTGTAATACTGCGCGAGGCTCGTGATTCCGCGCTCCTCGATTCTCTGTTTTATCTCTGGAATCGACATGTACCTTTCCCAGCCGCGCTTCTCCCTTTCGAGATAGATCGCGTCGATCTCTTCGTCCGTCGGCGAGTGATATCGCTCATCGTGAATCATGGCCCGAAATGGAAGCCGGTCCCGTTTCGCGGGGTTCTCGTCGGGATACCCTACCACGATCGACGTGACTGGCACGGAAGTCTCGGGCAACTCCAAAAACTCGCCGATCTCGCCCATCGAGTGCAGAGTCGTGCCCATATAGCAAATGCCTAAGCCGCGAGCCTGAAATCCCAAACAGACGTTCTGGGCGACGATGATCGCGTCGAAGGCGGCCACGTGATATCCGATCAGGTTGTTGAAGTTGTCTCGCGCACCCCTTCTTGCCAGCCACTGCCTCGTTCGATACCAGTCCGCACAGAACGTCACCACGAGCGGCGCCTGGAGAACCATCGGCTGCTCGAAGTGGAGCTCGTAGAGTTTTTTCTTGCGCTCCTCGTCTTGGGTCAGCACGATCGATATGCTGTTCAGGTTGCCAGAAGAGGAAGCACCGGCGATCGCTTCTTCGCAGACTGTTTCGATCAGTTCGGGAGCGATTGGGTCGGGCCGGTAGCGTCGAATCGACCGGTGTCCAAGCAATAGCGGGGAGAGTTCCATGGGTTGAAGTAAGTATATCGGGGCGCTGAGTGCAAGGCGCCAAGTGAAAGGTGTGGTGTTTCGATCAGGGTCCTTTCACCTTCACTTCCCACCCTGCACCTAATAACCCATTCACTTTTCACCTTGAACCGATAACCCGCCAACCTCCTGGCACCCGTTAGGCCATACTAAGCCATGGCTTCGAAGATTCGGGTGGTCATTGCCGAGGATGAACCTTCTTATCGTAACGCCCTTCAGAAAACCCTCCAATTGATGCCGGAGTGCGAACTCCTATCGATCTGCAAGGATGGGGCTGAAGCGCTCGACTCGTCCCTTGGCGATCCGCCCGACGTGCTTCTTACAGATCTCAACATGCCACGTATGAGCGGCGCAGAGCTAATTCGCCGTCTGCTGAAGAAGGAAAAAGACGTGAAGGTGGTCGTTCTTACTTCACACGAAGAGGATGATCTGGTTTACGAGGCCTTCCGTGCCGGCGCGCTTGGCTTTTTACTTAAGACTTCAACCCCGCACGACGTGATTGACGCGATTCGCTTGGCTTCAAAAGGCGAGGCAAAGATCACGCCGAGAATTGCGGCCAAGGTGATCGACGATTTCCGCCGATTTCGCGACGACGAGGAGACCGACGACTCCGAACTTTACGTTCTAAGCGACCGCGAAGCAGAGATCCTGGACCTGGTAGCGGAGGGCCTGCGAAACAAGGACATCGCCGCCAAGCTGTGCATTGCAGAGAAAACGGTTAAGAATCACGTTTCCAACATCCTGAAGGCGCTTCAGGTCAACAGCAGGACCGAAGCGGCGATGAAAGCGGTAAGGGCAAGGATGGGAGAAAGAGCGTAACCGAATGCCCTTCCCCACTTTCGACGACGAAGCCCCTCAACTCCCAAGAATCACCGATCGACCATCGATCGGGAAGTGGATGGCCATCGGCATCCCCACCTCGCTGGCTGCCTGTGTTTTGCTAGGATGGCTCTGGATCCTTCCCGACTTGCGCAAAGGCGATACGTCGAATATGACCGCGTCTTGCATTTATAACCTGGGCGAGATCTCGCAAGCCATGACGATGTACACCGCCGATCACGACGACCGATTTCCCGCCGTCGGCTGGAACGACAAGCTGGCGCCGTACCTGCGCAAGGTCCCAGACGCGGAGCTTCTCTTCGCGTGCCCAGTCGAACGGCGTTTGGACCCGGAAAGCTCCGGCTACGCGCTGAACCAAGCGGTTGGCGGCCGGTCGGTCAAGGACGTGGGGCCCTCCGATCAAACTATCCTCGTCTTCGACTCTCAGGAAACGGCTAAGAGCGCGATCGCGCCAACCTCGGGGCTTGCTTCGCCTGGAAGGCACGAGCACGGTCGGAAGGACAATGTGCTTTTTCTTAGCGGAACGGCGAAGAGCGTTCCGGCACCCTAAGCTCCTCTGAAATAGTGGCTGTTTCCCCCTGAGAAGTGTTACATAATGCAAATACCTTATGTATAATATGTAAAGGGTGCGTGTGATAGCCAAGTCCAGTCTTAGAGATTTCTGGCGCTTGAACCCTAGCGCCAGAGCTTCTCTTGAAACTTGGTACCGAGTAGCTCTCGCAGCCAAATGGGAGTGCTTTGCAGACGTAAAGGCCGCCACGCCCTCCGTTGACCTTGTGAGTTCAAATCGGCTTTGCTTCAATATTGGTGGGAACAAATACAGGCTAATAACCGTGGTCGACTTTGTTCGGCACGGCCTTTTGATTCGCTTCGTCGGCACCCACGCGGAGTACAACACGATCGACGCCAGGACAATTTGATGAGCGCAGACAATATCAAACCAATCAGAAGCAGAGAGGATCTCAATGCTGCACTCGAGCGACTCAACGTTTTATTCGGCAGCCAGGTCGGAACGGCTGAAGCGGACGAATGTGAGATTCTTATGGCGCTGGTCGAGCATTACGAGGACCGATCCTATCCCGATCCACCCTTGGATCCCATCGAAGCGATCAAAGTTCGAATGCTGGAGCTTGGGTTAAAACAAAGAGACCTGGTTCCTGCTATCGGCAACGTCACCGGCGTTTCCCTTATCTTGTCTGGCAAGCGACAACTCACCGTTTCGATGATTCGCAAGCTCAGCCCGCTTCTGAAGCTGCCGATTAGCGTTCTTGTTGGAGAGGTTCCGCTGGAGGAGGCATCTTAAGCTGAGACGCCCGGGCTTAGGTGCCGACTGCCACACCATGCTTGTCTCGCACCTTCTTGAAGGCCTGAAGGGCGAACTCCAGGTCCTCTTGCGAGTGGGCTGCAGAGGGCATCGTTCGGATGCGGGCTTTGCCTTTCGCCACCGTGGGATAGGCGATGCAGATGGCGTAAACTCCTTCATCCCAGAGCATCCGCTCCATCTCTTGGGCGGCGGCTTCGTCTCCTACGTATACGGGCGTGATGGGCGTTTCGCTGCCCATCGTGTCGAAGCCCGCTTCCTTTAGGGCGTTCTTCCACCAAGTCGTATTGTCCCAGAGCCGCTTCATCGGTTCTGGGTCGTTCTCCATGATGTCTAGCGCGGCAACAAGCGCGGCTGCAACGACTGGCGGGAGAGCGGTTGAGAACAGGTACGGGCGGCCGCGGTTGATCAGCCAATCTTTCAGCAACGCGCTGCCCGCGATGTAGCCGCCGACGACGCCGAGGGCCTTGGAAAGGGTGCCCAACTGGATATCGACGCGGCCGTACAAGTTGAAGTGCGATGTGGTACCGGCGCCGTTTTTGCCGAGGACGCCGCTGGCATGGGCGTCGTCCACCATGACGAACGCGTCGTACTGCTCGGCAAGGCGCACGATGTCAGGCAATGGAGCAATGTCTCCGTCCATGCTGAACACGCCGTCGGTGATGATCATTCGCTTCTTGAACTGGCCGGTGTTCTTGAGAATCTTCTCCAGATGGTCCATGTCCTTGTGGGCGTACACATAGCCTTCCGACTTCTTGTAGTGGGCAACGCTCAGGCGCACGCCGTCGATAATCGACGCATGGTTCAGCTCGTCGCTGATGACCACGTCGTCAGCGGTGAGAACGGCGGGGATGCAGCCGCTGTTGGCGGTGAACCCGCTTGTGAAGACGAGCACTGACTCGACGTGCTTGAAGCTCGCGAGCCTCTGTTCAAGCTCTTCGTGGACCGACATCGTGCCCCCGATCCAGCGCACCGCCCCTGCGCCAACGCCCCATTTTTCAATCGCTTCTTCCGCAGCATGGCGAACCTTTGGGTGGTTGGCCAAGCCGAGGTAGTTGTTGCTGGCTAGATTCACGACGTCCTTTCCGTTCATGCGAACCCGTCCGCCTGCGGGCGACTCGAGAATCTTGGGGACCTTGTACAAGTGCTGATCTTTGAGCGACTGCAGCTGATCACCGAGCCAGGATTGGAGGGAAGGATTCATATGCTTATTTTACTTCTGGGTCGGAGTTGAACCGCAGATACGATGAACCGGGCACATCGATTGGTTGAGTGACCCGACTCCATTCAGATCGAGAACGAGCTGTTTGATCGGCTCCGTCAGGTTTCTTAAACCACAGAGGGGCACAGAACTCCGAGCTTGCGGGTGGTTGCCTTGCGCAGCGTTTCGCCGCTTCCCACAGAAAACGCAGAAGCCTATGTCGGATTTGGCTTTGTCCTACCAGGCAGGGGTGAAAGTTGGTCTTTGGTGACTCTTATACTGGGTGGACTTTCTATTTAACGCCCTCTGCGCGCCATCAGCCACTCACTCCAAGTAAGTGCCATTCACGTTCAGTGTGAACTTGTAGCCGAGCATGTCGGCGGCGCGGCGGCACATGACCATGCGGCTTAGGAAGATTTCGAAGTACTCCATGACGCTCGCATAGCTGGTGTCGATCTCGAGGGTGAGCTCGATCTTCTGTTCGCCGGGCTCCATGAGAACACGGCTCTTTTGCACCGCGTAGTTCACGCGGTCATGGATATCGAAGGTTTCCATGATGGGGTTCTGAACCCGGCTGAAGTGAACGTCGCTCTTGTCCGCAATTATTAAAGCGGCGGACATGGTGCTGATCGGCATGCCGTTTATCTCTTCGTGGTTGCCTATCGCCCCGAGAATGGGTGCGATCTCCGCTGTGTCCATTCCCATTTCATTTAGAATCGTGAACGCGATATTCGCGCCCGTCAGCGGGTGATCGTTTCGGTTTATGACGTTTCCGATATCGTGCAGGTACCCGGCGATCTGGCCAAGCTCGATCTCACGCGGTTGCGCTCCCAGGTTCTCGAGGATATAGCGCGTGATGCTACTTACCACGCCAACGTGCCTTGGGCCATGCTCCGTGTAGCCCATGGCCTTCATGACTTCGTTTGCCCCGTCAATCAACTTCTTGACCTTGGGGTTGGCCTTCACCTCTTTTATGGTCAGGCCTTTGGGTTCGCCGACTACGGCAGACGCAATTGTATCCATCCTATTCCTCAGGTTAGCAGACTCGTTAGTTTACGGTTCGCCGAGCAACTCTACGTGAATATCGAGGTTTCCATTAGTCCGCTGGTCTTGCTTCACGGGGCCGATCCCCTTTGCGTACCACGTGTCGAGTTCCACTATCTTATTATTCGGCAAAGAAATGGTCAAATCGGCGCGCAACGCGTCTACGCGCTTCGACCCGATGTCGATAGGCTCAATCTTTTGCTTTAGCGTGGCCCGCGCCGGCTGTGAAATGCCGAGCGTCTCCACTTGCCCGCTCCAGGTCAGGGAGGCGTTGGGATCCCGTGAAACCAGAAGGGGCAGCGGTTGGTAGATTCGCGTGCTTGGCAGCTCTTCGGCATAGAGGGTTCCGTCTCGCCATGCGAGCCGCGAAATCCCCATCGGCCCATCAAGTTCAAATCCGTTGGTTAGGGCGGTTGGCACGCGCCTGGTTACGCGCACTTGCTGCACGCGGGTAGCGAACTTGTCCTCCTTGACCGTGTAAGTCCAGTGCTCGCCCACACGAAGGGGAAAGTAGTCGTCCTTGGGCGCGCAGCCGGCCAGAAGGAGGAGAGTAAAGGGTAGAGGCGCCCGACGAGCAAGCCTTGGGCCTTGGGCTTTGGGCTTTGAAATTGTCCATTTGCAAATCCTTTTGCCTTTCATAACAGCTCTCACCTTCGGCCCTCGGGCCAAATCTTCCTTGCCCCCATAGCGCTCAATTATGGATACGAATTGTCCATTGTCGTGCTTCGCGGCTCGAAGTCCAGAGTCCCTCCCACCCGGTTCGCAAGCTCACCGACCTCCCCCACGGAGGGTTGAGGTTTGGTCTGGGCTGCCATTTCGCGGCCTTTGACCGGGTACAAGAAATAACAAGCCACAGCCTCCGGAGGGTCGAGGCTTGGTTTTGATGGCCCTTTTGGGACAGCGTGCTGCTTAGGTAAACGACTATGACCCTCTACCCCTTCCCCTCAAGAGTTCACCGCTTCCAGCTTCGCTAGACTTTGAACCAGTTTCTTCGTGCCGACCACGCCCGGAAAGACGACGGTGACCTCCGCATCGTTTCGCAAAGGATTGCAGGCGACAACCAGCCCGATTCCAAATTTGGCGTGCCGTACGCGGTCGCCCACGGTAAAAGGCGGCTTCCACTCGGGGCCGCGCAGCTTCTTTTGGGAGTCGACGAGGTGGGGCGGTTGCGGCGCGGGCGCCGAAACCGTGTACGTGCCGCTCCGTTGAAGCTGAGGTTGGCGCGAACCTGGATAGGCGTAAGATCCGGCTGGGGCGCCTTGCTCGTTGAGGTATTGGGCTGGAATGTCGTCCAAGAACCTCGACCTTCTATTGAAGCTTGGGGTGCCGTATAGGGAGCGCCGGTGCGCGTGGGTTAAATGAAGCTCTTCCTTGGCCCGGGTCATCCCCACATAGCATAGGCGGCGTTCCTCCTCGAGTTCGGTATCCGAGCCGAGCGAACGGGAGTGCGGGAAGATGCCTTCTTCGAGGCCGACGAGAAATACGACCGGAAACTCGAGCCCTTTGGCGGAGTGGAGGGTCATCAGCGTGACGGCTTCCCCGCCTTCCTCCACGGTGTCGATATCGGACATGAGCGCCACCGTCTCGAGGAACGCGGCGAGGGACGGTTCCCCCTCGGCAGTGGCGTCGTATTGGGAGGTGACGTTCATCAACTCCTCAAGGTTCTCCAGCCGCCCTTCGGACTCGGCGGAGTGCTCCTGCTTCAGCGCGTCCAAATATCCCGAGGCGTTCATGATGTGTTTGAGCACGGGAGTCACCGCTCCACGTTCAGAAAGCTCGGCCGCTTCGTTTAACGTGGCGAGCAACCCCCTGACGCTTGAAGCGGTCTTCTTGGGGAGCGAGGACTGAACCTGTTGATCGGCAAGGGCCCTCATCAAGGGCATGCTGTGGTCGTTCGCCCATTTCTCGAACACTTGAACGGTCGTCGCTCCAATTCCTCGCGTAGGAACGTTCACGATGCGCCGGAAAGAAACGTCGTCGTTTTCGTTGAGGGCCAAGCGCATATAGGAGAGCATGTCCTTGACTTCCTTGCGCTCGTAGAAACGCTGCCCCCCGACAAGCACATGAGGGATGCGCATCGTTAAGAACGCCTCTTCCAAGACCCTGCTCTGGCCGTTAGTGCGGTACAAAACGGCGAACTCCCTGTAGGTTCGCCGGTTTGTCCGGGTGTCGGCGAGAATGCGGTCGGCAACCATCATCGCTTCATCCTGCTCGGTGCCCGCCTGGAACAGCGAGATCGGCGCGCCATCGGCGTTGTCGGTCCACAATTGCTTGTCGGCCCGGGACCGGTTCCTGCGAATGACCTCGTGCGCCACGCTGAGAATGTTCTTCGTCGAGCGGTAGTTCTGTTGGAGCTTGATGACCTTCGCATCCGGATGGTCGTGGCTGAAACGAAGGATGAGCGAGACGTCGGCCCCGCGCCAGGCATAGATCGACTGGTCGTCGTCCCCAACTACCATGATGTTCCGGTGCTTTGCCGAGATCATGTCCACGATCTGGTACTGGGCGAAGTTGACGTCCTGGTATTCGTCCACGAGAACGTGCAGAAACCGCTCCTGGTATTTCTCCCGAACGTCGGCGCTCTGCTCCAAAAGGCGAACGGTGTAATAGAGGAGGTCGTCGAAATCGAGGGCGTTGGCTTTTTTGAGGAGGGCCGAATAGCTCTTGTACACGTCGGCGGCGATCCGCTCGACAAACCCGGTCGCCCGTTCGGCGTACTTCTCGGGAGAGAGAAGTTTCTCTTTCGCGGTGCTGATTTCGCTGAGAATGGCGCGCGGCTGGATGCTCTTGTCGTCGATGTCCTTCAGCTTGAATATCTCGCGGATGAGGCCCATCTGATCCGAGTCGTCGTAAATCGTAAAGTTCGGATCGATGCCGATCGCCTTGCCGTCGATTCTGAGGATCTTGCTGCAGATCGAGTGGAACGTGCCCATCCAGAGGCGTTTTGCCCGGTCGTCTGCGATCTTCTCGATGCGCTCGCGCATTTCGCGTGAAGCCTTATTCGTAAAGGTGACGGCAAGAATCCTCGACGGAGAAACCCCCTCGCTAATAAGGCGCGCGATTCGCGCCGTTATCACCCTCGTTTTGCCCGAACCGGCCCCCGCGAAAATAAGCATCGGGCCACCCGGGTAGTTGGCTGCTTCCAATTGCTCGGGATTCAAGGGAATGGCGGGAGTTTCGGAGATCATGGATGGCATCGAGGTCTTCAGAGCGGGTTAACGTTGGCCAATTTGGCGCTAAGAACGACCGCTTAGCAGGATTGACGATTGAGCGTCCCGGTAAGGATTCCTAGCGAACAAATGTCGACTAAAACGCGTTTATCCTATTATACGTATCCTTTGTTCCCAAGTCCCGGTGACATACATGGGGTGTGAGAAGCGTCATAATGTGATGGTTGTCATGAACCTACCCGTGATTCTGGAGGCTCTATTAATATCATGAAGCGCGCGTTCGCTTGCCTTTTGGCCGCCGTTTGCGTAGGAATGGCTCTTGCCCAAGCGCCTTTCACCATCGTCAGACCGGCGGATGGTTCCAAGGTTCGTGAAGTCGTCCACGTCCTCTTTCCAAGAAACAGCGTTCCCAAGGGAGGCTACGTAGGCATTTTCGTCAACAAGAAGTTCATTGAGGCGATGGTGCCGCCGGACGACGGCAAGTTCTTGGATTACGCGCTCGACACCAAAGGCCTTGGTTTGCCGGAAGGCGACACCACGATCGAGGCTGTGCTCTATATCAATTTTGCGGAGCGGCCCCGAATCGTAGACCGCTCCTCCGTGCAGGTATCGCTTTCGAACAAGGCGAACATCCCCGTTCCTTCGGATGGGTTAACGTTGCGCTACAGCTGGCCCGGTGGTCGCGCTTGGGTTTACGATTGGGACGAATCGGTCACCCTCTCTACGATCACGGAAACTCAAGCGATGCTCGGCGGCCATGCCGCTCAGGTACCGGTGGACCACTACCATGCCCGGTGCAACTTCGAAATCGACAACGTTTATCCAGACGGAGACGCCCTTATCAGAGTGCAACTCGAGCCTCCCGCCGGCGTGGACTCCTTTCTGCTACCGATTTCCGGAGACCCAACTCCACGCAGGCTTTTCGAGACGAATATGTATCCCGTTTATGAGCGCCTCCACAGAACCGGCGCGGAAACGTTTGGATTGATCCCCTCTTACTGGGCCATGGGCGGAGGGGCCGAAAATGCGTTCGACTCGAGCGTGAACTTAATATTCCCGACCTCCCTGCCCTTGCTTCCGGTAGGCAGGATCAAGCCGGGGGATTCCTGGTTCACCCGAATTCAGATGCAGAGCCCGGATGATGCAAACCGAGAAAGGGTGCTCGAGAAGAACAGCCTCTTCGACAGTCTTCCGGCGCGCGGCGAGTTCCTCGACGTCGAGTGGCAAATGGGTTATCCATGCGCAAAGATTCGCGACACGTTCTCGGCTGGCTCGGGTGGCCCGGGACTGGGACGTGAGAAGATACAGACCAACGCGCAAAGCGTTGAGGAAACCTACTGGTTTGCTCTCGACAAGGGCGTCGTCGTTCGGTTTGAACGCACCGAGACTAGGGATCAACTCGTTAGCGGTCAACCAACCGCCCTCGCGGCAGGAGGACAAGGCGATTATAGCGCGCTCAATTTCGGCGGAGTCGACTTTAGCCCATTGCTCAGCTTGGACTCCACCACCCTTCCCAACTATCAGTTCCGCGGCAAGCCAGGCGGAGCGGCTCGAGGCTTTGGCGCACTTACGGGCAACAACAACGGTGGCAACGCACCTCCACCACCCGCGAACGAGCAGCCCCAGAGTCAGCCGGAGCTTCGACGAGTGACCGACACCAAAGTTTTCACCCTCATCAGGTAGTGCCCGATCTATGAGATGCCCGTGCTTCTGAAGGGCAAGTCCCGTAAACCCGCGAGCCCCCCGGAAGATCCGGAGGAGTTTCGGGCCACCCTAATCGAGCACCTCGAAGAGTTGCGCGACCGGATCATGCGCAGCTTGATCATGCTCACCGTCGGGTGGGTCGCGGGCTGGTATCTGGAGCCCTGGGTTTACAACGCGATTAACGGCGTCGTAAACAGCGCGGTCAAAAAGCGCCTTCCCCCCACCACGCCGTTTCAAACGGTATTCCATCAGGCGACCGAGCCCTTCCTCCTGATGCTCAAGCTGTCCTTCATGATCGGGGTGATCATCGCCTTTCCGTTCATCGTTCTACAACTTTGGGGATTCGTCTCTCCGGGGCTTAAATCGATGGAGCGACGCATCGTCAAAGGCGTCGCCCCGATGTCGGTGCTTCTCTTTGCAATGGGCGCGTTCTTCTGCTGGATGGTGCTGCCTAGCGCCTTCACCTGGTTCACCAGCTACCTGGACAACTATCAAAACACCGCGTTGTTCCAAGAAGCGGGAACCATGGTGTTCTTCGTTTTGAAGATGGAACTCGCCTTTGGAGTGGGGTTCCAACTGCCCCTTGTCGTATACATCGTCGGCAAGCTGGGCCTGCTGTCTCCCGAAACCTTGCTCAAGCACTGGCGCCAAGCGACGGTGGCGATCTTCGTTATTTCCGCGATCGTCACACCCAGCAACGACCCCTTAACCATGCTGATGATGGCGGTACCGCTTTCGTTGCTGTTCATTGCGAGCGTGTACGTTTTGAAGGCTACGTCGAAAAAGGACGGCCCCAGAAACCGGAAGCGGAGAAAGCGCGGCAACGCCGATGGAGACACGGAAGAGCTTGAGTAACCCTTCCGAGGTCGACCTGCTCTCCGCTCTTCGCTCGGATCCGATTCTCGCCGGCCAAATAACCTGCGCCACCAGTCTTCCGGCCGTTCACGCATGCCTAGGCCGGCCCTCGGCCCCCATGCATCCGCGCCTCAAGTCCAAACTTGAACAGATTGGCGTCGACTCGCTCTTCGAGCACCAAGCCCTCGCCTACGACGCGGTTTGCTCAGGAGAGGACGTGGCGGTCGTCACCGGCACGAACAGCGGAAAGACGCTGTGTTACAACCTGCCTGTGCTCCAGCGGTGCCTAACCGAGCCCATGGCACGGGCTCTTTACCTCTACCCAACCAAAGCGCTCGCCCAGGACCAGCTCTCGAAGTTTCTGGAACTAGTTCCAGATACAGACGTGCGCGCCGGAGTTTATGACGGCGACACACCCAAGTCGCAGAGGAGCGCCATCCGCCAGCTCTCCCACGTCGTGCTCAGCAACCCCGACATGCTCCATGTTGGCATTTTGCCCAGCCATGAAAACTGGTCCAGGTTCCTCAAATCGCTGAGAGTGATCGTGATCGACGAAATGCACGTTTACCGTGGGGTGTTCGGCTCTCACGTCGGGAACGTGATCCGGCGCTTGTTGCGAATCTGCGAATGGCGCAATTGCAGGCCACAGATTGTCGCCTGCAGCGCCACGATCGGCAACCCCAAGGACCTGTTCCAAAAGCTCACCGGCCGAACCTGCCGTCTGATCACGGAAGACGGGTCGCCGAAAGGCAAGCGCACTTTCGTTTTTTGGAACCCGCCGAGGCTCGAGGATCAAACTCGGCAAAGTTCCAATATAGTTTCCTCCGAAATCCTCGCCACCCTTTGCGAGGCAGGATTGCGCTCGCTCGCATTCTGCCGGGCCAGGGTTACCACCGAACTGCTGCTGCGGTACACGCGCGAACGATTGGAGAAGGGCGGCAAGGTAGCGCCCGAGAGGGTTGAGAGCTACCGGGCAGGCTACACGGTGAAGGAGCGGCGCAAGATCGAAAAGGCCCTGTTCAAGGGCGATCTCCTCGCCATCGCCACGACCAACGCCATGGAACTCGGCGTGGACATCGGCGGGCTCGACGCGGTGGTGATGAATGGTTATCCGGGGAGCATTTCAAGCTTCTGGCAGCAATCCGGCCGGGCAGGGCGAGGAACGCGCGAGGGTCTCGCGATCATGGTCGCCCACGACGACCCCCTCGAACAGTTCCTCGTTTGCGAACCGCATCGGCTTCTCGAAGGATCGAATGAAACCGTTGCCCTCAACCCTGACAACCGCCAGGTTCTGGCCCAGCAGTTGAAGTGCGCGGCATTCGAAAGGCCGATCGCCCCGTCCGAACTTGAGCGCTTCGGCCCCAACGCGCTACAGGTCGCAGAGGGCATGGATCGTTCGGGCGAACTGCCGTTCCGGGCAGGGCTCTTCATCTATCCCGAATACAAGTCTCCCGCCTCCAACGTGAGCATCAGGAGTTCGGGAGGAACTCAGGTGACCCTCATTGCCAACGGCGAGGAGCTTGGGACCATGGAGCACTGGAGGGCGATGCAGTCCGCACACGAGGGCGCCGTCTATCTGCATCGGGGCGTTTCTTATGTAGTTGAAAGGCTGGATTTGGCGAACGGACAGGCTTTCGTTTCGAGCAGGGACCTGCCGTATTACACTCAGGCATTGGTGCAATCCACTTTGGATCCCCAGGTCGATATCGAACCCCGCAGTTGGGGGCGGCACGATTCGCGCCTCGAGGGTCTGAAAGTGACCGACCTCGTCATCGGGTACAAGCAGATCGCGCTGGAAGGGATGCGAATGATGACCGTTCAGCCGCTCGACATGCCCCCGGTGAGCTATGAAACCCTGGGGATCCGTCTCGATCTGCCAGCTTTGGAGGACGATGAGGACCTGCAGCCGATCGCGGCTCTCCATGGTCTGGAGCATGCGCTGATGGCGGTGGCCCCGCTCATGGCCGGCTGCGACAGAGGGGACCTTGGCAGCGCCTGGTACTCGGCCTTTCCAGGAAGCGCAAAGCCCACGCTTTTCGTGTTCGACCGCACGCCGGGTGGCGTCGGCCTCGCCGAAGCCCTCTTTGACCAGCTTGGCCCATGGGCGATGGCCGCGCTTCAAGTCCTAACCGGATGTCCCTGTAACGAAGGCTGCCCGAGCTGCCTCCTCAGCGCTCGCTGCGAAGCCAACAACGAGTTGCTGGACAAGAAAGGCGCGGTGAAGTTGTTGAGAGAGTTGGCGGGACGAAGACGGTAAGTTACTGCGCGGTGGACCACATGTTGTCGGCCGGCGACGCGTAGGTGGCGTCGAACCATAGCATTTTGACGTGACCGTCAAGGAACGCGAATGGGTGGCCACCCGGATAACGCGGATGCTCTGGCGGAAAGCTCCCGTAATCGTCACCCGTCGGTAGAGTCCATTGTGCGGAGGCGGCAATAGCCGAATCCCCTGCGGGCAGCGTGCAACACCTGCCGTCTACGCTCTGGTATTCGAAGATGCAGGTTGGGTCGTTTGGAAATTTCTCGCAGGGCGGGGACGCCAGACCCGTTTTCCAGTAGTAGGTATCCGTGGGGAGGCTGGCGTAGCTCCAAGGGTTGAGGCAGATGTCGAAGTAGTCGCTGGACCAGAACGGGTCGTTCGGGTTGTTAACCGGAAGAGGGTTCGGCTCGCAAGCGGACGTGGCGCCTACGCCTCCGTTGTTCTCGCACTCGTAATCCTTCCAATGCTCGACATGCAGGGTCATGAGAATCGTGTTGGCAGGCGAGGTCACTTCGGTCTCGCTTCGCGTAACCCCGGTTACGAGCCCGTTGTTGCGCATGGAGCCCCACATCGGGGCGTCACCCTTATCGGGGTCGCTGGGATCCCACCAAACGTCGTCCCGGCTTCCCTCCTGGTCGCCGGTAGTGACCCCACCCGTGCCGTTCTTGATGTATTCGCCGAGCGCCTGTTCGTAGTAGTGGGTCGACCACCAGCTGATGTAACCAGGCACGCCAGGTCCGTCGGTTGTCTGGGTGCGCGCATAATACCCGTCGTTGTCCCCACTGTACATGATCATTGCCAGGTCTATCTGCCTGAAGTTGCTCAGGCACATCGTCTTCTTTGCCGCCAACTTGGCCTGGGAGAACACAGGAAACAAGATCGCGGCGATGATCGCGATGATAGCGATGACGACGAGGAGTTCGATAAGAGTAAAAGCTTGTGCGCGCATAGCGCATTATAACAGAAACTTAGCCATTGCTAATTTTATTATTCTTGGCTTTATTTCTGAGCGTTGGGTAATTGGAGCGGATGGTCAGACGAAGGGTTAAATGGAATGGCGTGTCTGACACGTCCAACAGCCTTTTGCCTGCTACTTACCCGGGCGAAACACCCGGCTGCGGACGGAACGTCGTCCAGATCAGGTACAGGTTCAAGCCCGCGATAACCACCGCCATCGACCAGCCGATAGCCTTAGTGGCAATGCCGTTCACGAAAGGGCCCATTTTCTGCTTGTCGCTCGTGAACTGAATCAAAGGCACAACCGCGAACGAGAGCTGAGCGGAAAGCACGACCTGGCTGAAGATGATAAGTCCGTTCGTTCCTTTCGAGCCAAAGTAGGAAACGGCGACGAAAGCGGGCACGATGGCGATGCAACGGGAGATCATCCTGCGAAGCCATGCGGGGATCTGGAAATGGGTGAACCCTTCCAGAATAACCTGGCCGGCCATTGTACCGGTGAGGGTCGAGTTCTGGCCAGAGGCGAGCAGGGCGATGGCGAAGAGGGGAGTTGCAAGTGATGCGCCCAGCAGCGGTGTCAGGAGCTTGTATGCGCCCTGAATGTCGGCAACGTCCTTGTGTCCAGTCCGATAAAAGGCGGCGGCGGCAAGAATCAAGATCGCGGCGTTGACAAATAAGGCGAGCGTCAGCGCGATGGTCGAATCCGCGTAGGCGGATCGCACCGAATGGCGCAACTCCTTAAGCGTGTACCCGTGCCTTCGGGTTTGGACGATCGACGAGTGAAGATAAAGATTGTGGGGCATCACCGTGGCGCCGAGGATTCCGAGCGAAATGTACAGCATCGCGGGGTTTTGAACAATCTCTCGGCGCGGCATGACTCCGGCGAGCACGCCGAACCAATCCGGGCGAGCGTAAATCAGTTCGACTACGAAAATGACCATCATCGTGGCGATAAGGGTGATCACCAACGTCTCGATCCATCGGAATCCCTTGTGCTGCAGCGCCAATACGAGCAGAACGTCCAGTGCGGTCACAGCGACGCCGATTGGCATCGGTATATGAAAAAGCAGGTTCAACGCGATGGCCGCGCCGATCACTTCGGCGATGTCGCACGCGACGATCGCGACCTCGGCGGAAAGCCAGAGAAAGATTGAAACCGGCCGACTATAGGAATCACGGCACGCCTGGGCAAGATCGCGCCCTGTAACAATGCCAAGCTTGGCCGATAACGCCTGAAGAAAGACGGCCAGCAGGCTCGAGATGACAACCACCGAAACTAGCCGGTAGTTGTAAAGTGCGCCGCCGCCGATGTCGGTTGCCCAGTTTCCCGGGTCCATGTAGCCAACAGCCACGAGATAACCAGGTCCGAAGAAAGCGAGCAGATGACGCCAGAACGGGGCGTTTTCCGGGATATGGATGGTCCGAAAGACTTCAGAAAGAGTGGGCCGTTTGCGCTCGCTATGCCAGCCACCCTTTGGGCGCTCGTCGGCCAAGTCCGCTCGATCCTCAAAGAGCGGATCGTCCGGGGCAACGCTTGCTCTCATTCAGTCGAACTATACCATGGAATGTAGCCTATGATAAACATTCTGGCTCATATTACATGTATAAGCTTAATATAAAAACTAAGGACCGAAATTAAGGTTTGCAACATAGGCTTGACAGTTATTGCCATTGCTGCTGGTCGAAGCGGTAAATCCAACATACGCAGTGCTGGCGCCCACGGCGCTCGGTATGTTGACGGTGTAGCTCTTGCTGAAAGTATTTCCCGTAATTTGGTCGGTTATCGTCATGTTAAGGGTGGTGCCGCTGTATGAAAGCGTGCAATGCATTAAATCGCCAGTCGTCATATCTACCGGCGACGTGCTGTTGCCAGGCGATGGAGTGCCGCCTCCAGTGGAGACGCCGGTCTTGTTTGACAGGCCTATAACGAGGGCCGCGCTATTGCTGATTCCTGCGTAGCCGTATCCTCCACCGCTTGACCCAACTGCAGAAGTTCCGGTGTTCTGGATGCAAAAGGTCAACCCTTGCGCGCTCGCATTGCCACCAAACTCGAAGTCGAAAGAGGCATGGAATGTCGAGATGGTCTGAAGCGTCGACACCCATGCCGAACCGTACTGATTGTTGCCGCCACTAACGAGTTCGCTACCGTTGAAGTAGGACGCTGCGTTGTGATTTTGAACCCAGGTTTGGTTTAGTTGCTGTATGGCCGAGGTAGGGATCGAAGAGTAGGTTCCATGCTGGGTGCCTGAGCTATCCCAGTTGAGTTGCATTTCCGCTACGCCCGTACCGCCTGAATAAATGTGGTTGTAATAGGTGACGAAAATGGGATACGTTCCCGCAGTTGGAATATCCACGTATTGGTCGTGTACTGATTGAGTCCGTTCTCACTGATAACCCAGTTGTCGCCGTCAACGCTCACATAGCCGCCGTCATCGGCGCCGAACTGAAGCACGGTATTGTTGGTTGGAATCGTGATGTACCCGCTAAGCTGGACGACGGCGTCCTCGAAATTCTGGTTCGACCCCGAATATGAGTTGCTATCTGTGCTAAGCCACGTCTTGGCCGCCGTAACGTCGGTGCCATTGTAATAGAGTAGTTGGCTGTTGAAAGTGCCGGTCGGAGTCGGATTCGATAGTATCCAACTCCAAGCGTCTGACTGTTGCTGAATGCTAGTTCCGTTTGTCCACCAATAATTGCCATTCAAGTAGCCGCCACTCTTGGCGATGATGGAGGACTCGGCATAGGTCTTTCCATCTGGCGCGGTCAGGGTAGAGGTCACTTTCAACGAGTTCGCCATGCTTCCGCTGTTGTCTGCAACATTGATCGTGCCGGTGACGCCATTGAGATTCAGGGCGAAAGTTGCGGGAAGTGAAGAAAGGGAGCCGGCAGCCGACTTGGCGTCCGCCTGCGAAACGGCCGCGTCCCAGGCGCATTGAACCTTCTCGTCTCTCTCGTAGCGGAATTCGATGTCGTTGGATTGGCGGCCAAATGTGGCCGCAACCGACACGATGAAAGCGGTGGCCAGCACCATCAACAGGATGATGATAATCGCACTACCTCTTTGCCGGCGTGCCCGACCCGCTTTTCTGGCGCAGCGAGAGCCAAAAGTATCAGCTGATGGCCACAACAGCTTTATTATCGGCACTCGCATTCAGAAGGCTAGATCACGGTGAACCGCTGCTTTATTGCGGTTTTCTTGCAACTTTTGCGAGTCACTGATAGGATTTCACCAAGCGCTTTGCCAGGCACGCCGATTAACAGATTGATGTATTTGTACTCCTTGGATCTGCTGCGGCAAGAATCGGATGTCTAATCGAGGGCCGGGGCCGTATCGAGAAGGCGGGCGAATGCGAGGCAGCGCCATGATCATCATCCTCTTGATGGTGCTGGCGACCGCTTTTGTAGTTGCGGTTGCGGCGACGTTCGGAAGGCAAAGCAACGATCTCGAGTACCGCTACGAGCGGGATCAGAAGGTTCAGTGTGCCTGGGATGCCGCACTTTCCTTAACCGACGCGAAGTCGGCCGCCGGATCGCTCAATTCGCTTCCTGCTTCTTTCGCCCTGAATCTCAACGGTGTCACCGGCACGATCAACGTCGCCGACAACAGTGGGAGCATGGCGAACTCCTTGAAAGTGACGTCCACCCTGGCTGCGGCGGACGGAACCACTTATGCGGAGTCCTCGATCACCGCGAAATCGCTGATTGCAACCCCGTTCTACTTCGCGGTCTTCTCAAACAGCGCCTTTTCGGACTCCCACCAGTTCACAACCGGAAGTTCCGGTTCCAATGGAGACGTTTTCGCCAATGGAAATATCACCGTGACCGGGCTAGGCTCGACCGTCAACGGCAACATCTCGTCAACCGGACTCGTCACTCTGGTCGGCACAACAGTTACCGGGAGCCAGTACCCTTTGCAATCGGCGATCGCTTTCACCGCGCCGAACAGCACGGGATACTTTGTGAACCAGTCCGCTACAAGTTCGAGTAGCACCTTGAACGGGTATACGTTCGGAAGCGTTTCTGCGGGAAGCCAATATCCCATTCTCTATGAGAGTGCGTCCAGCGTCAATGTCAGCGGTAGCTTCACCGGAACCGGCACGGTGTACTTCAATGGCAACGTGACGGTCAATGGCGCAATGTCTTATGGCAACGGCAGTTCTCACGTGGCATTCATCGTGAATGGCAATTTGACCACCAATGGAAATGCGCTGATCGGTTATTGGTACGTGAACGGAACCACCTCAGCAAGCGGGTCATCCTTGTCGAACTCGAAAGGAGGTTTGATCACAAACAGCATCTCCCTAGGAACAACGACGTCGATTACCCTCGACCCTACCGTGAAAAACTCGGTCGTCACAGGGAACGAGATGTCTCTCCCGGGTTACACCTGGACCACTAACGACAGCCTCGCGGGAACTTATTCGGGGACTTATACAGTGGGCGGCGGCGGCACCGGAACGATGAACTTCACCGTCTCTAACGCTGGGGTGTTGTCGGGGACCTCTAACGACAGCAATTTGGGCGCGGGTACGTTATCGGGAACACTGCTGAGCAACGGAACCGCAAATATTCAGCTGACTTGGACCGGTTGGAACTACCCGGGGACAGGAACGCTGACGCTGTCAGGCACTTCGCTTACTGGCACCCTGGTGGCCGACGGCTACAACTTCACGTGCAATTTCACGAACTAAGAAACCTAGGATCTCTTTCGTTTTCGTAGCAGCGCAATGCCGCCGAAGCCGAGGATTAATAGGCTCGCCGGTTCAGGCGTTGCCTGCTTAGGAGATTGGATGTGATCTGGGATTCCACTTGCCTTCAACGAGAAGCCAAAGCTAGAAAGTGCCGACTGGTTAAGACTGCTTACAGTAAAAGTGGCAGACTGCCCTGCGGTCAGGCCATTCTTGTTTTGTGTCGACCAACCGTAGGCCGAAGTCCCTCCACCAGTGTTGGTGTCCAGCTTATAACCGGAAACGCTGTTCTGGACCGCAGCTACATTTCCCGAAGCGCCAAGGAGCCAGAAACCGGTGATGTCCGTAATCGGGCTGCTCTTGACTTTACCGTTCCCCACGACACGGGAGACGGTGGGATCAGAGTCCAAAGAAACTGTAAAAGTGTCGCCCGACTGCGTCACCGTGACGCCGTTCAAAGTGACGTCCTTGAACGCATTGTAGTTCTGTGCCGAGGCGGCGACGGCCAAGACCGCGACCGCTGCTCCTGTTATGTAGAATTTCAACATGTGTTTTGATGCTCCTGGGTAGATCGCCCCGACGCTATAGGAATGGTATAAGAATTCGTGTTCCAAATTGTCAATTCAAGGCGCATCCAGCGACTTCGCGCCCCAAATCAGGAAGTTTTGCTAGGTTCTAAAGCGTTTCGCCCTCCTTCTGGAACGTGGCGGCCCGGTTCCGATCTAACCGATGCAAAAACGGTCTAAATCAGCGCCTGGGACGCCGACAATACGATATTGTGAGACCGGAATCTCCTCGCAACAAAGGCGGGTTCAGCCTCATCGAGGCCCTCGTCGCGCTGTTCGTCCTCGCGACGTGCCTTGCGACAATTCTTCCTGCTTTCCTGATGTCGCGCAAGGTGACGACAAGAGAGCAGCGGGTTGAAATAGCAACACAAGTTGCTGCCGCAGAGCTCGAGGCGTGGCGCGAAGCAGGCTACGCCCACCTCCCGACCGTGGTCGGGACCACCTGGTCCCAGCCGCTCACCCAGGCCAACCCCCTCCCCGGGGGTGGCGGAACCGTCACATTCACCCAGGTCGACTCCAGCCTGAATCCCTCACTCTCTGACCTTGGCAGGCGAGAAATAGGCGTCACCGTTACATGGAACGACACGCTTGGCGATTCGGGATCGGAAACGTTTTCAACGGTGGTGGTGAAGGGATGAGGCGCGGTGCAAGGCGGGGCCTCACGCTAGTAGAGCTTCTCGTTGGTACCGGCATCGGTATGTTCGTGTTCTATGGCGTGCTGACCTTCACAAACACCGCAACCTTGGCATGGACGCGGACCACGACCCTAAGCGCGCAAAAATCCGCGTTGGGCCAGGCGACCATTAGGGTGGTTCCGTATCTGAGAAACGCCTTGCGGGTGGATGCCGCGCATTCGGGCCCCGACCATATAACCGTTGTAATGCCGGCAACGGATGTCTCGGGAATGGTGCAAGCGCCCCTCACAGACGGGGCCTCAGTTTCTTTTTATCTTTCTGACTCTTCAGGCATATACGGCAATCAGGGCAGCATTCTCTGGATGAGCGCCAATGGTGTGCCCCAGCAAGATTTTGCGTCGGGGGCCGGCGGCAACGGCGTGACTCTGGCGACGGCAGGCCTACTATTCACCTATTCTCCCGTGTCGGCGCCGAATACCGTCACCGTCTCCTTCACAAGCATTGGCAACAGCATTGTGCCTCAGTCGCACGAGACGAGCCAAGTCTTCTTAAGAAATCAGGGGATTGAGGGGAACTAACGATGACCCATAGAAATCGTCGCACTCAAAGAGGCTCGACCCTGCTGCTCGCGATCGGGTTGTTCACCATCACCACGATCTTTGCGGTGACCCTGCTGTCGGCGAGCATGGCGGGGACCTGGCTTTCAGAGCGACGCTCGGCCGATGAAGCCGCTTTTCAAGTCGCTGACGGAGGGGCAAGCTTGGCCCTTCAAGCCCTTTCCGAGAATTGCGCTTACACCGGCCAGGGCTCGACCGCCCTTGGGACCGGAACGTTCGTCACAGTCGTCACCTCGATCGTTGGATCACCAGGGAACTACCAAATTCTTTCTACAGGGTCAATCACCGAGGGAGAGGGAGGGGTTGTGACCAAGCAAGTCAGAGTCGTGGTAAGCGATGTGGGCACGCCCGCGATAGGCAGCTACGCCATCATCTCGAAGGGTCCATTAAGTTTCGGCGGAAACGCGAACGTCGGCTCGTCGCCAACTCCCGGAATTGGGAATGTGATGGCAAACTCGAACGTATCCTTGTCGGGTTCGGTGTCGATCGATGGCAGCGTTTCTGCCGTCGGAACGATAAGCACGTCAGGGCACGCTTCTGCAACAGGCGGACAAACTCAGGGCGCCGCCGCCGTTGCTTTTCCAACGCTGAACACGGCCGCTCTCATCGCACAGGCCCAGGCGGAGGGAATTACTAACGGTTCCGTTACCGGTTCCGGAAGCCAGACGGTGAACGTGACCGGATACATCAACGGTGATCTCACCATGACCGGTCAGTCAAGGCTCGCGATCAGCGGAGTAGTTTACGTGACTGGGACGGTAAAGTTGACCGGCGGTTCGTTGGTGGGACCCGGCACACTGATTTCCCAGGGAGACGTCAGCATAACCGGCAACGGCGCTCTCGACACGAATCAGGCTGATAACATCGCCCTTGTTGCCCTTTCGACGCTAAAGATGAGCGGCGGCGCTACCGTTAACGGCGCCGTAATCTGCCCCAATGGAAACATGACGATGAGCGGACACTCGTCAGTATTTGGAAGCGTAGCTGCCGACACCATCACGATGGTTGGCGCGATGACGATAACCCGAAATACAAACTATGTCTGGCCTCCAACACTTGGTGTGCCAAAGCCAGTCGCCTGGCAAGAGCTCTGAACGCTCACTTACACACTTAGACACCTCTAAGGGCGTAGTAAGCGGTACGATGACAGGCCGACTCTCCATTGAACTCCCCGACAAGCTGCGACTCTCCATTTCTAATGCCCGAGGGGAGGCGAACGTTCCGCGTTGGGCGCTAGAGGCGGTGGTAGTCGAAGCCCTTCGCGAAGGGCTCTGCACACGAGGCTATGCGGGTGAGGTTCTCGGGCTCTCCTCCAAGGACCGCGAAACCTTTCTCGAGGAGCGCGGAATGCCCTTCGACTCCTGATAGCCCCAAACGCGCTAGAATATTCGTAGAGAAATTCAAAGGAGAATCGAGATGTCAAGGTACGTCAGACTCGGCCAGTTACCGGCAAAGCACCACATTCAGTTCCGCCAGCCAGATGGGAGCCTGTATCCCGAGCAACTGTTCAGCACGCGAGGTTTTAGCGGGCCGCTTTCCACGCTCTATCACGTAAACCTTCCCACCGAAGTTTCGGGCTGGGAAGATCGCGGCGTGGCCGATATCGAGTTTATTCCCGACGAACCTCTGCGCCATCGCCACCTGAAGACGGCGAAGCTCAAACCCTGCGGGGACGCGGTGGATGGCCGCGTCGGCCTCATGGGGAATCAGGACGTGACTTGGTCGCACGCCCACGTGGCGGACCAGATGGACTACTACTACAAGAACGCGGAAGGCGACGAGTTGCTTTTCATCCACAACGGCTCGGGCAAGCTGGAGTCGCTGTTTGGAACGGTGACCTTTAGGCCTGGCGATTACCTGGTAGTGCCGCGCGGAACGATCTATAAGCTCGTTTTCGACACGCTTCCCGTAAAGATGATCACGATCGTGAGCCACGGCCCGATCGAGGTTCCAAAGCGATACCGAAACGAATACGGCCAGATGCTCGAGCACGCGCCCTTTACGGAGCGCGACCTGAGGCCGCCGGAAACGCTCGATACCCACCACGAAAAGGGCAATTTTGAGGTCTTGATTCGTGCGAGAGGCCGCCACACGATGTACACCTATCCCTACCATCCGCTGGACGTCATCGGTTGGGACGGGTTCGTATTCCCCTATGCGTTCAACATCAACGACTTTCAGCCAATCGTAGGCAAGATTCACATGCCACCGCCTGCCCACCAGACGTTCGAGGGCCACAACTTCGTGGTTTGCTCGTTCTGCCCGAGGCTCCTCGATTTCCACCCTGACGCGGTGCCGATTCCTTACAACCACAGCAACGTGGATTCGGACGAGGTGATGTACTACTGCAACGACAAGTACGGCGCCCGCAAGGGGATCGAGGAAGGCTCGATCACGCTGCATCCGCTCGGCATTCCGCACGGGCCCCAGCCGGGAACGGTGGAAAAATCACTGGGCGCGACGAAGACAGAGGAACTGGCCGTGATGCTAGACACGTTCCATCCGCTCAAGATGACGAAGGCGGCCCTTCAAGTGGAAGACCCCGATTACTGGAAGAGTTGGAAGACGACGACTTAGCTGTGGATTGTGGCGGTTCCTTCGCCGCTCTTAAGGCGCCGATTCTTCGGCGCCTAACGCCTGTTGCGGCAAATGATTGCCGCCTTAAAAGCGGCGAAGGAGTCGCCGCAGTCCAAAGTTACTGGTTCCCCTGAATTCTTTTCTCCAACTCAGCGAGTTGGGAATCCACTTCGGAGGTTGGGACTTCGGCGGGGGCGGGTAGGCCGTCGGGCGCGCCGCCCAGCGCTACTTGCTGCTGTTGGGGCTCGGCGAGAGTCTGCGCCTCCGCAGCGGGGCGCATGCCCAGCTTCTGCTCGAGCTTCTGGAGCTCGCTTTCCGCTTCCATGTCCATCGCCTGATCTTCGAGGGCCATGACCTGGCCTTGCAACGAGCCAGACATCATCTCTTGGCGGGCGGCGGACTCGCTCTGCGCCGTCTTGATCCGCTCGGCGGCGGCGCCGAACGACGTCTCATACTGGTTCTCGAAGGTGAGCCCCTCGAGCGCCTTTGAGATGGAATTCTGAATCTGGGCCTGCTTCCACTGCGCCTTCATGGCGAGGGCCTCGGCCGTCTTCTTGCGGGTCTCCTCTTCCTGGCGCTTGATCGCCAGCTTAACGGATTCGACGGCTTGGGTGGCCTGGTCGAGCGACGCCTTCAGGGTGGCGATGCTGGAGTCGGTGCCCGCCTTCTCCCGAATGAACTGCCGAGCCAAATCGCGCTTGCCCTGCTGCAAAGCCATGGTGGCCTGCGCTTCTAAACCGGCAGACTTCTTTTGAAGCTCGTCGTACATCATCTGGAGACGGTTCTTCTGAGTGATCGCCATAACCGCCTTCTCGCGATTGGCAACCAAAGCTTCCGACATGTCTCTCCGAGCCTGATCCAGCATGATTTCTGGATCTTCAAGCTTGTCCATGCCGCGATTAAATATTGCTTTCACCCAGCGAAAAAACCGATTCATTTAGCTCCTGACGCCACGGCGGCGAGTTAAGGCCAAGCCGCATACGACCACGTTGAACATTATACACGCGGTACGTTCGAATCCAAATATGCCCCCGATTTGGGCCTAGGACCGCAAAGTGTGAAAAGTGGGATTTGGGTGAAGGTGGGAGGGTGATTAATCGGCGAGCGGTTCAGATGGGCCTACGGATGGTTGAGTTGTACTGGTCTGACCGGTCAGACGGGTCAGACGCATCTGAACTCAACTTCCCACTCTTATCCCTTCCACCTAAAACCTATAACCTTTCGCCTGAAACCTTCCACCCTACGACGTGTACGCCATCGTCTTTGCCACCTTTCGGTAACCGCCCTCAACTGGCTCAAAGACGTCGCATTTGTCGAGGATTCCGCCGAAAACGTGAATGGTGACCGAGGGGGAATCGAGGTCGTTCCGGACAACGTGATGCTCCACCGGAGGAATGCGATAGTCGGTGTCGCCGGCAACAGCCTGTTCTAGCGTGGTCGGGTTGAAACGGTGAACGCCGTCCTCTTCTCCAAGATAGTCGTAGTTGGTGACCTGCATCCGGCCACGGTAGAGGCACTCTACTACCCAAAGGCCGCCGTGATCGTGGAGGGGTGTTCCCTGGCCCTTGTCCCATACCATCACGAGCACCGAGTATCGACCCGCCGGGTCCACGTGCAAGGGCCGGCGGGCGTAAGTCTCTTTGTTCGTTTGGAGGAACTCTTGCGGCAAGAAATCTGCGTGGGTGGCTGCCTCGGCGACGGCCGCCCGGGTGGCTTCGACTCTTTTTTCAACCGTTGCGAACGCCATTGCCCTGTCAAGCTTGTTTATGAGGGACTTGACGGAATACTTTCTTTCACTTCGATTGGCTCGGGGTGTGCTGCTGGTTGATAGAACGGTTGCCATTTCTTTCGCTCCATTGCGGTGGTGAATACATTATATAGCAGATTTAGTTTATCTGAATGGTAATCTATTAGAAAATCAAAAGATTCTTCTTTTTGGGTTCAAACTGTATGCAAAAACAGGCAAGATGACTACCACATTGGGCAGCAGCGCAGAAAAGGCAGGCATAAGATGAGGCAAGTTGCGATTATCGGGGGCGGCGCCACGGGAGCGTTGACCGCAATCAATCTTCTAAAGCGGCTAGGGTCCTCCGGCCAAGTGATTCTGTGCGAACCTTCGGAAACTATCGGCGCCGGCATCGCCTACGGAACCTCCGACCCGGCCCACCTCCTCAACCTGAGGGCCACCGGGATGAGCCTATTCCCCGACGACATGGACGATTACTGCAAGTGGTTGGTCTCGAAGGGCTATTTTCAGAGAGAGGGAGTCGAAACGGCCTTCTCTCCCCGCGTCTACTACCGGGAATACATCACGGAAGCCCTCAACGCCGCACGCGGCCAGTCGAAAGCCGCGTTCCGCGTCGTCCGTGAAACCGCGTTGGGGTTCGAGCGTGAAGGTGAGGGTTTGAAACTGCTGACAACCGGCGCTCCGATCGAAGCCGACGCTTACGTGCTGGCACTCGGCCACCTCCCTCCGCGCGTTCCCTCCGGGCTCGAGGCAATCGCCGGGCTACCGCGCTATATCGGCAACCCCTGGAAGGCGGGCGCTTTGGGAGTGATCGGGGCCGACGACACGGTCTTCATCGTCGGGGCCGGCCTCACCATGGTCGACCAAGTGATGACCCTTCAGAGGACGGGGCATAGGGGCCGCATCATCGCCCGGTCGAGGCGTGGTTTTCTACCCAAGGTCCATCAGGTGAACAAGCCTGTGCGGTTCGAGCTTGCCGATCTCCAAAGACCGAACCTTTTTCGACATGTGCGCAAGCTCGCCCGCGAAGCGGGGGAGGACTGGCGTTCGGTCATCGACGGCATTCGGCCTTACACCCCCACTCTGTGGGCTTCCCTGTCGCCTCAGGAGCGGCGGCGATTTCTCCGTCGCCTCGTGCCCTACTGGGACGTCCATCGCCACCGCATCCCCCCCGAGGCCAGCGACGTCCTGGAAAACCTCCTTAACTCCGGCCAGCTTGATCCAGGCGCCGGTTCAATTCGAGCGTCGAGTTGGGATGGCAACCAGCTTCAAATCGAACTGTCCGGTCCCGCCGCGGCGCTATCCGCCGATTGGGTGATCAACTGCACCGGGCCCGACGCTGATTGGCGCTCCGCAAAGGTCCCCTTGCTCGAGTCAGCGATATCGCTTGGATTGGCTGAATATGACGAGTTGGGTTTGGGCATCGCGGTCGACAAAGACGGGCGTACGGAGCCCACCGGCAAACTCTGGGCCCTCGGCCCGATTTGCAAGGGAACCCGCTGGGAAACGATCGGGGTGCCCGAGATTCGGTTTCAAGCCATTCGCGTTGCAGAGAACTTGGGGGGATAGGTGTTGGGTGTTAGGTGTTGGGTGTTAGGTGTTAGGTTGTTGGGTGTTAGGTGTTAGGTGTTGGGTGTTAGGTGTTAGGTGTTGGGTGTTGGGTTGGGTGTTGAGTGTTAAGTGTTGAGTGTTGGGTGTTGGGTGTTGGGTGTTAGGTGTTAGGTGTTAGGTGTTGAGTGTTAGGAGGCCATCGCAAAACCTTGCTAATTCGAGCAGGGCGCTGGTCTTCCGCCCTTCGGCCAGTACCGCGTAGCTGCGGCCGGTTTCAACAGCTGGGTAAGAGCGCAAATGAGCACACGCAGGGCTTTGCATCGGCCCCCGGTCTTTGCGGCGATTCCTGCGGCTAGTTTCAGAAGGTTCCAGAAGATCGCACCGCATTGGATCTTTGCGCTTGCGTTTGCGAGCCCCCTGCAGTTCATTCGCCTGAGACCGTGCTTTTTCATATGACCGAAGGGCGGT